>Ga0209972_10001710_pt1 | contig 18764 bp, 26 predicted proteins | sample NOAtaG_7_FD_187302 | JGI IMG/M metagenome (GOLD analysis project Ga0209972, IMG submission 187302) | Freshwater lake microbial communities from Lake Erie, under a cyanobacterial bloom - NOAA_Erie_Diel1S_2200h metaG (SPAdes) (version 2) | ecosystem: Environmental > Aquatic > Freshwater > Lake ... | reverse complement strand
AAGGTATCCAAGGAACTACAGGTACACAAGGATTAACAGGAACTCAAGGGTTACTTGGTACACAAGGCTCTACAGGTTCTCAGGGTACAAACGTACTAAGTAATAATCAATTAAATATACTTAATAGTACTGCCCCAGTTGCAAGTATTGCTGGGGGAATTCTGTACGTAGAAAGCGGAGTTCTGAAATACAGAGGCTCATCTGGAACTGTTTCAACTATAGCTCCAGCATAGGAAGGAAAAAATGACTTTATTTCATGATTCTTTTACAGTTGCAACAAGTGCAACTTTAATTGTTGAAGTCCCATTAAAAAATCCAACTGTATTAGTAACAATAGTTAATGATGATAATAACCCTATTTATATAGGAGACTCTGCTGTTGCTACAAGTGGTGCTGATAAAGGGTTAACGGTATCTAAAAATACAGCTTATAATATTGCATTAAATGCTGGAGATAAACTTTATGCAGTTTCTGCTGCAGGCACAGCATCTAATTCTGTGTCTGTTTTGTATTCTAAAGTAATTGGGTAAGGAGTAATAAATGAAAAAAGCAAAAGGAACTAAAAAGGTTCAAAAAGTAATGCACGAATATAAAACGGGTACGTTAAAGTCTGGTAAAAAAGGACCTGGTAAAGGAGCTAAAGTTACCTCTCGTCAACAGGCTGTTGCAATCGCTATGAGCGAAGCAGGAATGGCTAAGAAGAAGAAATAATGCCTAAAAAAATTTATAAAACAAAGAAAACAGTGGTTTCTGCGGGAAAGAACTCCAAAGAAAATCTAGAGACTAACCTAGAACAAATTAAACGTTCTACTGGCGCAACCCCTAGAAGAAGGAAGGGCGCTATAATAAGAAAACCAATAGCGTCTATTAGAAGCAAGGCTAAGGGTATAAATGCCAAAAAAAGATAAACCTGTTTGGGAAAAGAAAGACCCAACTGGTAAAGATAAAAAACTATCGCCAAAGCGGAAAGCATCTGCTAAGGCCCGAGCAAAAGCAGCAGGCCGCCCATATCCTAATTTAATTGATAATATGGCAGCCGCTAGAAAGAAGAAGAAATAATGTGCGCAGTATGCGGATGTGGCAAGAAAAAAGGCCAACCAGGATTTGGTAAAGGTCCTAAGAAAAAAGCTGCTAAAAAGACTGCTTCAAAAGGCATGTCATCTAAGCAAAAGAAATTAGATGTAGACAAAGACGGCAAGCTAGAAGGTTCTGATTTTGCTGCCCTACGCGGAAAGAAGAAAAAATAATGTGCGCTACTTGTGGTTGTATGCAACCAAAAAACAAACACGGTAAGAAAACATTAAAAGCTGCTAACAAAGCATTTGCTAAAAAGGCTTCTCCTTCAAAAGGTAAAAAGTCTTCAATGGTCCGTAAAAAAGGCATGTAATGGCAAAGACACCAGCGTTTATGAAAGGTAAGTATACGAAGTCTAAAGATGAAAAAATGGACTCTCGTTTAATGAAAAAAGCTGGGTTTGATAAAGAAGACAAAGCCAAGTTTGAAAAAGCTGATAAAGCTCACGGTAAGAAAAAGAAGCCTGCGACTATTGCTGAAGACCGTAAAAAAGACGATGCAATAATCAAAAAGATTAAATCTAAAGAAAAAGCTCACGAAAAACGCGAAGGTAAAAAAGGCGAAAAAGCCGAAGACAAGATGGAAAAAAAGAAAAAGAAGTAGCCTTAGTAAGAGCCCCTTCGGGGGCTCTTTTCATTTATCCTATAAGTAAGGCCCATGCGGGGTCTTGAGAAGTACCATGCGAAGTAACCTGCTAGCTCCTTTGGAGATTGCGATGTTTATTTTAACCTGCTTAAAAACAGGAGTATGGACATCTCTACTCATAGGTAAGTTAATTTGGGTTACTAAGGCGGTGTCTTCTATATGATTGAAACTGTAATGTTCGACAGCATTGTTGATAAAAACTTTTCCGCTGTCCAAGGTATCCTTAGCCAAAAACTACAAAAAAGTGCTTCAGAAGCAGGCTGGCCTCAACATATCGTTGATGTGCTTTATATTGACTTTATAAATGGAACTGGGGAAGTAGAGTACCCAGAAGAATACGCTAAAGAAATAGAAGACTTAGAGTACGGAACCCCGGGTCAACCCCCTAAACCATTTCTTAGATTATTTAAAAAACACACAGAATCTTATAACGAATTTTTTGAAAACACTATGATGGAAATTTTATTTGATTCAGGGGTGATATTTTGACATTTATATTAGCGGAAGATACAGCGCTTAAATCCTTACTTCAAGGTATATCTGTTGTAGATGAGAAGTCAATATCAAGACCTGTAAAAGTGTGGTTTGGATTTCCTGATGTTGAAGTCCGTGCTCAAGACTATCCATATATGACTATTGAATTACTTGATGTATCTCCATCTAATGAACGACAACACTCAGGGTTTTTATATGATAACGACTTTAGAGGTACTATTGCCCCAGTAGAAGGTATTAGTTACGAATATGAGTACCCTGTTGCTTACGATTTAATTTATCAAGTAACTAGCTATGCTCGTCACCCTCGTCACGACAGAGCAATTATTTATCAATTTTTAAATGAAAAAGTTCCACATAAATTTGGACAAATTGCAATACCTAATGAACTCGGTACTGAAACATCGTACCGTCACATATTTCTTGATGGGTTTATTAAAAGAGACCTTATCGAGGAAGGAAGGCGCTTATTGCGCAATGTCTTTACAGTAAGAGTTGTAAGCGAAATGACACCTGCTCAAGCCGCTACTGCAATTGGAACTGTAGAAGAAGTAAATATCAATATCGAAACAAGTTATATCCCGTCGGAATACAATCCAATCTAACATACGTACTACAGGAAACTACCTAAAGGAGATAATCAATGGCTATTTATTTAAGGCCAGGGGTTTATGTTGAAGAAACATTAAACCCTCTAGCACCAGCTGTGGGACCAAACTCACAAACTGTTGCTGCATTTATTGGTGCAACTGACCGCGGTCCTGTTGTTCCTACCCTAGTAAATTCATGGAGCGAGTACACAAGTCTTTACGGCTCATGGAACGTTCGCGCTTCAAATGATTTACCAATCGCTGTACTATTATTTTTTTCAAATGGTGGAAGCCAAGCTTACATCCATAGAGTTGTAGCTAACAGCAATAAAGCACTTCTTACAATGATTGATGCTAATGATTTAGATACATTACGAGTTACTGCAAAAAACCCAGGTCAATGGGGGAATGATATTTCAATCAGTATTTTTAACAGTTCTGCACAAAATACATTTGATTTAACAGTTAACTATCAAGGTGCAACTGCAGCTTTTGTTGTTGAAAGATTTAATGACTTAAGTATGGAAGCACTTGATGATAGATACGCAGTGTCAATTATTAATTCTCAATCTAAATATATTGATGCAACTGATTTGCTATCAGCAAGTACTCTACAAGATAAGAGACCTGTAAATATTACAGTTCAAAATCTTTCTGGAGTAGCGTCAGATGGAACAGTTACTGCAACTGCTATTTCTGGAGCGGTAAGTGCTTTTGATATTGTATTAAATTCATTAGTACTAAACGCACCGGGCATTACAGATACAACAGCTGTTAATCAAATTATTACTTATGCAGCAGCTAGAGAAGATGTGTTTGTTGTGGTTGACCCAGAAGCTAACGTAACAGTGTCTTCTGTATTAGCAAAAGCTCTTACATACGGAGACTCTTCTTACGCAGCTGTTTATTACCCAAGAATAGTAATGAAAGACCCAACAGTAACCACTCCAAATATTACTTTAACAGTGGCACCTGGTGGAGCTATTGTTGGAAAGTATATTTCAACTGACTCTGCACGTGGAGTATTTAAAGCCCCTGCTGGTTTAGATACTCGTATTGCTGGAGCTGTGTCTGTTCCATCTTTAACAAATACAGAACTAGATACCTTAAACTCAACTGTTCCTCCAGTAAATGCAATTCGTTTTATACCTGGTTCAGGAATTGTTGTAATGGGTGCTCGTACACTACGAGGCAGCTATTCAGACCGCTATGTTCCAATACGTCGTACACTTATCTACTTGCGAAAAGCGTTAACAGACTTAACAGAATTTGCAGTATTTGAGCCAAACGATGCACGTCTATGGCGTCAACTAACAGCTGTGACTTCAGGATTTTTAACTGAATTCTGGAATCAAGGTGGCTTAAGAGGAGATATTCCAGACCAAGCTTACTTTGTTAAATGTGATGATGAAACTAATACACTAGCTTCAATCGACAACGGTGAAGTTAGATTAGAAATCGGTGTGGCTCTACAACGCCCTGCTGAATTCGTAATCATCAAAATTGGTCAGTTCGATGGCGGAACAACCGTCACGGTAGAATAAGGAGATAAACACTAATGGCAACTGACAGTATTATAAATAGGTTCTCTACCGTAGCAACGGACCCTTTAAGAAGTTTTCGATTCTACGCAGAGTTCAATCCAACTAAAGACGGTGTATTTAGTTCTAAGATAAAAACCGGCTCTAGTAATAACTACAATGCTGCTGATGGAAGCTCTACTGGTTTTATTGGTGGATTTACCAATATCAGTGGTCTTTCTATTAACACACAACCAATTCAATACCGTGAAGGTGGCTACAACACTACTGTTCATCAAATTCCTGGTATGACAACATTCACCCCTGTGTCTTTTCAACGTGGTGTTTTGTATGGAAATGACCAAGCAATTACATGGATGCGTGGATTGTTTGCTGTTTCATCTGGAGAAGGTATTGCATTAGGAACAAAAGGCTTTAGATGTGATGTTGACATTTATGTCTTATCTCATCCAAACGCAACAGATAAAAACATTTCTAGAATGGGATTCAGACTAAGAAATGCATGGATTAGTACTTTGAATTATTCAGATTTAAATTCTGGTGACAACCAAATTTTGTTTGAATCAATGCAATTAGTACACGAAGGAATGTCAGTATTCTTTACTGATAATGACTTTAGAGCAATAACCAGTTAAGTTAATAAAAAGGAGCATTAAAAGTGATAAACAAACAAGTCATTACTGATGAAGACTTAGTAAAACAATTTGCAGAAAAAGCATTAGAAGAACCAGTTAAAGAAGTAAAAACAGAAACTCCAAGTAATTTGATAGTAGAGCTTCCTGGGGGGTTTATACCCCAGGAAGGTTCTGTTATAAAAAAAGCAAAAGTTAGAGAGTTAACTGGAGTAGATGAAGAAATAATTGCTCGTTCTGAAACTGAAGCAAAAGCTCTTCAAGTGATACTACAAAGAGGGCTAGAAGAACTAGGTGATAAAAAACCTAGTGAAAATGATTTAGATTCTCTTTTGTCTGGCGACAGAGATGCAATACTTTTAGGAATTAGAAAAGCAACATTTGGAAACGAAGTAGATTACAAAGTAATTTGTAACTCATGTTCTGAAGAACAATCTCTTATAATTGATTTAAATTCAGATGTTAAAGTAAAAGAATTAGCAGACCCTTATGAAAGAGTTTGGGAAATAGATATTAAAGCTGGTAAAACAGTTTTAGCTTTTCCTAACGGATTAGTTCAAAAAAAACTATCTAATGGTGTTACGAGTAAAACGATGGCTGAATTAAACACTATTTTATTAGCAGGCTGCGTTATGTCAATAAACGGAGTTTCCGTAACAGGCCCTCAAGATGTTTTAAATCTTGGAATGTCTGATAGAGAAAAAATTGCCATGGAGTTATTAGAAAAGAACCCTGGCCCTCGCCTTATGGAGGTGAGCAAGGCTTGTAAGGCATGTGGAAAAGATATAAACGTTCCATTGTCCTTAGCTGCTTTGTTTCGCATATAGAGAAGAGCAGTACAAAGATTTATATGACCAGTTTGAAGTAATTGCAAGAGCTTTTAATGGTTTTACTTTAGGTGATATTAAAGGAATGACTGTTAAAGAAAGAAAGAACTGGATAGAACGTTCAGGAAGATATAGGTAAATTGGAGGTGTGCTGTGGACAAAATTAATCAAGTAACTAATGCCATTACTGGTGGTTTAGCTGGCGCTAAACAACATATTAGAGAAATAACTAATGATTTAAAGGAAATGGTACGCCAGGCCAATCGTTTTTCTTCCACAATGGGTACTGCTGGGGGGACCGGTGGCGGTGGAGGCGGAGACCTAAACGTAGGTGGTGGTGGGTCTGTCTTTAATAACAACCCTTCATTTGGTGGCGCACAAGGCGGGCAACCAATTGGTTCTTCATTTGGACCAGCAGCTGTAAGAGTTGGTGGTGCAGCATTCGCTGGATTACAAGCCGCTCTTCCTGGAGCTGGAACGGCTATTACTACTGACGCAATAATTAGTTATCAAAGATTTTTTGGCAATTTAAGTGGAAGACAAACTCAAGGTTTGTTAAACACTATGAATAGAACTGGTCTAGCAACTAGTAGAACAGATGCCGCAGGTTCTTTATTAGAAGCTCAACGGTATGGGTTTACTGGACAAGGTAATTTTGCTTCAACTATTACTACAAGTGCTGCAGACGTATCTAGATTAACTCCAGGCGCTGGGTTAACGGGTGGTATGCAAGTTATGGGAACTTTAAACCAAGCACGTGGCGTAAACATGATGCGTATGCTTGGTATTCAAGTAAGAGACCCAAGAACTGGTGAGCCAAAAAGTTTTCAAGAAGTTGGTAATCAAATTTTTCAAATGATTACAAATAATTTAGGAAGAGCTCCAACTAAAAAAGATATTAACAGCTCTTTATTACCAGGCTCTGGTTTATACAACTTTCTAAATGATGTTTACGGAACCGATGAGTTAACTAAAAATACAATTATTAGGTATTTACTTCAAAAAGCTCAAGGTGGAAATCTTTCAGCCGACAGTTTATTACAAACTGGTGCTACAACATCAACTCAACAGCTCCTCGGAGGATTTCAAGGGACAAAGGGTGCAATAACAGCTGCTACTTCCCCAATTCTTTCAGGAGCAGTAGGTTTAGGAGCAGGAGCTCTTAATTTATTACTTTCTCCACTTGCAGCACTTTTAAAGTTGTTAACAACAGGTATTCCAGGACTTCAAGATGGTGGAGAAGCTAAAAAAGGAAAACCTTACATAGTTGGAGAAAAAGAAGCAGAAATATTTGTTCCTAAAGAAGATGGAGTAGTTGTACCCTCTGGTGGTAAAGGCGGTCCTTTTGATAGAGCTGGTTGGGCTAAAAAAGTATTAGGTGGTATGGGCGCTCCTACTAGTGAAACTAACGTACAAGCAATGATGCGTTGGATGGCTCAAGAAGGTGGGCATTCTAATAACAGTGCTTATTTCAATCCTTTAAATACAACTAAATCAATGCCAGGAGAACTTGGTGTTATGAACAGCCATGGAGTTAGAAGGTATGCTAACTGGGACATGGGGTTTGATGCCACATTAAAAACTTTAAATTTAAATTATTACAAAGCTGTAGTAGATGCATTTAGGTCAAACGCTGACCCTAAAGAAATTTATCACGCAATTGTTACAAGTAAATGGGGAACTAAAAATTTGCCTGCTTCTGGTGCTCAAGGCCTTTATGATTCAAGTAAGTACGGAGGCGGAGGCGGTGGAAGTGGGATAGCTTCAAGCGGTGGTTCAGAAAGTAGTGGCGTTGGAAGTGGGGGCGGCGGTGAAGGTGGTTACGCTGCTGCTAGTGGTGCAGGCGCTTATAGGGCTGGTTCCGCTGGAATGGGTACAGTTAATTACGGTGGAGTAAACATTAGTATTAACGGTGCAAATATATCTGCAAGAGATTTGGTAGAAGAAATTAAAAGACAACTAAAATATGAAAGTATAGTAAATATGATAGGAGCCTCATAATGGTTAATCCTAAAGAATCTGTTAAAAAATCTGGGTTATCTTGGCCTTCTGGGTATAAATTTAATTTACCTCCACATAGCTGGAGTTTGCCTGTATCAGCAGCTGAGCATGAAAGATTACCTGGAAAAACTAGAAGCGGTGTTATAAACAGTGGTTCCTCTACTCTTAGTTATAGTAGAAGAGGAAAAATTTGGAGATACGCTGATTTAGCATCTTTAGTTGATAGCACAGAGACTAATCCGTCATATTTAATATCTAATCGTTCAGATTTAGCAAATTCAAGCACATCTTTTGGGTTTGGTGAAAGAATAGGTAGATATTTAAGAAATGCTGGTCCTAAAGAAGATTTAATAAAAAAACAACAACAACAGGCAACGGCAGACGCATCAAGAAAAAAAATAAATTATGGATTTCAATTTATGTGGAATCCTAATCAATACAGAGCTTCTACTGGTATATCAGCAAATGTTGTTCCAGCTGCTACCGATGCGTTAGCTTTTTTAAATTTATTTCAAGGAACTGGAACTGTTGAATTTACATTAGAAATTAATAGAATAAACGATTTTGCTTGTTTTAAATCTAATAATTCTTCAAATTTAAGTCAATATTATGGACCTAATGCTGGACTTACTGGAGACTACGCAGCATTAATTGTTGATTTGAAAAAAAGAGGGACATTAGCTGATATAGAATTTTTATATAAAACAATAAATGGAGATAATTTAAAAAACTCTGCAAATCAAGATACATCTGATATTGGAATTATTATTCCAACTTTAGTAAGAGTTGATATTGGTCCTTACACTCAAATTGGAATCATTCAATCTTTAGCAACAACTCACACAATGTTTACTCAGGACATGATTCCAATACAGTCTAGTGTAACTATCAATCTACAAGTACTTAGTGCTTATGGATTTGGTAATCAAGATACAAATGCAGCTCAAAATGTTGGAGACCAACCTAGTTCTTTTGGTACTCAACCAAAAAGAGGACCGGGTAGAGGTTAATAAATGATAAATAAAAATTCTAGATATGAGTACGCAATAATTGATTATTTTGCATTAAATAAAAATGAAGATGTACACCCAGTTTTATTTTATCCAACACCTGATATAGGAACTATTAATTATTTTGAATACGCTTGGGTAAAAGGAGACAGGCTTGATTCAATAGCTGAAAGATTTTATGGAGACTCAAGTTCTTGGTGGTTTATATTAAATAAAAATCCACAAATAAAAGACCCAAACAATATTCCAATAGGAACTATTTTAAAAATAGAAACAATAGTGGAATAGCATGTCTTATAAAACAATATCTATTTCTTTTCCTACAATAAAACTAAAAAAACTTCCAAAAGTTTATTCAGCAAAAATAAAACAAGATAGATACAAACATGACCTTGGGACTGTAGTTTTTAAAAATTGGGATTTATCTGAAAAGTTAATACCCCCTGGAACACCAATGACAATAACGTTAAAAAGCATTAAAGGAATAGATTCCTACTCAGGGTTTGTTCATCATGTTAAAAAAGTGATGAATACGGAAAAAAGATTTGTAGAAGTTACTTTTATAGGTGCATCATACAGAATGAAACAAAAATCTCAAAAAGTTTGGAAAAAAGTAACAGTATCTCAAATAGCTAAAACTATAGCTAAAAAATATAAATTTGCTGCTGATATAACATCTCACCCTAGAGTATTTCCTCAAATTGCTCAGCATGGAGAAAGTGATTGGGAATTTTTAGTTAAATGTGCTAAAAAATGTGGTTATTTATTTAGAGTAGATGGTACAACATTAATTTTTAAACCTATAGACGAATATTATAAAAAATATAAAAACTATGCTCCATCTTACACTTTGCAAAGCTTAGCTACTTCTGGTTCTACTATAAAAGGTTCTGATTTATACCACTTTACTCCAATTGTTGGTGAAAGTATTCCTTTTCCTGAAGCAACTAAAAGTGCTCAATCTTTTAATGGAGTTAATCCAATTACTAAAAAATCTAATTCTTATAGTAAACAAAAATTAAAATCAGGTAAACGTAAAATAACAAAACCTCCTTTATTTGATAGCTTTGATGTAAACACTGTAGTTCCTGGTATGGACATTGCTAAATCTCATTTTGATGCTTTTAGTGAGATGGTTAAGTTTCCTTATAGAGCTCATGGTGGATTAATAGGTTCTCCTAATTTAATTCCAGGAATGCCAATATATTTAAATGGAATAGGGACTGAATATAGTGGTTATTGGATACTACTTTCAGTAGAACATATTGTGCACTACATAAGTTTAACAGAAACAAAATTTACAACTAATATAGAAGTTGGAATAGATTCTCTTGGCCCAGCTACTATTACGTCACAAAATGAATACTCTTATCCTGAAAATGAAAACAAAGTATATGTAGAACCAAATATTAGACAAACAACTCTTAAACCTACACCAAGATTAAAAACTAAATTATTACCAACACAAAATGAATCCTCTTCAATTTTTATAAAAGGAAAAAATTTTAATAGAGCTAAAACACGGGCTAGAAATGAATCGTACTCATATTGGGAAAGCGATATAGCAGATGTTAGACTAAGGCAAAATAAACCAAGTAATAGAAGTATTTTTGTTGCTCAAAGACTTAGACGGAGGTTGTGCTGTTGTTAGGCGGAGAGGTAGATAAAAAATTTTATGGTATCTATAGAGGTATTTGTTTAGACGTTAAAGACCCTATTTCTAAAAGCAGAATTAGAGTAAAAGTACCTCAAATTCTTGGAGAACAAATTACTGACTGGGCATGGCCTTGCCTTCCTGCGTCTGCTTACCAAACTCATCTAAATCACGTAGTGACTATCGGTTCTGGTGGCACCCCTTCTCATAGCCATTCAGCAACAGTTACTAGAGCCTCTGCGTCAGACCCTAGAGATACAGGCTCTTCCCAACACACAGTTCACTATAAAACCCCTAAACTTAATGATGGGGTGTGGGTTATGTTTGAAGGCGGAGACCCTAATTTTCCAGTTTGGATGGGAGTGTTCTAATGGCTACTCAAAGAGCTATATCTTTACCTTTTTCTTTAAGTGAATCTTATGGCATATCCTTTACAACTAACCAAAATAAAATATATAAAGATAGAGTGTTTTTAGCTGTAATGACCGGTCTTAATGAAAGAGTAATGAGGCCTACTTATGGGACTCAAATAAAAACTGCTATTTTTGAAAATGAAGCGGTTGCAATACCTATAGTAGATGCTACAGTTAGAGCAGCGTTTTCTCAATGGCTTCCTTCTTTGGTTTTACAAGATTTATATATAGAATTGGATTTAAATACAATGCATTTAAACATTACAATAAACTATAAGCTTCCAAATGAAACAACAGACGAAATAAATATAAATACAGGTACCTTTACTAGGTCCGGAGATTTGCTTGAAGGGAATAACTAATGGCTGAACCAAATGTAATACCTCAAATAGATTACACATCTAGAGACTTTGAGGCTATTAGAGATGACATGATATCTCTAATTCAATACTTTTTACCTGAATGGAAGAATAGAGACGCTTCTGATTTTGGTATTACTTTAATTGAATTGTTTGCCTATATGGGCGACATTATGAGCTTTTATATAGATAGAGCAGCTAATGAATCGTTTATATTAACCGCAAGTCAAAGAGACAGCGTTCTTAGAATGGCTAGATTATTAGGATACACTCCTACACCTAGCACTCCAGCAACAGTTACTTTATCTTTTAGTACTTTTGCTACTTCTTCACAAGTTGTTCCTGCCGGAACTCAAGTATCTACTACAAGCATTGTTAGTGGAGAAAATGTTGAAATTATATTTGAAACAAACTCAGCAATAACTGTTCCAGCTTCTGGAGATGGTGGGCTAACAGCTGGCGCTGTAGTTACGGTTGTTGCTACTCAGGGATACACAGTCGAAGAAACTGGTATAGACGCACTTGGAATTTCAAGTGGTCTAGCAGACCAAGTTTTTCTTTTAGCTGATTTTCCTGTTATTAAAGATAGCATTGAAATCACAGTTGATAACGTAGTTTATACATTTGTTGATTATTTAGTAGATTACTCAGGAAATGACCCTGTTTATACAATTGATGTAGATGGTGAAGATAGAACTTATGTTATTTTTGGAGATAACGTTGGTGGACGCATTCCCCCAAGAAATGGAACTATAGAAGCAACTTACAGAGTTGGTGCTGGAGATGCTGGAAACGTTGCAGAAAATACATTAACTGAGATAGTAACTAACTATCAAGTAGGTCTTCAGGTAAACAATGAAGACCCCGCTTCAGGAGGTTCTGATTCAGAATCTACTGATTCAGTAAGATTAAATACTCCAATCAGTATTAGGTCATTAAACAGAGCGGTTACTTTAGAAGACTACGCGTCTTTAGCCGTCCAAATTTTAGGAGTAGCAAAAGCAAATGCAATTGCTAATACTTATAACAGCATAACTTTGTATTACGCACCGTCTGGTGACCCTGGTGTTGAAGATGATAATGTTACGCCTACATTAGTGTTTACTAATCTACAACCTACAGTTCAAACATTTTTTGCAGATAAAATGCCTCCTACTACAACGTTAACTTTACAACCTCCTTCATATGTAGATGTAAATATAGAAATTGACGTTCAAGTTCTAGACCAGTACAGACAAAGTACCGTTACAAATGCGGTTCAAGCTGTATTAAGTAATTTTCTTGCTTTTGATAATGTTAACTTTAAAGATAGAATAACTTTGCAAGATTTGTTAACAGAAGTATCAACAGTATCTGGTGTGGCTTACTCAACTATAACTTTATTAGATAGAGACAACGCTATTACGGCAGCGGCTCGAGCTTCTGGCTCACCAACTATTACTCTTACTACTTTAAAACCTCATAATTATGTTGCAGGAAATAGAGTAACTATAGCTAGCGTAGATGCAACTGTAAACGGAAATTATTCTGTTGCATCAGCCCCAACATCAACTACATTTACTATTACAGGAACGGCTACTACTCTTTTAGCTTTAACAGGACTTACAGGAACAGTAGAAGCAGTAGTAGACATTATATGTTCTGATAATGAAATACCTCAAGCAGGAACCTTAACAATCACACCATCCGGTGGAATAGCCTAAAAGGAGAAAACATGGCCGCAACCTACCCAGGAGCTATAAAATCATTTCAAACAAAAAGTAATTTTACTGAAATTGTAGATTCCTCTCACGTAAACTCACTTCAAGATGAAGTAGTTGCAATTCAAACAAATTTAGGAACAAATATTGCAACTTCTACTTCCCCATCTGCAAGTGGAACATTTAATACAGCATCTCAAAACTATGGGACATTAAACGCAAGACTTGCAAACATTGAAACTGGTGTGATTGCAGACTCACATAATCAATACGTTCATAAAGTAGGAGGAGACACAATACTTCCTTCTGCTACAAACGTAGTTGGACTAAATGTTAGAGCAGCTGCTGGACAATCTGCTAATCTTCAAGAGTGGAGAAATAGTTCAAATTCAGTTAGAACTTGGATTGATGCAAACGGTAATTTAAATACAACCACAGGTGTTGCTGCAACTTCAACAGACGTTCAAGAGTTATACGGTTTAGTTATATCTGGCGTATTCTAAGGTAAACGATGGCAAAATACGGTCGAGATTATTACGGTATAGGTTTTTACGGTCCATTTACAGTAAGTGACTTTAATGCCTATCCTTTTACAGCCTTTCCTTCTGGGTATGGTCGTATCTCTTTGTCATGGACTAACCCTACTGGTAACTGGTCTCAAATTAGGGTAATTAGAAATTCATATGGGTTTCCCACTAGTGCAGCCGATGGAATTGTTATAGTTGATTCTTTTGTTAATTCCGCTCCTACTGAATATGTAGATGCCGGAGACATAATAGATGGAGAAGTTCAATATTTAACTGAAGGTAAATTTTATTACTATAGCGTTTTTGTAAGAGAAAACATTAATTTTACATGGTTAAGAGCAGCTAACGCTGTAGGTATTTCTGTTAAAGATTTTAATACTTCTAATGATTTATATGATTATTTACCTGATTCTTATAAAGTAAATTCTTTAACTGGAGATGTTTTATCAGAAGCTGACAATTTATTTTTAAAAAACTTTTTAAAAATATTTGGTTTTGAATATGATATTGAAAAAACTTATGCATTAAACTTTTTAGATTTATACAAGATAGACTCTTTACCCGGCCAACTTCTTCCACAAATGTTAGAACAATTTGGAGGATGCTTTGAGCCAGAGGTAGGTCTTAAGCAACAAAGAGTTTTATTAAGAAATTTATTTAATATTTATAAAGAAAAAGGTACTTATGATGGTTTACTAGCTTTTATAAAAAGTTTTAGTGGGTACGACTCTATTGTTGAAAAAGGTAAAAATTTATTTCTTGATTACAACGACTCTTCTTTTGAAGAATCTATAGGAAATTGGACTATATCTTCTGGGGGTACTTTAACAAGGTACGTAGGTGACCCTTTAATAATAGAACCTTACGAAGTAACAGCCCCGGTTGGATATCCAAGTAGTGACAACGGAATGCTTAGATTTACATCAACTGGAACTGGGTCTGTTTCATTTACTTGTGGCGTTAATAATCCTATTACTAAAGGTATACCAGTAACTGAAGGTGAAACATACACATTTAGTATTTTTAGTGCTGCTAGTACAACCACAAGAAATATAAGACTTGGTATCCAATTCTACGACAGATTTGGCGTTGCTTTAGGGGTTTTGCAGCAAGGAGTTCCTGTATCAAATGCTACTTTAGCTTGGGACAGCCCAACCCTTAGACCTTTTGCAACAGCTATAGCTCCAACAGACGCGCATTACGCAAGCGTTGCTGTAAATATTAGTAATACTGCAGTTAGTGAAATTCATTATTTTGATGCTGCTCAATTTGAAGAGGCAATTTCTAAAACTGCTTTTGAAGACGCAAGAAGAATTAATATAACACTTAAAGCTAATAGAATTAATGAAATTACAAACCCTTCTTTTACTCTTTCATCTAGTCCTTGGGCTGCAACAAATGCGGCTTTAACTTTAGACTCTTCAAAACCAGGAGTAGATATTAGAGAGTTTGTTGTTGTAAACAAAGAATTAAGTTCTAATACAGCTACTTTAACAGTAAGTGATTCTTATCTTCCTATATTTATTGGAGATAATATAGTTGTTTCCGGAGTTGGCTCGCCATTTGATGGGGCATATGTTGTTACAGCTTCAGACCCTATTGGTAAAACTGTTTCTTACGCTAAAGTAAACGCTCCTATTTCAAGCACTGCTGTATCTCCAAGTGGACTTGTTTCCATCGCAGGAGATTCTTTAAAAGTTACCCCTTCTGGGTCTTCTTTAGTATCGGTAGTAGGGCACACATCAACTGCTAATTATTTTAATGTTCTTGCTGATAATGATTATACTTTTAGTGTTTACGTAGAGCCAGAAACAGCCAGTGAATTAGTTACTGCTTCTATAAGCTGGTATACGAGTTCAAACACTTTAATTTCAACAGTTAACGGATTGCCAACTCAATGCCCACCTACATATAATATTACACAAGCTGTTTTAAGTGGAAACATAGCAACTATAACTTTAAATGAACCTTACGAATTTTTAAACTATGCTGGTAACGATAAATCTTATATTTTAGTTAGTGGATTAGGTTCTCCATATGATGGTACTTGGGAAATATCTTCTATTTTAAATAACACGGTTAGTTATGCTAGAGTTAATACAAATATAGCTTTAGCTACAGTAAGTGGAACTGCTTCCCCAGTTGGGATTTGGTACAGAGTTTCAACAACTGATACTGCCCCATCTAACGCTGCAAAAGCGTCTGTGAGATTAAGTTGGACACCTTCTACCTCCGGAGCTGTGGTTTATTTAGAAGATGCTTTGTTTGAAAAAGCTTCATTTGTTTTAGATTATTTTGATGGGTCTCGAAGCGGTCAAGAAGACTCTACTTCTTTAGTTTGGGAGGGTGTTGTAGAAGCATCAAGAAGTCATTTTTATAAAAATAAATTTGCTGTAGAGGATAGGTTAAAAAGAGAAATAAGTAAAAATATATTACTTGGTTCTACTTTTGCCCTATATTTTGCTCAACCAGACTAGTAGTACTATAGAAGTATGTTAGAACTAATATTATCTGCTTGCTTTGCAGCTTTCTTTTTAGCTGTAATAGAACAACTAATTGATTTAAGGATTTATAGAGCTATTGCTGCTCTTGCTTTATCTGCAGTAGGGGTTGGTTTAACAGGGGTTACCTCTATACCTTTGTTTATAGTTACTACCGTTGCTAGTGGGTTCTTATCCCCTTTCTTGGTTGTATTAGCTGACAGTATTACCTCCTATAGACCCGCCGTTACCCAACCAACTCGACTAGACCGCTGAGGTTGATATAGTCTTGGTCTAGGAGGGCCAATGACTTACTACGTAATCGTTGCAGGAAACGGGAAAACATCTCGTACAAATATCGAAGTACTTTTAGAAGACCACTACCATGCCGAAGGTGATGGTGGCGTTTTAGTTTTACCTTATGAAAAACATCCAAGTGAAGGTCAAACTTGGGCTTCTCAATTAGCTAAAGATAAAAACAAAGAAGTAGTTGTAATAGATAAACCTAATGCTATTAAAGAAGCTTTAAAAACAGTTAAAGGTTCAAAAGCAGCAGCGTTTTTACTATGGAACGATGAAGACGAAGATTGTCTTAAAGTTTTATCAGAATGTAATGATGCTGGAGTCCCTTCTTTTGATTTAACTGATGGGTTAATCCAAATTAATACTAAAGGGTCTTTAAAGATAGAAGAAAGACCTAAACCACCTATTCAAGAACAATTATCTATGGAAGTACCAAAGCACATAGATTTTAATATAGAAGAAGAAGATGAAGATGAAGAAGACGAAGACGAAGAATATGAGATTGATGAAGTCGATTCTTTATATGTTGCATTAGATGAAATAGCAAGAGTATTTGCAACTATGGTCGTTACTCACGTTAAGGACCAACTTAAGAAATGATGTCATTGAGTGCACTTGGATTATTGACTTATTTAAAAAATAACCCAAATGTAAACATAAGCGCACGTTCTTTAGAAAAAGTTCTCAAAGAGGGTAGGTGTGCTATTACCACGGCTATAAATGAACTAAAAGCTTTAGGAATACTTAAATATAAAGTTCAAAATATAAATGGAAACCCTGTAGGAGTCAATACATGGGTACTGGTTGAAAATCAGCCAGGGGTGGCTGAAAATCAACCGGGGTGGTTGAAAACCGAGCCACTGTTATCACTGAATATGCTAACTAATACTAGTTCTAAACATATAAATATATTAGGTCTTTATTCGGACGGAGTCCGAATGGAGGAAGGGAATGAAATGGGATATAAATTCTTTTCTAATAATTCGGAAGATGAATTTGAAAAAGAAGTTAAAGAGGCTAACCAAAAGCTAAAGGCTCAAAAGAAGAAAGAGTTTAATGCAGCCAAAAAAGCCAAGCAAGAAAAAGCAAAATACAATCGTGCTAATAAACCAGTTAAAGACTGGAGTCCACAGGATTGTGCTTATGAGTTTGCTCGCCGTATAGAAGAACTTTGGAACATATCTCCCATTTCTCTTACAGAAAGTAATTTTATTCCGGCTTTAGCTGGGGCTAGAGTTAAGAACGACACCAATGGGGAACTTGAGGTTGAAATGATGAACATATTTTTTAGTAGTCTTACAGATGGAAAGTACTCAGATGGAAATATTCTTTGGAGAATGTTTATATCAAGATTCTCTGCACTTGCGGCACAGGCTAAAACTAGGATACATTCCGAAGACGAGATACAGAAAGCCAAAGAACAGTCTGCTAAATCATGGGAAGGAATCCTTTAATGTTTAAGCCCGAGGACCTTAAGGTTCGTAGAAGGTCTTGGATTCAACTAGCCAACATTCCTTGGAAAAGAGTTGGGTGGGGATTAGAAGACTGTACAGACGCCCCATTAGAGGTCCTAAATGGCCTAAAATCGTGGATTTCGCGAGTCAGTGAAGGTAGGGTCATTAAAGAGGCCTCAGACCGTCTCTGTGGCCGTGGAATTCTTTTATACGGGGCTCCAGGTAGAGGAAAGACTACTTTGGCGCTTTCTGTCATTCAAGAGATGCTTAAAGAACTACCTCTAGCCTCTTTTAAACCAGGTGAAGGAAAAGTTTTAGTTCGTCCTTGCTACTTCATAACTTATAACGACGTATTAAACTTAAAAGGTAAAGATATACAAAACGACCTGACCGAAAGTGAAGATGTTTTACTTGCCGGTTTGTTTGGTGAAGCAGAAGATGATGCTTACAACATCAGAGTTTTAGTTCTTGACGACGTTGGTAAAGAACACGTTTCAAAACACTCAGAGTGGCAGAAGTCTATGCTCCATCATTTACTTAGAACGCGTTTTAACAACGGTTTGCCTACTATCGTTACAACCAACGCTTCACTAGATAATTGGGCTAGCCTATATGGTGACGCTACAGAAAGTTTTGCAAGAGAAGCGTTTTCATATTTAGTCGTAGACGGCAGTGATTTAAGAAAATGAGAGGTAAGTACGTGGACGAAGACTCACGCTTAGTTCAAGTTTTTTTAAGTCAAACTCAATCACCAGGCCCTAACATTCACGAAGTTAGTGTAAAAGAAAATGGTAGTCTTTCCTGCACTTGCCCAGGATTCCAAGGAAGGCTAACCTGTAAACATGTCAAATTTGTTAAAGCAAGAATCGACAACAACGGCGGAACTTATCCTTTGGAAATCTCCAACAGAGCAACTGATGATGAAGCCTTTAAAGCCAAAGAATCAAATAGTGCTTTTAGAGAATTCGTTATCAAGTTTGGAAAAATCGAGGTCTTTTAATTCGTGTATAAAGGGGACTTAAGTAACGAATTACCTAAAAGGGTAATAGTCGTTATGG
>Ga0209972_10001709_pt1 | contig 18769 bp, 24 predicted proteins | sample NOAtaG_7_FD_187302 | JGI IMG/M metagenome (GOLD analysis project Ga0209972, IMG submission 187302) | Freshwater lake microbial communities from Lake Erie, under a cyanobacterial bloom - NOAA_Erie_Diel1S_2200h metaG (SPAdes) (version 2) | ecosystem: Environmental > Aquatic > Freshwater > Lake ... | reverse complement strand
CTGGCTATCCAAGTTCGTTGGTGGCACAGCACGTGCATTCCGTACTGCATTCGTTCGTGGTGGTGACATCAAACCGACTGTCGTTACACCACCGATTAAGGACATGATGCTTCCTGAACTTCAGGAACGTGCAGAACGCAACATCTGTAAGACACTTGGTGTACCAATCACGATGTTGGAAGCGACTGCTGCTAACTATGCGACAGCACAGTCAGATGTCATGTCGTTTTGGCGCACCACAGTCATTCCTCGTTTGGGTATGTATGAGCAGGTAATTAACAACCAACTGCTGATGCCACTTGGGTACAAGTTGGTGTTTACACCTGAAGCGATGGATGTCATGCAAACCGATGAAGCACAACGTGCTAGTGCATTGTTGTCGTTGACACAAGCAGGGTTATCGGTTGACTATGCGATGGAAATCTTGGGATATGACACCGACTTCATCAACAGAATGCGTGAAGCGTCAGCACCACAGGTGACAGAGCAATCACAACCACTGCCACCACCAACGAATCCTGATGCACCCAAACCACAGGTAGAGGATTCGCAGGAAGATGCTGTCGATACTGCGAACGAGCAAACCACCAAAGCATTCGTACTTTGGCGACGCAAAGCGGAACGACGTTTGATAAATCAGAAGTCGTTGGACTTTGACTTTGTACATGATGACATCAGTCCTGAAGATGGTGCATGGATTAAGTACCAACTTGCTGATTGTGCGACTGTGCAGGAAATCAAGTCGTTGTTCGATTCGCTTAAAGCGATGGATATAACACCACAGGAAGAAGCGTTGTACGACGTGATTCGCACCTATCTTGGTGCACGTGGTGAAGAAGCGGTTCTTATCCTGCAATCAGGTCAACCATTACCTGATGGATTTCTTGATGGACTAATTGAGGAATTGCGACCTGTCCTGACTGCAAAGATGCGTGATGACCTGAACAAGTTGGAGGAACGTTACACAATCGACATTGACCCTGCTGTGCAGGAGGACATTATCATTCGTCAATTTCAGGCGTATGCACCAAAACTTATCAAAGAGTTGAATGCGACCACAGAGAAGTTGGTGAAGCGTGTTATCGACAATGCACGTAGTGTTGGTGGTGTCACCAACGAGGAACTTGCAATCCAACTGACACCTGCGTTTGGTGATAGACGTGCTTCGATGATTGCTGTCACAGAGTACACACGAAGTGCAAGTAACGCAACGACGGTGTATCAGGATTACTTGTCAGAGTATGGCATTAGGACTGTGCGTGTATGGAACACCGAAGCGGATGAAATCGTCAAAGAATGTCCCATCTGTTTTCCATTGAACGGCAAACCAGAGGAGGTATGGAAAGAACGATTCCCTGATGGTGCACCTGCACATCCTCGTTGTCGATGCGACATTACGCTTAAGGTGGTGCGTAGATGAGAATCGAAGTCAAGATTCCAAAGGACTTATTAAGCGACATTGAGAACGTGTACAAAACCGTTTCAGAACCTGTCCTCGTTGGGTTAGCCACCGAAGTACAGCATGAATTGATGTCGCAAAAACCACCACCACCACCACGTGGTTCAATGCAGTTCGTATCAGATGCACAACGTAAGTTCGTGATGGCTTCGATACGACGTGGTGACATCACAGTCCCATACAAGCGTGGTATTGCGAAGCAATCAGAACGAATGAATCGTTCGTTTAAGATTATTCGTGCACCACGTGAAATCGTTCTCACCAATTCTGCAAGTTACTGGCAGTATGTTATCGGTTCGCAACAAGCACGAATCCATCGAAACAGATGGAAAACCGCTTCGCAGATGGTAGAGAAAGTCATTCGTAGTGGGTTGCTTACTGATTTGGTCAATACTGCTATTCAGAAGAAGTTTGGTTAGGAGTATGCAGATGAAAGCAACGTACATACCACCTGTTGCAGTCGCACAGAACGCACAACAAGCACTTGACGTTCGTGCATCGAAACCTGCATCACAGCAGGGAATGACACCTGTTGGGCTAGCACGTGCAAATCAACTTGCATCACGACGACCTGTATCACTTGAAACCATACGACGAATGGTGTCCTACTTTGACAGACATGAAATCGACAAGCGTGGTTCGACATGGTCTGAAAAGGGGAAAGGGTGGCAAGCATGGTACGGTTGGGGCGGTGATGAGGGTCGTGTTTGGGCGAATAGTATTATTAGACAAGTAGAGGGAGTGAAGATTATGGAAGAGAAGCAATTTATCGTTGCGATGCGTGATGGCATGTTCTACATCTACCAAAATGCAGAGGACACCGAACCTGTTGTAGAGGACAGTGTTGAGAACTTTCTTGACACACTTGTTCGCATGATGGGTTATTCACGTGATGAAACAGAGGAATTGGTAGAGGAAGCCACCGAAGCCAACGATGATGAGGAATTGGTACAAGAAGATGCGCCAATGATGGAAGCGGAATCAGAGAAAGTAGACATGACGACTGCACAACGTGATGCACTACCTGATGCTGACTTCGCTATTCCACAATCACGCAATTTCCCTGTTGCTACACCACAGGACATTAGCGATGCTGTGTCAAGTTGGGGTCGCTATCGTGGTAATGTATCGTTCGAAGTGTTTAAGCGCAATCTGATTGCGATTGCACGTCGTAAGGGTCGTGCGTTCGTAGACGCTTTACCACAGTCATGGAAAGATGAAATGGCAGAAGAAGTGAAGCATGTTGCACGAACCATTCTGACACGAATGAGTTAGTGTTGACAGTACACTTATAATAGAAGTAGGAGGGTGCATGAACATTTATGCTGTAAAGAATGTGTCACAAAATATGCTCGCAGGTCGTGCCATCGTATTTGGTGGTGTAGACGTTGTTGGTGACACATTTACACCCAACACTGACATTGGAAGTACACGTTCGTTCGTAGGAATGCCTGTGTATTGGAATCATGCGATGTCAGGTACAAAGTCCCAAATTGGTGTTGTGACTGATTGGGAGAAGAACGAAGAGGGAATAGACCTGATAATCGAAATCGACAAGCGTGGTAAGTACGTTGCACAAATCATGGAACTTGCCAAAAGAGGAATGCTTGGACTTTCGACAGGTGCAGTAGGAAACACCGTTGTTCGCAAGGGTGGTGAAATACTGCGATGGATAGTAGGTGAAGTCAGTTTGACCACGACACCTGCTGAACCACGAACCTATGCGAATGTTAAGACAGCAAGTGCAGATGCCTTGTCAGTAAAACATGTCGCTGGTTATACATTCGATATTTCGGAAACTAATTTATCAGACTTTAAGGAGATGACTATCATGTCTATTGACAAAGACGCTTTGAAAGATGCCTTGTTGGATATTGCAGGTGAGCCTGCACAAGGCGGTGGGTTGTATATGGGTGGTAAAGCACCGAACGTCAAGAACGTAACGACTTTGGGTTTCAGTGAGGAGCCTGTTAAGGCGTTCTTCCATTACATCAAGACTGGCGACAAGATTGCGGCTAAAGCAACGATGGTCGAGGGTACTGATGCCAACGGTGGTTACACCGTACCGAACGAGGTTGAGCGTGAAATCATCAGCAAGCGTGATGAAGAGTCGATTTTGGGTCGCTTACCAATCACTCGTCGTCGCACTTCACGTGATTACTACGATGTCAACGTTGGTGAGAACAATTCAGACTTCTCATTCACGGCTGAAGCCAACACTGCGAACTTTGATGAGCCAACCATGGGTCAGTCAAGCATTCGCATCTACAAGGCTACGTTGGCACTTAAGGTTTCAGAGGAATTGTTGAACGATTCAATTAGCGATATTGAGGGTTTCATCACTGCTGAAATTGGTCGTGCACTTGCTCGTCACGTGAACACCTACATCTTGACTGGTTCAGGTTCGAGCCAACCATACGGTGTTGCTACTCGTGCTTCATTGAGTGAAACCCTTGCTTCTGCTACTGGTGTAGACGCACAGGACATTCAGAACATCTATCACAAGTTGCCAAGTGCCTACCATCAGGGTGGTAACACTGGTTGGGCGATGCGTATTGCGACGTTGGGTGGCATTCGTGGTTTGACTGGCAATCCGTTCTTGTATCAGAACACTCCTGCTGGCACGAATGGTCAAGGTGGCGAGCAACTCATGTACCGACCTGTGTTCTTGAGCGACAAGGTTGGTGCACCAACGACAGGGTTGACTTCAATTCTGTTCGGTGACTGGTCGCAGTACTACTTCGTTGAGAACGGTGGTTTGACCATTCGTCGCAACGAGTATGCTTACATGGAGAATGGTTTGGTTGGAATCTTCGCTACGGTTCGTTGGGGTGGTGATGCGGTTATCACCAACGCATTCGTCAAGGGCGTTCAAGCCTAATCTAGGAGGAACGAACCTTGAAAGTGCTACTTAACATTTCGATAGCACGATTCATCAATGGTTCTTGTAAGATTTTCAAAAGTGGGGAGGTCGTTGACCTCCCTGCTGATGAAGCGGAGAGAATGATTGTATTGGGGCGTGCAAATAGGGTTGATGAACCAATACAGCAAGAAGTTGACGTTCAGGTATCACCCAAACCAAAATCAACTTCGAAGCGAGGTGCGTAATGGCGTACATCACTACTGCTGAATTGAAAAGTTTCTTGGATATTACAAGTTCTGCTGACGATGCGCTTCTCGGAATTATTATTGCAAGTGCACAGGAAGCAATAGACAACTATACACTTCGCACATTCGAACCATCAGGTGCACAGGGAGGACATCACCCACACAAGTTTACACCACTTCCTAGACGACTTGGTGGTGACGTTGATGATGAGAATCCCCGATTGCTATGGTTGCAGGATATGGATTTGTCAGAGATTCAGTCAGTAGTAAATGGTGACGGTGTTACGATTCTCTCTACTGAATATATTACGAATCCTATCAACCATACACCGTGGTATGCAATCGAACTGAAGCGTGGTTCTAGCAAAGTGTGGACTTACACAGGGAACTCACCAGAGGGAACGATTGTTATCACAGGGAAATGGTGCTATGCACTTGAAGCACCTGCTGACATCAAGATGGCGATGTACAAGTTGTGTAAAGCATGGTACAACGGTCGTGCTGACAGCACAGGTGATAGGGACATACTGACGACTGATGGTGTTGTGTTGGTGCAGTCGAGGATTCCTAGCGATGTTACTGCAATCTTGAGTAAATACAAGAGGTACTCGTAATGGCTAGTCAATTACTCACCATCATTAACGCAATCAAAGCGTACAACCCACAGTACAACGGACAGAATGTCACGATTCGTTCAGGGTCTACAATTCCCAATACTGCGAATGCGACTGATTTACCAATGCGTATCATCAGCGCAATCGGAAATAGTGCAGGACAGGTTCAACGTATGACGCTTGGGTCTAGTCCTGTAATCACCCTACGATGGCAAATCACGGATGTACTATTGGGACAGCAGGTTGGACTAGGGATGGGTGAAAAAGACCAAAGCGATGCACAGATTGCATACGCATCTGCATATGCTGACTTAATACGAACGCTTGTTACCAACAAGTATCAAATTGAGGATGTACGCATCGTGATGGAAACCATCGAATATCCTGTTGAATCAGGGAATCGGTTCTACGGTGTTACCTGCGAGTATATCATTAAGGAAATAATCCAATAGGAGATTGCACATGGCACAGACTACAGGCGCAATTACAGGCGCAACAGCAAAGATTGAAATCAACGTAAACAGCACAGGGTACGTTGACATTTCAGGTTCTTCGCAGAGCATTGATGCTGTCGAAATGACACGTTTAAATGGTTCTGCACACACGATGGAGGGTGATTATGCCGTACTCACGTTCGGTAAGCAACCCCCAACGGAAATCACCGTGAACGTGTTATACACCGAAGTTTCGACAGAGGGTTTCATGAAAGCGGTGTCAGCATTGAAGAATAACCAATCGGTTGTACTTCGTTGGTATCCTGCAGGTTCGTTAGGAAAGTACTTCTTGACACCTGCTGGTGCAAAAATCTCAAGCGTTTCACTACCTGGGAATGACGCTTCAAGTGGTGAACCGCTTATGGTTTCGTTCACCGTTATGTCACCTGGGATTGAAACCGACATCGCTTAAGGAGGACTGAATTATGGCACAAACGACAGGTGCTATGACTGGTGCTACTGGTAAAATCGAAGTTTCGACTGATGGTAGCACGTGGTACAACATTTCGGGTTCATCGCAGAGCATTGATGCAGTAGAGTTCACACGGTTGAACGGTTCTGCACATACGTTCGAGGGTGACTATGCTGTCCTGACTTTTGGTAAGCAACCACCGACTGAAGTCACGGTCAACATTCTGTACACCGAAGTTTCAGGTGAAGCGTTTCTTCGTGCTGTATCAGCATTGAAGAACAACACGACGTTTAAGGTACGATGGCAAGCGATGGATGTTGCGGAAACCACGTATCAGCGGTACTTTACTGCAGGAACGTCAAAAGTTTCATCGGTTTCACTACCTGGGAATGATGCGTCAAGTGGTGAACCATTGATGGTGTCGTTTACGGTTATCTGTGGTGGTATCGACTATGAATTGGTTGTACCTGCACCGTAATCAGGAATGACTTGCGTAGGATGTTATAATGGGTGTAGAGGGGAAAATCCTCTCTACACCTAATCTTTATCTAGGAGATACGATGTTATGGCTACGAAAAAGACTGTGAATGAGAATGCGTTGGTAATCGACATCGACATGAATAATTTCATGATAGATGACTTGGAAATCTTGGACAAATGTGCTCGTGGTGAAGCGTCATTAAGTGACGAAATTGCTGTGTTCGAGCGAATTGTCGTTGGTGGTGTACGTGGTAAGTACAAAGCACATGAGATTCGAAACATTCGTGATAGTGTTCTTAATTCATTACGGAATGCTTCGAAAGACCCAAACTAATAAAGCGGTTGTACGACTTTTTCTACACGAATGGCGCACAACCGCATGAATACAGAGTGTATTATTGGTGCATGAAGTTGCAGTGTAGACCTGACCAACTGCCACCGCTTAAAACGCTACTGACTTGGGAAACGATTATGGACATCGAACACAAAGTTGGTGCGAAGAAAGCGCAAATCGCAAGCACCAAGAGGAGGTAGTATGGCAGAAGAACGCCCAATAGTAATACGATTCGTTGGTGAAGATAGTGTAACGACTGTTGCGAATAAGGTTTCTGCATCTGTTGAAAAAGTTGGAAAATCAGCAGGAACATCTGGCAAGGGTCTTTCTGCTTTTGCAGGAACGATTGGGAATGTCGCAAGTGCGGCAGGACTTGCTGGGGGAACTGTTGGTGCATTAGGAAGTGCGATTGCGGCAGTTGGGGGGACTGTTGCAATCGCTGTGGGTGGTATTGTTGCGATTGCAGGTGCATTGGGTGTTATGGCGCATCAGTCTGCTATGACTGCCGACAATGTAAACGCACTACGCAGAGGTATCATAAATCTATCTGATTCACAACAAGAGGGTGAGAAATTATATTCGACACTTATCGACATCGCTTCACGAACACCGTTTGAGCGTTCTGATGTCATTGAAATGGGTCGTTCACTTCTTGGTGCAGGTATCGAAGCGGAAAAGATTCCTAACTATATCTATGCAATCGGTGATGCAGTCACTACGATGGGTGGTGATGCACAAACCATTAGAACCATAACAACTGCCATTGGTAGAATGGAAATGGCAGGTAAGTTGTCATATGAACAAATGTTGCAGATACAGGAAAGTGGTATTCCTGTGTTTAGACTTCTTGCAGAAGCAACAGGTCGTTCAACCGAAGAAGTTATAAAACTGGTTCAGGATGGACTGCTTCCTGCAGAGCAAAACCTAGACACCATCATTAAACTTATGCAGGGAACGTATGGTGATGCGATGGCAAGCCAAATGGACACTGCAACACAAGCGACTTCGAATCTTGGTGATGCGTGGACTGATTTGGCAACAACTTTAGGAACGGTAACTTCACCTGCTCTGAATGATTTCTATAACTGGTTGACTGATATTATCAATTCGACCAATGAGGGAATCAAATCCTCAAATGCGTATGCTGATGCTATTAACCCCAACAGAATAAATGAAGCATCAGAATCAACAAGGGATTGGACTAAAACACAAACACAACTTGCAGGTGCGCTTTCACTTGCAGAGAAATCTGCATACGTGTTGTGGGAGAACTTTAAGTTAGTCGTTTCACAACATCCGTGGGTTCGTGCAATAAATGAAAGCATCGAACTTATGGGGAAAGCATGGGATGAGGTTGTGAAGTCATTGGAGAATGTTTGGCTGGAAACCGTTAAGGCAACAGATAAGTTAGTCCTTTTTGTTGACGAAATGGTGAAGTCAAATCCCAAAGTTAAATCGTTTGCTGATGCTGTTTCAGGTGCATGGAATTGGATTACAACAAGTGCTACAAGTGCATACAACTCAACCGTTAATTATGCCAACGAATTGGTTTTGCTTTTGGGCAAAACCGCAAAAGCAATCAGTCAGGCTTATATGGATGAGGGAATGGCAATTCGGTCTGCACAGGGTACTGCATTCCTGTATGCAGATACCATACAAAAAATATACGTTGGTAATGGATTGTGGATTGATTCAACGAACCGAACAACCGAAAGCATGTACGGATTAGCAGGTGCTGTTTCAGGTGCAGGTCAACAACAAGAGGAATATAACCTTGTCATTGATGATACTGCTCAAAAGGAAAAAGAGCGACAAGAACAAGAGCGCAGAGCGAATGAACTAATGCGTGAACGAGAGCGACTTTTACAGGAAGCATCTCGTATGATGTCTGATTACAATCAACGGATTTCTGATTTGCGTAATTCCTATATGGAAATTGCGGATGCAGAACGTTCATTATCATCAGCACAAAAAGCATTACAAGACGCACAAGACCCAAGACAAATCGAATCTATGGCACTTGCACTGCAAATGCAACAAATCAGTCTTGACGACCTGAATGATTCAATGGCGCAAATGCGTACACGTCGTGACGAAATTGCAAAAGCACTTGCAGGAATGACAGCAGAGCAAATCAAGTACAACGCACTTACTGATGCAGAACGCAACAAGTACAAAGCACTTGGTAAGGATTTAGATGAATTGCGGAAGCGTCGTGAAGCGGTTCGCAAAGCACTTGCAGGAAACAAGTTGACGAATCAGCAACGTGTCGAGTTCCTGCAAACCGAAGCGGCTCTCACTGCGATTATTGGTGATAAGCAATCAGAACGTAGCGAACTTGAGCAGAAGCAAAAGGATGCGCTTAAGAAGTCAGAGGAAGAGCGACTTAAACTTCTTGAAGAAGATAAGCGACTTCGTGATGAATTAGAAAAAGCGCAGATTCGATACCAACAATCGCTTATCGCAATCAGTCAGGCACAACAGAACCTGATGGAAGCGCAAGACCCAAATCGACTTGATGCGTATCGTGATGCAGTCACGAAAGCACGGTTGAACTTGGAAGAACTTCGTGCAGAGCAAATATCCAATGCAGTTTCTGCCAATCAACTTGCAAGTAAATTGGGGATAACTTCTCAAGTTATGGAAACACTTGCATTGTCAGCATCTGACACGGCAACACCACTTGACGATATTGCGTTGAAGTCCCTTGATTTAAGCAAGGCTGTTGCGAGTGATGGGGGAACTAGTGATTCAGTCAGTGGTCTTTCATCGGCATTCAACAAGTTAGATGATAATGCTTCCGATGCCGTTTCAGGGTTGACAAAACTTGAATCAATGCTAAAGAGTATAGATTCACTTGGATTGTCATCTGGATTGGGTAAGGATTTAAGTAGTGTTGCGGATTCAGTAGCAAGTCTTGGTAAGAGCAATCAGAGTTTTGCGACTGACAACTTAACATCGCCATTGAATGCTATAAGTAATGTAGCAAAAAACTTGGGAAGCACACAATCTGTGGCTTTTGCAAAATGGACTGATTCATATCGCAACGCTCTTATCGGTTCGATGAACTCAACTGCCGTCGCAAACTTGGTTAGAGCATTTGATGCACTTAAAAATGCTGTGGGTGGTAGTGGGACAGGTAGTAGTGGTGGTGGTAGTACTAGTGGTAGTAGTGGTAATAGAAGAATGATGCCAAGTGAAATCATTGTTGGTGGTCGTTCAACGCAACCTGCTACACAGAACATCACGATTCATCTGCACTATGCAAGTGCACCAAGTAGCAGAAATCCTCTGAAAGATGTTGAGGACTATCTTGCCGCACAAGGAGGTAGATTGCGTATATGACAACCACGACCTTTAGTATGACATATACGACAGGTGATGGAACGCATATCCTGAATGGTTTCGATGCTATTTCAGGATATACGTTTCACCTGTTGGGATTCCAAGATGTAGGATTGCCACCGATAACACGCATCACACAACGTGGTGCGTTTCAGCATGGTGATACCAACATCGACTTTCGACTGAATCCTCGGACATTCACTATTGATGGATTGGTTGAAGCATCGAACGCATTTGAGCACTTGCAGATTCGACAGATGTTGGGTCGTATCTTCAAAGTTAGCAATACTGCATCAACGATTCAGTACGAAACGTCAGATGGGTTCACGACAATTACACGTGCAATCGACTGCTATGTAAGTGGTGATTTAAATGTGTCATCTAATACATCAGCAGGGTATGACGTGTACTACACTATCGAACTTCGTGCTGACAACCCATTGTGGTACGACCCAAATCAGAACATCGTACAACTTACAGGAAGCGTCGTTGGCGACCCAACGGATATTCCTGCTGTCATACCACGAACATATGGAACGAATGGACTTGATTCAAGTTCTATCATTTCTTATGATGGCACGTTTTTGGCATATCCGATTATTACGGTGTTTGGTGGTTCGGCAGGATTACAGAACTTAACGATTGCGAATGTTACAACCAACAAGATTATTGCGATTGGGAATGTCCCTGTGAATGCGACATACACCATCGACTTACGGTACGGATATAAAACCGTGGTTGACCAAAATGGCGTAAATCGAATTACGAACATTGACCCACAGTCGAATCTAACGACATTCGCCATCGTTCCAAGTAATTCATACGACCCATACGACAACGAAATCACAGTTGAATGCGATAACGCATCTGCTAATTCTTCTGTGACATTATCTTTTTACACGCAATACACTTCGATATAGGAGGAAGTAATGGCAGAGCAATCTATTGGGTGGGCAACGACAGGTACAGGTGATGGTGTAGCAGGTGGTTATAACGAAGCACGTATGGCATCAATGATGCAGTCGCAATTCGGTAACGGTATCTTGTTCACAGGAAACCGCTTTCAACGCACTTGGGCATCGACATCAGTCACAGTCCAAACAGGTGCGTGTGTTATTGACGGATATTTCTATGAAAACACGTCAAATGTCACCATCAACATGACATCAGGTGCATCAGGTACGTACTATCTTGTCGTGTACATCAATACCAATGCGACTGATACTGCGTGTCATGCAAATGTGACAGCAAACAATCCATCAGCAACGACAATCGGTGCGAAAACGGTGCGACTTGCAATCGTAACATCGACAGCATACGCAACACCACCTGCAGGTGTTGACTTGATTCCGCTTCACGCAATTACGTGGAATGGTACTGCGATTACTGCGATTTCCGACATTCGACAATTCATTCAACCTGTAACACCATCATTATCAGTTATTCGTATGGTTAAAACGAGTGCACTTTCGATTGCGACAGGTGGTACAGGGACTGATGTCAATGCGTACACCACGTTGTATCAGATGACTGATGGGTTGATGACAGGAAACTCATCGACAGGTGTTATTTCGTTGAACGCAGAGGGAATCTATCTTGTTGAAGCATCAGTCGTGTGGGCAACACAAGCAACACCTGCAGGAAATCGACACTTACGACTATGTTCAGCAAGTGAAGATGTTACAGAGGTGAGTGCGACATCGCTGTCATCGACAGGACTAATTGACGTTGTTGGTGGTACGCTTTCACCAACCAACGGATATGTGCAACGACTAACGACCACGATATTTCGTGACCAAGTCAACCTGACATCGACACCATCATACGAAACATTATTCTTGCGTGTTACACAAACGTCAGGTACTGCACAGAACATCACACGTGCTAGCATCACAGTCACACGATTGTCAGATGTACCACCGATTGTATAGGTGAACGAATATGGGTTCATACATAACATCGACTGAATATACGGTGCTTGTGTATCGTTATAACGACGGTGCGTTTCTTGGATATATCACGGACTTCTCGTCGCTGGCCATCGCAAAAACAGTCAACGCATACGACACGTTTCAGATGGAAATGCTGTATGGGACAGAGGGGTCGGAATATCTGGTTACTGATGCTGTGGTGAGGGTGTTTCGACAGAATACCCTCCTCAACATTCCAAGTACATTAGAGTTTGAGGGATTGGTGGTTCGTACTGTAATAACAGAAGCGGAAACCAACACGTTGATGGTGACAGCATTTGGATTTGAGCACATTCTGACACGACGCATCATCGCATGGAAAGATAACCAACTTGGGAAAACGACGTTTCCTGAATCCCCAACAGCAGGATTCGAATATGCGTCAAGTATCATCAGGAAGTTGTACAACACGAATGTTGGTAGTGGTGCGACATCAACACGAGAAGATATTACCAACGTGGTAGGGACAGCACGTATCATCAACGGACACATTACACCGTGGTTCAACGACTATACCGACACAAGTAACTTTGGACTAGCGATTTCAAGTATAGAGGGAATTGCTCGTGAGAATCTTCTTGAAACGATTCAGAGCATCGCAGAAGAGGGAAAGATAGGGTTCAACATCACGTGGCAACCATCACCAAGTCGATTCACGTTCAACATGAAAGCGTTTCGATTAGGTGCTGACAGGACTGATACAGTCAAGTTCAGTATTGGGACAGGAACTGTTGCAAGTATCGAAACATCGACTGATTACACCCAAACATGGAACGTTGCGATGATGTCAGGTGGTGGTACAGGTTCATCTGAAAAGCGTTTCGTACTTGCACCAGAGGGAAGATATTCAGGAATCGCACAGCGTGAAATATGGTTGACATCTGCAACAGGAACTATCAACGGTAATAGAGCAACAGCGATTGCGGAATATTACAAGATGAAGCGACTTATCAAACAAGTCACCTGCGAAGTACAGCAATCGCAAGGGTTGATGTATGGTCGTGATTACTTCTTATCCGATTTGGTAAGCGTTGACACGATTGCAGGGACTGTTGAACTTCAGGTGAAAACAGTAACGCTTTCGATTTCGTCAGAGGGAATCGAAACAATAGGAGTAACACTTGAATCAGAATAATTCACGATTGCTTAAAGCAATATCAACAATGCAGAATCAGGTGACACGACTTGAAAGACGACAACCATTCGAAGCCGTGTCATCTGCAACGTACACAGCAAACCTTGCACTTGGTGCAGGTGTCGAAACATTCATTCCGTACAATTACTTCTATATAAATCAAGGGTTCTATTACAACGAAGATGGTGCGTATTGGGTATGTATGAGTGCTGGTATTTATAACATCAGCATGACGCTTGCGACAAGTGTCAATGTGAGTGATTTACTGGTAAGAATGTACATTGGAACGTCACCAACAACATTACCTGCTATTGCGTATCAGGCAATTTCTGTTGGAAGTGGTGTTGCACGAAATCTTCATGCCGTATCGTTTTCGACACCATATCCGCTTGTTGAGGGTTGGACATTTCGGTTTTCTGTGCAGTCATCAGTCGCATGTGATTTAACGTATCGTAATTTTCAACTTGTGCAACTTCCTGCACCAATGATTAGCATCGTACAGATTGCACAGAATTATCCAACACCTGCGAATGCCAATGATTGGTACTACGAAGATACCGAACCTGAACCACGATAAGCACAACGTAAAACCCCCACAGAACGCACAGGAATTGTTCTGCGGGGGTTTAATTTGCTTTTGGTACTACGACACCCTAAAACTCAATATGACGCTTTATGGCAGGTTTTACAGGGTGCGATGGCTGGTTCTGATACTTGCCAACTTTGGTGCGGTAATTCACCATTGGTGGTTCACCACGAAAGAACGAAACCTGTGCAATTCCCTCTGATGGATAGACTTTCACAGGATAGTGCAGGGAATTGTACAATTCGATGGTCAAATAGCCAGTCCATGCAGGTTCCATTGGTGTCGTGTTCACAAAGATTCCGCAACGTGCATATGTTGACTTTCCTACTACCATTCCCCATACATCGTCAGGGAGGTTGAACTTTTCGACTGATACACCAAGAATGAATGTTTGGGGAGGGATATAGAACGGCAAATCGCTAAAGAATGGTGTAAACACACTATCCCAATTATCGGTATGCTTTGGGTCGATTTTGGCATCGACAGCACTAATGGGTCGATACTGCATCTGAAACTTCGAACCAAGTCGCATATCATATCCGAACGATGTCAGTCCATAACTGATACGGTTGATTTCACGTGTACTTGCAACGAAGTGTTCTATCATGTTGTGTTCGATTGCTAACTTGTTAATCTGACTGTCGTTCAGTATCATTGTTCTCATACTCCTCTTCAATTTCATCTGCTAGACCACGAATATCGTCAAGAATCTGTGCGATTTTATCTTTCATCGTTTCGCACCGATACAACGCACCACTTAATACAGTATTTTCATGTTCTGTTGGGGTTTCTTCTGTAGCAGGGATGTATCGTTCGATGGTGTACTTATTTCCGTTTATCCATACCTGATAGTCATATTTTCCGTATGGAATGTGCTTTTTGAATATTTCTTGCCAACTCATATAGGGAAATCTCCTCGTAAAATCGAAATAGCCTCCTCGGCAGTACGCACAACATAAACAGTCCCTTTCCAATTCTTATGCCAAATAATCTGTGCAGGTGTCAACGTTCCATTGGGACCCTTGATTTCCATCAAATAGTTCTTGTAATTATATCCAACCACGATGTCAGGGACACCATTTCCTGCATTCGCAAGTGATGTCACACTTGCACCGAAATCACGTAGTGCATTCACTATTTCATTGTGATTTCTATCTATCTTTGCGTTTCGCATATTCTCTAAACCACTCCTCTAATTTCGCATTCTTAATCGCTATCGTATTGAATTGCAGGGTTTGAAACCGTTCATTCAATGTGATGTAATCCAACCATAATTGCAACGCATCTGCGAATTGACCACCACGTGCAATCGTTTTGGCAACTTTGGCATGAAACTTTGCAGTCGCTTCGTTGCGTTGACGAAAGTAAATCAGTTCCTTAATCTGTTCGTGTGTTTTCAACACCAAGTCACGTCGCTTCGCATCTTCTTCATTCAGCATTGAGAAAGCGTGCTGATAGTCGCTTTGCAGTCCTCTGACTTCGATTTCCATCGCTTCCAATATCGGTATGATGTTTGCTTCGCAATCCTTACAGATTTTGGTAAACGTCAGGTGTCGTGAGTACTGTAGACATGCTAGACATTTGGGTGCAACGTTCATTCTATCCTCCTTTTTATTATACGAGCGATTGTAGTATGTTGTACTCGTATATGGATATTATACCATAAAAATATCCTCTACATATATCACTATTTATTTGTCAGTATCAGTACGATACGATGGTACGATTGTGTTCGGATTTTGTACTAAAATGTTGTGGTTAATTTTTTCATATAGGATTTTATGCAAAATCGAAATACAATCGTACTATCATACTCTCTCATACTGCATGTCGTGTCAGGTGACAAATAAATATAGACATAGGTGTAGAGCATAAATAGTGCAAGGGGTGCATCGCAGGTGACAAATAAATAGTGATATATATAGAAGCATATTTTTTTATGATGTTGACATCTATAATATTTATATGCTATACTACTCATAGGCAATATTAAGGAGGAAATTATGCCTAGAAAGAAAAGCGAAAGTCCAAAGCAAGTTGTTGTGTACGCATACGCAGAGGACAGAAGATTGCTTCTGTACAGTCAGTTCAATTACGAACCAAAACTAAACAAGGAAGTAGTAGAATTGCTAGACACGATGCGTGATGGACTGCAAAAGACTTGGGACACCGTCGTACACTTTGAGTTTTACGACAGAACCACAGGGAAATCGGTATCGTTAGACATTCTGAATCAATTCACAAAGGAGGTGATAGCATGAACGAAGAAGTGTTACGAGGGTTATTAGACGAACTTGGTGAGTTGGAAAGCGAAATCAAAGCACTTGAATATCGCAAAGAGGAAATCCGCAATCAGGTGTTCAAGATTGTCGATGAACTTCCAACCAAGTCAGTAGAGGTTCTTGGACTTGGGACTGCGCTTATCACGAAACCCTCTGTAACAGTCAAGTACGATTCGGATAAGTTGGATTCGTTGGTTGCTGAATTGATTCGCAACGGTGAAATCCACACAGCACAAAAGATTAGCGACGTTCGTGAAGAGAAACCACGTAAGGGTTCGCTAATGATTCGCAAAGCAAAGTATTAAGGAGAAACACAATGAGTAAGAAGAAACAGTCGTTGACCACGGTGCATTTCGAGAATGAAGTTCTTGCAGGACACATTTCTATTCGCACAGCAGATGCAGATGGGACATTCTACCACTGCACGTATGAGCAGGACTTGGGTGATGGCATTCGCAAAGTAATCCATACTGCCACCATTGGTGCGTTAGACATCGTTGACGCAACCCAACAGTATAAGCAAATCGTTTCAGCAGGAATCCCTGCACCTGATTCGATGTACATTCCTGAACCTGAACCACCTGTTGACGATGGCGATGGCAATACTGTGGTAGATGAGGGTGATGACGGACTTCCTGACCTTTAGGACAGCAATTCAGGGGACAAGTATGACGCTTGTCCCCAACACACACAAGGAGAGCATATGGATAAATTGAAAGCAATCGTATCGACAGTATTTGCCATCGTGTATGGCATCGTCGTGAGTATCGTGGTATCAGCAGGTATCTTATGGGTGATTAACGCACTCTTTGGTACACAGTTCGAAATGAATATGTGGTCGTACATCGCAATCGTTGCGACCCTACTGATTGCACACCAAATAAATCGCAACAATTCATAGTTGACTTTCGTACTATAGTTGTGATATACTTTTTATATACTTAATAGGAGGATAGCGATGACACAGTTTAGTGAATTACCCAACGAAGAGTTCGATGCAGAGAAAGTACGTAAGGACATTAGTGACACAGCAGAACGGATTCAGGGAGGATTGGAAGAAATGACACAGCGATTAGACATCATCGAAAGGAACTTGGCATCTATGGTAAACAGCATTCGTGCAAAGAACGTACAACGAATGATTCGTGAACATGCACAGAAGCCACCATTTGGAAGTGAAGTCGTGTTCATGAACCGTGTGGTATGGCACGACCCTGACGATGCAAGTGAAGTGTTTGCATACGGACACGAAGTGAAGCGTGAGAACGACGATGGCACATTGACCATCATTCGCATTCAACGCATTCCTGAAGCAGATGAGTATTTTCTCGTGTTTGGGACATTCGAAACACCTGATGAGGTGAAGGAATCAACAACCCTGTGGGTATACAACACGATGGAAGCACGTGCATACATCGCAGATTACCTGAACTTCCAAACATTATCGCAGGTCGAATTAGAGTAACAATACGCACACTGAAAGGAGGTGATGCTGATGAAAGAACAGAAGAAAGAGTACCTGTTAGCGATGAACCAAGAATTGTTTGATTGGTTAAAAACCAAAGCAAAGGAGGAATCTGACAGGACATATGCACGAACAAGCATTCGAGCAATAATCGTTCGCATACTGATGGAAGCGTACAACAAAGAGCAGAGTAATTAGTACCAATACTGAAAGAGGATAGCGACAATGAGTACATTTGATTTCGATAACGTGATGAATGGTGAGTTCGATTACAACGACGACGAAAGCGTCAGTCGTGGTTATCCCAAGATTTGGTGGTTCAACGGTGTTCGACAAGCAGGGACAGCAGGACACTTCTACACGTCAGAAAAAGAGTTCCCACAGGGTTTGGGGAATCCGTGGCAACCTGTATCACGCTTCAATGACAGCGATGGGTTCGTAGCAGAACGCTTGTGCATTATCCCAATTCGTAAGCGGTATCAACCATACAAGCGTGATGTTATGGATAGCAAACGCAAAGTATGGTTGAACCCCAATGCTGAATGGGAACAGGGAATGAGCATCTACACCGAAATCCTCTGTTTCATGGAGGGTTATGATGGGTTAGTTGTTCTTGCTGTTAAGGGACTTGTTGGGAAAGCGATGACGAATCGTGTTGATGGTATCTTTAAGCGTCATGCTGATTTGGTGATTGCGACAGCAAAGAAAACAGCCAAAAAGGGTGCGAAGATTCCCCCATACATGTTTTGGATTCCGATTGCCACAAAGCGACTTGCAAATGGTCGTGTCGAATATCGTGACACAGGACATAGTTCAACGATTACCCCACCTGAACTTGACTTGGTGTTCAAGAACGACCCAACACGTGATGACATCAAAGAATGGTATATCGGTTCTGAAATGATGGTCAAAGCGAAAGAAGCATACGAATCACATGCTGAATGGCGACGTGAATTGCGACCTGTGCGTGGTGAAGATGCACCAAGTGCTGATGCACCAAAGAATGCAGTACAAGCACCACGGAACGCACCACAGGCACTACAGCACGTTGATGACGATGACGATGTATATTAGATAGCACGAAT
>Ga0209972_10001706_pt1 | contig 18786 bp, 13 predicted proteins | sample NOAtaG_7_FD_187302 | JGI IMG/M metagenome (GOLD analysis project Ga0209972, IMG submission 187302) | Freshwater lake microbial communities from Lake Erie, under a cyanobacterial bloom - NOAA_Erie_Diel1S_2200h metaG (SPAdes) (version 2) | ecosystem: Environmental > Aquatic > Freshwater > Lake ... | reverse complement strand
CAAGGAGGGGGCGGTTCGGGGGACGGCGGTGGGGCGGGAGCTGACCTGGGAGGCGGCGGTGGGGAGCCTGGCGAGGTGACGGCGGGCGATCCGGTGGGCGGCTCCTATGATCGCGGGCGGGTTGAATGCCCTTGCGGTGTTCGATCTTTGATTGGTATCTGGACACCGGGACAGCCGGCCTGGTGGGGGACGCTGCGGCTTGTGTGAGCGTGGCGGGGGTCGGCGGTCAGGGATGAGGGGGGCGTCGGCGGGCGGGCGGCGGGGCGGGCGGAAACGAAACTCCCATGCAGATTCGCAACTTCTCCATCATCGCTCACATTGACCACGGCAAGAGCACGCTGGCGGACCGTCTGATGCAGGCGACCAAAGCGGTGTCGGCGCGGGAAGCGCGGGCGCAGATGCTGGACGACATGGACATTGAGCGTGAACGGGGGATCACGATCAAGGCGTCGGCGGTGACGGTGATGCACCACCACAAGCCGGGCGCCAAGGCGGATGACCTGGAGGAGAACGACGCGGGGGCGCCCTCGGGCGAGGCTGCGGTGACCGAGGCCGGGGACAACGCGCACGGCGGCGCGTTCATGCTGAACTTCATCGACACGCCGGGGCACGTGGACTTCAACTACGAGGTCTCGCGGGCGCTCAAGGCGTGTGAGGGCGCCATTCTGGTGGTGGACGCGACGCAGGGGGTGCAGGCGCAGACGGTGGTGAACGCGTACCTGGCGATCAACGAGAATCTTGAGATCATCCCGGTGATCAACAAGATTGACCTTCCGTCGGCGCGTCCGGAGGACGTGGCGATGGAGGTGGAGCAGGTGCTGGGGATCGACGCGACGGACTGCATTCAGGTGTCGGCGAAGACGGGCGTGGGGATCCCGCAGTTGCTGGCGGCGATCTGCGAGCGGTTCCCGAGCCCGCGCAAGCCGGTGGTGCCCCAGACGCGGGCGCTGATCTTCGATGCGCAGTACGACGATTACCGCGGGGTGGTGGTGTACGCCCGTGTGTTTGACGGGCAGCTGAAGATGGGGGACAAGATCCGGATGATGGGGACGCAGCGGACGTTCCAGATCACCGAGATCGGCAAGCGGACGCCCAAGCCGGTGCGGGTGCAGTCGATCGGGCCGGGGGAAGCGGCGTTCATCGTGGCGGCGATCCGCGACCTGAAGGACGTGCGGGTCGGCGACACGATCACGCTGGAGCAGGACCCGGCGACCGAGCCGCTGCCGGGGTACAAGCCGCCGGTGCAGATGGTGTTCTGCGATTTCTACCCGGCGACCAGCGAGGACAGCAAGGGGAGCGACTTTGAGAAGCTGCGGGACGCGATTGAGAAGCTGTCGCTGAACGACTCGAGCTTCACGTTCATTCCGGTGCACTCAGAGGCGCTGGGCTTCGGGTTCCGGTGCGGGTTCCTGGGTCTGCTGCACATGGAGATCATCCAGGAGCGGCTGGAGCGGGAGTTCCAGACTGAGGTGGTGCAGACGGCGCCGACGGTGACCTATCGCTGCAGGATGCGCGACGGGACGTTTCTGGACGTGCACAACCCGGCGGAGTTGCCCAAGCAGGGGACGTTTGAGGAGATCCTCGAGCCGATCTGCAAGCTTGAGATCATCGTGCCCAACGACAACCTGGGTGCGGTGATGAAGCTGTGCACGGAGCGGCGGGCGGACTTTAAGAGCCAGAGCCTGGTGGGTGACACGCGGCAGATGGTGACCTTTGAGATCCCGCTGGCGGAGATCATCTACGACTTCTACGACAAGCTCAAGGCGATGACCAGCGGGTACGGGACGATGGACTACGAGGTGATCGACTTCCGTCCGAACGACCTGGTGAAGGTGGACATTCTGATCAACGGGGACCCGGTGGAGGCGCTGAGCTTCCTGTGCCACCGGCTCAACGCGGAGTATCGCGGGCGGCTGCTGCTGAAGAAGCTGCAGAAGCAGATCAACCGGCACCAGTTCGAGATTCCGCTGCAGGCGGCGATCGGCGGGAAGATCATCGCACGCGAGACGATCAAGGCGTTCCGCAAGGACGTGACGGCCAAGTGCTATGGCGGCGACGTGAGCCGGAAGCGGAAGCTGCTGGAGAAGCAGAAGGAAGGCAAGAAGAAGATGAAGTCGGTGGGCCGGGTGGACATTCCGCAGGAAGCGTTCATGGCGGTGCTGGACCAGGGCGAGGAGTAAGTCGCGGAGCGGAAACGGGTGCCCAGCGGCATTGGTCGGGCCGGGGGACCTCAGCGGACAAGAAAACAGGCCGGGCGCACACGGGTGTGCCCGGCCTGCTGTGTTGCGGTCGATCGATGGGGCTCAGCGGATGGTGGGGACCCAGGCGGCGAGGATGTCGCGGGCGGAGGCGAGGTCCTTGGCGTCGATCATCTCGGCGGCGGTGTGGATGTAGCGGGTGCCGACGGTGATGCCGATGGCGCGGGCCCCGCGGCCGGTCTGCTGGGCGGCGGCGCCGTCCTGACCGCCCCGCATGAGGATGCTGCGCTGGTGGGGGATGCGCTTCTTCTTGGCCAGGGCCTCGACGTCGGCGATCAACTGGTGGTCGGCGATGAAGCTGGAGTCCATCACGTGCAGGCCGAAGCCCTTGCCCTGCTCGGTGACGGCCTCGTCGGCCGGGACGCCGGGGGTGTCGCAGGAGAGGGTCACGTCCAGGCCGATGCCGATGTCGGCGTCGACGATGGCCGAGCCGGTCTTGGCGCCGCGGAGGCCGACTTCTTCCTGGGTGGTGAAGACGACGTAGATCTCGCAGGCGTGGGCGGCCTTGGCGGCCTCGATGGCGCGGATGGCCTCGACGCCGAGCCAGCAGGCGACGCGGTTGTCCATGGCCTGGCAGACGAGCTTGCTTCCCTGCTCGACGAAGGGCTCGGCGTAGACGCAGTAGTCGCCGATCTTGACCTTGCGCTTGACCTCGGCGGCGGGGAGGCCGGTGTCGAGGATGAGGTCCTTGACGTCGGGGATCTTGCGGCGGTCCTCGTCGCTGGCGATGTGGACGGGGCGGCCACCGGGGTTGAGGACCACCGGGAGGTCGCCGGAGTCGGTGACGAGCTTCATGCGGCGGGAGAAGAGGTTGCGGGTGTCGAAGCCGCCGGCGGGGTTGAGGCGGATGAAGCCCTTGTCGTCGATGTGGCGGACGTAGAAGCCGATCTGGTCCATGTGGCAGAGCAGCGAGACGCGGGTGGGCCGCTTGCCGGCCGGCACCTTGGCGGGCTTGCCGCCGGAGGCGCGGGGGCCGCGGCGGCAGATGAGATTGCCCATGGCGTCTTCGGTGATCTCGTCGAAGAGGCCCTTGACCTCGGCGCGGAGGAGTTCGCGGACGCGTTCCTCACGGCCGGGGATGCCGGGGGTGAGGCAGAGGCGCTTGAGCAGGTCGACGTTCAGGGCCATGGATGGATCTCGCGAAAGGGAAGAGAATGCGAACACGGTGCGCGAACGGCGCGGGCGGCGGCACGCACGGGTGATGCCGGAACGCGCGAGGGCGAGGATATCCGAGCGATGGAGCGCTGCGGGGGCCGGATTACGGGGGCGGGTCGTCGTCGGGGGCCGGGTCGCTGGCGCCGGGGGCGGCGGCGGGGCCGATGTGCAGGACGAGGTGGGCAACGAGTTTGCCGTGGCGGAGCACGGCGAGGCCCTGGGAGGGACAGTGGTCGGGTCCGGCGTGGGGCGTGCTGTCAAAGAGCCAGAATTCGTCGGCGGGGGTGCGGCCGAGGAGGATGCGGGCGGCCGGGGTTCCCGGGCGGGGCTGGGCGTCGGGAGGGAGGCCGAGCAGGGCGGCGGCGCGGGGGCGATCAACACGTTGGGTGAGCCAGGTGGGACGCACCATGACCGAGGGTACAAGGGTTCAGCAGGCGGGTGCGGCGTGAGGGCGGGGCGCGGGTGGAGGAATCGGCTTGACGCGGCGGGATGGGTGGGGACGATCAGACCGTGAGCGGCGGCGAGCGACAAGGCGGCGCAGGAGACGGGGTGCGGCTGGAGTTTGATCCGGCGCTTCCTGTGTGCGCCGAGCGGGAGCGGATCGCGGCGGCGATCGCGGGGCACCAGGTGGTGATCGTGTGCGGCGCGACGGGTTCGGGCAAGACGACGCAGTTGCCGAAGATCTGCCTTGGGATGGGCTTGGGCGGGAGCGGACGGGGACGGCGAGGGTGCATCGCACACACGCAGCCCCGGCGGGTGGCGGCACGCAGCGTGGGGGCAAGGGTGGCGGAGGAACTGGGCGGGGAACTGGGGCGGCGGGGCGTGGTGGGATGCAAGGTGCGGTTCAGCGATGAGACCGGGCCGGCGAACCTGGTCCAACTGATGACCGACGGGGTGCTGCTGAACGAGTTGGCGCAGGACGGGGACCTGCGGACGTACCACACCATCATCATCGATGAGGCGCACGAGCGATCGCTGAACATTGACTTTCTGCTGGGGTGCCTGCGGCGGCTGCTGGCCTCGGGTCGGCGGCCGGACCTGAAGGTGGTGATCACGTCAGCGACGATTGAGCCGCAGCGGTTCAGTGACTTTTTCGGCGGGGCCGAGCGGGCGCCGGTGATCATGGTGGGTGGGCGGAGCTACCCGGTGGAGGTGCGGTATCGGCCCGGTGAGGGGGAGATGCCAACGGCGATGGATGTGGTGGACGCGGTGGACCATCTGCGGCGGGACCCGCTGGGGCGGACGGGGGACATTTTGGTGTTTCTGCCCGGCGAGCGGGAGATTCGCGAGGCGGCGGCGGCGATTGAGCGGCACTCGGCGTTTGCGGGTGAGTTGGAGGTGCTGCCGCTGTTTGCGAAGCTGTCGACCGGCGAGCAGGACCGGATCTTCAGGCCGGGGCCCAGGCCCAGGGTGGTGCTGGCGACCAACGTGGCGGAAACGTCGCTGACGATTCCGCGGATTTACAGCGTGATTGACACGGGGGTGGCGAGGCTGAACCGGTATGACCACGCGAGCCGGACGCAGCGGCTGCTGGTGGAGCCGGTGTCGCGGGCGTCGGCGGATCAGCGGCTGGGGCGGTGCGGACGGCTGGGGCCGGGGGTGTGCGTGCGGCTGTACGACGCGGAGAGCTACGCGTCGCGGCCGGCGTTTACGGCTCCGGAGATTCAGCGGACGGCCCTTGCGTCGGCGATTCTGCTGGCGGCGAACATCGGCATTGACGACCTGAGCGACTTCCCGCTCCTGGACCCGCCGGATGGGGCTTTGGTGCGGGAGGGTTTGCTGACGCTGTATGAACTGGGCGCGATTGCGCCAAGAGCGGCGGAGGGCGGGGCGGGGTTTGAGATCACCGAGGTGGGGCGGAGGCTGAGCCGGCTGCCGCTGGATGTTCGAGTGGGGCGGATTGTGCTGGCCGGTGCGAAGGAGGGCTGCCTGGATGAGGCGGCGGTGCTGGCAGCGGCGCTGTCGATCGCCGACCCACGCGAGCGGCCGAGCGAGCGGGCGAGCATGGCGGACGCTGCGCACGGGGCGTTCCGGGATGCGACGTCGGACTTCATGACGCTGCTGAACATCTTCGACGCGGTGGTGAGTCGGGCCTCGGGTGACGAGGGCGGCGGGGGTGCTGGAGGTGGCGGGGGCGGTGGGCTGTTTTCGTGGTGCCGCGAGCGGTATCTGTCGGCCAGCCGGGTGCGGGAGTGGCTGGAGACCTGGCGGCAGATCATGGGGGTGTGCGAGGAAGTGGGGTTGATGCGGGAACCGGGGGCGAGGGCGAAGGCGGGGGAGTCGGTGGCCATTCACCGGGCGGTGCTGTCGGGGCTGATTGCCGGGGTGTGCGGGAGGGAAGAGGTGGTGGGGCGGGGGCCGGTGGAGTACCGGTCGATCCGCGGGCAGCGGGCGGTGATCTTCCCGGGGTCGGTGCTGTTCGGGCGGACGCCGAGGTGGATCGTGGCGGCGGAGTTGTGGCTGACCAGCAGGCTGTATGCGCGGACGGTGGCGGCGATTGAGCCGGAGTGGATCGAGACGGTTGCGCCGCAATTGCTGAACCGGCAGTTGAGTGATGCGCACTTTGATGCCGAGTACGCCGAGGGAGCGCAAGCGAGGGTGTTCGAGCGGCTGACGCTGGGCGGGTTTGCGGTGAGTGCTGATGGGCGGGGGATTGTGGCCGGCAGCGGCGGGCTGCCGGTGGCGCCGCGGCGGGAGATTGCGCTGGCGGCGGCGGGGCCGGAGGGGGCGAAGCGTGCGAGGGCGCTGCTGCTTGAGGAGGGGCTGGCGATGTGCCGCTGGGCGCCGGCGGGGCTTGAGGCGCTGGTGGAGAATCGGCGACGCATGGAGCGGGCTGCTGGTGTGGCGGCCCGACTGCGGCGGCCGGAGGTGCTGGCGGGGGCGGGGGTGCGGGTGGAGCGGCTGGAAGCGGTGGTGCCGGCGGAGGTGTGTGATGGGCCGGGGTTGGAACGGTGGGTGGCAACGGGCGGGGCCGGGCCGCGGGGAGAGCGGCTGGCGTTGCCGCTGGAGAGTTTTCTGGCTCCGACCGTGGATGGGCGGGGGATGGAGGAGATTCTGGCGGGACTGGGGGCGGACTACCCGAGCGAGGTGGCGCTGGTGGGGCCGTGCGCGGGGCAGCGTGTGCCGGTGCGGTATGCGCTGGAGCCGGGGAAGGCGGAGGATGGGGTGACGGTGGAGTTGGGGCTGGAGCAACTGGCGGGGTGGCCGGCGGGGCGGGAGCAGTGGCTGGCGCCGGGGATGCTGCCGGCGCGGGTGGCGGCGATGATCAAGGGGCTGGCCAAGCCGGTGCGGGCGGGGTTGGAACAGGCGGCGGGGAAGGTGGGCCTGGAGGGGCACGCGGTGGCGGCGGCGCTGGCGGAAGCGGTGACGTTCGGACAGGGGCGGCTGGGGGAGGCGCTCAGCGAGGCGGCGGAGGTGCTGCTGGGTGTGAAGGTGGACGCGGCGGCGTGGCCGGAGGCTGGGTTGCCGGAGCATCTGCGGATGCGGATGGTGGTGAGCGATGAGCGGGGGCGGACGGCGTATGACGGGCGGGATGCGGGGGCGATGTTCAAGTCGCTGGAGGGGCGGATTGCGCAGGCGGCGCGGGCGGCGGCGCGGAAGCGGTTTGCCCGTCAGGGGGTGACGGGTTGGGACTTTGGCGAGTTGCCCGAGAGCGTGGGCGGGGAAGAGGGGATGGGGGGGGCGGGCGGGCCGGAGCTGTATCCGGCGGTGGTGGATCGCGGGGAGTCGGTGGAACTGACGCTGGTGAGCGATCGGGTGCGGGCGGCGGCGTTGAGCGAGCATGGTGTGCGGCGGTTGGTGTGTCTGGCGTGCAAGGAGGAGTTGACGCACCGGATCACGGCGCTGGGGAACTGGGATGAGATGACGCGGCAGTACCAGCAGATCGGGCCGGCTGGAGAGTTGGCGGACAGCGTGGCGCTGCTGGTGTGCGAGCGGGTGTTTCTGCTGGGGCAGCCGCCGGTGCGGAACCGGGAGCAGATGGAGGCGAGGCTGGAGGAGCAGTGGGGCCGGCTGGGGCAGGCGACCTTTGAGGTGGCGGCGGCGGTGGCGGAGTTTCTGGAGCACCGGGCGTTTGTGGCCAAGCGGCTGTCGGGGGGTACGCCCCGGATGTGGATCAACTCGATCGCGGACATCCGCGAGCAGGCGGCGTTCTTGATGCCGCCGGGCTTTCTGCGGCACGCGGGGTGGCGGGTGGCGGCGCAGTTCCCGAAGTACGCCAAGTCGATGAAGACGCGGCTGCTGAACCTGCGCGAGGATGGCTCAGGCGGGGAGACGGCGGCGCTGGCGACGGTGGCCCCGCACTGGAAGCGGCTGACGGGGTGGGTGGCGCGGGCGGCGGTGGCGCAGCGGACGGAGACGCCGGACGAGGCGGGGGCGGGCGGGAAGGGGAAGGCGGCGCTGCCTCAGGGCGGGTCAAAGAAGAACGTGGCGGTGATTGCGGTGGACAACGCGCTGTGGGCGGCGCAGCCGGGGAACCTGCCGCCGGAGGTGGCGGCGTATCGGTGGGCGGTGGAAGAGTTCCGAGTGGCAACCTTCACGCCGGAACTTGTCGTCGCTGGGGGCGGCGGCGGGGGTGTGACGGCCAAGCGGCTGGATGAGTTGTGGTCGGCGGTGAAGCCGGCGTCGTAACAGGGCGGCTCAGGCCGGGGGCAGGCCCATGCAGCGGCGCCAGGCGCTGATCTGGCCGAGGTGCATGGCGACGTGGTTGTTGAGCATGAACAGGCACATCTCGCCAACGGTGGGGAAGTGCTTGCGGGCGGTCTCGTCGGGGGTGGGAGCCTCGAGCTGCTTGTCGGTGGCCTTGGCGAGGGCGGCCAGGGCCGCGTCAGTCTGCCGGAAGAACTCGGCGTTGATGGCGGCCATGGAGGGGTAGACGGTGCCCCGGGGGTCATCCAGGCAGGGAGCGCCGTTCTTGAACAGGGGCTCGAAGGCCGCGGGCGGGGGCTCGACGGAGCCGCCGAGCATCTTGACGATGCGCTGGGGGTAGAGCGCCAGGTGGCCGAAGACCCAGGCGGGGTGGTTGGTGTCGATTTCCTTGCCGCCGAGCCCCCAAGTGGGCTTGCGGGCGTACATGTGATCGGGCACGTCCTTGAGGAGGCGTTCGGCGTAGCCGCGCATGCGGAGGGCGGCGTTGTGGATGAACTGGGCGGTGCCCATGGCGGGTGGTCCTTGGTGAAGGGGCAGGCGGCGACGCGGAGGGTTACTTCTTGCGGGCCAGCAGCGTGCGGACGCGGCCGAGCAGTTCGATGCGGTTGACGGGCTTGGAGACGAAGTCGTCGGCTCCGCACTCGGTGGCACGCTCGACGTCGGTGACCTCGTTGAGGGCGGTGACCATCATGATGGGGATGTGCTTTGTCGCGGGCTGGCCCTTGAGTTTGGAGCAGAACTGGAAACCGCTCATACGGGGCATCATGACATCCAGGAGGATGAGGTCGGGGGCCTTGGCTTCGACTTCGCGGAGGGCCTCCAGGCCGTCTTTGGCCATGCGGATGGTGCCGCCGCTGTCGGTGAGGTCCTCCAGATAAGCGCTGAGCAGTTCCAGGTTCTGGGGGTTGTCGTCGACGAGCAGGATGTCCGGGGCGTTGGCCATGGTGCGGGCTCGGGGGCAGGTTCGGAGGCGGGCGGCGGCCCGGGGGCCGCTGCCGGATCGGATGCTACGTCCGGCCGGAACGGCGGGACGGTTGGGCGATGGGAAGGGTGCGGGGTTGTGGCGGGGGTTGCGGACAATGCCGCTGCTGAGGGTGATGGAGGTGGTGGAACCTCACCGATAGAGGAGTACCCTCGAGAGGTCGACCTGGATGTCGGCCGGAAGGGTGGAGTGAGCCATGGAGATGGACGGCATGGAGGCGACAGATCGCGGCGGCGAGTTCGGTGCGTGGAAGGGTGGACGGGGGATAGCTGGGGGGTGGCTGCGGGCGAAGGCGGCGGCGGTGGTGATGGTGGTGGGGATGGGCGGGTGGTGGACCGATGCGGCGGCGGCGGCGCAGCCATCGCTGTCATCGGAAGTACGGGAAACGCTGACGCGGGCGAAACTTGGCGAGGCCAAGGCGGCGATCTGCGTGGTGGATGTGGCATCGGGGACGGTGCTGGCGGGCGTGGCGGACCGGGACCCGGTGATTCCAGCCTCCAACCTGAAGTTGTTGACCAGCGGCGCTGCGCTGCTGGCGCTGGGGCCGGATTTTTCGTTCCGGACGACGCTGGTGCGGGAGGGCTCGCGTCTGTTCATTGTGGGGGATGGGGATCCGGGGCTGGCGGATCCGGTGCTGCTGGCGGCAGCGAACAGCGGCGTGGACGAATTCCTGGACAAGTTGGCGGCGGAGGCGGTTCGGCAGGGAGCGGGCGACGTTACCGAGGTGGTGGTGGATGACCGGGTGTTTGATCGGGCGCACATTCATCCGAGCTGGCCTCAGAACCAACTGGATGCGTGGTATTGCGCTCCGGTGAGCGGGGTGAACTTCTTCACGAACGTTGTGGAGCTGTATGTGTCGCCGGGGTCGGCACGGGATGTGCCGCCGCAAGTGCGGCTTCTGCCGACGGCGCGGTGGCTGGAGGTGGACAACAAGGCGCGGACGGTTTCGGGCGACAATTCGTCGCTGGCGGCATCGCGTGCGGCGGGTCGGAATGTGTTTCAACTGACCGGTACGGTGAGCACCCGGTGGCGGCAGGATGAGCCGCTGGAAGTGTCGGTGCAGGAACCAGGATTGATCTTCGGGCGGCTGATGGCCGAGCGGATCACGCGGCTTCGTGCGGGCGGGGCGGCAGCGGGTGCGCCGGTCGGGGTGCGCATGGCGACAGCGGACGATGTGCGGCCGGCCAGTGAGCCGCTGGTGGTCATCCGGACGCCGCTGGCAACGGCGTTGTCGCGGTGCAATGTGAACAGCCAGAACATGTACGCCGAGTCGCTGCTCAAGCGGGTGGGTCATGAAGTGACGGGCCAGCCCGGGAGTTGGCAGAACGGTGGTGCGGTGGTGCGGATGCAGGTTGCGGAGCGGCTGGGCTCGGACGCGTCTGATCTTGTGATCTCAGACGGGAGCGGTCTGTCGCGGGAGAATCGAGTCACGACGCGGATTCTCGCGAGGTGGCTGGGGTTGGTGGCGCAGGATCCGAAGGTGGGAGACGCGTTTGTGGCATCGATGGCGACGACGGAGCAGGGGCGACTGGAGAGTCGGTTCCGGGGGCGGCGGCTGGACCATGAGGTTCGTGCAAAGACGGGGTTCATCCGCGGGGTGCAGGCACTTTCGGGTTTTGTGACGCACACGGGGACCGGACGGCGGATCGCGTTTTCGGTGATCGTGAACAACACCGAGAGAGCGCCGGCGGGATCAAACGTGAAGGACCTGCACGAGATGGTGGTTCAGGACATCGATGGATGGCTGACCGCCGTGGAAGGGCGGGCCAAGCCTGCGGCGGCGCCAGAGCCGGTGCGATGACGGATGAGCGGAGTATTCAGCCGGCGGCGGGGGCCGGTTCAGGTCGGGTGACGCGGGCCGGCGCGGGGGCGATGGGGCGGGTGATGATCTCATGCCCGACGCAAGGGATGCGGAGACGGCTGAGCCAATGGCCACCCGGGTCGAGGATGACGCCGTGGGCGGCGTAGTCGGCGAGCCAGACGGAGTCGTCAACCAGGTAGCAGAACTTGTGGTCGCCGCTGTCGACCGGGAGCGAACCGGACCACCAGCCGGGGTGTTCGCGTTTGAGGTCGATCGGGCACCGACGCCAGTCGGTAAAGGTGCCGACGACCTGTACCCGTGAAGCGTGGGGGAGGAAGACCCGGAAGGTGACTGCGCCGCTGAGTTCGACACCGATCATGCAGAAACCTCCGCAAGGTGGTGGACCGACGGGCCGGATGGTTCTCCTCCGGAGAGAGTCTACACGATTCTGGGACGCTTGCGAGGGAATCGCGACGGATCGTGCTTGGACCTGCGCCAATGGGGAACTTCCCTGTGGCGGGCAGGGGCGGGGGCGGCCACTGCAAGCGATTTCATGACGCCGCCAGCCGGAGTGCGGGACTGTCAGTGGGGGTCGGCTGAGGTTTCAGCGGCGTCGGGCCCACTGTCAGACCGGCTGTCGGGCCCACTGCCGGGCCCACTGCCGAGCCCACTGCCGGGCCCACTGCCGGGCCAGGTGTCTGGCTGGCAGCAGGGTTCGATGTTGCAGCCGCAGAAGGCGCATTGGCCATGGCCGTGGACGTAGACCAGCGCGCAGGGATGGCCGCAGTAGGGGCAGCGATCGGGCGGGGGGATGGGGCAGGCGGCGTCGGGCATGATCAGCGGGCTTTGGCTTTGGCTTTGGCGATGGCGGCGGCACGGCGGGGGTCGACGGGCTGGCTCCAGTGTCCGGAGCGTTTGATGGAAGAGCCGACGATGAGGGCGTCGGCATGGCGGAAGAGGCTCTGGACGGTGGCGGGGGTGACGCCGGAGCCGACGAGCACCGGGAGGCGGGTGGCGGCGCGGGCTTCGGCGAGGTCGTCGGGATCGGTTGGCCGTCCGGTGGCGGCGCCGGTGATGATGACGCCGTCAGCACCGAAGAACTCAGCTCCGGCGATGGCGTCGGCCAGCGGGAGGTCGGCGGTGAGGGCGTGGCTGGCGTGCTTCTTTTTGATGTCGGCGAAGATGGCGATGTGCTGGGCACCGATGGAGCGGCGGTAGCGGAGCAGGGGGCCGGCCTGGGCCTCGGGCATGAGTCCCTCGTCGGCGACGTGGGCGAAGGCGAAGTTCTCGACGCGGATGAACTGGGCCCCGACGGCCAGGGCGACGGCGAGGGCCTCGCGGGAGCCGAGGGAGAGGACCTGCACGCCCATGGGGGCGTCGCCGATGGCCTCGGCGACGGCGAGTCCGACGGCGGTCATGGCGGCGGTGACGGCGGGGTGATGAGGGGCGTTGACATAGGGGGCGTCGTGCATGTTCTCGATCATGACGGCGTCGAAGCCCGCGGAGATCAGCACGCGGGCCTCGTGGGCGGCGGCCTTGGCCAGAGCGGGGATGGATTGCCGGCTGCCGGGGCTGCCGGGCAGGGCCCCGACGTGGACCATGCCGATGAGGGCTTTGTCAACGCCGAGGATTTTGTGCAGTGGAGACTTCATGGGGGAGGGTACCCTCGGGCCATGAATCTTGAATCCGTGCCGGTGAATCGACAGCTTGATGGGGCCGGCGGCGGCGGGGTGGTGGCGGTGGAGCCGGGGCGCGTCAGTGCGCCCACGCGGGCGAAGATCGTCGCGACGCTGGGGCCGGCGAGTGACAGCCCGGAGATGATCGAGCGGCTGATCATGGCGGGGGTGGCCGTGTTCCGGCTGAACTTCTCGCACGGGAAGCTGGAGGAGCATTACCGGCGGATCACCACGGTGCGGGAGGTGGCGGCGAAGCTGGGCCTGCCGGTGGGGGTGCTGGGCGATCTGCCGGGGCCGAAGATTCGGATTGGCACGGTGCCGGGGGAGGGGATTGAACTGCACGCGGGGCAGGATGTGCTGCTGGACCCGACGGCGACGGAGTCCAAGCCGGGTCGGACGCCGGTGCTGTCGTGCGGCTACGCGACGATCGGGCAGGATGTGCTACCGGGGCAGCGGGTGCTTGTGAATGACGGGGCGATCCGCATGCTGGCGGTGGAGCGGCTCAAGGGTGATCCGGCGGCGTCGCTTCGGTGCCGGGTCACCACGGGCGGTCCGGTGACCTCCGGGAAGGGGATCAATCTGCCGCAGAGTGAGTTGTCGGTGACGGCGTTGTCAGAGCGGGACTGGGCGTGCGTGCAGTGGGCGGTTCAGCACGGGGTGGACTATCTGGCATTGTCGTTCGTGCGGACGGCGGATGAGATCCGGACGCTGCAGGAGTACCTGGCGGGGGTGTGTCCGGCGAGCCGGGCCGGGGAGGAACTGCTGCTGGGTGACGGCGCCGGCAGGCCGTCGATGATTCCGGTGATCGCGAAGATCGAGAAGCCGCAGGCGGTGGCGAACATGGACGCGATCGTGAAGCAGGCGGACGGGATCATGGTGGCGCGGGGTGATCTGGGGGTGGAGATGGACATCGCGCTGGTGCCGGTGGTGCAGAAGCAGCTGGTGGCGGCGGCGGACAACTGGGGCAAGCCGTGCATCGTGGCGACGCAGATGCTCGAGTCGATGATCTCCAGCCCGGGGCCGACACGGGCGGAGGTGACCGACGTGGCCAACGCGGTGTTTGACGGGGCGGACGCGGTGATGCTCTCGGGTGAGACGGCGGTGGGGAAGTTTCCGCTGGTGACGGTGGAGACGATGCGGCGGGTGATTGATACGGCGGAGAAGCGGATCACCGAGCTGCGGCATGACCCGAGCCCGCCGAGGCGGGTGATCGCGTCGGGCTATCGCACGGCGGCGCTGGCGCATGCGGCGTGGTACCTGGCCCGGGACATGCATGCCAAGGCGGTGGTGGTGTGGTCGCAGACCGGGGGTGGGGCGAGGTACTTGAGCCAGACGAACTTCACGGTGCCGATCATCGCGTATTCATCAAGCCGCCGGGAACTGCGGCGGATGGCGCTGCTGAAGGGCGTGCGGGCCCTGCGGTATGACCTGGGTACCGGAGCGGGGCATGACCTGGCGGCGTGGAACCGGACGGTGGATGAGGAACTGCAGACGCTGGGGATCGCGTCCAAGGGGGACATTGTGGTGCTGCTGGCGGGGCGGCCGCTGGGCGAGCCAAGGGTGACCAACCAGATGGTGGTTCACGAGATCGGCAACCCGTCGACCGGGTTCCTGGCGGAGGCGACGGCCGGCAGGGGTTGAGGGGAGGCGGCGGCGCGGCGGTTGGCCCGGGCTCGGAGGTAGAAGCCGACGCCGAGGCAGCCGACGAGCAGGGCGACGAAGGCGAGAGCGGGGACGGTGATGGCGGCGATGCTGATGGCGGCGGCTGCACCGTGCTCGGCAGTGGCGAACAGGGGGTTGCCCAGGCCGCCGGTGAAGGCGGTGCTGGCGGTTCGCAGGGCGACGGTGCCGACCTGAACGGCTCCGGCGACGCCGCCACCGACGATCAGGGCGAGGGCCCAGGTGAGCAGTTCGCCGTCCGGGCCGATGGGGACCCACTGGGAGCCGGCGACCAGCGTGCCGGCGACGACGGCGGCGGGGGTGGCGGCGACGTCCAGTGCGTGGTCGAGCCAGGGGATCCAGTAGCCGCCGATCTCGAGGGCGGTGGCCAGGCCGAGGGCAACTAGAGCCGTGTCGGAGATCAGGAAGGAAAGTGACGGGGCGAGCTGGACGGCCCCGGCGCGTGCGGCGACGGCAAGCACGAGAACCGGCAGGAAGACGCGGAAGCCGCAGGCGGCTGCCAAACCAAGGCCGATCAGGGCGGCAAGAACGTAGTCCATGCGCGAATGCTCCTTACAGACAGGTGATTCGGCGGGGGGCGGGTGCGGTTTCAGATCGGGAGAGCAAGCGGCAGCATCGGGGCCTCCCAGAAGGTCCGCAAGGGGGTTATGCTCGGAACATGAATGTCGAGTTCTGGCGGTGCGGGGCAGCGATGCCGGTAGTGCGGGCTTCGGGGATGGGCGGGCGGTGGCTCGGGCTGGTGATGGCGGCGGTGATGCTGGCGGCGATAGCGGCGGTGCCGGGGTGCCGGCATTCGATGATCCCGACGCCGAACCTGATGCTGACCGAGCAGGGGCGACGGATTATGGCGGAGGTGCCGCAGGCGAGACAGAAGACCGAGATGCGGATGCTGTACTTCACCGACCGGCAGCCGAGACCGACTGCGGCTGCAGGGGAGCACGACGCAGGTGAGCAGACCGGTCCGGGGTGCATTGAGGGGTACACGGCGGACAGGTCGGACCGATTGCGGTGGGGCGTGGTGTCGGTGACGACGGCTCCGGTAATCGGCTACGAAGAACTGCTGGAGGACAGCCTGCGGGTGGAACGGGATCGGGAGTTCATCTTGAAGGTGTCGGGGGTGGAGCCGGGTGGGGATCTGTCATTCGGCACGACGGACCTGGTGATCGCCGATGGGCGATACGTACGTTCCCCGGAACAAGAAGCGGTGATCGAGGCGTCGCAGGCGGACCTGAACGCGCAACTGGCGGAGTGGATGGCGCAGACCGACCGACGCGACGTGTACCTGTTTGTGCACGGGTTCAACAACAGCTTCGAGGATTCGGTCATCCGTCCGGCGGGGACGTGGCACTTTCTGGGGCGGGTGGGGGTGGCGGCGTGCTATTCATGGCCTGCCGGGTACGGCGGGCTGTTCGGATATGCGTATGACCGGGAGAGCGGCGAGTACACAGTGTTCCACCTCAAGCGGGCGATCAAGGCGCTGGCAAGGTCGCCCCATGTTGACCGGATTCACATCATCGCGCACTCCAGGGGTGCGGATGTGGCGACCTCGGCGCTGCGGGAACTGGTGATCGAGTACGCTGCGGCGGAGCTTGATCTTCGCGAGAGCCTGAAGATCCAGACGCTGGTGCTGGCGGCGCCGGATCTGGACACGGGCGTGTTCAAGCAGCGGGTTCTGTCTGAGGGGGTGCTGGCGGCGGTGGGACGGCTGGTGGTGTACTTCTCGCCGGAAGATGCAGCGTTGTCCTTCGCGGCGTGGCTGTTCTCTGCCGGGCGGAGGCTGGGTGCGATGAGCCTGGATGAATTCACTGACCAAACGGGCGAGCGGCTGGCAGCGGTGCCGAACATCGAGTTTGTGGCCAGTCTGGTGCGGACACCGTGGTCTGCCAACCACGATTATGTGTTTGCGCACTCGGCGGCGATGTCGGATCTGATTCTGCTGCTGAGGGACGGCGCCAAGCCCAACGAAGGGCGGCCGCTGGGGGAGCGGTACCGCGGCGTTTGGCGGCTGACTGACGGGTACATGTTGCTGGGGGCCAGGCCGCTGCAGCCGGCGGGGTCTGGGTCCGGTTCGGCCGGCGTTGATGACTGGTTTGTGCCGTGAGGCTGCGGGGCGGGAAGGGTCAGCGGGATGCCCCGCGTTTGGCAGTCCTCCGTGGGGTGGCCTTGGTTGCGGGCCTGACAGGTTTGACTGCCGCGCGTGAGGCGGCTGCTTTGGCGGGCTTGGTGGTGGCCTTGGGTTTGGGCTTGGGGCTGGCGTTGGGGCTGGCGGCGCGTGCGGCCTGGTAGCGGGCGATGAGGTCCTTGGCGCGAATGCGGCGGAAGAGGGCCGTGATCAGGTCCAAAGGAACGTCGTCGACCTTCTTGAAGCGGAGGCATCCCTTGCCCATGTCGAGTTTCTTGCCAGTTTCGGCCCAGGCGGTGCGAAACCAGGCGTCAAGTTCGGGGTTCATGTAGCAGCAGGTGAGGTAGAGGGCCATGTGGCTTTTCTGGGAGGCCAGTCCGGCGACAGGCAGGGGCTGCCTGGGGTCGCAGTGGTAGCCGTCGGGGAAGACCGAGTGGGGGATGAAGTACCCGATCATGCCGTACTGCATGCCTTCGGCGATGTCGCGGTCCAGGTGCGTGGTGATGGCCTTTCGGATCGCGGTCAGGGCGGCGCGGCGATCAGGCTCGAGCGCGGCAAGATACGCAGCGGGCGTGGCGGCGGTGCTGGGCATGGCCCAGCGTACGCGTTGGCGGGGCTGGGGCAGTCAGCCCGACTTGCGGCGACGGCGGGGGGGACGCTCAATGAAAGGGGCGAGTTCGGGCGGGATGGCCTTGATGCCCCTGCGTTTGGCCTTGGCGACGGCGTACCACAGAAAGAGGTGCATGCGGTGGCGGACGGCATCGGTGATGTTCAGGCCGTGGGCGGCCATGGCGTTGAGCGACCACTCCCAGGCTTTGAACTCCTCAAGGCATCGGGGCTTGTAGACATCAAAGCCGATGGCGTGATGGCCGATCTCGTGAAGAAAGACCGCAGCGGACATGGGGCCTTTGGGCTTGGGGGATTCGATGAACCGGGCCTGGGTGCCGTCGCGGTAGTGGACGACCCACGCGATGCCAGACATGCTGGTGCGCCACCTGCGGACCTTGATGCCGTAGTGGGCAAGCATGGCGCGGCAGACCTGGTCGTAGCGGGCCTGGGCGGAGGGGTCGTCGGCCTGTGTGGCCGCAGGGCCCACAGGGGGCGTGCCGGCGAGGGCGGCGGGGGCGGTGGATGCCGCGGGCGTGACCGGGGCTGCGGCCGGATCAGGGCGGGGTTTGCGACGGCTGGCGGCGGGGCGGGTGAGGGGCGGCGGGGGCCGGCGTCGGGAGGTGGGCTTGGCCTGGCGTGGGCTTGGGGGCGAAGGCGCCGCTGCCGGCTCGGCGTGGGGGGCGTCTGAAGGCGGGCGCTGGAAAAGTGGCGGGCCGGCGGGGCCGGTGAAGATGGCCTTGACGGGCGCCAAGAGGTCCCAGAGGGTGGCCTGCCAGCCGGCGGGACGGGGGGCGGGGTTCACGGCTTGGCCTCAGGACGCGGGGGTGGCTGGCTGGTGAACAGCGCTCCGTCGGCCGGGCGGCGGCCGGTGAAGAAGGCCCGCCAGGGCATGGGCGTGCCGCCGGCGGGTTGGATTTCCAAGATCTGCAGGGCACCGGCGCCGCAGGCGACCAGGCCGCCTTGGGCGGTGAGCAGCGTGCCGGGCGCGGCGGAGTGCGCGGTGGGGAGGTCGGCGACGCGGAGCAGTTTGCAGGGTTTGTCGGCGAGGGTGACGGTGACGGCGGGCCAGGGGTTCAGGCCGTGCACGCGGCGGCGGCACACCTCGGCCGATTGGGTGAAATCGAGAAAGGCATCGGCCTTGGAGAGCTTGCGGGCGCGAGTGGTGAGGTTTTCATCCTGAGGCCGGCCGGTCAGAGAGCCGGCGGCGTATCGGGTGAGGACATCGGCGAGCAGGGCGGGGCCATCGGCGGCGAGGAGGTCGTGTAACTCGCCGGCAGAGAGGTTGGGCAGGATCGGGCGCTGACTCTGGCCGAGCATCAGGCCGGCATCCATTCTCTGGGCGATGGTGATGACGGTGTTGCCGGTGACGGGGTCGCCGGCGAGCATGGCGGCGTTGATGGGGGCAGCGCCCCGCCAGCGCGGCAGGAGCGAGCCGTGGAGGTTGACGGCGAAGAGGCCGTCGAGCAGGGGAACGGAGAGTTTCTGACCGAAGGCGATGATCACCCAGGCGTTGACCAGGTCGGGTCCGGCCAGGGAGCGGACGTGGGCCAGGTCGGCCGCGGCGTTGATGTCGACGGGTTTGGCGAGGGGGAGGCCGGCGGCGGCGGCCCACTGCCCGACCGGGGTGGGGGTGAGGGCCTGGCCTCGGCCGGCGGGTTTGTCGGGCTGGGTGACCACCAGGCGGATGTCGTGCTGCTGGGCCAGAGCGCAGAAGGAGGGGAGGGCGAACTCCCCGGAACCGAGCAGGGCCAGGCGCAGGCGGAGGGGGCCGGCGGCGGATTGCGCGCACAGAACGGGGGGGGGCGGGATGGGGACGGGCGCATGCATGCGGTGCGGGGCGGTCGGTGGGGCGCGGG
>Ga0209972_10001705_pt1 | contig 18793 bp, 13 predicted proteins | sample NOAtaG_7_FD_187302 | JGI IMG/M metagenome (GOLD analysis project Ga0209972, IMG submission 187302) | Freshwater lake microbial communities from Lake Erie, under a cyanobacterial bloom - NOAA_Erie_Diel1S_2200h metaG (SPAdes) (version 2) | ecosystem: Environmental > Aquatic > Freshwater > Lake ... | reverse complement strand
ATCGCGTGTTTAGTATGTTAATGGGTGATGAAGTTCCCCCACGTAGAGATTTTATTGAAAAGAATGCGAAGTACGCGAAGATAGACGCGTAATAAAATTTATAGTTTAAATTAAAATGTTGGCAGCAATGCCAACATTTTTTGTTTGTACAAAAATGCAGCTAGATCACTCTAAAAACAGATTCGAAAAACGGAAATTTCCTATCCTTATTTTATGCGATAAAATACGTACGCCCGAAAATTTCGGAATGATATTTAGAGTTGCCGATGCCTTTGGCGTAGAAAAACTAATTTTGGATAAAGACAGTCCAAGCCCTGAAGACCGTTCAGTGAAAAGGATCTCGAGAGATGCGAATAAATTGGTAGCGTACGAAAGGAGTGAGGATGTAAAATCTGAATTATTAAAATTAAAACAAAAAAAGTACAAGGTCATTGCACTCGAGATCACTTCTGAAAGCAAACCTATTCAAGAGCTGGAGCTTAAGGATGAAAAGATCGTTTTAGTAATTGGAGCCGAAAGAAATGGAATTTCAAAGGAGCTTTTAGCGGAATGCGATGAAACGTATCATATTACCATGTTCGGAAATAATTCATCTATGAATGTAGTGAATGCGCTTAGTGTAGCACTTTACGAGATCACTAATAAATTTTCTAAGGATTGAGTTTGTATAAGCGAAGTTCATTAACACTATAGATCAACATGCTATAGCTGTTGTCCGAATTCACAAAATCCTTGATCTTTTGGTCGGTAAAAATATCGTCGATCAACATAAATTGAATTTTGAATTTATCAACTTCCTTTTTTATATCTGCCTTTTCCTGTTGTGTATTTATAACGACTGAACGCATGTTTGTATAAAGCGCCAACGCTCTTGGTTTATCAAACCCAACAATCGTACCCGGTTCTAAATTTTGGTTCATGTATTCAAACATTTTTTGAACTTCGGGTTTTTGCGGACCTTCTACAATTGACTTGGTGTTTTCAAGAATGTTTTCAATTTTCTCATGATACGAAAAAAGAATGAGAGCTCCGAAAAGCACAGCTAGTATATTGCCGCGCATTTGGAGAGCGCTAAATGAGATCTTCATTCCTTCTATTGAAAATAAAAAGATAAGCGTAAGTATTGGGAACAAGAAGCGCAATCCAGCATCACCATAAGGAAAGGAAATGAGTATGAGTACGTATAAAAGTGTGTAAATAAATATAGGGCTTGTTCTTTCGGTCTTCCAAAATTTGATGAGGCCAATAAAACTAAATGCGATCAATGAACTGGATGCGATCACTGTGATGTAGTAATAATTCTTTATTTCATAAGAATCAAGAAAGTTATCGAGCCAATCAATGTTATAAGAAGTTTGTTTATTTAAATTTGCCCATATACCCTCCGAGGTAAAAAGTTCAGGATAATTAGTGTCGCAAGGGAAAACAAGCTTCATGCCAATGTATAAAACTAGGAATGAAGCTAAGCTCATGATCAAAAATTTGTAAGGATTTGAGTTGAGAGTTTTACGCGTATGAAACAACTTATATATAATTAGAACGCCAACTAATATCAAACCAATGCTACGTATGTGAGCCGTGAATGCAATAACACAACCGGTTAAAACAGCTAACCAGATCTTCTCTTCTTTATCTATTAAGTATAAACTAAGAAGTGAAAAGAATGCAAAAGGAAGATCAGACAGTATGTTTGTTTTAAAATCCAACATCATTGGATTATAAGCAATGATAAGCGTTGCCATAAGTGCAGTGATGTAACTTGAGCGTTTTCGTATGAATAAAAATCCTACAAAACAACTTAACATCCAAAAAAAGGAAATAAGCCGATTTAAACTCATTAAATTATCATCACTTATTTTACTGTAAATGGCAAGTATGAGCGGAAATCCGGCAGGGTAGGCCTTGGGGCCAATAAAACAAGCCTCATTGTAAATGTATCCGGTATTGTTTTGTGACTCACCTATTAATATATTTTGCGCTTGATGAATGTATTGAGCAAAGTCATCACCCCAATCGTGTGAGTTTTTTATGTTTATGAAAAGTAATGGCAAAAGAAAAGCGAGTACAATGCCATATGATCCGATCTTCTTTACCATAATTTTTGATCAAGATCAGTAAGCTAATAATTCTAAAATTGCCTTTTCCACTTTTTCAGGATTTGGCAACATGGTTTTTTCTAGAATAGAATTTAATGGAATTGCAGGTAAATTTTTTGAACCTATAACCTTTACAGGCGCATCTAAACTTTGGAAGCAATTTTCTGATATACGAGCGGCAATGCCTTGCGCAAACCCGTTCAACGAAGGTTCTTCCGTTAAAACAATAACCTTGCTGTGTTTGCGAGCGCTATTAAAGATCGCCTCTTCATCCAAAGGCATTATGGTACGCAGATCAACAATTTCAATTTGACCTTCAAATTTCTTTGCTGCCTCTTTTGCCCAATACACGCCCATGCCATATGTAATGATGCTTAATGTTTTTCCTTGTGAAATAGATGTTTGATCTGCTTCTAAAACCATTCTCGCTTTTCCAAACGGAATAATATAATCTTCATCGGGTTCAATGGTTTTTGCATCTTCGGTACCTTTTATTTTACTCCAGTATAATCCTTTATGTTCTAACATTACAATAGGATTTGGATCATAAAATGCGGCTTTCATCAATCCTTTTAGATCAGCACCGGTGCTTGGATACGCAATTTTAATTCCACGAATATTTGCCAAAACACTTTCTACCGAACTTGAATGATAAGGTCCACCGCTGCCGTAAGCGCCAATAGGTACACGTAAGATCATACTCACAGGCCATTTACCATTGGTTAAAAAGCAACTTCTGCTCACTTCTGTAAATAATTGATTTAAGCCTGGCCAAATATAATCGGCAAATTGAACCTCCACAATTGGCTTTAATCCAACTGCACTCATGCCTACAGTGGAACCAACAATAAATGCTTCTTGAATGGGTGTGTTAAATACGCGGTGATCGCCAAACTGCTGAGCTAAAGTTGCAGCCTCTCTAAAAACACCGCCTAGTCTTGCGCCAACATCTTGTCCGTAAAGCAAACACTCCGGATGTTTATCCATTAATTCTCTAATGGCAAACAAAGCACTATCTACCATCACCGTTGGTTGTTTTCCGTCCGGTTTACGTTCACCTTTTTCTTCTGTTACCACAGTTGGTGCAAACTCATGTGTTTCCAAGTCGGCAGGAGTAGGATCTTCTTCTTGCAAAGCTTTTTTATATTGATCTTCCACATAAATTGCAGCTTCTTCTTCAATCTTTTTTATTTCATTAGCATCAACGCCTGCAATGATCAATTGATTGCGTAAGCGTGGCAATGGATCTTTCTTAGCAGCTTCTTCGAGGTCGTGTCTGTACCATTCTTTGCGAACACCGCTGGTGTGATGGTTTAACAAAGGAACTTTTGCATGAATCAACATTGGGCGTCTTTCTTCCCTAATGGTATTCAAACACTCTTGTACAGTATTGTAACTTAAAATAAAATCAGTACCATCGATCGTTTTAACTTCTAAACCTTTAAACCCCTTTGCAAATTCAGTAATATCTTGGGCGCGAATTTCTTTAGCATGCGCGCTAATGTCCCATTCATTATCTTGAACTAAATATAGAATTGGTAATTTTTTTAAAACGGCCATTTGAAATGCCTCCGAAACTTCGCCTTCTGTACAGCTCGCATCTCCCAAAGAACAAACAGCAACTGGATTTTTTCCGTTAAAGTTTGGATAAAGCGCCATCTTTTCTTTGTACTGGATCCCCATAGCAATTCCGGTTGTTGGTATAGCTTGCATACCGGTGGCGCTCGATTGATGAGGGATCTTTGGCATGTCATCTCTTCGTAAACTCGGGTGTGAATAGTAGGTGCGACCACCCGAAAATTCATCCGTGCGTTTAGCTAAAAGCTGTAACATGAGATCAAACGGCGTTAATCCTATAGAAAGTAAAATACTGTCATCTCGATAATAAGCACTTAAAAAATCCTGGGGTAACAACTGTAATCCTAGGGCGATCTGTATAGCCTCATGTCCGCGACTTGTGGCGTGAACATACTTAGCGGTAACCTCCTTGTTAGCCTCATAAAGCTCTGTCATGCTTTTGGCAGTACACATTAATTGATAAGCCTTTTTGAGAGTGTCAAGCGGTATTTTTGTCTTCACATTGGTTGGCATTAAGGTCGGGTCTTCCATGATTTTCGTAAGTGTTTAAAGTTAATTTTAAATATAAACTTAAGCAAACAAATAGCCTGTTTGTTAACAACTCCATGTAAATAACTATAACCAAAGGATTGATTTTTAACAAGTTGTTACGTGTAACTTTAAGTAAGCTGTTGTGAAATTTTTCACATGAAAAACCATGTTTCAAATACCGTTTTTACTAGCTCAAAAACATTTGTTTTTGTGCTGGCTATAGCGTTTTTAGTTTCTTCCTGTCGTCATAAAAAAGATGTGGAAGATAAGATCACGATCAAGTCAACCTCCTCCAGTAAAGTAACAACTGTTGCTCAAAAATTATCCATCACTGAAAAGGAAGTTCGTAGCAAGAAATTGTATTCATTCATAAGTGATTGGTATGGCATCCCTTATAAATATGGTGGCTGCGATAAAAACGGTGTAGATTGTAGCTGCTTCACTGGCATCCTCTTTAAAAAAGTGTATGGCGTTACCGTTGGAAGAAACGCTTCTCTTATGCATAAAGAGGCTGATCATATAAAAACGAGTCATTTACGTGAGGGCGACCTTGTTTTTTTTAAAATGGGCACCAAGGAAGTGAGTCATGTTGGTGTGTATTTAAAGGATAATAAATTTGTGCATGCCAGTACCTCAAAAGGCGTTATGATCAATGACCTTGGTGAGGCCTATTACAAGAAATATTACTACGAATCAGGAAGGGTTAAACTAAACCTGTGAGGTCAAAAAATTTCCAAATAATACTATCTTTGCATCCTTAATGAGCGTTTACGAAAAATACGAGGCTGTTATTGGTTTAGAATGCCATATTCAGTTACTTACAAAAACAAAAATGTATAGTAATGATGTGGCGGAGTATGGAGCAATGCCAAATACAAATGTTAGTGTTATTTCACTTGGTCATCCAGGTACTTTGCCAATGGTGAACAAATCAGCCATTGAGTTTGCGGTGAAGTTAGGATTAGCGGTTAACGCAAATATCAGAGAAGAAAATCAGTTTGCGCGCAAGAATTATTTTTACGCCGATCTTCCTAAAGGATATCAGGTTACCCAAGATAAAACACCAATTTGCACAGGAGGTTTTGTAAATTATAAGGATAAAGATCAGGATAAACGTTTGAATTTAACGCGTATTCATATGGAAGAGGACGCGGGAAAAAGTATTCATGATGTTGATCCTTTTCACACGCTCATTGATTTAAATCGTGCCGGAACACCATTATTGGAAATAGTTACGGAGCCCGAGCTGCGCACAGGTGAAGAAGCGTATGCGTATTTGAATGAAGTTAGAAAGCTAGTTAGATACCTTGATATTTGCGATGGTAATATGGAAGAAGGCTCTTTACGTTGTGATGCAAACATTTCTGTTCGCATAAAAGGAGCGTCAGAATTTGGAAAAAAAGTGGAGGTAAAGAACATGAACTCTTTTAGAAATGTTCAGCGTGCCATTGATTTTGAAATAAAACGACAAGTTGATCTTATTGAAAATAACGAACCAATAGCCATTGAAACACGCAGTTTTGACGCGGTAAATGGAAGCACCTTCTCTTTACGTAGCAAAGAAAGCGCTAACGATTACCGTTATTTCCCAGAACCCGATCTTCAGCCGGTGTATGTTACAAAAAGTTACATCGACACTGTAAAAAGTAAAATGCCTGTTTTACCGGCACAATTATTTGAGCGTTATACCAAAGAATATGGTTTAAGTGATTATGACGCGTTTCAATTAACCGAATTAAAAGAGATCGCAGCGTATTACAACGAACTGGTTACACATACAAAAAATTATAAAAGCGCTGCGAACTGGGTGATGGGAACTATTCGTTCTTCTTTGAACGATCGCGCCATCACCATTCAGAAATTTGAATTGAAGCCGGCAAAAATTGCGGAGATCATTAAATTGATCGAAGAAGGAAAGGTGAGTAATACGGCCGCCGCTGCAAAACTATTCCCTGAATTGATCGCCAACCCAACAGCAAATGCTGAGGCTATCGCTAAGAAATTGGATCTTATTCAAAATAGTAATTCAGAAGAGCTTCAAGGGTATATTGATTCTGTATTAGATAAATTTCCTGCAAAAGTTGATGAATATAAAGGCGGAAAAGTAGGATTACTTGGAATGTTTGTAGGCGAGGTGATGAAAGCAAGTAAAGGAAAAGCCGACCCAAAATTATTGAATACATTAGTGAAAGAAACTTTAGATAATAAATAAATACATGCAAAAAATAATTATTGCCGCGGCATTGCTTTTAACCTTAACCGGATGTGATCAAGCAGAGAAAAAGGGTGCATTTGAACTTTCAGGAAATTTTACAAATTCTAAAGGTGAAACACTTTACCTTGAGAAATTGGCCGGGCAACAACCCGTTGTGGTTGATAGTACTGTAGTTGATGAAAAAGGAGATTTTGCTTTTACAAACTATGAGGCAAAGATTGGATTTTATCGTATTAAAACATCTGAACAAAATTTCGCAATGTTAGTGCTAGATTCGGCCGATAAAGTAAAAGTTACAGGCAACATTGCAGATCTGGGAAATACATATAAGGTTGAAGGAAGTCCGGAAACTAAATTATTTATGCAGTACAACGAACTTTCAAAAAAATTACAAGTGCGTAAAGATTCATTAACACAAGCGTTTCAAACTTCTGCCATGAATTTAGGATTGGATAAATTACAACAGGTAAATCCTGAATTAGCAGCAAAACGTGGCGATTCATTAAGTAGAACAATGGAAGAGCCTTATATGGCCATGATCGAATCAGAGAATGTGAAGTTAGCAAGCGTTATTAAGCAAAACACAAATATGTTTGCTTCTATCATTGCCATACAAGCTCTTGATCCTGAAAAATATTATGACGTTTTTGTAGAGTTAGACAAGAACCTGATGAAAAAATTCCCTACCAATCAAAACATTTTAATGTTCCATGAAATGGTGAGTAAGAGCATGGCATTAGGAATTGGAAATGAAGCTCCGGAAATTAACTTGCCGGATGTGAATGGAAAAGATCTAGCGCTATCATCTTTTAGAGGCAAGGTTGTTTTAATTGATTTCTGGGCAAGTTGGTGTAAACCATGCAGAGCAGAGATGCCAAGTGTTGTAAAGGCTTACAAGAAATTCAAGGATAAAGGTTTTGAGATCTATGGCGTTTCATTAGATCAAACAAAAGATAAATGGGTAGAGGCCATTCAACAGGATGGAATTACCTGGCCACAAGTGAGTGATCTTAAATATTGGGAGTGCGCTGCCGCAAGATTATACAATGTACAGGGAATTCCCTTCGCAGTTTTGATCGATAAAGACGGAAAAATATTAGCAAAAAATCTGCGTGGCGAGGAATTAGAAAAAGCTATTGAGTTAGCGCTTGCCGGAAAACCTTAAGACATACTTAGATCGTATTTTTGATAAGAAACCCCAAAATATTCTCATTAAATTCAAATCGCTACAAATTTCTTGTGGCGATTTTTGCTATTTGTATGAGTGTATATTCACAGCAAACCTATTTTCAACAAGAGGTAAATTACAAGATCGATGTAAAGCTAAATGATGTCGATCATAGTTTAAAAGGATTTGAACAGCTTCAATATGTGAACAATTCGAGTAATTCTATAAACTACATATATTTCCATTTGTGGCCTAATGCTTATAAGAATAATGAAACAGCTTTAGCTAAGCAATTACTTAAATTGAAAAAAACAGAGTTGTATTTTTCAAAAGAAGAAGAACGAGGATATATTGATAGTTTAGATTTTAAGGTGAATGGGAAACAAGTGAAAGTGGAGTATGACGCGCAAAACCCTGACATTTGTAAATTAATTTTGAACGAACCGCTGCGTTCACTTGATACTTTAAATATCACCACACCATTTTATGTTAAGATCCCGGATGCCAAATTTTCACGCTTAGGTCATGATAAGCAAGCCTATTACATCACACAGTGGTATCCAAAACCTGCAGTTTACGATGCTGATGGTTGGCATCAGATGCCTTATCTTGATCAAGGAGAATTTTTTAGTGAGTTTGGTTCCTTTGATGTTTCAATAACTGTACCCAAGAATTATGTGCTATCAGCAACAGGCGACAGAGAAGATAATGAAGAGGAAGAGAATTTTTTAAATGAAAATGTTATACGCACCTTGGGTTTAATGGAAACCGGCCGGTATAATACTTCAGATATGTCATTTCCGCCTTCCAGCACACAATTTAAAACAATAAAATTCAAGCAGTACCGCGTTCATGATTTTGCTTGGTTTGCCGATAAGCGTTTTAATGTGCTTCACGATCAAATACAATTACCAAACACAAATCGTACGGTTGATACATGGGTGTATTTTACTAATAAGCAGTTTCAGTATTGGAAAGACGCGTTAGATTATGTGAACGAATCCACTATTTTTTATTCGTACTTAGTTGGCGATTACCCTTATAATAATGTGTCGGCGGTTGACGGTGTTGTTATGGCCGGAGGAGGAATGGAATACCCGAATATCACAGTAATTGGTTCGGTTGGTTCTAAACTCGAATTGGATATTACCATTGCTCATGAGGTTGGTCACAATTGGTTCTATGGTATTTTAGGGAGCAATGAACGCGATCAGCCGGGTTTAGATGAAGGAATAAATTCTTATTATGAGATGAATTATATTCGCGCAAAATATCCAAACTATAAAATTGGTGAGTTGATCGGATTTGATTCAACACGCAAGTTTTTAGGTACAGATAAGATCTCGTATTGGCGCGAAAAAGAATTGGCTTACTTATTTTCTGCAAAGGCAAATCTCGACCAACCAATTGAAACGCATTCACAGGATCTTTCTAATTTCAATTATGGTTCGATAGTTTATTGCAAAACAGCTGTCGTATTTGATTACCTAAGAGATTACATGGGGAATGAGGCTTTTAATAAAGCCATGCAGTTTTATTATGAGAATTATAAGTTCAAGCATCCACAAATGAAAGATCTTATCAATACCTTACAGTATTTCAGTGGAAATGATCTTTCATGGTTCTCGCAATATTTGATCACCGGAAATGCAAAGATAGATTACAAGATCAAGCGGGTAAAACGCAATAAAGATAATAGTTATGATGTGCTTGTTAAGAATAAAAGCGGCACTCCTGTACCTTTAAATATTTATGGTTACAAAGATGGAAAACCTGTTGGTTTTGCATGGTTTGATGGTAAAGATTCAACACGTCATTTGGATTTTCCCCCAAGTGATGTGGACTATTTTAAGATCGACGGTTTAGATCTTATGCCGGATATTAATAGAAAAAATAATTATAGCAGAACAAGTGGTATTTTTAGAAAACTAAAGCCTTTACAATTTAATTTTCTCACAAAATTACCTGATCCCCAAAAAAATCAGATCAATTATTTGCCAATTATTGGTTATAATTTATACAATGGTTTTATGGCCGGTGTTTGTTTGCATAATTATAGTTTTTTTGATAAAAAATTAGACATTAGTTTGGCGCCTATGTATGGCTTCAGAAGCAAAACATTCACAGGTTATGCTGAAACAAATCTGAATTTTTATCCTAAAAGAGTTTTTACAAAGATCAGCGCAGGTGTGTATGCAAAAAGTTTTGCTGATGAGTTATTTAGTGTTCAAAATTTCGCAACTGCCGAAAATGACTTTATTTTAAACTATCTTAAAGTAAAACCAAACCTTAATTTTGAATTCAAACCTCGCGATAAGACCACCCATGTAAAACATGTTTTAAGTATGGCGTATAATATGATCTTTAAGGAGGAATTGATGTTCGTTAACAGCAGTGTAGCAGCCACAACATTATACTTTAAAGTAAAATTAAATAGGACCATTACGTCTATAAACTATTTATTTAGCAATAAAAGAAGTATTGACCCGTTAAGCATAAACACTAATTTTCAAACCGATGGTATAATGGCCAAGCTTGGTGTTACTTACAAGCAAACAATTACCGTAAACAGCCGCTCGGCTTTTCAGTTACGGGTTTTTGCAGGAACATTTTTACAAGGAAACGATGAGCAGAAAGGCGCGTACCGTTTTCGCATGAGTGGAATGAACGGCACGCAGGATTATTTATATGATGCAAATTTCTTTGGCAGAACCGAGTATAGCGGCCCTGCCTCTTATCAATTTGTGGATGTGGACGGCGCGTTCAAAGTTTGGACACCACTTGGGCAAAGTAGCACATATCTCATAACAGCAAATGTAAGAAGCCCTAAACTTCCAAAAACACCTTTTAGATTATTTGCAGATGTTGGAACTGCACAAAAAGCTTCTCTTAACAAACAGCAAGTATTGTGGGATGCCGGAATTAGCGCTACTATATTAGAAGATGTTGTAGAAATATCTTTTCCACTGATATATAGTAGCGATATAAAAGAAACTCTAACTTTGAATAATGTTGGATTCTTTAACACGATCAGATTTACATTTAATATACAGAACGTAAAACCAAAAGACTATATAAAAAATAATTTTCTGTGACGCCAGGTAAAAAAATATATTTCGCTTCCGATTTTCATTTAGGAATTCCTGATCATGAAAAAAGCTTGATCCGAGAAAAGAAGATCGTGCGCTGGCTTGATTCCATTAAAGCCGATGCAGAAGAGATCTATTTGGTGGGCGACATCTTTGATTTTTGGTGGGAGTATAAACATGTTATACCAAAAGGGTATACACGTTTGCTTGGGAAAATTGCAGAGTTAACCGATTCAGGTATCAAGGTAAATTTCTTTACCGGTAATCATGATCTTTGGATGAAAGATTATTTTACAAAAGAATTGAATGTTACTGTGTATCATGAGCCAATTACACGAACCTTCAATAATAAAGTTTTTTTTATTGGGCATGGCGATGGATTAGGTCCCGGCGATAAAACCTACAAATTTCTCAAATCGATCTTTACTAGTAAAGTTTGTCAATGGTTGTATGCGCGACTTCACCCAAACTTAGGCTTTACCCTTGCTCGTATGGCAAGCATTAAAAGTAGGGCGGCCACCGGAAGCTCAGATGAGATCTTTTTAGGTGATGAGAATGAGTGGTTATACCTCTTCTCAAAAGAATATTTGAAACAAAATAAGGTTGACCTGTTCGTTTTTGGGCACCGTCACCTCACTTTAGACATGCCCCTTGAGGGCGGAAAAGCCCGATATATTAACCTTGGACAGTGGCTGAGTGGCAGTAATTACGCGGTTTTTGACGGAAAAGAGCTTTTTTTACAAACCTTTGAGCCGAAGTAACCGTATAAGTCCTTTAACAGTAAAAAGTCTGTGAACGGCTCAAATGTTAAAAAGGTTATGAACATATTGTTAATAACTATGAAAATAACTACATTTACCGTTTACTAATTGAGAAGTACTGTTTACTAAGCCATATGGTATTATTTGTGAAAAATAGCTAAATTTAAAAACTAAACAACGTATAATACTTATAGGTTTAATAATGTAATTATCAATTCTTTAGAGTCAACTAATATATGAAGAAAATTATCTACTCGCTTATCGTACTTTTTACATTGATTGCGCTTGAATCAAAATCTCAGGTTTTTTGGTATGAAGGTTTTGGTGTTGGTTGTAGTCAAGGTCAGTTAGCGAACGCTTTTGCACCAACACCAACTAATGGTGCTTGGGTTGTAACGCCTCTAGCAGCGCCTTTTCCTAATGGTGTTGATGCCAATGAGTGGTTTATTTCCGCCGCTGAGCAAGGACAATTAGTTGGTAACTGTGGAACTGGATGTGGTGGAGCAGATGATCGTACTTTACATATGGGGGCTAATATATTAGTTCCTATTCCTATTGTTGACCCTGGCGCAGCATATTTGGCGGGCGCAACTGCATTTACAAATAAACGTGTTGAAATTGGAGCTAACATATCTACCTTAGGGAAGACTGGCATACAAATGAGTTTTAAATATCTAGGTCAAGGTATTCCGGCATCTGATTTTTGCAATGTTGTGTATTCGATAAATGGTGGGGTAACTTGGCTTCCATTACAACAAATTGCACCATCAAATAATGCGGCTTGTATCCCTCAAGGTGAGTGGACGTTTTTTGCTGTTGGTTTACCGGCAACGTGTGATAACATCCCGAATTTAAGAATAGGTTTTCACTGGAGAAACAATGACTTAGCGGGTGCCGATCCAAGTATCGCTATTGATGATATTCAGCTTTCAACAATGACGGTTACCTTCCCTCCAATTCCTTGTCCGCAACAAACGGTAGTAGCCAATGTAAATAATATTCCTCCGGGAGTTACCGGTTATACATGGACAGCATTACCTGCTGCACCATCAGTTACATTTAATCCTCCAACAGGTTCCGCTAACCCGGTGGTTACATTTCCTGCAGCTGGTACTTATACGGTATTAGTTTTTGGTAGTACTCTTCCCGGTGGTATTCCAACAGCAACGGCGGTGCAGGTTGTTACAGTTAATCCTCAATTAGCTGTATTTGCAAATCCAATTAGTCAAACAGTTTGTCCTGGTGCAAACGCAACCATAACCGCCAGCGGAGCTAACACTTATACTTGGTCTGTAGGTATCAACGGACCATCCATTGGAACAGGTAGTTCTGTAGTTGTTACTTTTCCAACTCCTTCGGTTGTTGCATATTTCGTTCAGGGTGAGTTAGGCATGTGTTTGAGTAATTCAGTAATTGCTCAAGTTACATATAGCAACGTTCCGCTAACACTAACTGTTGCTCCGCAAAATCTTACTGTTTGCCCTGGTTCTGCTGTATCACTTACTGCAAGTGGCGCAACAAATTACACATGGAGCATTCCAGGTAATCCTACATTAACGCCAACAACAAATCCTTTGGCAGACACGGCTCCAATTCCATTTGGTACATATGTGTATACAGTTACCGGAGATGATGGTGGTTGCACAGGTACTCAAACGGTTGACGTTGTAGTTGGTAATGTTCCTTTTGCAATGACACTTACACCAACATCACCTACTATTTGTGTTGGGCAAACAGTTACATTGAATGCCTCAGGTGCTACTAATTATACATGGACACCTTCTGCATCATTAAGTAATAGTGTTGGTACCACTGTTGATGCAACACCAACCATAAGCACCACTTATAATGTGTTGGGTGAATTAAGTGGTTGTACAAGTAATGCCCAAATCACTGTTACTGTTACTCCCGGCCCTAATTTACTTATCAATACAACGGCTAACGCTGTTTGTGCAGGTTATACATCAACTATCACAGCATCCGGAGCAATGAGTTATTCATGGACAGGTACAACATTCACAGGCTCAATAAACCAACCCTCTATTTCTATGGGCCCAGGCTGTTATACAGTCGTGTCTTCATCCACCGCCTTTGTTTGTCCTTCTATAAAGGCAGTGTGTATTGCGTCAATGGCGCCATTACAGATCGGTATTTCGCAATCAAGTTTTACAACGTGTATCGCAAACAATGCACCTAAATTCTCATTGCCGGTAACCTTAAATGCTAATGGAGGTTCTACATATAACTGGGCTCCTTGTGTTGGTGGTTTCTTAAGCATCTGTATTGGTAACTCGGTAATTGCACGTCCACAAACAACAACCCAATATACTGTAACCGGTTTCACGTCGGTATGTTCTGGTACCGGAGTAATTACTGTAACCGTTGTGCCACAGTCAACCTTAAATGTTCAACCTCCAATGCCAATAGCGTGTTTGGGTGGTTGCTTCAACTTTACCGTTATCAATACAAACACAACATTACCGCAACCTTATACGTATAGCTGGAGTGTTCCAAATCCTGTTGTTGGAAGTATCATCAATCCACTTTCACCAGTTGTGGTCGCCTGCCCATCTGTAAGCGCTAGTTATTCTGTTGAAATGAAAGACTTCCGCAATTGTGTTACAGAACAGCGTTTGGTGCATACAACCATTATTCCACAACCTATTAGTGCAGCGCAGATTCCAACAATAAACGGTGTACCTACAAACTCAATTTGTTACGTAGGAGATATTGTTGATATAACTACTAATACATTAACGCTGTGTGCCGTAAACTTTAATGGAACATTACAAGCAGGTGTTGTTCCTTCTTATACTTGGTATTCATATGCTGCACCTTCAAATTCACTGATGAACGAAGGGTCGATCAAAACACCAACCTCTGATCCATGTATAATTATATCTCCTGTAACTAAATTGCCTGCAGTAATGACTTACACACTCAGATCCAGCTTTAACGGAAATGGGGGCGGCGACGGAATTAATGGATGCTTTAGGGAAGACACAGTGAGTATTCGTGTAGTTGATTGTAGAAGAGTTACCTCAGTTACCTTTACTACGGTTGTTCTTAATGATACAGTTTGTACAAAACAATGCGTTACATTCACAAACACTACAGATGCAGGTGAGCCACAATATGTCAAATGGACCTTCCCTGGAGGTGCGCCAAACACATCCACATTGCAAGCGCCAACAGTATGTTACAATTTACCTGGTAAATACAACGTGTTCCTTATAGATAGTAATCAATACGGACCAGCAGTTGCAACCGGTACTTTCCAATTCATTAAGGTAGTTGACGTTCCTAATACTACAATTGTTCCTCCTGGTCAAACTCGAAGCGACACCACTGTTAGATTTGGAATGGCCGTCGCGTTAACAGGAACTGGAGCCGCCACCTATGGATGGAGTCCACCTTACATGATCGATAATTTATATGGGCCAAAAACCAAAGTTTATCCACAGCAAACAACTCAGTACATCCTTACCGGATGTAATAGTAGAGGCTGTTGTTCAAAGGATACAATTAATGTGATCGTTATTGATGATTGTGGTGAGATGTTTGTTCCAAATGCATTTTCTCCTAATGGACGAGATGACCCAGAGAATGAAACACTCAAAGTATACGGCTATTGTTTGGAAAGTATGACATTCCAAGTGTTCAATAGATGGGGTCAAAAAGTTTGGGAAACCAGTGATCAAAACATTGGTTGGGATGGAACCTTTAAGGGAGAAGAGTTGAACACGGGTGTATTTGTTTACCGATTGGAGGGTAAAGACTTTAAAGGCAAGGGTTATTCGCTCAAAGGAAGCGTCTCACTCATAAGGTAAAAGCATACTTGAAATATCAGCCTTTAAAATGGCTGCAATGATAAGAGTAAACTAATAGGAACTAAAAGAATTATGAAAGCTATATATAAAATAGTATTTACAGGAATGATGATATTGCTTGGTTATAATGCCAAGTCACAAGACATTCATTTCTCTCAATACCTTGAAACGCCAACTACTTTAAACCCTGCCTTGTTTGGTTTAAATTACGATACACGTGTGATGGCCAATTATCGCAATCAGTGGAGTTACGTTACGTCTGCTTCAAAAGCATTCCAAACATATGGTATCTCTTATGATGGCGGAACAGGTAAAAAATTAAGAGGTAAGCGTATTGGCTGGGGCTTGAACATCATTAGAGATGTTGCCGGCGATTCAAAAATGAGTTCACTGTTACCAAACTTAGGATTTAGTTACATTGCTCGAATCAATCGTCATACAAAAGCATCAGCTGGATTTCAATTCGGTTTAAATTACCGCACAGTGAGCACCTCTAATTTACGTTGGGGAGCACAGTATAGAAATTATGAGTACGATGCAAGTGTACCAAATGGCGAACAACCTGCACGTAGTTCAGTTCTTTCAACCGATTTTGGTGGAGGAGTTCATTATAGTTACTCTCAAAGTGAAAAATATATTAGCTCAAAAGATGGAAGTAAATTTGACTTTGGAATGGCTGCTTATCACTTCACAGTTCCTAAGTCTTCATTTTTTATTGCTAGCGAAAAATTAATGACACGTTATGTGTTTTATACAAGTGGCGAGTTCTTTATCCCAAAAATGAGAATTGCTTTAGATCCAAGTATCATCTTTGGTATGCAAGGAAAAAATCGTGAATTCATCACAGGCTTAATGTTTAAGTATGTGATCACCGACGAGTCTAAATTCACCTCAATTAAAAAACCAAGTGCTATTTCCTTCGGAGCATCGTATCGTTACAAAGACGCGATCATACCTGCCTTTTTATGGCAATATGATAAATATGCCATTGGATTTGCTTATGATGTGAACGTTTCGCAATTAACTCCTGCATCGAGATTAAAAGGAGGATTAGAGATCATGTTGCGATATAATGCATCATCAGGCTACGGAAAGAGCTTAGGAAGAACAGATACCAAAGCATCGTATTAAGAAATTGTAAAAGTCAGACCAAAAAGTCTGACTTTTTTCTTTTCCCCTTTTTATACCTTTACTTTTTCGAGGATTTTCAGTAACTTTAGAAGAACTAAAAGCAATTTATGTCTAATGATGTATTTGAATTTAAAAAATTCAGTATAAGACAAAACAGGTGTGCCATGAAGGTTGGCACTGATGGTGTATTGCTAGGTTCATGGGTAAGTGTTGAAGGTTGTGAACGGGTTTTAGACATTGGTACCGGAACCGGTTTGATCGCATTAATGTTGGCTCAAAAAACAAATGCGCATATTACTGCATTAGAGATCGATGTAGCTTCGTTTGAACAAGCTCTTGAAAATGTTAGTGAAAGCAGCTATAGCAAGCGAATTAACGTTGTAAATAGGTCTTTTCAAGACTATTGGAAAGAAAGCAAGGAGAAGTTCGATCTAATTGTATCTAATCCCCCATATTTTATAGATTCTTTAAAGAGTAATGATACTAACAGGTCTATGGCCAGACACGCAGATGTATTGCCTTTTAGTGAGCTTGTAGAAGGGGTGCAAAGCCTACTTTTAGAAGGTGGTAAATTTTGCGTTATTCTTCCTAAAAAGGAGGCTGAATATTTTTGCAAACTAGCTGAGCAAAAGAACCTTTACTTATCTAAATTACTTCGTATACGTAATAGTCCAGATAAAGAGGAAGATAAACGCCACATCATGCAATTTGAGTTTGGTAAACATCACTTTACGGAAGGTAGTTTGTATATTAGAACAGGCCAGCCATTAGAGTATTCGCCCGAATACAAGCAACTTACAAAAGAATACTACATTCATTTTTAAATTATTGCTTCTTCATAAATAGTACAGTATTTCCTTTCTTATTCATTAAAAGTTTTTAATATTTACAGTTAAAAACTTACCTTGTTTATTAGTAATGGGTAATGTAGTTTTACCTTTTGATTATGAAAAATATTACAGTTATAGGAAGTGGTACTATGGGCAATGGTATCGCACATACATTTGCTCAGTTTGGGTATAATGTAAGTTTAATGGATGTGAGTGAACCGGCTTTGCAGAAGGCTTTAGCAACCATTGGAAAAAATATTGACCGACAAGTTGCGAAGGGTTTGGTGACAGAAGCGGATAAAGCAAAAACATTATCTAATATCAAAACATTCACTGATCTTAAAAGTGCGGTGCAAAATGCGGATCTGGTTGTGGAAGCAGCTACTGAAAATGTAAAATTGAAACTCGATATTTTTAAGCAACTAGATGAGTTGTGTAATCCTGAAACTATTTTGGCGAGTAACACTTCATCAATATCCATTACAACAATTGGTGCAGTTACAAAACGTGCCGATAAAGTAATTGGAATGCACTTTATGAATCCTGTGCCGGTGATGAAATTAGTGGAGGTAATTCGCGGCTATTCCACAAGTGATATGGTATGTAATACCATTATGGACATGTCTAAAAAACTCTCAAAGGTTCCTGTAGAAGTAAATGATTATCCTGGATTTGTTGCCAATAAAATATTGATGCCAATGATCAATGAAGCCATCATTACATTGCATGAAGGTGTAGCGGGCGTTGAAGAAATTGATACGGTAATGAAATTAGGAATGGCTCATCCAATGGGACCATTGCAATTAGCAGATTTTATTGGATTGGATGTTTGTTTGAATATTTTGCGAGTATTACAAGATGGTTTTGGTAATCCTAAATATGCACCTTGTCCTTTACTTGTGAATATGGTAACAGCAGGGCATTTGGGCGTAAAATCAGGAAAAGGATTTTATTATTATACACCGGGAAGTAAAGATCTTATGGTGGCCGACCGATTTAAAAAAAAAGAACTAGTAGTTGAGTAAAGAAAGAATATTTGAAATTGAGTTTCCTAGCATTCCAAGTGCCGGTGTTTACTATTTTAATACCACAACAGGTTTAAGATACGAAGTGCGCTTTGGAAGACTGCAAGACAATATCCTTCATTCTAATATTGTGTTTGGAGTGATCAACGATGAGTTTGAAGGAGAGGAATATGTTACAACAAATAGAGGTGAAGTATTTACGGTAATGAATACCATTGTAGCTATCGTATTGAATTATATCAAAGAACATCCTAAAGTAAATTTTTACGAATTCAATGCAGTAGGCAGAGAAGGGGAAGATGATAAAAAAGAAAATGCTCGTATGTTATTATACAAACGCTATCTTCCAAAGATATTTGATACCACTTGGCGTTTTAAGATCAAAGGCAATTTTGCTGAGGTAACTAAAGTAGGTTAAACACCTTTGAAAATTGGATACTTTGTCGTTGGACTCAATTTGAAAATCCTCATTTACAAAAAAGTAAACTCCGGTTTTCAAATTTCGTCCGCCTAAAAGAATCCAATTTTGAAAGGTCTTT
>Ga0209972_10001703_pt1 | contig 18800 bp, 17 predicted proteins | sample NOAtaG_7_FD_187302 | JGI IMG/M metagenome (GOLD analysis project Ga0209972, IMG submission 187302) | Freshwater lake microbial communities from Lake Erie, under a cyanobacterial bloom - NOAA_Erie_Diel1S_2200h metaG (SPAdes) (version 2) | ecosystem: Environmental > Aquatic > Freshwater > Lake ... | reverse complement strand
CTTACCCACGAAAGCATTTTACTTCCGGATGACTGGAAAAAAATGATCACAGAATTCGAAAAATAAATTTAGGATTTAGTTGGTTTTACCTGGGCATTTCCTTCATCCTGCTTATTTTTTTTCTTCACCACTTCACTTACTTTCCATAAAAAGTAGATACAGATCAGGATCACGAACGAAACTACATAACCCAAAATATCGTAATGTTCGATGGGCGATGTTTTTGTTTGCTGATGAACGATCAAACCTGCAAGCACCGCGGCTAAACCACCCGCCATTTGTTGTAAGGAAGAATTGATGCTCATAAATGCACCACGATCTTTCATGTCGGGAATTGCAGTTGCCAAAATAGTAGAAGGAACCATCCTACTCATGATACCCATAAATAAAAGCATATTGAGGGCGATAACCAACCATAAGGGTGTTACTCCAATATTTGTATAAACGATCACCATAATGATGGCCCAAATAGAACCAACAGTGAATATTTTAAATTTATCTAATCTGTCGCTTAGTCTACCAATAATTGGCATGATAATAATAGACGAAATTCCTGTGAACAAGAACACCCATTGAATTTGATCTTGCGGAATACCCACGTTATTTACCAGAAATGCGCTTCCGAAAGGCATCAGCATAAATCCACCAATAGAAAGCATAGCTGTGGCCATGAATCCTATTTGGTACGTTTTATTTTTAGCCGTATGAATTAAATGTTGGAAAGCACTTTTATCTGATTGCAATTTTAAATGGGCCGTGATGGGTTTCATTTTCATTACCATGATCACGCCTACAAAAAAAGCAACCGCCACGATCATATAAAATGCAACGTGCCAGTTCCATTGAGTTGCTAAATAAAGTCCTATTGGAATTCCCATAACTTGACTAGCCGCAAAAGCCATTTGTGTGATACCCATAGCGCGACCTCGTTGATTGATCTCAAAAAGATCGGTAATAATGGCCATGGCAACAGAAGCGATCACTCCACCAAATAGTCCTGTAAAAATTCTAGCGGCTAATAATGTTTCATAGGTATTTGCAAGGCCGCAAAATAAGGTTCCAATAATGAATCCAACATAAAAGAAGATCAGGAGTTTTTTGCGATCGAATTTATCTGCAAATCCTGCCGCTAGAATCCCGGAAATTCCGGCACTGAAGGCATAGGAAGAAACAATATAGGCGAATTTAGAAGGTGTAATATCCATCGATTTCATCAAAATATCACCAAGCGGAGATAAGATCATAAAATCGAGGACAACTGTAAATTGTATGAAGGCCAATACGGCAACAATAAATTTTTGATAGCCGGTAAATGGGGTAACGTTAGGTTTCAAATTCATAAAAGCGCTCTGTATGAGCTAGTACAAATAAAATTAAAAAGAAAGAAGCTCTAACCTTAAATTTATTTATTACCTAACTTTCTGAGTTGGATAAAGTCAACAATAAAAGCAAAGGCCATTGAGAAATAAATGTAACCTTTTGGGATAACGAATGTTAAACCTTCTGCAATAAGGGTTATGCCTATCATCATCAAAAAACACAAGGCAAGTATTTTAAATGAAGGGTGTTTTTGAATGAATTTACTAATAGGGCCCGAAGCAAAAAGCATAATTATTACAGTAACAATAACTGCAACGTACATGATCCATAATTCTTGCACCATTCCAACAGCGGTAATAATAGAATCAATAGAAAATACCAGGTCAAGAACAATTATCTCCATAAGCAAGTTCTTAAAACCTGCTTTTGCAGGCACTTTTACGCCGTCATCGGCGGGATTTTCGGTTTTGTGAAGGATCTCCGTAGAGCTTTTATAAATTAAAAATAAACCTCCGGCTAACAAAATCAAACCCTTACCTGAAATACCTACATCCATTACCGTAAACAAAACATGATCAAGCTTCAATATCCATGAGATCACTGCCAACAAAAAAAGACGCATGAGCATGGCAAGTCCTAAGCCCCAGTATCGCAATTTACCTCGTTGTGCGGCAGGTAATTTATCTGACAGAACGGAAATAAAAATAACATTATCAATACCTAAAATGATCTCAAGGGAGATCAATGATAAAAGTGGAATTAAGGTTTCGGTTAACATTCTTCAAATTTAAGGTTTATTAATGGAATATTTTATTTGAGAATTCTGAAAGGATTGCGAACAAATTAGTTGCGTTGATCTGGAATAGGGAGGCGTTGCAACACAAAGTCTCGTTTTGCAAAGCAAAACTGGTTCTCTTTATTTCATCGTATTTCAAAAGCGAGCTTTTGATGCTCTCCAATAAAAAAGCCTTAAACAATCATGCTTAAGGCTTATTCTTTCTTTAGTCGGGGTGGCCAGATTCGAATGCAGACGAATCGCGAAAAGCGATTGTCTGCATCGAGACAATTTTCTTTCAGAAAATTCGTCTCGACTGACGAACTACTCCACCCTGTACTTGTTTATAAACGCTACCAATCTTTGCTTTGAAAGATTCTTCAACTTCTTTTCAAGCTCCATTGCCTCAGCCCTTGTTGGTTTTTCAATAACCAAGGACTTTTCCCACGGCCTATATGGCTTTGTAAAACCATCGTAACCATCATTATGCCTCTTTAACCTATCATTAAAATCATTGGTTTGACCAACATAATACTTGTTGAATTTTTCAGAAAATAATATGTACACAAAAAACATAAAATCAATAAAAAAGCCTTAAACAATCATGCTTAAGGCTTATTCTTTCTTTAGTCGGGGTGGCCAGATTCGAACTGACGACCTCCTCGTCCCAAACGAGGCGCGATACCGGGCTACGCTACACCCCGCTCTACTCTTGGCCTAAGGCACAGGAGCTTAGCGTTCTCAAAAAAGAGAGTGCAAATATAGCTTTTTTTTACTTTCTGCAAAAAAATATTAATATCTCTCCACATGGCATATTTATTGCATTTAAGGCTTAAAATTAATTGTATTTTTGAAGGATGAATAACGAGCAAATTTTGATCCTCGACTTTGGATCTCAGTACACACAACTCATTGCCCGCCGTTTACGTGAATTAAATGTTTATTGCGAGATACATCCCTACAACAAGATCCCTAAAATTGATGCCAATATAAAAGGAGTCATCTTGAGTGGAAGTCCGCATTCTGTGAGAGAAAAGCAGCCACTTAAACCTGATCTTTCCAATATTAAAGGCAAACTTCCTTTATTGGGTGTTTGTTATGGAGCTCAGTATCTTGCACATTTTTATGGTGGAGAAGTTGGAAAATCAAGTCACCGCGAATATGGTCGCGCTAATTTAACCTTTGCGGATAATTCTAGCCCTCTTCTAACTTCCGTTTCTCAGAATTCGCAAGTATGGATGAGCCATGCTGATACAATTTTAACGGTTCCGAATACATATAAAACAATTGCAAGCACACACGATGTTAAAGTTGCTGCTTTCAAGATCGATAATGAAACAACTTACGGGATTCAATTTCATCCGGAAGTTTACCACTCGTTGGAAGGAACTCAATTATTAAAGAACTTTGTTTACACCATTTGTGGCTGCTCAGGAAATTGGACTCCTGCCTCCTTTGTTGATAATACAATTGCCGATCTAAAAAAACAATTGGGCAATGATAAAGTCATACTTGGATTAAGCGGAGGAGTTGACAGCAGTGTTGCCGCCATGCTTTTACACAAAGCCATAGGAAGTAACTTGCATTGTATTTTTGTTGATAATGGTTTGCTTCGTAAAAATGAATTTGATGGTGTTTTGGACTCATACAAACACATGGGTTTAAATGTAAAAGGCGTTGATGCAAAATATCAATTTTACGAAGCGTTAAAAGGCATTTCTGATCCAGAACAAAAAAGAAAAGCAATCGGCAAAATATTTATCGATGTGTTTGATGTAGAATCAAAATTAGATAAAGACGCCAAATGGTTGGGGCAAGGAACAATTTATCCTGATGTTATTGAAAGTTTAAGTGTTAAAGGTCCATCAGCTACAATTAAATCACATCACAATGTTGGTGGCCTACCTGATTATATGAAACTAAAAGTGGTTGAGCCACTTCGTAGTTTATTTAAAGATGAAGTACGTAGAGTTGGAAAAGAATTAGGACTTGATCCGAACATCTTGAACCGTCATCCTTTTCCGGGGCCGGGTTTAGCAATTCGTATTCTAGGAGATATCACAGAACAAAAAGTAAAAATTCTTCAAGAGGTTGATCATATTTTTATAGAAGGTTTAAAAACTCACAATTTGTATAACGAAGTTTGGCAAGCCGGTGCTATTTTGTTGAATGCACAAAGCGTTGGTGTAATGGGTGATGAAAGAACTTATGAAAATGTAGTTGCCTTACGTGCGGTTTCAAGCACCGACGGAATGACGGCAGATTGGTGTCATTTACCCTATGAATTCCTTGCAAAAATGAGCAACGAGATCATCAATAAAGTTAAAGGCGTTAACCGCGTGGTGTATGATATAAGTTCTAAGCCTCCTGCAACCATTGAGTGGGAATAGAATAATTATGAATTAGGAGTTATGAATGATGAATTAATTTTAATTTGAAAACCAATATAAAATATTTCTTTTCTTTTATCTTTTTGCTTTTGAGTTTTGCTCTAATTTCGCAAACAAAGTCAAGTAATATCCAAACCATTAATGGTAAAAAATATTATTTACACAAACTTGATAAAGGGCAAAGTCTTTATTCTATCACCAAATTATATAATATTAAACTTGATGATCTTTACGCTGAGAATCCTGAATTGAAACAAGGAACCAAAGCCGGGCAAGAAATAAAGATTCCCTTTGGAGGCGAAGCAGCACATTTTAATAATGCGAATGCTACAACACCTACCATTAGTACAACTCCGCGCACAGTTTATACAATAGACACAACAAAATATTCAACCTATAAAGTTGGTAAAGGAGAAACTGTATATGCGATCACCAAAAAATTTAATTTATCGCCAGATTATTTTGAAAAATTAAATCCTGGTTCTAAGGCTGGATTAAAAGAAGGGCAATTAGTTGCTATAGGCGAAAGATCACCGGTAAAAACCTTAGCTACCACAACAAACACGGTAAAACCAACTGCGGATACCTTCCCTTTAAAAATTCACTTTCCAAAAAAGAACGCCTACAATCTTGCCCTGATACTGCCTTTTAAATTAGATCAATTAGAGCTTATAAATCCTTCTGCCCTCGTTAAAGCTAACGTTAGCTTTCCGCAAATAAGTTCGCTGGCTACTGATTTTTATTTAGGATTTAAACAAGCCGTTGATTCTCTTTCTTCAAAAGATTTTCAAATTAACTTGGAGCTTCATGATCTGGATGATAAAGATTCAGTGAACATGGTGAACATAGTAAACAGTCTAGATAAAAAACAAACCGATTTTATTTTTGGCCCAATGTATGCCAATGGTTTTAAAACTATTTCGGTGAAAGCAAAAGAGTTGAACATACCAATAGTTTCTCCTATCACCCAGCAAAATAAATTTTTGTATGAGAACATTTACGCTTCTAAAACAAATCCATCACAATTCACCATGGTTGAAGCCTTAGCAGATTACATTCTCGACTCACTTAAACCAAAGAAATCAAGGGTAATACTAAATATTGCCTCTGATAAAGACGCCAAAGAGATGGGATTTGTAAAAGCATTTAAACAATACTACAATGAAAAAGCAAGAAAGCGTGGTTATGCATTAAAAGACACTGCTTATAGTGTTCGTGGCATTGCAGGTATAAAAGCCAATTACGAAGCAGGTATTAAAAATGTAGTTGTTTCGTTAAGTGCTAACCAGATCTTGATCACTGATTTTACAACTCAGCTAGCACTATTTGCCGATAAAAAAGATATTACGTTGTGTGGGTTTGAAGAAACGACTTACACCGACAATCTTGATCAAGAATATTTAAATCAATTGAATTACACTTTTCCATCTGCAAACAATATTACAAATACCAAATCATATCAAAACATCATTACCAAATATTGGGCAAAACAAAATACTTACCCCGGTAAATTCTACTTTATTGGATTTGATATTGGCATGTACTACTTAAAGAATCTGCGCGATCATGGTGCGGATTTTATTTTCCGTTTGAACGAATTACCATCTGAAACAGGATATCTTCGCTTTAAATTCACGCGCCCGGATAACTCAACGGGATTTGACAACAACGGCGTTTATATTTTTAAATACGCCAATTACCAACTTGTAGAAACAGGATGGAAATAAGCAAAGAAAATATCTCCGACTGGTTAAAACAACTTCAAACCAACATTTGTGATGCCTTAGAAAAAGCAGATGGTACAGCTAAGTTCTCTACCGAAAATTGGGTAAGAGAAGAAGGCGGCGGCGGTATTTCCAGAGTAATTCAAAATGGTTCGGTTATTGAAAAAGGTGGCGTGATGTACAGTGCTGTTCACGGTGAAGCTCCCGATTTTTTATTTAAAGAGCGCGAACACACTGCTGCCAATGAAAAAACAGCAAAGCCAAAATTTTATGCAACAGGAGTTTCCATTGTGATTCATCCGGCTAGTCCCATGGTACCTATTATTCATATGAATGTACGCTATTTCGAAATGAACAATGGAACCAAATGGCTTGGCGGAGGAATTGACCTAACACCTCATTATATCAATGAAGCAGATGCTAAATTCTTTCATTCAGAATTAAAAAAAGTTTGCGATAAACATCACTCAACCTATTATGCTCAATTCAAAAAATGGGCAGATGATTATTTCTTTATTACACATCGTAAAGAAACTCGTGGTATTGGCGGCATCTTTTTTGATCGCTTGAATCAAAATGAAGACATGAGTTTTGAAAAGAACCTTGCCTTTTGGAAAGATGTTGGAAGTAGCTTCGCGGGAATTTATACGGAATTAATTAAGCGTAATAAAGAAAAAACATTTAACGAACATCATAAACAATGGCAATTTTTACGTAGAGGAAGATATGTTGAGTTCAATTTAGTTTACGATAAAGGCACAAAATTTGGATTAGAGTCAAATGGACGTATAGAATCTATTTTAATGAGCTTGCCTAAATTTGCTTCGTGGGAATATGATCACAAAGTAGAAGCCGGATCAGAAGAGGAAAAGACACTATCGCTTTTAAAAAAGGGGATCAGTTGGGATTAACTACTTCCAAAAAATACTTTTATCTAAAACTATCTTATATTTTGTTCCTTTGCCCTGTTCAGAGCTAGTTTCAAGTTTAGCATTTATCTCCGAGGCTCTTGTATTCAAATTATCCAATCCATAACCCTTTTCTATTTCAGAGAAGTTAAATCCAATGCCATCATCGCTTAACTCGATCACAAACTCATTAGCGGGAAAAATACTGATATAAAAATTCTTGCATTGCGAATGCTTAGAGGCATTATTGATCACTTCCTGACAAATACGGTATAAATTTAAAGTATGTTCAGGCGACAAATTCCATTGTTTCTCTGAATTCGAGAAATGCACACTTACTTGCTTGGCGCTAAACGTGCGCTCGGCAAACTCTTTTATTCTTAATCCCAATTGATCAACTGATATTTTTTCGGTACTTACCGTCCAAATTGTATCACGCATCAAGGCAGATGCTTTTCTTACTTGGTCAGAAATATTCTCAATTTCCTTTTGATCACTCTTGTTTGAAATTCCATTGGCCTTTATATCCAACTGAGAACTTATGATCGTTAATTCTGCTCCCTTATTATCATGAAGATCGCGAGAGATCCGAGTTCGTTCTTCTTGAACTTTTTTCTGAAACTTTGCCTCTTCTTCTTTTCTCTTTATCTTACTTCGTTGCACCATAAAAGCTGCAGCAACTAACACTAATAATAATACGATCCCAAGAAACAGCAATTGTGTATTCCGTTTTGAAATATCTAACTCCGATTGTGCTATAGTTACTTTTTGATTAAGGATCGTGTTTTCCTTTTCTGTAAGATCGTATCTTGTTTGCAACTCGATCAAACCTTCGCGGGTTTTCTCACTATATAAACTATCATTAACCTGTTGATATAACTCTAAATATTCGTTGGCCTTTTGATAATTTCCTCGCAAACGCTCCATATCATACAAACCAAAATAGGCATTCTTTTGCCACAACCAACTTTTGATCTCGGTAGATTGTTTCAATCCAAGTTCGAGAAACTGAGTGGCCTTATCAAACTGTTTCATGTCTGCATAGCAGTTCCCAATATTCACATTAATAATTGACGAGCCTGCTAATGATCCAATTCGATCGTAGATCTCTTTGGCCAGTAAATAATACTCTAGCCCCTTTTGCGTGTTCCCAATCGAACGCTCTGCCACACCTAATTGCTGATAGATAGATGAAACATATTCTTCCCTACAATACTTTCTGCATGTGTCAATCAAAGTTGTATATATTTTGATCGACTCCTTTACTTTTCCCTTTTTACGCAAAATGATCCCATAGTTTCCCTTTGCCGTAGTGTAACCATCTATGTCACCAACTTTCAATGCATACTGGGCCGAACCGTAATACATTTCCATGGCCTTATCTAACTGATTGTTTCGTTCGTAAATAGATCCCATATTATTCTGTAGCTTGGCAGCTTCTGTGAGAGCATTAGAGGATTTAAAAAGCCGCAAAGCCTCCAAATTCTTTTGAAGACTTACATCATATTTGCCTTTTTCGTAGTAGCCTATTGCAGCTTTACTGATGCTTGCACCTGCGTTTCGTTCTTCGCCTAAGCGAAGTCTCATCGCATAGGCTTTCTCAGAAAGATAGATACAACTATCGAAATTTCCTTTGAAATAATAACTTAAACTTACATCGTTGATACACGACGCTAATAGCGACGAATCGCCCGTGAGAAGCGCTTCTTTTACGGAAAGATTTCCATAATAGATCGCTTTATCGATCGCGCTTGAAGATAAATAATAACCAATGTCAGCAAGTTTCTGAGCTTTTTCTTTTCCCTTTGATTTGGGTAGAATAGAGATAAGCGAATCTACATTTTGTGCTAGAAAAAAAGATGGTAGAAAAAAGATGAGCAGCAAAACTATATAAGGGCGCATGCTCAAAATTAAATGAATCTTCACTTAAATCAAACCGTGCTGCTTTGCTTTATTAACAGCCTCAAGTTTGTTATGCACATCTAACTTACGATACACATTCTCTAAATGTTTCCTAACAGTTCCGTAACTTATGCCTTTACTATCTGCCACCTGCTCATAACTTGAACCTGAAGCAATTTGCTCAAGCATTTCAAGCTCTCGTGAGGTTAAATTATAATCGTCAGAAATTTCTTTCTTTATAATTGGAGTAGATCGTTTAATTAAACCTAAAGCCCTTAATGCAATGGCAGGACTCATGGCGCTTCCACCTTCTATCGCTTCAAATATGGCTCGATGAATGCGCTCAGGCTTTTCATCTTTCATTAAATATCCCTTTGCGCCGGCACAGATAGCATAAAATAAGTTGGTGTCGTCATCAAAAACAGTGCACATCAATATTTTCATATCGGGATACTTGCTTATGATCTTTTCAGTGGCTTCAATACCATCCATTTCAGGCATTTCAATATCCATAATGATCACATCGGGTTTTAAACCTTTCATCACCTCATGCATTATTTCTTTCCCATTCTTTCCCTGAAAGATGACCTCCATGTCCTTCGACAATTGTATTTTGTTTACAACTGTTTCTCGAACATTCTTTATATCATCAACAACAGCGATCTTTATCATTGTAGAATTTATGTGATTTATGCTATTTCTTTACGATGGTAAATTCCACTCGTCGGTTCAAACTCTTTCCTTCATCGGTGGAGTTATCGGCCAAAGGTTTACTTTTTCCAAAACCATCACTGGTTAATCGTGTAGCAACAATTACTTTGGAATTAAGGTAAGCCACAACTGCGGCAGCCCTCTCTTTACTTAATTTATTGTTGTAGTCATCATTGCCAACATTATCAGTGTGCCCTGCAATAGAAATTTCCATGGCAGGGTTATCAGTTAACAATTTCACCAAATTATCTAATTCAAAGAACGATTCAGACTTAAGTACTGATTTTGCGGTTTCAAAAAATATATTGTTGATACGAATCACTTGTCCGGTTTCAATTGGTGAAAGAAGTAAGTTCTTAGTGATCTCTTTGTAACTCGACACATTCGAGAGATCCATACTTTCTGTAACAGAGTAAAAACCTGATTGTGTTGCTTTGAATGAATAATTTTTTCCGTAGGGAAGAATAATGGTGTACTCGCCTGATTTTGCATTTGAAGTTGCAATTCCTAATTCATTTCCCGTGGCAAGATCAAAATAGCTTATCGACGTACCGATAGGCTCATTTGTTTTAGCATTTAAAACATTACCTCTCACTAGTACAACAGGATTTGGTTTTTGTTCCTCCTTTGCTTTTATTTTTACAACATCACCATCTTTTATCATGTAAAAATAATCGCCAGAAGCAGGAATTGTAAAATACGCATCCCAAGCACTTGAGTTTATTTGTGGGCCCAGATTCACCGGATCTGTCCAATTTTGCCATGTGTCATCCAAACGTTTACTCATATAAATATCTGCGCTACCGTATCCGCCTGGTCTATCGCTACTAAAATATAAAGTCACATTATCCGAAGCAAGAAATGGTGTTCCGTCACCGTATTGTGTATTGATCTTTGGGCCTAACTTTAAAGGCTTGCTCCAATCATTATCTTTATAGATCGAGACATAAATATCATGCTGATCAACTTTTTCATCCTCACAAAAAGCCATCACTAAAATATTATTCGAAGCGGAGATACAATTAGAGACAGTTTTACTTTTTTGCATCTTGGCATATTTCGGAACATCAAATCCTTTCGGGTCTGTCCATCCTTCCGCCGTCAAATAACTTATCGAAAATCCAGACTTGACATATTCTCCGTTACTATAATATCCCTTTAAATATCTTACATTTCCATCCGACGACTGCCCTATGATACTGCTGTAACGCGATGTATTAAACGGAAATCCCAAGTGCTGAGCCTTATCCCAATTACCATCATTTGTTCGCTTTGCGTACCAAATGTCTTGATTAGGATAATCAGGTGACTTTGTGTTCTCCGGATGATCCTCCCTTACCACAAATAATTTCTTTCCATCTGGTGTAATGTAAGGAGCCAATTCGGATAACTTACTGTTCACATTAGGTCCAAGACTTTGCACTTCATAACCCGTTTGCGAAAAAAGCTTTGTTGTAAGAAAAAAAATTGCCAGTATTTTGATATTCATAACGTGTTCTATTAGTTTTATTCAGTTGTACGCTTTGTGTTCGTGTCCTCTTGTGGTTTACCAAGGAAAGACAAATTACGTGCAATTGGGATCGCAATGGTAGCAGCAATATACGCTCCATCTGCCAAGCGATAACCGGCTTCAATCTCGGCTGCAATGCGCATATTATACTTCTTTCTGCCTTCCTTTCTAATTACTGCAGGAAGAATTTGCCATAAGAGTCTTCCTCCAATAGGAATAACTTTAGTAACCCCTTCAGGCGCATTATGAATTGGAGTGATTAACGCGTCTAAACACACCCTCGAATGAACTGCAAAGCCTTTAACGCCATAATTATCGGTTTGAATAGAAACTTTAGTTCCGCGACCAAAGCAAATTCCGCCATACAATCCAAGCATATAAAAATTACCTAATTCATCTGAAGAGAACTCGTCCTCTATTCTGTATATACCACGTTTAAAATAAACACCTCCTCTAAGCGCACGATATTTCCATTTTGTAGAAGGAACCATAATATAAGTGACTTTCGTTGCTGTTCTTCCACCACCTACATAACCAATGTTCTCGCTCTTTAATACAATTTTATTAGAGCTGTTCTTTAGGTTTTGACTAAAAATTAAGAAACCACCAGCTTGAATAAAAAGATTCTTTTTCAAGGTATTATCACTTAAATTTCCAAATGTTAACCATCCATATCTAAATGTATAGTCGATGCCGAGACGATTCTTAAACATGGCATGACCCCAAGCACCAGCATTAAAACTTAAACCATCAAATTAATTAAATCCAACGTCCATGTGAGCCAGATCCAAATTACAAGAAAAATTGGTAATGTTTTTTGGCTCATCGTTAAGCACTTTATAATTCACCTGTTGAGAATAGGAGGTCTGCATGATTAGGCCAAGCGCCATTAAAATCGTGGTTTTTTTCATATGATTTAATTTTTTACGAATATAACCATATCAATCAAACTGTGAAATACGAAGAAATACGTACTGGGTCATAAGATGCTCAAAATGAGAATATTTGGAATATAATTTACTTATTGAACCGGTAAATTTTGTAACTTTAGTGTATGCTTGCGGCCTTCGCCTCACATATCATTAAGAATGCGCTTTTTAATACCAAGGATACACTTTTAGTAGCCGTTAGCGGTGGTATTGATTCAATGGTGCTATGCGAGCTATTGCTTAAATCAGGTTATACATTTTCGGTTGCGCATTGCAATTTCAAATTAAGAGGAAATGAATCGGATGGCGACGAACAATTTGTAAAAGACTATTGCGCCAAAAATAAACTCACACTTTACACACGTTCATTTGATACTTCAGCATTTGCTGACGATAAAAAAATATCAATACAGATGGCTGCGCGTGAATTACGTTATGCCTTCTTTAACGAATTAATGAATGAACATGCTATTGCTTATCTTTTAACCGCTCACCATTTAAGCGATAATGTAGAAACGTTTTTAATTAATCTGATCAGAGGTTCGGGGATTGCGGGATTAAAAGGCATTTCAGAGAAAAAAGGAAAGATCGTTAGACCAATGCTTGCATTTACAAAAGCAGAGATCCTTGATTATGCTACTGAGAATTCAATTGCTTTTAGAACAGATAAAAGTAATTTGGAAGATACATACTTACGTAATGATCTTCGTTTAAATATTATTCCGAAGTTAAAAGAGATCAATCCTTCGTTTGAAAGAACGATCTCGAAAGAATTAGGGTTATTAAAACAATACAGTGTTATTATCAACGATCACTTTGCCAAAGAAAAAGAAAAAGCGATCAGCAAAACTGATTCCGGAATTAAGATACACATTGATAAAATAAAAGACAATAAAACTCCCGAACTTTTTTTATTTGAAATTCTAAAAGACTATAACTTTCACCCTGATGTGATTACAGATATTTACGAAAGTCTTGACGGAATTCCTGGAAAACTATTTTTCAGTGAGTCTTTTGAACTTGTGAAAGATAGGAACGAACTTGTAGTAAATGCACGCAGCGAAATTAAAATTGAACCAACTGTAATTGAAAAAGAAACACAAGAGATCCTCTCGCCTATTCATTTAAAAATAAAGCCAACAACGGAATTTAAAAAAGAAAATAGCAAAGCCATAGCTTACATTGATCATTCAAAATTAAAATTTCCTCTTACCATTAGAGGCTGGCAAAATGGAGATAGGTTTAAACCACTTGGCATGAACGGTTTTAAAAAACTAAGCGATCTTTTTGTCGATCTTAAGCTAAATGCTTTTGAAAAAAATAAAGTTGCAATAATAGAAAACGGTGATAAAGAAATTATTTGGGTAGTGAATCACAGATTAGATGATCGATACAAAATATCAGATAATACAAACAACATTTTAAGGATAGAACTAGTTGAGTAACCGAGCCATCATATTTGAAGAGAAACAATACATGGGCCATAATCGCTTAAGTATATTAACGCGATCTATTCTTGCGTTGTTTTGTTTTTTAGGATATTACTGGAGTGAGAATCCTAAACCTGTTCAAGTATCATTTGTCACCATTGGCTCTTATCCAATTGCAAATGCTAGTCAATCGGGTTTAATATTTTTCTTAAGCGGTGTATTCATTCTCCTTTTCTCTGCGGGTTTAACTTATATTCTGCATATTCATACCAAAGTATACAAAGGCTATATTTTAATTGACGGCTTTTGGACCACACGAAAAGTGAAGATCGACCTAAACAATATCACGCACATTAGAAAAAGCAGGTATAAACGCAATATTTTACGACGTGCGGTATACAACCTACACAACAAAGGAATCATCAAATTTTACACTAGCGGAGAAGATTTTATTGAATTAACTGACAACAGCGGCTTTACTTATAGGATAGGAACTCACAGAGCATCAGAGTTTTACAACAATATCAAGGGGCAATTAGCCGTTTTGAATAATACAAGATAAATTGTAACCTAGGTCGTTTTCTTTCGTTTAATAATATACACTAACCAGATAGAACATGACAACATCCACAAAATTTGAATCGATCGATAAAGAAAAAATAGGTGAATTACGTTTTCCACAAGCTGAAGTATTAGTAGATAAAGAAAGGATACAAGAAAGAGAAGCTAATTTAAAAAGAGCTTTAACTCTTGGTAATTTAGAACACGCTAAGACTAAAATTTTCTTTGAAGATGAAACCGGATTAAAGGTTGTTGAAACAACAGTTTGGGGCGTAACCGATAAACGTATCATTTTAAAACACGGTGTTGTGATACCGATCCAACGTGTTCACTCTATAGTGATCTAATTAATTTCTGCTACTAATTTAAGTATCACAAAAACAAAAGGACTCACAAACAACAAGCTATCAAAGCGATCTAAAACTCCGCCGTGTCCCGGCATAAGTGTGCCGCTATCTTTCACGCCGGCTTTACGTTTCATTTGACTTTCTATAAGATCACCAATAGTGGCAAAAATTCCAACAAACAAAGCTATTAATGGCCACATCCATTTATTTGAAAATGTTTCGTTCATATTAAGAACAAAGCCTACAACAACACAAAGGATGATACCAATGATCGTACCTTCCCAAGTTTTACCAGGTGATACGCGTTCGTATAATTTATTCCTCCCCATCAAACTACCGCCTAAATACGCAAATGTATCATTGGCCCAAATTAAAAAAACGATACCTAATATTTTAAAACTATCGTAGCTTGCTGCCAACTCATTTACTGTTCCATATTCAATAACAGGAATTTTAACTAATTGAGAAAATGGCACAATGCAATAAAACACACCTGCAATTGTAAATGCCATATCATGAAAAGGCTGTTCGTGTTTACTGAATAAGAACTGCATCGCAATTATAAAGGGAACAAGATAGATGGCGTATTGCATAAATTTCACATCCATACTTTCTTTCGGCAATTGAAGAGAATAAATTGATAGAAAGGTGAGGACCCCTAAAACCATTCCTGTTCCTGCAAAAGGTTTTGTTCCCATTTTCTCAGCCAGTGAATAAAATTCGTACAATGACCAAATTGAAACAAAAAAGAACAAGCCCAGAAAAGAGAAATAACTATAATAAATACAGCTTAAAAGTACAATCACAAAAATAACTGCTGTTAAGCTTCGTACACGTAATGTTTTAAGATCTAATGCCATATTATAGGTTTAAAGATACTTATTTTGTAGGGATACTGAAATTATTTCAATACTTTTTGGAAGGCCTCAAATCCCTTATCCACAAAGGGATTGGCAAGATCAAGAAAATAAAAACAGCCCATTTTAAAGCCATTTAGAAAAATTTAATTTGTGGGATTCGATTTTTTGTGCTTAAATTTGACCCAGAATGAAAAACATTACATTAAATAATTCATGGTGGTGGTTTGTAACTAACGTTATAAACAGCTAAGATTATTTAATTAATTTATATTAACGAAGCCCGCTGTTTATTTCATCGGGCTTTTTTTATTTACACAAATTACAATGAAACTAAAAACATACCATACCCAATTAAATCTCGACCTGCACACGCCGGTAAGTGCCTACTTGTGCTTGCGCGATAAATATGCAAGCTCACTCTTATTAGAAAGCTCCGATCATCATTCCAAGGAAGGTAATTTCTCATTTATTGCATGTAGCCCAATTTCAACATTTAAATTAGAAGGCGATCAATTAAGCATACTTGAAAATAATGAATTGATAAAAAAAACACTTAAAAAAGGCGAGCTTGAAAAAGAACTTCACAAGTATGTAAATTCACTTGAAACAGAATCCTTAAATGTTTCATTTCCTTATAGTGCAGTTTTTGGATATTCATCATTTGATGTGATCAATTTAATTGAGGACAATTTAAACTCAAAAGAAACGTCAGAAATTCCGGAAGTTCTTTACTCCTTCTATTCGCTTCTATTGGTGTTTGATCATGCACAGCATCGCTCGCATATAATAAGTTTCTCTACGTCAATAGAAGAAGCTGAACTTGCCTCAACAAATTTTTTAAGAGATCTACAATCAACTTCCATTCCTAGCCATTCATTTGAAAGCATAGGTGATACAACCAGTTCTACCAGCGAAAAAGAATTTTTAGAAAACGTAGAAAAAGCAAAGCAACATTGTAAAATTGGAGATGTATTCCAACTCGTACTTTCACGACGATTTAAACAAAATTTTATAGGTGATGAATTCAATGTTTATAGGTGTTTAAAACAGATCAATCCTTCGCCCTACCTCTTCTTTTTTGATCTAGGTTCATTTAAACTGTTTGGCTCTTCACCTGAGGCTCAATTAGTGGTTAAAGATTCTCTAGCAGAGATCCACCCTATTGCCGGAACATATAAACGCACGAATGATGAAACATTAGATCTATTAAAAGCGCAAGAACTCTTGAAAGATCCTAAAGAGAACTCTGAACATTTTATGCTGGTAGATCTGGCGAGAAATGATCTAAGCACCACTTGCAACGAAGTGAAAGTTGAGCGCTTAAAAGAATTACAATTCTTTTCGCATGTGATACATTTGGTTTCGAAAGTTACAGGGAAGCTTAAAGAAAACGTAAATGGTATACAACTTCTTTTCCGCTCTTTTCCTGCAGGAACATTAAGTGGTGCTCCTAAACGCAAAGCACTTCAACTTATTGATAAGTATGAAAAAGAGCGACGAAATTTTTACGGTGGCTGTGTTGGTTTAATTGAAACCAATGGAAACATCAACCACGCCATTATGATCCGCTCTTTCTTGAGTATAAATAACCAATTGCACTTCCAGGCCGGGGCAGGAATTGTGATTGATTCTGTACCAGAGAATGAATTGAACGAGATCAACCACAAAACCGGTGCTTTAAAAAAAGCGCTATTAGAAGCCAATAAATTAAATAAAATTACAACCTTTGCATAAGATGAAACTTTTAGTACTAGATAATTACGATAGCTTCACATACAACCTTGTTCACTTAGTAGAAAAATTAAGTGATGCGAAAATAAGCGTAGTAAGAAACGACAAAATTTCAATTGAGGAAGTTGCTAATTTTGACAAGATCATCTTATCGCCCGGTCCTGGTTTACCAAAAGATGCAGGTATCATGCCACAACTATTAAAAATGTATTCCGATAAAAGATCAATTCTTGGTGTTTGTTTAGGAATGCAAGGCATCGCCGAAAACTTTGGAGGCACGCTCAAAAATTTAGATACGGTTTATCACGGCATAGCTACATCTGTGAACATTTTAGATCAAAATAGTATTTTCAAGAACTGTCCTCAAAATTTCCAAATAGGTCGCTACCATTCATGGGTAGTTGATCAAAACACTTTACCTGATTGTTTAAAGGTAACCGCTGTCGACGATCAAAATAACATCATGGCACTTGAGCACAAAACCTTTGATGTAAAAGGTGTTCAATTTCATCCTGAATCCATTCTTTCTGAATATGGAGAAGTGATGATCATGAATTGGCTAAAGGCCTAGACAAATATCACATACCAATTTATTGGACGGCATTTCTGCCAAATCATTTATCAATTAATACTAAAACTATGTCAAAAAAAGACCTATTATATAAACTCTATGCCAATTGCAATCTGAATTCAGCAGAAGCTGAACAATTGATGCTACTTATCACCGATGGCTCATTCTCGGAATTAGAGATCGCTACTATTTTGATGTTCTATAAAACACATACCCCTTCAGTAATTGAACTAAGTAGTTTTCGCAAGATCCTTCTTGAAAAAGCAATTAAATTCAACATACCATTTGAAGCGATTGATGTATGCGGAACAGGAGGTGATCAAAAGGATAGCTTCAATATTTCTACATTAAGCGCCTTGGTAATTGCAGCCTGTGGATACAAAGTTGTAAAACACGGAAACTATGGCGTTAGCTCTGTAAGTGGTTCATCCAACATCCTTGAATATTTTGGTTATAGATTCACTAATGATCCAAACGATCTAACACAACAACTTGAAGACTCAAATATTTGCTTTCTTCATGCTCCCTTATTTCATCCTGCTTTAAAACACGTTGCGCCTGTACGAAAAGCCATGGGTACTAAAACCATCTTCAATTTACTTGGGCCTTTGGTAAATCCATGCAATATATCACATCAATTTATTGGCGTTAATAATTTAGAAGTGATGCGTAAGTACCAATATCTCTTACAAAAAACAAACACAAAGTACTCTTTAGTACATAGCCTAGATGGCTACGATGAGATCTCATTAACTTCAAAATTTAAGATCGTGAGCACAAATGGAGAACAAATTATCCATCCGGCTGAACTAAACTTTCCACTACTTCAACAAGCAGAAATAAACTCAGGTGCCAGCATTGAAAGTGCCGCCAAGATATTCATGAACGTTTTGAGTAATAAAGCTAGCCAAGCGCAAAAAAATGTGGTCATCCTTAATTCAGCATATGCCATAAAACTGATGAGTAATAGACCACTCCACGATTGCATCTTACATTCTACGGAAGCCATTGAAAGTCTTGCAGCCCACAACACATTTAAACAATTAATTAATAAAAAATATGAATACGTTAGATAAAATAATAGCAGATAAACGTTTATACGTTAAAGAGAAAAAAGAATTAGTACCTGTA
>Ga0209972_10001701_pt1 | contig 18803 bp, 12 predicted proteins | sample NOAtaG_7_FD_187302 | JGI IMG/M metagenome (GOLD analysis project Ga0209972, IMG submission 187302) | Freshwater lake microbial communities from Lake Erie, under a cyanobacterial bloom - NOAA_Erie_Diel1S_2200h metaG (SPAdes) (version 2) | ecosystem: Environmental > Aquatic > Freshwater > Lake ... | reverse complement strand
CACCAGCAGGCCGCGCCGTCGGTCGAAGGCCGCGTAGAGACACGACAACCGACCGGACATCACAAAATGCTTATGACCCGGACTTGACTAAATGCTTCCTACACCCCTGGCGAAGGCGCTTGCGGGCCTCGGTCCTTTCGTGCTTGATGGCCCCGTGGCCTCGGTGCTGCCGCCCAAACCCGCCTCCATCGAGAGCCGCCTCGGCAGCTCGCGGCGGGAGCTGCGCGGGGCCTACCGCGGCACGCGCGATCGGGTCGATCGGCGGGGGCGCGGCGGGCCCGGCGTGCGGGTCGTGGTCGTGGGCGGCGGCTGGGCCGGCATCGCCGCCTCGATCGTGCTCGCCGAGCGCGGCGTGCAGGTCACGCTCGTCGAGAAGGGCGACTCGATCGGCGGCCGCGCTGGCGCCTTCGAGGTGCGCCTCGAGGACGGCGCGTCGTTCCGCATGGAGCGGAGCTTCCCCGCGATCTTTCCCCAGTACTACAACGTCCGCGCGCTGCTCCGCCGGGTCGATCCCGAGCTCGCCTCGCTGCGCCGCCTCGAGGACTACCCGGTGCTCGCCCACGACGGCACGCAGGCCTCGTTCGGCGGGCTGCCCTCGACGCCGCCGCTCAACCTCATCGCGCTCCTTCGGCGCACGCCTTTCGTCTCGCTCGCCGACCTGCGGCAGCTCGACGTCGTCGCGATGCGGGCGCTGCTCACTTTCGATCCCCAGAAGAGCTACGCCGAGCACGACCGAGAGACCGCGGGGAGCTTCCTCGATCGGCTCGGGCTGCCCAGCCGGGCGCGCGAGCTGCTCTTGCGCGTCTTCTGCCACGGCGCGTTCCGTGACGCGGGCACGCTGTCCGCCGCCGAGATGATGTCGCTCCTGCACTACCACTTCCTCGGCAACCCCGAGGGGCTCGCCTTCGAGGTGCCCGACGAGCCGACCTGCGACGCGTTCTTCGCGCCCTTCTCGCGCTACCTCGCGGGCCTCGGCGTCGAGGTGCGCCTCGGCCAGAAGGCCACGGCGGTGCACGCGGCCCGCGGCGACAAGCTCGCGGTCGAGGCGGGCGGGACGATCGAGGCCGACGGCGTCGTGCTCGCACTCGACGTGCGCGGCACGCAGGCGCTCTTCGCCGCCTCGCCCGATCTGCGCCGGGACACCGAGCTCGCGGAGGGCGTGCAGGCCCTCTGCACGAGCCCAGGCTACTTCGTGCTGCGCCTCTTCCTCGATCGCGCCCCGGATCCGACCCGCCCTGCCTACGCGGCGGTGGTCGGCCACGGGATGCTCGATGGCATCGCGCTCTTCGATCGGCTCGAGGGCGAGTCGCGGCGCTGGGCCCTCCGCACCGGCGGCGCGGTGGTGCAGCTCTGGGCCTTCGGTGTGCCCGACTCGCTCGGCGACGTGGCGGCCTCCGAGGCGCTCCGGAGCGCCCTCGAGGAGCTCTATCCCGAGCTGCGGCAGGCGACGGTGCTGCACGCCGAGGTGCTGCGTGACGCCGAGCGGGCGGGCTTCGGGCCGGGCTCGGCGGCGAGCCGGCCGAAGGTCGGCACGCCCTACGGGAACGTCACCCTGGCCGGTGACTGGGTGAAGCTGCCGTTCCCCGCCGCGCTCATGGAGCGGGCTGCGGCGAGCGGCGTCATGGCGGCCAACGCGCTCCTCGACCGCTGGGACGTGCGCGGGGAGCCGGTCTGGACCCTGCCTCCGCGTGGCTTCGTCGCCTCGCTCGCCGGCCTGCGCTTCGGGCGCTGAACCGTCGATGACGCCGCGCCCCCCGACTCCTGCGGCCACGCGGCTCTACGTCGCCAACCTCGCGCTGCTCACCGCGCACCAAGCCGACGCGGCGTACTGGCACGAGTGGGACGTCTTCGGCGTGCCCGGCGGCCTGCCCGGGTTCCTCGCGTTCCACGTCGCCGCCGTCGCGCTCGTGGGCGCGGGGCTCGTGCAGGTCGCGCAGGGCGCGGCCTCGGCGCGCCGCGCCGCGCAGCTGTGCGCCGCGCTCGGACTCTTCACCGTCGCGCTGCACGCCATCTTCCTCGCGCTCGACCGCACGGCGTTCTGGGCGCCGGCGTCCCTCCTCGTCCTGCTCGGCGTCTTCGTCACGTCGATCGCCCAGCTCCTGCAGGCCCCGGCCTTGCCGCGCGCCGAGGGGCCGTGATGGACCGGCGACACATCCTCCTCGCCGCGCACCCGACGGTGGGCCACACCAGCGCGCTCCGTGCGATCGGTGCCGAGCTGCGCGCGCGCGGGCACGGGACGAGCTTCGCCATCGTCCGCGCGCGGGTGCCGTTCGCGTCGCGCTGGCCCGAGCCGGTGCGGGCGGCCTCGAACCTGCCCGCCGCGATCGCCGCCGAGGGGGCCGAGGTGCTCCCGCTCACCGCATCGCCCGCGGCGCTCTGGCATGCCGCGCGGCTGCCCCGCGCGACGGGGCAGGCCGAGCTCGAGATCGCCCTCGCGCTGTTCACGAGCGGCCTCGAGGCGCAGGCCCGGCACATCGCGGCGCACGTCCGGCGGGCCGGCGCGTCGGTCGTCGTCGGCGACTACCTCATGCCTGCGGCCTTGCTCGGGGCACGCCTGGCCGCGCGCCCCTTCGTCGCACTCTACCACTCGGCGCTGCCATTCCCCGCCGAGGGAGCGCCGCCCTTCGGGACGGTCCTGCCCGAGAGCGCGCGCGGGAGCGGGGCGTGGCGCGAGGCCGAGGCGCGGCTCGTGCGCATGGGCGCCGCCTTCGATGCGCGCATCGCGCGCGCCGCGCGGAGACTCGAGCTCGAAGCGCCGGGGGAAGGGCTCTTGCTGCGACCGATCTCGCGCGAGCTGAACCTCCTCGCGACCGCGCCGGAGCTCGAGCCGGGGCTGCTCCCGCTCGACGGGAAGGTCGTGATGACCGGACCCTGCCTCCCCACCGGTGCGGCGCTCGACGACGCGGGGCGCGCCGTGCTCGCCGCGCTGCCGCGCGATCGGCGGATCGTCTACGTCTCCCTCGGGACCGTCTTCAACGGCCAACCTGTGGTGTTCCGGTCGCTGATCGCCGGGGCCGCCGCGACGGGCGCCCACGTCGTCGTCAGCGCCGGCGCCAGCTTCGACGCGCTGGCAGACCTCCGCTCGACCTCGGTGCAGCTCCACCGGCGCGTGCCGCAGGTGCCGCTCCTAGAGCGCGTTGATTCCGTCATCACCCACGGCGGCAACAACACGGTGCAGGAGTGCCTCGCGGCGGGTCGCCCGATGGTGGTCATCCCCTTCGGCGGCGATCAGGTCGCCAACGCGCATCGGGTGGAGCGGCTCGGGGTCGGCGTGCGCCGGAGCGCCACGACGCTCTCGCTCGACGCGGTGCGGGAGGCCGTCGAGACGCTTCGGGCGGCCTCCTTCCGCGACCGCGCAAGAGACCTCGCGCGGTCGCTCGAGGCCTACGGGGGCGTGCGCGCTGCGGCCGATGCGGTGCTCGGGCTCGGGTGAGGCCCGACCGAGGGGCCGAGCTCGCGGCCGCTGGGATACGATGCGCGGGTGAGCGGACCTTGCCAGCACCACTACCGCGCGAGCCTCGGGGGCGAGGCCGCGTTCTCGATCGATCCCTCGTCCGTCGTGTTCGGGCGCGGGAGCCTCGCCGAGCTCGGCGAGCACGCCCGGGCCTTCGGCCTGCGTCGCGTCGGCCTCTTCACCGATCGCCGGATCCGCGCGCTGCCCTTCTTCGAGGTCGCCGAGCGCGCGCTCCGCGGCGCCGGGATCGACGTGGCGGTCTTCGACGGCGTGCACGTCGAGCCCACCGAGGCGTCGCTGGAAGAGGCCGCGCGCTTCGCGGCCGCCGGGCGCTTCGACGGAATGGTCTCGATCGGCGGCGGCTCGGTCATCGACACCGCGAAGATCGCCGCGCTGCTCGCGAGCTACCCGGCCGAGCTGCTCGCCTACGTGAGCGCGCCGATCGGCGAGGGCCGCCCGGTGCCGGGTCCGCTCGTGCCGCACCTGGCCTGCCCGACGACCTCGGGGACCGGCGCGGAGTGCACCGGGATCGCCATCTTCGACGTGCCCTCGCGCAAGGCCAAGACCGGCGTGGTGTCGCGCCGCCTCCGACCGACGATGGCGATCGTCGATCCCGACACGACCCGCACGCTGCCGGCCGGCGTGGTCGCCGCGAGCGGCTTCGACGTGCTCTGCCACGCGATCGAGTCCTACACCGCGCGGCCCTTCACCGCGCGGCCCAAGCCCGCGCCTGCGACCCGGCCGATGAGCCAGGGCGCCAACCCGTGGAGCGATCTCGGTAGCCTCGAGGCGCTGCGGCTCTCCGGCCGGCACCTCGTGCGCGCGGTGGCCGACGCCTCCGACGACGAGGCGCGGGGCGGGATGATGTGGGCCGCCACGCTCGCCGGGATCGCCTTCGGCAACTCCGGGGTGCACGTGCCGCACGGCATGGCCTACGCCATCGCAGGCCTCGTGAAGCGCCACCACGCGCCGGGCTACCCGGACGATCACCCGCTCGTGCCCCATGGCCTCTCGGTGGTGCTCGGCGCGCCGAGCGTGGTTCGCGCCTTCGCGCCCTTCGCGCCCGAGCGTCACCGCGAGGCCGCCGAGGCCCTCGGGCTGCGGGTCGAGGCGCCCGAGGCGGGCGAGGCGCTCGCCTCGGAGCTCGTGCGGCTGATGCAGGCCACCGGCCAGCCGGTGCGGCTCGCCGAGATCGGCTACGGTCCGGGTGACCTCGAGTCGCTCGCGCAGATCACCCTGATGCAGCGGCGCCTCCTCGAGAACGCGCCGCGCAAGGTCGAGCGCGACGATCTCGTCGAGCTGTTCCGGGCGGCGCTGTGAGCGAGCGGCCCAAGGCCCCGGCACGGGACGGATACCGCTACGCGATCGAGCTCTCGACGCGGTGGATGGACAACGACGTCTACGGCCACGTCAACAACGTCGTCTACTACGCGTGGTTCGACACGGTGATCAACCGCTTCCTCATCGAGCACGGCCTCGACATCCACCGCGGCGAGACGATCGGCCTCGCGGTGGAGAGCGGCTGCCGCTTCTTCGCCTCGTTCGCCTACCCCGAGCCGGTCGAGGCGCGCCTGAGGGTGGCGCACCTCGGCACCTCGAGCGTGCGCTACGAGGTCGCGCTCTTCGGGCCGGAAGAGACCGCGCGCGCGGCGGGGCACTTCGTCCACGTCTTCGTCGATCGCACCTCGCGCCGGCCGGCTCCGATCCCGGAACCGCTGCGCGCCGCGCTGAGCACGCTCGAGGGCTGATGGACGCGGCGCTCCTCCTCGCGATCAACGGTCTTCGCACCCCGCTCCTCGACGGCCCGCTCGGCTGGCTCGGGAGCTGGGGGTACCTCGCTTTTCCGCTGGTGATCGGGGCGCTCGCGCTCCGCGACCGAAGCCCCGCCGCGCTCCGCTCGCTGCTCGACGGCTGGCTCGCCTACCTGCTCGCGCTCTTCCTCGTCGAGACGATCCTCAAGCCCCTCGTGGACCGGCCGCGTCCGAGCGCCGTCGCGTCGCTCGCGCCATCGCTCGAGGTGCTGGGCAGCGCCGCCCGCTCGCCGAGCTTCCCCTCCGGCACCGGGGCCGCGTGCGCCGCCGGCGTGGCGTGGCTGATCCTGCGGCACCGGGACGAACGCGCGGGCCGGCTCGCGCTGCTCCTGGCCGCGCCGCTGGCCCTCGCGACCTCGCTCGCTCGCCTCTACGCCGCGGCCCACTGGCCGAGCGACCTCCTCGCGGGCTGGCTGGTGGGCGCCGGCACCGCGTGGCTCGTGCACCGGCTCACCCGCGATCAGATCGCGGCGGCGAACGCGCGCCCGAACTCGAGCGGCTGAGGTCGGTCCTTGGGGTCCTTGGCGGTCGCGGCGCGGAGCAGCTTCTGCAGCGCGGCGGGGTAGGGCTCGAGCCGCTTGGGGTCCTCCCAGGGGTCGCGGTTCATGTGGGCGAGGATGCGGTCGCGCGGGTTGTCGACGTCGTCGAAGAAGGTGCGGCCGGTCGTGACGTTGTAGATGGTGCCGACCAGCGCGTAGACGTCGCTCCGCGGATCGAGCTCGACCGGATCGAGCACCTGCTCGGGCGCGATGTAGCCGGGCGTGCCCGCGACGAAGCGGCCCGCGGCGTCCGCGCCGACCTTGATCGAGCGCACCATCCCGAAGTCGATGACCACCGTCGAGAGGGGCTGGGCGCGGGCGGGATCGCGGTGCTTGGCGGGATCGAAGCGGTCGCTGCCCGCGAGGGGCAGCCGCAGCCAGAGGTTCGCCGGCTTGATGTCGCGGTGCACGAGCCCGGCGCCGTGCAGCGCAGCGAGGCCGGCGCACGCGTCGGGGACCACCTGCCTCAGCTCGAAGAGCGACATCGGCTTGGCTGCGGCGTACTCCTTGAGGTCGGCCCCGATCAGCAGTTCGAGGACGAGAAAGGGCACCGCGCTGCTCACGCCCCGATCGATGATGTTCGCGACGTTGGGGTGGTAGAGGCCGGCGAGCGCCTTGGCCTCCTCGACGAAGGACGCGAGGATGCCTTCGCGCTCGGTGTCGGAGGCCTGCGCGAGCGCCTCGGCCTTGGGGATCTTCAGCACGAAGAGCCGATCCGCGCCGGGCTTGCGCACGAGCCACACCGAGCCGATGCCGCCCTCGCCGAGCGGCTTGATCATCTCGTAGCCCTCGAGGATGCGGGGCTCGGTCTTGCGGGACGGCGGCGGCGGCGGCGGCGAGCGCTTGCACGCGCCCTTCACCGCTTTCTCGACCAGCGCCGAGGCGATGGGCCCGAGCGAGGCGAACCACACGTCGAGCTTGCTGAATTCGCGGCGGCGGATGACCCGCGCGACGAGCTGCGCGATGCGGGGCGCGTTCTCGGTCTGCTGCCGCGTGAGCGAGTCCTCGGCCTGGCCGGCGCCCGCGGGGTGCAGGGCCTTGACCGGATCGGCGAGCGAGGCCTGCAGGCGCTCCGCGCTGAGCACCAGCTCGAGGCACATCGCCTCGATGTCGGGCTTGGCGCTCGAGGTCCGGGCAAAGCGCGCGAGGGAGTCCGCGAAGCCGCGCAGCGCCGCCGCGAGCTCGGTGTTCGAGGCGTGCATCGCCGCGAGCGCCTCGTTCGCGGCCGCGCCCCACGCGCCCTCGTCGGCGCCCTCGGCGATCACGTCGCGCAGCCGCTCGGCCTCCGCGGTGCAGGTCTCGAGGGCCGCCTTGCTCATCATCGGCAGCGCGCTCGAGAGCTGCCGCAGCATCGCCGGCCGGGCGATGACCAGGCTCCACCACGCGGCGAAGGGCCCGAGCCACTCCTGGTCGTCGACCTCGCCGAGCGCGGTGCCCCGGGTGGTGTCGATGAGCCGCCAGAACAGCGAGCTGAGCGCGCCCTTCAGCGAGGCCGGGAGCTCGCGCGACCCATCGGCGAGGCCGGCGATCTTCGAGACCCAGACGCAGGTGTCGTGCACCACCGGTCCCCGCCCGGGGCCGAGGTCGGAGTCCTGCCCGAGCGCATCGAGCGCGTAGCCGCCGAGCCGGATCGCCAGCACCTCGAGCGGCAGGTCGTCGTCGCTGCTCGTGCCGGCGCGGCGCCGCTCCTCGATCACCTCGAGCAGCTCCGCCGGGGCCTTCGCGACCAGCTTCCAGGTCGCCTCCAGGTTCGGCTCCTCGATCGGATCGCCCGCAGGCCGGGTCGCGAGCAAGGGCCCCCAGAGGCGCAGCGCGAGCGAGCGGGCGCAGCCCTCGAAGGCGTTGATCGCCGCGGCGCGCTGCCGGAGCGAGCCCGTGCCCAGCGCGATCCGCCGGGCCTCGACGAAGGTCGGCGGCAAGGTCTCGGCGAAGCGCGCGGCGCGGGCGTCGGCCTCCTCGTCGTCGTACTGCGCCGCCATCCGCATGAGGTTCTCGAGGCCGAGCTCGAGGTCGAGCGGATCGCGCTCGGCGCCCTCGAGCGGGTCGGTGACCGCGAGCACCTCGATCCACCGGCGCCACGCGTCGAGGTTCTCGCCCCTCGCGCGGCGCGCGAGGTCCCGCAGCTCGCGAAGCGGCCCCTCGAGCGGGCTCTGCATCGTGCCGCGTCGCCACAGCGCGGCGAGGCCCCGAGCCAGCGCGCGCGCGCCGACCGCCCCTGCGTCCTCGGCGAGGATGCGCGCCGCGAGCCGATCCCAGACCTCGCGCCGCTCGTGCAGCAGGTAGGGCGTCGCCGCGGCGAGCGCCGCGAGCGCCCACGGCTCGGCAGGCTCGGCGTCCACGAGGTGCGACAGCTCGCTCCCGAGCATCTTCAGCCGCTCACCGGGCAGGCACGCGAACGCGGTGATCGCCCGCTGCCGCAGCAGCTGCGAGTCGCCGCGCATCCAGTCGAGGAGCGTGCCCTCGAGCTGCTCCAGCGTCCCGGTGAGCCGCCCGAGCGCCCGCGCCGCGTGCACCCACACGAGGGGCTCGGGGTGCAGCAGGAGCGGCTGAAGGGTCTGCAGCGTGCGGCCGACGAGCTCCGGATCGGTGCTCGGCGTGAGCCCCTTGGCGGCGATCTCGAGGCAGCGCGCGGCGAGCACGCGGCCGCGGAGAGAGCCGTGCGCCGGCGCGACGACGAGCGCCTCGAAGGTCGCGTGGCTGCCCCAGATCCACTGTCCGAGCTCGGGCACCGCGAGCGCCGACGCACCCGCCTCCCAGATGAGCACCTCGAGCCGCGCGGCCGCGGCCGCGTTCTCGGGAAGCGAGTAAACGTCGCCGGTGCCGAGCAGCGGGGCGCACGCGATCGCGTCGAGCAGCGGTCCCTCGATGATGCGGTCGCGGGCCGCCGCGAGCGCGAAGTCCCGCGCCCGCTCCTTCGTCACCGCCACCGAGAGCACGCGGGCCATGCGCACGTCGCGCCTTCCTGCGTTCGCGGCGCACCAGGTGAGCACGACGTCGCCCGCAGCCGCGAGCTCGGGCTTGGCGAAGAGCCCAGCGAGATCGGCCAGACCGCCCTGGGTCTTGGTGAGCGTCGGCATCGCCTTGTCGAGCATCTCGGCGGCGACCCGCACCGCGTCCGGCAGCCCGTGGTCTCCCCGCTCGCCCCGCCAGTGCGCGTGGAGCGGCGCGTGGAGCTGCGGGCTCGACGCGAGCGCCGACGTGAGCATGGAGAGCGCTTCCTCGACCTGGGCGGGCAACATGCAGGGAACCACAGCGTACACCGAGCCCGCGCGGCCTCCCGAAAACCTCATCCCGCCGCACGCGGGGTACTCAAGGCTGCCTGGGAGGGATAGACTGCGCGGCCTTGAGCTCGGAGCTCCCGCCGCCGGCCACCCTCGGCCGCTACCGCGTCGTCCGCCGCCTGGGCGCGGGCGGCATGGCCGAGGTGTTCCTCGCGAAGATGACCGGCGCCGAGGGGCTCGAGAAGGTCCTGGTCGTCAAGCGGGTCCTGCCCGCCTTCGCCCGGAGCCCGAAGTTCCTCGCGATGTTCGTGGACGAGGCGAAGCTCGCGATGCGCCTCAACCACCCCAACATCGTGCAGGTCTACGCGTTCGAGGAGCTGCGCGGCGAGGCGCGCCGCGGCGAGGGCAACGAGTTCCTGCTCGCGATGGAGTTCGTCGACGGCATGGACCTCGGCCGCCTCATCGCCGCTGCGCGCCGGGCCGGCCGGCGCCTGCCACCGAGCCTCGCCGCGCTGATCGCCCTCGAGGTCGCCAAGGGCCTCGACTACGCGCACAACCGCAAGGACGAGAGCGGGGCGCCGATGGACATCGTGCACCGCGACGTCTCGCCGCAGAACGTGCTCGTCTCGTGCGACGGCGGGGTGAAGATCGCCGACTTCGGCATCGCCCGCGCCCGGATGATCTCGGAGGAGACCGGGGTCATCAAGGGCAAGTTCGGGTACATGTCGCCCGAGCAGGCGCGGGGGCAGCGCGTCGACCGCCGCAGCGACGTGTACGCGCTCGGCGTCGTGCTCGCCGAGCTGCTCATGGGACGCTCGATGTACCCGGGCCTGCAAGGGATGGAGGTGCTCGAAGAGGTCCGCCTCGGCCGGGTCACCGCGCCGCGTGCCGTGGACGCCTCGGTCCCGCCCGAGTTGGAATCGATCGTGATGCGTGCCCTCGCCCCCGACCGCGAGGAGCGCTACCAGACCTGCCGCTCGATGGCGGGCGCGCTCTCCCGCTACCTGCATGCGCAGGACGAGCCCGCCGACCTCGAGCTGCTCGAGCGCTTCCTCGCCGAGGTCGCGCCCCGCGAGAACACCCGCCCGGAGCTCGACGGCAAGGACGTCCCGATCGCCGCGCAGGCGACCGTCCTCTCGACCGCCGCCGCGCCCGCGCGCGAGGTGCGGGAGCGCCGCCACGTGCTGGTCCTTGCAGGTATCTTTCACGATGCGGAGGGCACCTCGCCGGGCGAGCCGGGCCAGGACGTCGCGGCCCAGCAGGCCCTCAAGGTGATCGACCAGATCGCCTTCAAGTACGGCGCCGTCCTCGACGCCGAGCGGGCGGCGGGGGAGGAGCGGGCCTTCCGGGTGGTGCTCGGGCTCGGCCGCTCGACCGTCGACGACCCGCTCCAGGCCAGCCGCATGGCGCTCGACGTGCAGGAGGCGATCGCCGGCCTCAGCGCCGACGCGGTCCGGCCGCTCGCCGCCTCGATCGGGATCTCGCGGGGCGTGGTGAGCGCGCTCCGCGGGGTGAGCGCGATCCGCGGGCTGCCCGGCCGTCCCCGCTGGGAGCCCGAGGGCTCGGTGCTCGCGGTCGCGGCGCAGCTGGCGCGCTCCGCCGAGCGCGGCAGCGTGCTCGCGAGCGGCGAGGTCTACCGGCTCGCCCGCAGGGTCTACGCGTTCGACGAGGAGGCGCAGGAGATCGCCTTCGAGGACGGCCGCGCGGCCCGCAGCCTGCGGGGCTGGCGGCTGCTCGGTGCGCACCGCGGGCCGAAGAAGGAGCGCACCGCCGCGCTGGTGGGCCGCGCCAGCGAGCTCGCCGCGCTGGTCGGCATCTGGCAGGAGGTCGTGACGACCGGCAAGGGCGCGTGGATCGTCGTCACCGGCGAGCTCGGCGTCGGCAAGACCGCGCTCGTCGAGGAGGCGCTGCGCGAGCTCGAGCCGGCGGCGCAGGAGGTCCGGGTCGAGTGCGCCTTCGGCGGCAGCGACGTGCCGCTCAGCGCGGTCGCCGAGCTGGTGAGCCACTCCCTCGGCCTCGAGGAGGTCGGCACGCGGCAGGGCGAGGACGGGCCGAGCGTGCGCGAGCGTCTCGAGCAGGCGCTGCGCCCGCTCGGGCTCTCGGACGGGCGGCGCCGCAGCCTCGTCGAGGCGCTCGAGCCGCTCTTCGCACCGTCGGGCGCGGGCCACCTCGACGAGCCGGACCGCACCGAGCCCCTCTTCGTCGCGGTCCGCACGCTGCTCGGGGCGCTCGCGCGGCGCCGGCCGGTGGTGGTCTGGGTCGACTCGGTGCAGTTCATCGATCCGCCGAGCCGCGAGCTCCTCGCGCGGATGGTGCAGACCACCGACATCTCCCTGCCGATCGCGGTGATCTTCTCGACCCGGCCCGATCCGAAGATCGAGGCCGCGCTCCGGGGCGCGCTGCAGATCGAGGTGCGGGCGCTCGACGAGGCCGCGCGGCGCGAGCTGGTCCTCCGGCACCTCGGCGTGCAGGAGCTGCCCGCCGACCTCGCCTCGGCGATCGAGCAGCGGGCCGGCGGCAACCCGTTCTTTCTCCTCGAGCTCGCCGACGCCCTCGTCGAGCGCGGCACGATCACCTTCGAGGAGATCGACGGCGCGCGCCGGGTCGTGCGCAAACCCGGTGCGGCGCTCGCCCTGCCCTCGTCCCTCGAGGACGTCATCGCCGCGCGGATCGCCGAGCTCGACGAGCGCGAGCGCGCGGTCCTGCGCTGGCTCGCGGTCGCGGGCCCAGGCCTCCGCGAGGACGAGCTCGAGCAGCTCGCGGGCAAGGACGCCGGCGAGGCGCTCGGCCGGCTCAGCGAGCGGGGTCTCGTGGAGATCCGCAGCGGGGGCCTGCTCGCCTTCGCGAGCGTCGTGGTGCGGCAGGTCGCCTACGAGTCCACCGACGGGTCCGATCGGGCCCGCATGCACCGGCGGATCGGCAGCTTCTTCGAGGCCCGCCCGGCCCGCTTCCCCGCGGCCCGCACCGCCCGGCACCACGAGCTCGCGGGCGAGCCCCAGCTCGCGGCCGCGGCCTGGCGTGAGGCCGGCGAGCGGGCCCGCGCCGCCTACTCGAACCGCGAGGCCCTCCGCTTCTGGGGCCGCGCGCTGAGCCTCCTGCCGCCGCTCGCGCCGGCCCGCTTCGAGCTGCACGAGCGGCGCGAGCACGTGCAGCGCACCCTCTCGATGAAGGACGAGCAGCGGGCCGAGCTCGAGGCGATGCGGCAGCTCGCCGAGTCGCTGCGCGACGAGCGCATGATCGCGGTCGCGCTCTCGCGACTGGCCCGCTGCGACCTCGACGCGGGGCAGCTCGGCGGCGTCGATGCGCTGCTCCGGCGCGCCCTCGACGCGGCGATCGCCTGCGAGGACCGGGCCGCCGAGATCGAGTGCCTGCGCCTCGTGGGCTACCTGCGCCGGGACCAAGGGGACACGGCCGGCGCCCTCGACGCCTTCGAGCGGGCCCGCGGCCGGGCCGGCGTGCTCGACGAGCACCTGCCCGCGCGCGGCATGGTGATGGTCGACCGCTGCAAGGTCCTCTGGCGCACGGGGCAGCTGGGCGCCGCGCTCGAGTCGGGCGCGGAGGGCTACGCGATCTTCCGCCGCCTCGACATGAAGGGCTATGCGGCCTTTGCCCTCAATTCGCTGGGCGTCGCGCTCTCCTCGAGCGGCCGTTTCGAGGACGCGATCGCCTGCGTGACCGCCTCGATCGTGCTCGACCGCGCCGTCGGCGACCGCATCTACCTGGCGCGAAAGGTATCGAACGTGGGACAACTCTACGCCGAGCTCGGGGCCTCCGAGCGCGCCCTCGAGTTCCTCGAGCACGCCCTCTGGATCTTCGAGCGGAGCGACGATCAGCCCGGCCGCACCGACACCCTCGCCGCGCTCGCGGAGCTGCGCATGGAGCAGCGGCAGGGCGAGCTCGAGCTCGCCGCCCGGCACCTCGACGAGGCCGAGCGCATCGCCGCCCGCCTCAGCGACCGGGCCGACCTCGCGCACGCCCGGCTCGTCCGCTCCCGGCTCTGGTCGGCCGAGGGCCAGCCCGAGCAGGCCGAGGCCGCCGCCCGCGAGGCCGCCCTCGACGCCCGCGCGGCTGGCTCGGTGGGCTACGCGCTGCAGGCCGAGACCCGGCTCGTCGAGACGCTCGTCGAGCGGGACGCGCCGTCGCTGCGGGAGGCGACCGAGCGGCTCGAGGCGGCCCTGCGCGCCCAGCCCATGGTCGACCGGATCGAGCGCGTGCTGCTCACGCTGGTCCGGGCCCTCCGCGCGATCGGCGAGCCGGAGCGGGCCGCCCGGACGCTGGACGAGGCCCGGCGACTGGTCGGGCAGCGCGAGGCGGACATCGAGGATCCCGGCCTCCGCGCCAGCTACCGCGGGCACCCGATCGTGCGGGCCCTCGAGGAGGCCGCGCGATGATCGGTGTCGGTCCGCCGACCGTGCCTCCGCCCGCGGTCTACGAGGGCACGACCGCCATCGTGCTCTCGGGCGGTGGCGCCCGGGGTGCCTACGAAGCCGGCGTCCTCAAGTACCTCTTCGGCGAGTTCGCGGCCCGGCACGGCGCGCCCCGCTTCGACATCATCAGCGGCACCTCGGTCGGCGCGATCAACGGCGCCTACCTCGGCGCGGTCGCCCACGAGCCGGTCGAGGGGATCGCCCGGCTCACCCAGCTCTGGTCCGGCCTCGAGCTCGATCACGTGCTCGGCTTCGGGGTCCTGCAGGCCGCGAAGCTGCCCCGGGTCCTCTTCGGCGGCCGGCAGGGGGCCGGGCTCTTCGATGTGGCACCTTTGATTCGTATCGTTAGCGACAACATGCGCTGGCCGGACCTCAGCCGGAACGTCCGCAAGGGGCAGCTCAAGGCGGTGACCGTGAGCGCCACCCACATCGCGACCGGGCGGCCGTGGTGCTTCGTCGACCGCGGCCCCGGGGTACCGCTCCCGAGCCGGCTGCCTCCGACGATGACGGTGAAGGACGAGCGGATCGGTCCCCAGCACGTGCTCGCCTCGGCGGCCATCCCGGTGCTCTTTCCCCCGGTCTCGATCGGGGACGATCTCTTCGTGGACGGCGGGCTCCGGCTCAACACGCCCATCTCGCCGCCCCTTCAGCTCGGGGCCCGCCGGCTCCTCGTCATCGGCCTGCATGCGTCGCTGGCGCCGAGCCAGGCGGTCTTCGCCCCGGGCGTCTACCCCGGGATCGCGTTCTTGCTGGGCAAGGTCCTGAACGCCTTCCTGCTCGATCGCGTGAGCGCGGACTTCTACGAGCTCGAGCGGGTCAACCGCATGATCGACGACGGCGTGGCCCTCTACGGCGACACCTTCACGGCCCGCATGAACGAGCGGGCGGAGGCCGAGGGCAGGCCGCTCCGCCACCGGGTGCACGCGCTCCTCATCCACCCCTCGGCGGACATCGGGCGCCTCGCCGCGGCCCACCTGCACACCCACCGCGCCCGCTTCGGCAAGCTCCTCGGGCGCTCCCTCTTGCGCCTGCTCGACCTCGGCGACGGCGCCGACGCCGACCTCGTCAGCTACCTCCTGTTCGACGGAGAATTCGCCCGCCAGCTGATGGAGCTCGGGGAGCGGGACGCGCGCCGGCAGGAGGAGTCCCTGGTCCGTTTCTTCCACGGTCCGGGCAAAGCTGTGGATGGATCTCCGTAAGCACCCGGATCTGCTCCGGATTCGACGGTGCGGTCGGCTGTGCTAAGTTGGCTACCTCGATGCCTCGTCCGCGGACCAGCGCGTCTCGAACCAGACACCTCGGGGGACCGGTCGGGGGCGGAGCGCAGGCCGAGGCCGAGCTCGAGTCCGCGCGGCGGCTCACGGCCCTGCGCGAGGCGCTGGCGGCCGGGGAGCCCGGACGTCTCGATCCCGAGACCCAGTCCCTCCTGCTGCGGAACCTCGCCGCCGCGCGCTTCGAGGCGGGGCGGCGCGACGAGGCGCTGGCGCTGGCGCGGCGGATCATCGCCCTCGGCGTGCTTCGGGATCTCGGCCACCACGAAGCGGCCCGGGTGCTCGCGGCCCGCGGTGCGCTGCGCGAGGCGGCGGACGAGGAGCGCCTCGCCGCGCGGGCCGCGCCGGCGGAGCGCCGCGCGTTCTTCTACTGGTCGGAGGCGTGTCATCGGGAGCACGCCGGCGAGATCGACGCGGCCCTCGACGCGCTGCGCAAGGCGATCCGCTGGGCGACCGACGCGGGCCGCCCGCTCTTTCGCGCCCACGCGGCGGCGCTCCGGCTCGAGCGGGGCGAGGCGACGCCGGGGCTCGCCCGCACCATCGCCGCCCTCGAGGCGAGCCCCCAGCGCGACGGCTACGGCCGCTTGCTCCTCGCCCGCATCGGCTGGCAGCTCGGGGACCGGGCCCGGGCGGCGACCCACGCGCGGGCGTTCTTGCGTCGCCATGCCAGCTCCGATCGTGCCGTTCTCGATACGCTCGCACACGAGCTCGCGCACGCCCGGCGTCTGGCCCGCTCGGAGGCCGCGAGCTGAGGCCCGCTCAGCCGCTCGCCTCGGGCGGATCGACGAAGGGCAGGAGGGCGTCTGCGATGCGGGCACGCTCGGCCTCGAGGTCCGGCGGATTGAACCACCGGAGCGGGTGCAGCCAGCTACCCGGGGCGCCGAGACGGAGGCCGCCCGCCGAGCACTCGACGAGCAGCGCGTCCACGCCGAGGGCGTCGAAGTGGTCGAGCTCCATGCCGTGGGCGAAGGCGCCCGGCACCCAGCGCGCCGACTGCCGGATCCGGTAGCCGGGCAGGCCCGCCGCGACGGCACGGGCGTGGGCGAGCAGGTGCGGCCAGCGCGGCGGCGCCGCCCAGCGGCCCCCGTAGGGCAGCAGCAGCATGCGCCCAAAGCTGTGAAGCGAGAGCGCCCGGTCCACGCGCGGCACGAGGTGGTGCAGGGCCGCGAGGAGGGCCGCCAGCTCGGGCTCGCTGCCGGGACGCTCCCCCGGGCCGCCGAGGAAGGGCAAGAGGGTCGGCCAGGTCAGCCGCGGCCGCCAGTGGGTCGGCCAGTTGCGGTTCAGGTCGACGCCGCGGGCGTTGGCCCGCACAAAACGCCTCCGGCCGTTCACGAGGTCCCGCTCGGCCCGCCGGAAGCCATCGGGGTTGGCGAGCGGCAGCACGTCGATGCGGCGTCGCAGCGGGCGGGCGAGGAGGCGCTCGACGAGCGCGAGGCAGCTCTCGACCCCGATCCACTCCATCGCGTGCAGGCCCGCGACGACGAACGAGGCGCGTGGAGCCTCCTCGGGGCCGAGCGAGAGCCGAACGAGGGGTGCGCCTTCGTGGCTCTCGCCATCGACGCTGAGCCGCGCGCCGCGGGCCTCGAGCGAGCGCATCGCGGTGAGCAACTCGGCGTGACCGCGGTAGGCCTGAAGGCCCGGTACCCGCGTCCCCAGCCGGCCCTCGAACAGGCGCGCGTAGCGGGGCGCGGAGAGGGCGCTCACTGACCGCCGACGATCTTCTCCACCGTGTCGCGTGCCCGGCCCTCGACGAGCGCTTCGAGGAGCAGCCGGACGCGGGGATGGGCCGACAAGAGCCGCTCGATGCGGTGCCGTCCGAAGCTCACCGTCGTCACCGGGCCGAGCGCGGTGACGGTCGCGGTGCGCGGGGCCCGGGTGAGCACCGAGACCTCGCCGAGGCAGGCGCCTGCGCCGAGCTCGGCGAGCTGCAGGGTGCCGCCCGGCGTTTCCGTCTCGACCCGGACCTGTCCTTCGAGGACGACGAACATCGTGTCGCCGGGCTCGCCCTGCCGGACGAGGACGTCACCGGGCTCGAAGCGGAGCACGAAGCCGCCCTCGAGGAGCTCCTGCCGGCCCGCCTCGTCGAGCGTCTTGAAGAGGTGCGAGCCGAGGACGATGGAGGCCATCGCTCGCTCGAACGCTGCTTGCTCCTCGGCCGAGAGAGGCTCGCCGCCGGCGGGGATCGAGGAGGGACGCTGGGCCACGGGGCGATCCTACACGCGCCGGGACGCGAGCGTCGAACGCCGCATCGCCCGCCCGGCCTCAGGACGGGCGGGATCTCACAGCGCAGGCCGCGGCCCCGCCTGCCGTGGCCGCAGGGCGGGGAGCACCGCGCTGGGGTCAGAACGAGGGGCGCGCGCCGGTGCTGGCGAAGCCCGACTCGTCGTATTCGAAGAGGGCGACGAGGCCGTCCCCCTGCAGCTCGGAGATTGCATCGACCCGGCGCACGCCGCCCTCGCCGAGGGACATGCGGACGATGAGGTGGGTGGCCGACGCGGCGAGGGCCGCCGCACCGTCGCGCCCGCCGGCGAGCGCGGCGAGCGCGGCGAGCTGCTCGAGGCTCGCGCTGACCGAGGGCGCGCGCACCCCGAGCAACGAGCCTCCGCTGCGGGCCGCGAGCGCCACGAGGGCTGCCCGGACGTGCTCGCCGGTGACCCCGTCGAGAACGAGGCGATCGGAGCGCAGCGCACCGACGCGCTCGATGAGCGCGCCGAGCCCGGCGCTTCCGGCCGCGAACCGGACCGCGCGCGACGCCGGCAGCGCGAGCTCGGGGCTCGCCTCGACGCAGAGGACCCGCTCGCTGGCCGGCGTCATCGCGACGAGGGCGGCGAGCAGCTGCGGCACGCCCGCGTCGGAGGGGCCGATCACGGTGATGTGCCGGCGCACCGCGAGCGCGGCGCGCAGGGTCGCGAGCATGTCGGCCGAGAGCATCCCCTGGGCGACGAGGGTCTCGCCGGGCACGGGGGGACGGCCGAGGCGGCGCACCTCGAGGTAGGGACCGCCGACCGCGAAGGGCGGCAGGACCGCGAGCACGCTCGCCCCGTCGGGCAGCGAGGCCTCCTGCACCGCCCGGTCGTGGACGAGGCGGCCCCCGGCGGCGGCGAAGAGGCGGGCGGCGGCCGCGGCGAGGGCCTCGCCCGAGGCAAAGGTCGCTCCCACCGGCATCAGGCCGTTGCCGCGGTCGACGAGGATCCGGCCCGGACCCTCGACGACGATCTCGAGCACGCCGACCTCGTCGAGCAGCGCCGCGAGGGGCCCGAGGGAGCCGACCTCGACGAGGCGCTCGGCCGGCGCCGTGAGCACGGGCGCGGCGGCGAGCACCACGGGCGCAGCGGCCGGCGCCGCGGGGGCGGCCGGGGCGGCCGCAGGCGAAACCGGGGCGGCGGTCCCGAGCATGGGCTTGCCGAGCTGTGGGGCGTCAGCGCGTGGCGGCTCGGCGCGTGGCGGCTCGACGCGTGGCGGCTCGACGCGTGGCGGCTCGGCGCGTGGCGGCTCGGCGCGTGGCGGCTCGGCGCGTGGGGCTTCGGCGCGTGGCGGCTCGACGCGTGGCGGCTCCGCGCGGTACGGCGCTGCCGGGGTGACCGCCTGCGGTTCGTTCCGCGCGGACATCGGCGAGGTCGCGGGCGGCGGCTCGACGCGGGGCCGTGCGGACGCGAGCATCCGCGGCGAGGGCGCCATCGTCTCGTCGGCGTCTGCAGGCTCCTCGTCGAGCTTGAAACGGTCACCACCCGGCGGCAGGGGCGGCGGCTCGGTGGGCTCGGGGGCGCGGGGCAGCGGCGGGGGCGGCGCGCCGGGCATGGAGAGACGGGGCGCCGGCGCCGGCGGCCGCATCGACGCGGGGCGCGGCGTCGCCGGGGGCTCGGCCGCCGGGGGCGGCCCCATCGGGGGCGGTCCCATCGGTCCGGTGCCGCCGAGGGTGGAGGCCGGGGGCGGTCCCATCGGGGGCGGTCCCATCGGGGGCGGTCCCATCGGGGGCGGTCCCATCGAGGGTCCCATCGGGGGCGGTCCCATCGGGGGCGGTCCCATCGGAGGCGGCCCCATCGGGGGCGGTCCCATCGGAGGCGCGGCGGACACCGCGAC
>Ga0209972_10001698_pt1 | contig 18833 bp, 15 predicted proteins | sample NOAtaG_7_FD_187302 | JGI IMG/M metagenome (GOLD analysis project Ga0209972, IMG submission 187302) | Freshwater lake microbial communities from Lake Erie, under a cyanobacterial bloom - NOAA_Erie_Diel1S_2200h metaG (SPAdes) (version 2) | ecosystem: Environmental > Aquatic > Freshwater > Lake ... | reverse complement strand
GGGGTGCGCGGTAAGCACGGGCATTACCATCACCTGCGGAAGAAGCCGGGCAATCTGTTCTTCGGTCATACCACTGTCCTTCAAGCGGAGAAAAGTTTCTGTCCACGAACCACGAATAGCCGCAGGCCCTTTCTCATCTTCTAGTTTTCGTCTAAACCGCACAGCTGCATTTTCTTCCACCAGGTTCATGAGTTGAAAAAGGATACTGCACGCCTGGATGTATTTTTCGTTGGCCGGGTTGTTAAGAAGAAGAGTGTGATCGACCGAAGACGAATCGATTTGGGGAAGCAGATTCGCGATTTCAATTTCTTTTAAGCTGATCAGTACATCCCGGAAGCAGGAAGTAAGGTAGTCCAGATCATTTTTTATTTTGAGCAGTCCTTGTTTTTCAATTTCTGAAGGCATGGAATTTTTTTTCAAAGGTAGTACTGCGACAATGAATTGCTTTGCAAAAATTCGAAATATTCGTGCTTACTGTTGTAGCGAAACTGGTTGATATCGGTCTACTACTGTAGATGAAAGTATGTAACAGTCTATTTGGCAACAAGTGTCTGAATCGCATGTGACAAAATTTTTGCCTCTATTGCTTGCGATCCAACATATACTTTGTACGGTATCTCCTGATCAGTTTGATTCATCACAACGGTCACCATCGATCCATCCTCATTAATGAATGAAGTACACGACAAAGAACTTCGGCTGCTGGTACTACTCACTCTTTTCGCATTCGGACGAATAAATTTTGAGAAGTGACCGATGTAGTAATACGAAGGAGTATATAATAATTCTCCCTTAGCCACATCCGCATGAACAGGCGCAAAACAGAAATTACCAACGTGGTTGGGGCCGCCTGTTTGATCTAACAAAATATTCCAGTCCGTCCAGCCCACAGTGCCTTGATTAAAATCATTGATCATCGATCTGCCATAGCGTTCTGCATTAGGCCAGTGTTGATATTTCTCGGCATCAAATTTTTCTACACACCCCTCCGTAAACAAAATGTTTTTTTCCGGATAGGATTCTTTGATGTCGGCAAGGTTAGCAAACATGGGTTCTCCTCCGGCTCGGTTTCATACCAATGAAATCCGATCCCCCACGCATACTTAGAAGCCTCCTCGTCAGCAAAAATCACATTGGCCCGATGGTTCATCAAATCACGGTTATGATCCCAAACCACAATTTTTTTATCGCCCAATCCGGCAGCCTGCATGGTCGGGCCTAAATATTTTTTAAGGAAATCCCGTTCTTCCTCCGCAGTGAAAATACAAGACTCCCATCGCTGTATGGCCATCGGTTCGTTTTGAATGGTGATACCCCAAATGGGCATGCCCTCACTTTCATATGCCTTGATAAACTTTGTAAAGTAGGTAGCCCACGACTGATTGAACTCCGGCAACAGTTTGCCACCCTTCAACATGTTGTTGTTATCCTTCATAAACGCAGGCGGACTCCACGGGCTGGCATATAACATGAGCTTTCCCCCCGCAGCGGCTATCGCGCTTTTGATTAATGGGATCCGATGTTTCCGATCATGATCGATGTTAAATGAGGTAAGTTCTTTATCATTATCTGCCACATAGGTGTAGCTGCCACTAGCAAAGTCGGAACTGTGAATGGTAGTGCGTGCCAAAGAATATCCAATACCATTCTCCTGACTATAATAGGAACGTAACAACTCGTTTTGTTTTTCTAGAGGTAGTTTTGCGAACACTTCTGCAGCAGCATCTGTAATCGCTCCCCCAATTCCAATAAAATCCTGGAACGTTTTTTCCGGATTTACAAAAATCGAAATGTCAGATTCCACGGGCTGTTGAGCAGGGGCAAACGATGCGGTGTCGGTGATTGTCAACCGATCAGTGGTTTGGCTGGCGGTGGTGTAAACAATGGCTGTTTTCCCTTCCGCATCAAACGCTGCAGCCGCTTTTTTCTGAGTCTCGTTTTTCTTTTCTTCGGCTTTGTCTGATGTGCCGCATGCTTGCAGGAACAGAAATAGGGTTAAGGCTGCTAGTTGGCTTTTCATAGATTCGTTGTGTTTGAGGTTGTGAACGAGAAAGACTGCAGATCTAATGGCAAAAGTTAACTAAAATTACAATTGCTTTGAAAACATCGGGTCTGAATTACTACTTTTAGTTTGAGTAAAATTCTATCATGGAAACTCCCAACCCATTCATCGCGGCAGTGGTGCAAGCAGCACCTGCATTTTTTGACAAAGCAAAAACGGTTGATAAAATACAAAGTCTGATTGGCCAGGCCTCCAAAGAAAAAGCGTCACTGATCCTTTTTCCGGAAGTATTCATTCCGGGGTATCCGCGTGGATTGATTTTCGGAACAACGGTTGGAGGTCGCTCTCCCGAGGGACGGGAGATGTTCTTGAGCTATTGGGAAAATTCGATTGTGGTACCTGGACCAGAAACAGAGTTACTGGCAAGTGCTGCAAAAGAAGCAAAGGCCTATGTAGTGATTGGCGTGACTGAAAAAGACAAAATCAGCGACACCTTGTATTGCACTTTGCTCTATTTTTCTCCAGAGGGAAATCTAATCCTTCGTCAAATCACCCCCTGCGCTTGCATGGCTTTCGCTACTTTTATAAATCCGGCAATGTTGGCGCCCGCCATGTAGTTGCCGGGTGAGCCATATTCTTTGGCGGCTGCTAATGACGTGTCGTGTATGTCTCTCATAATACCCACCAACTTTGCATCTACTTCTTTCCGTGTCCAGTTAGAGCCCATATAGTTTTGCGTCATCTCTAATCCGGAAGTAGCCACGCCACCTGCATTCGATGCCTTACCCGGTGCGTACATCATCCCTGCGTCCAGTACAATGTTGATACCGTCAATCGTAGTCGGCATATTCGCGCCTTCTGCTAAAAGCTTCACGCCATTCTTTACCAGATTGCCTGCATCTTTCACGTTTATTTCATTTTGTGTGGCACACGGAAAAGCGCAATCAGCTTTTATATCCCACAACGGATTGTGATCTGCTTTCGGATCTATCGCCAGATACGTGCATTTGTATTTGTCAGCATATTCTTTGATGCGCCCTCTGCGATTGTTTTTCAAATCCTTTAGAAACTCCAATTTCTCCATCGTGAATCCTGCTTCATCAACGACAACTCCATTCGAGTCAGAAGCGGTAATCGCTTTGCCGCCCAGCTGAATTATTTTTTCAATTGCATATTGAGACACATTTCCTGACCCTGACACCAAACACGCTTTTCCTTTGATCGAGCTGCCCACATTTTGCAACATGTTTTCTGCAAAATAAATCAAGCCATAGCCGGTTGCTTCGGTGCGTATCAAACTTCCTCCCCAACCAATTCCTTTTCCGGTAAGCACCCCCGTAAATTCATTTCTGATTTTTTTATATGCCCCAAACAGAAAACCAATTTCGCGACCGCCCACACCGATATCTCCTGCGGGCACATCCAGTCGATGGCCAATGTGCCGCGCCAACTCGCCCATAAACGCCTGGCAGAATTTCATCACCTCATTGTCTGATTTTCCTTTTGGATCAAAATCACTACCGCCTTTTCCACCGCCCATTGGTATGCCCGTGAGTGCATTTTTAAAAACTTGTTCAAACGCCAAAAACTTCAACACGCTCGGTGTAACGGTTGGATGAAAACGCAGGCCGCCTTTATAGGGACCGATGGCACTATTCATCTGCACGCGATAGCCGCGATTTACTTGCACTTCGCCCTTATCATCGAGCCATGTTACGCGGAATGAAATCAAACGCTCCGGTTCCAACATCCGCTCCAGCAACTTCAGCCGTGCGAACTCCGGATTTTTTTCCAACACTGGAAGCACGGAAGCAATTACTTCTTCGGCTGCTTGTAAGAACTCAGGTTCGTTGGGGTTGCGTTTTTTTACATTTTCGAGGATGGTGCTATGGGTCATATACATTTGATTTAGGCAGCTAAAAATAGCAAAGAAATTACAATTGCATACGATTGAAATCAGGTTTCACGCAAAGGCGCAAAGCCGCGAAGTTCAAATCAGGGTTACTGTTTTGGGTTCGTTTCATATTGCGTCTTTGCGGCTCTGCGTGAAAAAAATGGTGCAGAGGCATGAAGTTTAAATTGGATTCTTTTCCCTTTGCGTTCTTTGCGGCTCTGCGTGAAAAAAATGGCGCAGAGGCATGAAGTTTAAATTGGATTCTTTTCCCTTTGCGTTCTTTGCGGCTCTGCGTGAAAAATATGGCGCCAAGGCATGAAGTTTAAATTGGATTCTTTTCCCTCTGCGTTCTTTGCGCCTTTGCGTGAAAAATATGGCGCCAAGGCATGAAGTTTAAATTGGATTCTTTCCCTTTGCGTTCTTTGCGCCTTTGCGTGAAAAAAATGGCGCAGAGGCATGAAGTTTAAATTGGATTCTTTTCCCTTTGCGTTCTTTGCGCCTTTGCGTGAAAAAAATGGCGCAGAGGCATGAAGTTTAAATTGGATTCTTTTCCCATTGCGTTCTTTGCGCCTTAGCGTGAAAAAAATGGCGCCAAGGCATGAAGTTTAAATTGGATTGTTTTCCCATTGCGTTCTTTGCGCCTTTGCGTGAAAAAAATGGCGCCAAGGCATGAAGTTTAAATTGGATTCTTTTCCCTTTGCGTTCTTTGCGGCTCTGCATGAAAAAAATGGCGCAGAGGCATGAAGTTTAAATTGGATTCTTTTCCCTTTGCGTTCTTTGCGCCTTTGCGTGAAAAAAATACTAGCTTCACATAAGCGTAAGAATTATGAAAACCAATTTTGATATCATCGTTATCGGTGTGGGCTCTATGGGTTCATCTACTTGCTATCAATTGGCAAAGCAAGGTTATGAAGTATTAGGGCTCGAGCAGTTCGACATTCCGCATGATCAAGGCTCGCATGCCGGGCAGAGCCGCATCATTCGCAAAGCGTATTTTGAGCATCCCGACTATGTGCCGCTGCTGCAACGCGCTTATGAAAATTGGAAACAATTCGAAGCAGCCGCCAACACACAAGTCTATTTTCCAACCGGCTTACTGTATGCGGGCCAGCCAGACGATGTCTTGATCAAAGGCGTGCGTGCATCGGCTGCTACCTATCAACTAGATGTGCAATCACTTTCACGAGCAGAAACGAAAAAACGCTTTCCCACATTTCAAATTCCCGATTCCTATGAAGTGTTGTTTGAACCCGATGCCGGATTTCTAACACCCGAGCGTTGCGTTACTGTTTATACCGATCAGGCCATTCGGCTGGGAGCCACCGTGCGCGCCAAAGAAAAAGTGCTCGAGTGGAAAAAGGAGGGAGAGCGTATGGTGGTGAAGACGAACAAAGGAAATTACCAATGCCAAAAGTTAGTGATTACTGCGGGGCCGTGGGCGGGGCAACTCATTCCATCGCTGCATGCAAAGCTCACCGTTACGCGGCAGGCCATTGCGTGGGTGAACACCCAACAACCCGCTTCGTATGCGTTGGGAAATTTTCCCTGCTGGCTCATCGATGATCATACCCGACCGGGCATGTACTATGGATTTCCGCAATTGCCCGTGGCGCAATTTGGTGCGCCCATCGGCATGAAGCTCGCCTATCATTATCCGGGCGATGTCTCGCAGCCCGATCAGGTCAGCCGCGTTACTTCCGTTGATGATGAAGAACATTTGGTGGAGGCGCTCCATCGCTTTTTGCCGAATGCCTATGCGGCCACGCATACCATGAAGACGTGCTTGTACACCAACACCCCCGATGAACATTTTGTGATTGATTTTCTGCCGGGCTACGATCAGTGCGTGGCCATAGCGGCCGGCTTTAGCGGGCACGGGTTTAAGTTTGTATCAGTAGTAGGCGAGATTATGGCCGACCTTGCCACCAAAGGAAAAACAGATTTGCCTATTGCATTTTTAAATGCGCAGCGCCTGCAGCATTAAAATTTTATACAAAATTTCTCTCAAATAAAAAACGTGGTTTTCCCCGTTTTTTTTCTGGTAGGCGGGGTCTACCTTTCCGAAAGGAAAAAGAGCAATGGCGGCAAGACAGTATTTATGAGTGGATTGACGCGATAGAGTTTCGTAAATGTGGGTTTGTAAGCAAGCCAAATGGATGGCTGTGAAATCGAAAGCAGAATTTTTAAAATAAGATTTACAATAATGTTATGACGACACACGACCCGGTAAAACATGTAAAGTTTTTAAGACAAACACTATCACAGGACAAGAAACCATTAGGTTTTTTTATTTCCGCAGGATGTCCTCTTGCGGTAAAAATGCCTGCTGAAAAATGGCCTTTGATACCGGATGTCGCAAAGCTAACCCAGTTTGTTACGAATCAATTAAAATCTGAAACGGAAGAAAAAAACAATTATGATAAATTAATTGATGAAATAAATCTTGCCAAGCAGGGTGAAAAAAAGATCGAGGATATAAATATTGAAGACATATTAAGTTTTCTTCGTGGTTTAAAGGAGGTCTCTGTTGGGAATACCGTAAGAGGATTCACAAAAGAAAATTTGGTTGAACTTGAAAAAAACATTTGCAACAAAATTGCCGAAAAGCTTGAAGTAAATCTCCCTGATAAAGATACACCTTACCATAAACTTGCCCAATGGATTTCAATTGATAGGGAGAATCCTGTTGAAGTATTTACTACAAATTATGATTTGTTACTTGAAGAAGCTTTTGAGGACTTATCAATTCCATACTTTGATGGATTTGTGGGTTCACGACAATCTTTCTTTGACTTGCGCGCAGTTGAAGATAATTTGATTCCTAAACATTGGACTAGATTGTGGAAAATTCACGGTTCTATAAATTGGTTTCAAAAAGAAAACAAAGAGGTTTACAGGTCGAGTTTGACAAAGGCTAATGGTGATTCTTATTTGATTTATCCTTCTCACTTGAAATATGAACAAAGTAGAAAAATGCCATATTTAGCTCTAATAGACCAACTTAATAGATTTTTAAGATTGCCAAATTCATTCATGGTATTATCAGGCTATTCCTTTAATGATGAGCATTTAAATGATACTATTTTAAATGCATTAAAGGCAAATCCCAAATCTATGGTTATAGCGATGTTATTTGACACTTTAACTTTCGAAGACTCAGAAAAAAAGCTAATTGATCGTTACCCAAAAGCAATACAATTAGCCAAAAACAGAAATAACCTTGCTTTATGGTCTAGTGATGAAGGCATTATTGGAACGGTCAGAGGTAAATGGAAGATATCTGGTGATATCGAAGACGAAGATAACTTGGCAGAATGTTATGATAAAAAAGTTCACCAATTAAAATTAGGTGATTTTTCAACGTTAGGTGATTTTCTTCAAGCACTTATAGGTGACAAACAAACTACTTTGGATGAAAAATAATTCTACATTTTTAGGGACAGTACAAGATGTAACGGGTACAACCATAAGAGTAGCAATGGTTCACGATTCTTTATCCGGTTTGACTTATGTTAATGGTGAGGGCTATCGAATTGGGCAGATTGGGAGCTTTGTCAAAATACCTATTGGATATAATTATTTATTTGGCATTATTACACAAGTCGGTGCGGGTGCAGTTCCTGAAAATCAAATTCCTAGTCAACCGTATGGGAACAGATGGATTACAATTCAACTAGTTGGTGAAGGACAAAGAGCAGGCGAATTTCAAAGAGGCATTTCCCAATATCCAACTATAAGTGACGAAGTTCATCTAGTTTCAGAGGAAGATTTAAAAAGAATATATGGACAACCTGACAAACCTTATTTTGTAAACGTTGGGCACATAGCAGGCGCTGAATCTATTCCAGCCTTAATTGATGTAAACAAGTTAATAACACGACATTCTGCGGTTGTCGGAACTACAGGTTCTGGTAAATCTACAACCGTTGCAAGTTTATTAAATGCTCTATCAGATACCGAGAAATATCCGTCCTCTAGAATTTTGGTTTTTGATATCCACGGTGAATATGGTCAGGCATTGAAAGATAGAGCCAATATTTATAAGATAAATGCTGATAAAAGTGCAGGAAGTGTTGAAAAGGAACTTTTACTTCCGTTTTGGGCTTTAAATTTTGACGAACTATGCGAGGTTAGTTTCGGAAAAATTTCAAATGAAAAAGATTATAATACAATACTAGAAAGGATATTGTCTGAAAAAAGAAAGAGTTTAGAAAAGTACCCCAGAAAAGGATTGAATACAGACACATTAAATGTTGATTCTCCAATCCCTTTTAGTTTAAATCATCTTTGGTATGAGTTATACACACAAACACTTGGTAAACTGTATCAAGATAAAGAAGGTAAACCGTTGGCTTATGAATTAGATAAAGACGGAAATGAAATTAAAGGAGACCCAGTTAATGGCCTTCCTCCTATCTTTAAGAAAATTAATTCAAATGGGGCAAATGGTGATCGTGTTCAGTACCAGAATGAATCTCCATTAACAAATGGACAACAACTTCATTCACTCGGTTCAAAATTAAGAATTCCAAGATTTGACTTCATTTTCAAACCAACAGATTTGACTCCGAAACACGATGGAGATGTTGACAAAGATTTAGATGAATTATTGAAAGGATGGATTGGAAGTGATAAACCGATAACAATTTTAGATTTATCAGGTGTTCCAATTACAATTTTAAATACAATAATTGGAGTTCTACTTAGGATTATCTACGATGGTTTATTTTGGTCTAGAAACCTTTCTCAAGGAGGAAAAGAAAGACCACTTCTATTATTAATGGAAGAAGCTCACAATTATTTAAACTCTGAAGGAAGTGCACTTTCTATTGTTCAAAAAATAGTAAAAGAGGGAAGAAAATATGGTATTGGAACAATGATAGTAAGCCAAAGACCATCAGAAATAAATTCTACGATTCTTTCTCAATGTGGAACTTTCTTTGCTTTAAGACTATCAAACTCTACTGATAGAGGTCATATTACAAGTGCTGTTTCTGATAATCTTGAAGGGCTCACTAGTATGTTACCAATACTAAAAACAGGAGAAGCAATTATCCTAGGTGAAGCTGTAAAGTTGCCTATGAGGACATTTATAAAAGCTCCTACAAAGGAGAGACGACCAGACAGCCAAGACCCAATTGTTTTTGATGAAGTTGAATCTAAAGATTCACTTCGGCCTGGCGGATGGGGTAATAAAATGGAAGAAGCTCCAAATTATGAAGAGTTTATTGAAACTTGGAGAGCACAAAACCCTAAAATTGAACGTATAATTAAATAAATATAAAAATGGAAAGAAAACCAGTAACATCATCAAATATTGCCTCAATTGGATATGATGAAAACACTTCAACTTTAGAAATTGAATTTTTAAACAATTCAATCTATCAGTATTTCGATGTGCCTCAGCATATTTATCAAGGATTAATGCAAGCCGATTCCCATGGTCAATTTTTGGCACAGAATATCAAAGGAGTTTATAGATATTCTAAAGTATAACAATGGTTAAAGTAAATACCGAGTTTGATGTAGGAGTTTATTGATTTTGTTTTCCAAAGCAAAGTATAAGAAACAGTGAGTAAATATGTAAAACAGCTATGTCTCTATGAACGAAATTATTTGCCCCAATTGTAAGAAGGTTTTTAAAGTTGATGAAGCTGGCTTTGCCGATATACTCAAGCAAGTACGAGACCACCAATTTGAGGAGGAATTGCAAAAGCGATTGAGTCTTGCTGACAAAGAGAAAGAAAGTGCTGTAAAATTGGCTGAGGCGAGTGTTAGAAGTTCTTTGCAAGATCAACTTGCACAGAAGGATAGGCAATTGACTGAACTCAAAGCACAAAGCGAGTTGGCATTATCGGAGAAATTAAATCAAAAGGAGTCTGAAATAAATCAACTAAAAGCAAAAATTGAGAATGTTGAAGTTGAGAAGAAACTAGCTGTCAACGAAGCTGTTCAGAAAGTCGCAAAAGAACGAGACGATTTAGCAAATGATTTAAAAACAAAGGAATTGGAGAAACAAAATCTTGAAAATTCTTTAAGGCAGCAATTTTCAACAGAATTGCAAAAAAAGGATACAATTATCAACTACAAAGATGAAGAGATAGCCCGTGTTAAAGACATGAAGCTCAAACTTTCGACCAAAATGCTGGGAGAAACACTCGAACAACATTGTGAGACTGAGTTCAATAAACTTCGTGCGACAGCTTTTCAAAAAGCATATTTCGAAAAAGACAACGATTCGAAATCCGGCAGTAAAGGAGATTTCATCTATAGGGAAACTGACGAATCAGGAAATGAAATCATTTCAATAATGTTTGAAATGAAAAATGAGGGAGACGAAACAGCTACAAAAAAGAAGAACGAAGATTTTTTAAAGGAGCTTGACAAAGACCGCGCTGAAAAAAAGTGCGAATACGCAGTTCTTGTTTCATTGTTAGAAGTAGAAAGTGAGTATTACAATACGGGTATTGTTGATGTATCACACAAATACAGTAAAATGTATGTTGTGCGCCCGCAATTTTTTATTCCTATCATCACATTACTTCGAAATGCAGCAATGAACTCAATGCAATACAAATCCGAACTTGCCTTGGTTAGAAGTCAAAATATCGATATTACAAATTTCGAAGAGAAAATGAACAAGTTTAAGGAAGGCTTTGCAAAGAATTATGATTTAGCAAGTCGCAAATTTAAGGAAGCGATTGAGGGTATTGATAAAACGATAAAGGAATTGGAGAAAACTAAACTTGCGTTGCTCTCCTCGGAAAACAACCTACGACTTGCGAATGAAAAAACAGAGGACTTAACCATTAAGAAACTAACTCACGGAAATCCAACTATGAAAGCAAAGTTTGAAGGGCTTTCCTAATTGTACCGTCAGGTCTTCCGACCTAACGATCAAAAAATTTGCTACCACAGAGTATCAAGCGCGGAGTCCCCGAAACGGGAGACGCTGCGAGGAATAAAAGGTTCAATAACAGATTTTGGAAATCTCTGGCAACAACACAACCATCCGCCATAGAAAATGACCTGCGCAATAGTATCTTTATAAAATCATAATTTCATCAATTCTTTATACTACCCATGAAAAGCCTTTTTATTAACACAATCATCTTGCTCTTAGGTGTTGAGGTTTTTTCTCAACAACTTGAAAAGTTAAAAATCGCTTCTATTCCGCATGAATTGCGATGGCAAAACAATCCGTTGACCTTTTGTGCCGTCAGGTCTTCCGACCTGACGATCCATAAATTTACTGCCTTAGCTCAATAGCACTTCGAAGTAGAAACGTTATTGTGCCGTCAGGTCTTCCGACCTGACGATCTATAAATTTGCTACCTTAGCTCAATAGCACTTTCTATAAATTTATTACCTTAGTTCTATGGCATTTCGAGGCAGAAATGTTGATCAGTTTTTTGGCAATTGCCTATTCTTTTGAGATGGGTCAGGTCGAAAGACCTGACCACACATGAGCGGACTCTGACGGAAGCGCGGGGTTGGAGTAAGAAAAAGCCGAGGCTTATTGTGCCGTCAGGTCTTCCGACCTGACGATCTATAAATTTTATTGTGGCGTCAGATCTTCTACCTGACCGCACGAAGATACACCCGAGTAAAAATTAAATTTTTAGAGAATAATTAAGTCCGGCAACAAGTGTTACCTTTCGATTTATTCACGTAATTCTTATGAAAAATCTTCTTTTCGCCTCCTGCTTTTTACTTGCCCTTTCTGGTAACGCCCAAAAAATTACGTTGCGATCCGTTACAGAAGTGGACATCAACACAATCCCCTACCCAAACTCACTCGGCAACACCAGATCAAGCCAACCGCAGAAGGGTACAGTGAAACTAACCAGTGGCAGTGAAGTAAAAGGAAAAATCACGTTTTTTAAGAAAAAGGATGTATTTAATCGGGTGAAGGTAAATACCGGAGACGAGAAAATCGAAATTCCTGCAGAACAAATCACCACGATATTATTGGATCCTATCATTTATGAAAGAATATATCCCAACGATTTTAAAAATCCGGAGAAGAATTTTCAACCGGGATACATCGTATTGCCTAACGGAGTGAAGCTAACCGGGAAGGTTGCGCAATTGCGTGATTTCAGCGACTACGATTTTTTTATCTACAACGTTGCCTTTTTGCCAGAGGGCACAACCGTAGCCTCTACGTTTAAAGGCGGGCGATTGGTGGAGTTTGGGCAAGAGGTCAATGGAGTTGTCAACCGCTGGGACGGCTATGCCGATGGCTATGTGTTGCGTCTGACGGACGGCCGTTTTCGTTTGAGTCGCAACCCGTACTCAAAAACAAAGAATGAATTTTTCACAAGTGTAAAAAACCAAGCAGCTGGTGAGTTGGCGAATGAAGTAGCTGCCCAGGCGCTTACCAGTAACTTTGGCGGTGGGCAAAATTTGAATGAATCTATAGAGAATGCTGCCAATGTTGGTAATGCCGTGCAAGAAGTATTGGGAAGCATTGAGATAAACAGAAAAGAGTACTTGATTTTTGATACGGTTGAGAAGTCAGTCGTGACTGTAAACAAATCAAATTTAAATGAAGTCATAAAAAAAATGAGCCTCGGTTGTCCTTATGCAGGTGAACCTGGCTGGGATAAATTAACGGAGTATATAAATCAGCTAAATGCTGGATGTAAGTAGGCGATCAGTTAGAAGACGCGCATCCTATTTTTCGGATAGAACAGTCTTTTTCAAACTACCTGAATTTTTTTGTGTCGTCAGATCTTTCGATCTGACGAATTATTAATTAAGTGCTGGAACTAATTGTCTATGGAACTACCAAACCAAAAGAAAAGTAATATGAAGGTGATTAAAAAGGCGCTCGTTATGCTTGCAATCGCTTTTGTGAATGTGGAGTGTTCTCAAAAGCAAGAGGCTTTCCAACCCAAAGAAGTTTACCAATCAAAAGATCTGATTGTCGTCCAGATTTCTGAAAATTCTTTTAAGCACATCTCCTTTTTGCAAACCAACGATTTTGGAAATGTGCCCTGTAACGGTCTCATTGTAAGAAATAGCAATGAAGCCATTGTTTTCGATACGCCCACCAGTAACGAAACGTCAGAAGAATTAATCAAATGGATAAAAGAAACGCTGCATTGCAAAATAAACGCAATTGTTCCAACCCATTTCCACAATGATTGTTTGGCAGGGCTAAAAGCATTTCATGAAAATGATGTTCCTTCTTATGCGTATTTCAAAACGATTGAACTCGCAAAAGAGAATGATTTTGTTCTTCCCATTAATCGATTTACTGAACCGCTAACGTTAAGTGTGGGTGATGAAAATGTTATGGTAAAATATTTTGGTGAAGGCCACACCAAGGATAACGTAGTCGGTTATTCCCCTAGCGAAAATGTGTTATTTGGAGGTTGTCTTATAAAGGAGTTAGATGCCAGTAAAGGCTTTCTGGGCGATGCGAATGTGGCAGAGTGGTCAAATACTGTTGGACGGATTAAAAAAGAATACCCCAATCTGAAAATGGTTGTGCCGGGGCATGGAGAACACGGAGATGGTAAATTGTTGGATTACACTATTAAATTATTTAAGGCTCATTAGGTGTAAGTCTCGTGTCAACAACTTTTAGTAAATTAACATCTCACAGAAATGAATGACCCATGCACATGGAGATAAGAGATATCGAGAAATTTTTCCTCGACACGATTTTGATGATTTCGATAGGCGGAGTTCTTCTAATAATTATCTCCAATCTTTTATTTTTTCCTGAAGACACTTTATCAATTGTCATTTCTGTTGCCATGTTATGTGCATTTGTTATTGCGTACATACTCAGACGTAATCATCCTACCATAGCAGTTTTGATCGCCACGTCTGTAGCCCTCGCGGCCATGAGTTATCAACGTTTAACAGTTCCATATACCACCACCACTTTAGCTGTAGTAATGATAGTCGGTTTTATTTTTTCAGTTATGTTAAAAGGTCGCATCATGTGGATTATGCATTGCATTGCTTTTATTATTATTAATACGCTTTTTGTTTTTCACCTACAGGACGCCATCACTGCCGCCATTACGTATTCGGTTTTGTATTTCGTTCTATCTTATGCAACAGCAGTGTTGAAAGCGAACTACGATAGAATTCTTCAATACTTGAGAGATAGCAATATCCAACTCAATGAAAAGAGCAAGGAGATTGAAACACAAAATGAAGAGCTGCTTCAAATTCAAGACAATCTAAATGCCTTAAACACGCATTTGGAAGAAGTGGTTAACGAACGAACCGCAAAGATTCAAATTCAAAATGAAATATTGTATAAATACAGCTTTAGAAACGCCCATCATTTAAGAGGTCCCGTGGCAAGGCTACTCGGCCTGGCATCCATTTACAAACTTGACCCTACCCAAAACGCGGATTTTTTTGTAGAGAAAATGGTTGACCAAGCCCATGAAATTGATTCTGTAATCAAACAAATCAATATCGATTTAGAGTCAGGCAATGTGCAAATTAAGAAGGAGAGTTAAATGCCTTGTAACCATTGGAACAAAATGAATTTGATGTTTTCTGATCCTCTTGGTTAAAAATCCCTCTGACAAATCCCAGTTCTGGCGCAAGCGTCCTGCTTTCGCCCTCTAGCTATCAAATGAGTTTGCCGTAGGAATTCTTAGCGGGCATTTTTAGGTAAGAGCAAGAAGCCGGCTTATTAAAATCATATTGATGTAAGGTAAACAATCCAACCGCTTTCATTGACCGTTCGTAACAAAGTAGTAGCAATTCCAAGTTGATTTTTGCAACTTACTATTCCTTAAACCCCACAATATGACTACCACCAATAAACCCGCAACCTGGTTCTGGGTCGTAAGTGTCATCGCACTTGTCTGGAACCTGATGGGCGTAATGGCCTATTTATCACAAGTAATGATGAGCCCTGAGGCGCTTCAAGCGCTCCCGGAAAACGAAAGACTTTTGATAGAGTCTGTGCCAGCATGGTCCATCAGCGCTTTTGCTATTGCCGTTTGGGGTAGCACACTGGGTAGCATTCTGCTCTTACTGAAAAAGAAATGGGCAACTCCGGTTTTCATTGTCGCCTTTGTGGGTATCGTTGTGCAAATGTATTACAACTTGTTCATGAGCAAGTCGATTGAAGTTTATGGACCGGGAGGCATGGCTATGCCCATTATGGTTTTTTCCATTGGCATTTTTCTTATTTGGTTTTCCAAAAAGTCAACAGCCAATGGTTGGATTAGCTAATCCCCATTAGAAACTATCTCGCTTTTTGTTTTTCATTCAGCCTCTACCACCTGTAACGCTTTTGCTACCCGCATTTGTATGTCCATCGAAACAGGCGCAAATTCTGCAAACCGCTGTATAAATCGCGCCTTTCCTTGCGATAAAGATCGTAAAGAAGTGGAGTAGCGATTCAATTCAGCGAGTGGTGTCTTTGCTTTAATGATTTCGCTACTTCCCAGCGGATCAACTCCCATAATTAGAGACCTGCGCGTTTGCAAATCAGCCAATACTTCACCCATCATTTCGGCCGGCAAAGTAACTTCCAGATCACAAATGGGTTCCAATAATTGCGGTTCAGCTTTTAAAAAAGCTTCCTTGAAGGCTAACATACCGGCAATTTTAAATGAAATATCGTTAGAGTCTACCGGATGCATTTTGCCATCGTACACCATCACTCGCACATCGCGCACACGCGAACCAGATATCGGTCCTACTTCCATTTTCTCCATCACTCCTTTCAGGATAGAAGGAATAAATCGGCTATCAATTACGCCTCCGGTAATACAGTTATAAAAAACCAAATGTCCTCCCCATGGTAATTCAATCACTTCTTTACCACGAATGGTAAACTCTTCAGGCTCGGGCATGCCGGGATAATAAGGCTCGACTTTTAGATGCACTTCCCCAAACTGTCCCGCACCACCCGATTGTTTTTTATGGCGATACATTGCACCAGATGGTTTTCGAATGGTTTCCCTATAAGAAATACGAGGAGCAATAAAATCGGCATGCAGTCCATACACGTTTTCCAAAAACCATTTGCACACTTGCAGGTGCAATTCCCCCTGTCCCGATACAATCAACTGTTTTAACTCAGTAGAATATTCTACTAAGAGAGTTGGATCTTCGAGGTGAATTTTATGCAGCACTTCTCCGATCTTCTCATCGTCCTGTTTACTAAGTGCGATCACTGCCGTGCGAATGCGAGGTTCTGGAAAGACGATAGGTTGCACGGTCACATCAAAGCCTTTCGCATGCAAGGTTTGGTTAGTGTAGGTGTCTTTCAATTTTAGTGTAGCTCCAATATCACCAGCTGTCAGCTTCTCTACGGGGTTGCGTGTCTTTCCATCCATAGTAAAAAGCTGGTGGAACCTTTCTACTGCTCCCGTTTGACTATTTATTAACTCTGAGGTTGCGGTCATTTCACCGGATATCACTTTGAAAAATGAAAGTTTACCAAGATTGGGCTCCAGGTGCGTTTTGAAGATAAACAACACCGCTGGCTTTTTCGGGTCGCACTCAATTTCCTTTCCCTCATCGGTCATTTCAGGCTTTGCTTCGAGTGGACTGGGCGCCACGTTATCAATAAAACCCATCATCCGGCCGCTACCCATATTTTTTTTGGCCGACATGACAAAAACGGGAAACACATCATGGTGAATCATTCCCAACTTCAATCCCAATCTCATTTCATCCTCATCCAATGTTCCCTTCTCAAAATATTTCTCCATTAGTTTTTCATCATTCTCAGCCGCCTTTTCCACTAATAGATTATGTAGGCGCTCAGCTCTTTCCTTTTCAGAGCTGGGTATTTGCAGCTTTTCGGGTTTGCCACCTTCAGCCGGAAACTTGTATACTACCATCGTTAATAAATCAACGATCGAATTAAACGCTTCGCCTTGGTTAATCGGGTATTGCATTTGTGTCACTGCGCTTCCAAATCGTTGTTGAAGTGACTCTAATGTTTTATCAAAATCTGATTTCGGATGATCCACCTGGTTGATCGCAAAAATGACTGGTTTATTAAACTGACTGGCGTAGTTCCAAATTAACTCTGTGCCCACTTCCACTCCATGTTGTGCATTCACGACCATCACGCACGTGTCGGCCACACGAATAGACGATATCATTTCACCGACAAAATCGTCAAAGCCGGGGGTATCAATAATATTAATTTTATAGTCGCGCCATTCGGTATGCATGCAGGTGGCAAAAACAGAATTGCCTCGTTCGCGTTCTATTTCATGATAATCACTGATGGTATTTTTTCCTTCAATGGTTCCTCTTCGGTGAATGATGCCCGCTTCAAAGAGCATATCTTCTGCCAGCAACGTTTTTCCGGTTTTAGGGGCACCCAATAGAACAATATTCTTAATGTGCTTTTCATCATAGACTTTCATAGTAGGGAGGGTTGTGGTTTATGGCAATAATACATTTCAAAACAATCACCCTTGCCTGATTCCAGGTACTCAAAAAAAGCAAAAGTGTTTCCGTTTTATCGAACTAATGTCATAATAGCTTGAAGGCAGAAAAATGTCTTTTGATTCCAACTATACTGATATAAATCATGTTCCCCCTTTGTAGCGGAGAAATCACATAAAAGCATACTAGGCAAATTGAAAATCCGCATCGAATTGTGACTAGTAATATTCAATGCTTCGAACAGTAATTGAAACGGCCTTTCTTTTTTCAAAAGTGATCTGCTTTATCCATTGCCCAGCCGCATCAAATTCATAAAGGAAATCCTTGCTCTCTTGATGATTTCCAGCTACGCCATAACTGGAGTGTTTTATCAGATGATGGCCGCTATCGTAAGCGTAGGTAATTCTGGATTCGATCATGAGGCTGGCGTTCAACGTAATCATTTCCGTCATATCATTTCGGATGTTGTAGTTGAAGTGTGTTAATTTTTTCATTCCCGAATTGAGATCTATCTCCAAACTTTCTGTTCGGTTGCCGCGATTGTCATATTTGTTTAGCTCTTGGCGAACAAGTTTCTTGTCAGAGAAAAATAGGTTTTCAGTATTGTTTCCACTTTTGTTGAATACGCTCGCTGAATTTTTTTCTAAAACACCCCTCTTCAGAATGTAAAATGTGAGCGTTCTTTCTTGCTGGCTATTGAACTGTGCTAGTTTCTTCTCAATTAACTTTCCATCTGCATCAAAGATTGTATTTTCAATGAGTTGGTTTAATTCATTAAATCGGTTAATCGTTTTGCGCGAGACTTTCCGATAATGATACAGGACTTGTTTAATAGGGTTATTCGACTTGTCATAGCTGTTCACCTCACGCCATTCCATATTTCCCTTTTGGTCATATTTCTCCTTTTGTTTAAGATTACCTTGCTCCGTAAAAAGGGATTTGACGATGTATGAGTTTTCTGAAATTTGAGAATTGTATTGTAATCCTCTGCTGTCAATCGGGTCATGAATAGACTCTATTATGGCCTTGACAATGGGTGGCACACTAACATCTAAATTGTTTACTGCTTCCCTTTTACCACAGGAAAAAAGGCAAAGAAGAAACCACCCAAATACAACCGAACGCATCTGGAATAAAAGTTAGTTAATCCCGCTAAATATAAGATGGACTATTTGATTTTTTACCTATGCGAGGGTTTCTACGCTTTCCGATGTCCTTTCAACTCCTTCATTTAGTTACGCTTTCCCAATGTGGAGTGAGCGACCTCCATGGATACTAGTCTTGCAATCATGATCACGGGATAAAGCAATCCAATCATTCCCTGAAACACGACCAACGATTTAGCCAACGAACCAACGGGGATCATGTCGCCCATGCCGAGTGTCGTCATAGTAACAAAACTAAAATACGGCTTAATGGACATTTATTAGGCTGGAAACCTTGCAAATTATTGAATGCCATAGCTTTAGGTCAAATCAAAGCTATGAATAAAAAAACTGCATTCACTGCGGGTCTAAAATGACCAAAAAGAATGGT
>Ga0209972_10001695_pt1 | contig 18861 bp, 19 predicted proteins | sample NOAtaG_7_FD_187302 | JGI IMG/M metagenome (GOLD analysis project Ga0209972, IMG submission 187302) | Freshwater lake microbial communities from Lake Erie, under a cyanobacterial bloom - NOAA_Erie_Diel1S_2200h metaG (SPAdes) (version 2) | ecosystem: Environmental > Aquatic > Freshwater > Lake ... | reverse complement strand
CACTTTCATCCCTTCTAAAAGACAAGACGGCCATGATTATTGCCCACCGCCTTTCCACCATCGAAAACGTTGATCGTATCATTGTGCTTGACCAAGGTCGTGTTGTGGAGCAAGGAACATACGCGCAGCTTATGGCCCTCAAGGGCTTTTTTACCCGTCTTGTGCACAAACAACAATTCACCAGTTGAGACTTTTGCGCGTCTTTATGCCGTACAGATTTGCTAGAAAAATACTACTGTCGATTTCTATCTTAACTACAAGTTTTTCTTTCTAGATTATTAAGTATGGGACAAAAACGTTTGTGACTTCCAAAGAAGCGGTGACTCGTTAGCGTTCTTTTTTAGCTTTTTTTTGCCCCTAGGATCATTACTGATTCATCCTCTTTCTTCTAAACGCTCCCTCATCGGCTAAATATCTCTCAAGAACAATATCAAGCTGTTGAAAGCGTAGTGGTTTATTTAGGTAATCATCCATCCCTGCTGCGATACATTTTTCCCGATCTCCCACAAGGGCGTCTGCTGTAAGCGCAACAATGGGAACGGGCTGCAATCCCTTATCTTTTTCATGTCTTCTGATACAAGCAGTCGATTCAAACCCGTCCATTTCAGGCATTTGACAGTCCATTAATATGAGATCATAGTTCTCATTTTGAAACATCTCAAATCCTATGCGCCCATTCTCCGCCATATGAACGGTTAATGCGTATCTCTCAAGAACCTTGTTAATCAACATTTGATTTACTTTTACATCTTCGACCACTAACACTTGTTTATCGGAGTATTGCCGTGTGGTTTTTTCACATTTAGAAGAGTTATTCGGATCCTTAATGTGAAAAACTTCATATTTGGTTAAGAAGGATATCTCTTTTTTAGCATGTCTTGCCTCCATCAACACCTGGATAAATGTTTTCACTTCTCTTGGATAAAAGGGTTTTGAAAAGTAACCTCCAATCCCTGCTTTGGTCATCTTACTTTGCGATGGCATTTGCCCCGCAGAAAACATCAAAATACCCATGCTATTAGAAAGCAAGGGATGCGCTTGTACTTGTTCCACAAATTCTAGACCATTAATCCCATCTAATCGGTAATCTACAATGAGAAGATCAAAAGCATGCCCTGCCTGTTTTGCTTCAAGAAGTGCCTGCAATGCGCTGTCCGTGGTTTCACAAAGTTGGGTTACCATCCCAAACCGTTGCAAATATCCTTCCATAATGTACCCATTGACTGGGTAATCGTCCAGGACGAGGGCTTTTATGCCCCTGATATCAAAATCTGAGTATTGGCATGAAATATTATTATTGACTCCCTCCTTCAGAAAGAGACTAAAATGAAAAGCTGATCCTTTTCCTTCCTCACTTGTGACCTTTATTGTGCCACCCATCATCTCAATCAAACTCTTACTAATGGAAAGACCAAGACCCGTTCCGCCGAATTTACGCGTGGTTCCTTCTTCCGCTTGGGTGAATTTACTGAATATATAGTCAAGCTTATTTGCTGGGATACCGATTCCTGTGTCCTCGACCCTAAAACAAAGCTCAATATGACCATCGACGGAAGGCTTGGACCCCACATTTACCAAAACATGGCCTTTTGAGGTAAACTTGATCGCATTTCCGGCAAGGTTTATGAGAATTTGCCGTACCCTCAACGGATCTCCCACCAAAAACTGCGGCACGCTTGGATCCACATTGACAAGAAGTTCAATGCATTTTTCTTGTGTTTTGAGGCGAATCAAATCTGTAATATCCTCTAACAGAATGTAAAGATTGAAATTAATTGGATCCAATTGCAGCTTTTCGGCTTCAATCTTTGACAGGTCTAAAATATCATTGATAATATCGAGCAGATTCTCTGCTGATTTTTGAATAATCTGCGCGGTGTTGCGCTGCTCTGGTGTCAGGTGCATCTCCAAAAGAAGTGAGGTCATTCCTAGAACGCCGTTCATGGGCGTTCTGATTTCATGACTCATGTTGGCCAAAAAATCACTTTTGGCCCGACTGGCCCGCTCAGCGGCTTCTTTTGCGCTGGCTATTTCAGCTGTACGTTTTTTGACTTCTTCTTCAAGATGCTCCTTTTGGAAGGTAATTTCACTATATTGTTCAGACATTTCATCTGACATAAGTTGTAATGTTCGTTCCGCCCTAAGACGGGATTGTTCAAAGTCTTCATAGGCTTGGCTCACCATTGGCAGTAAAGAAGGAATATTTAACTGCCCCTCTCGGTCCGTGGCTTTTTTTACTTGTCTTTGTAAAACACGGTGTAATGTCTCCTCTTGCATCTTGCCTACCCTCTTAAGTTAGGTTTATGTCCGTTCAGAAAGCAATGTAATGGTCATGGTTTGGTTATGAAAACCGCACTGACCCGTTGATCTGTGATGACCGATTTCACCGTATGAATAGTATCCGATCGTGGGGATTTCGCTTTTGAAAAGCTCTTCTACAATTTCTACTTCATCTGCGACAGATTGACCCATGAGCACTTTTCGACCAATGCAGCTCACAAGTAAGGCAAAACCTTTCTGGTCTTGATTGACAGCGATTGAGGAATGCTTCATGGCCAAAGAGGCCGCCTGTTCGGCGCCATCGATGAGGTGATTAAAATCACCCTTCATTAACCGGGCGACATAACCCTGGGGGACGTCGCCCGCAAAAATAAGAGACTGGTCTTCTTCATTCATACCGATAATGGTGCGCACAATATCATGATCAGAGTTTTTGTCAGGACGGATATTTAAAGGAAAGTAAAGGGCACTTCTTGGAAGATCTTTTGCTTCGTCGCCTAAATAATCTTTATATAGCTTGAGCGCAGGCTTTCCATCCAGTTCATAGAGGATGTTGTTTTCAGATTTAGAGATCACACGTTCTGGTCCAAAGGCATCCCACCCCCCAACGCTACCGTAGCTGACGTTTATGCTATCTCCATAAAAACCGATGGCCGCAACCATTTTATCGCAAATTTTCTCGTTGAGGCCCACATAGGTTTGACCAAACTGTGCGTCCATGTCGGCGGCAAACCCTCCCATGAGAATGACGCCTTGCGGAATCTCCTCGAAAAAACCCTTGACAAGGTCACTCCCTATGACGTGTGACCCCACACTTAAGACAAAAATAGCCTTCAAGTCCGGAGCCTTTAGCGTTTCTCCCAAACTCTTACCGACACCGTGTGATTCTTCCATATGGTGAATCGCAGACTGCGCGCTTTTTACATAGAATTCACGGGGCTCAACCGCTGTGATGACAAGGGTATTTTCTTGTACCTCTCCGTTGTAAATTTCTCCCCCAGAACTACACCCAAGAAGGGTTGCTTTAGGGTAATGGCGTTTGATTTCTGTTAGGAAATCTTTATTTTCTAACAGATTTTTGGCTGCGAAATAGACCACGAATGCGGCGTCTCGAAGGGTTGGATCACCGCTCCACCCCTTTTGTTCTTGCCACGTTAAATGCTCAACCTTCATGGATTTTTACCTCCCTTTTTTTCATAGGTTTATTCTCAAGCCATTCTTCTAGGGCCTTTGTTAACTGTGGAAAGCGAATGGGTTTATTCAAGTAATCATCCATCCCTGCCGCTAGACATTTTTCGCGATCTCCTACCAGGGCGTCGGCTGTTAAGGCCACAATGGGAATATGACCTATACTTCTTTCATTTTCATAATCGCGAATCCTCTTTGTTGCCTCAAAACCATCCATTTCTGGCATTTGGCAATCCATGAAAATCATGTCATAGCCTCCTGTTTGAAACATCTCGAAGCCAATTCTTCCATTATCTGCAATCTCCACCGTTAGGTCGTGCTTGGCAAGAATCTTTGTAATAAGCATCTGGTTTACTTTAACATCTTCAACAACCAGCACGCGTCTTCCAGGGTATTTCTTTTTTTCTTTTTGATCACCACCTGTTAAACTATCAGGATTTTGTAAACGAAGTACTTCCTGTTTAGTTAAAAAGGGTAAAGATCTTTTATGTTCTTTGGCCTCCATCAAAACTTGCAAAAAGGCGTTGATCTCCTGAGGGTAGAACGGCTTTGAAAAAAAGGCAGCGATGCCCACCTGGTTGAGTGTACTTTGAGATGGCATTTGTGCGGCCGAAAACATCACGACCACAAGATCACTCTTAAGGATATCATCTTTTTGGATCTCGGCTGCAAACTCAAGGCCAGACATGTCCTCTAGATAGTAATCAACGATAGCAATATCATAGGGACTACCACGGTGGTGACTGAGTCGAATTTCGCTCAGCGCTTCTTCTGCACTTTTACACAGATGTGACACAACGCCAAAACGCTCAAGATAGCCCTTCATAATTTCGGCATTCACGACGTAATCATCTACAACGATGGCTCGCAGCCCTTTAAGGTCGTAGCCCGTATCTTTGAACTGTGTTTTGCTGGCATTCCCTTCTTTTAAATTCACCGTAAAGTGGAAAACGGACCCTTGACCTTCAACGCTTGTCACATCCACAGCCCCCCCATCATCTCGATCAAACTTTTGCTGATAGATAATCCAAGTCCTGTCCCACCAAATTTGCGAGTTGTCCCTTCCTCCGCCTGTGTAAACTTGCTAAAAATATACGCAATTTTCTCTTGGGGAATCCCAATGCCCGTATCCTCTACCTGGAAATCTAAACAAAGGATATCGTCTTTTAGTTTCGTTGAGGAAACGGCGATCATCACGTGACCTTTGGTGGTAAACTTTGTCGCGTTCCCCACAAGATTCAAAAGAATTTGACGCAACCGCACAGGGTCACCTTGCAAAAATTGCGGCACCGAAGGGTCTACGTTAACGAGAAGTTCAATGGCTTTTTTTTGGGTCTTGAGACGAATGAGATCGGTCAGATCTTCAAGAAGGGTGTAGAGGTTAAAATCAATGTTTTCAAGTTGAAGTTTATCCGCTTCTATCTTTGAAAGATCTAAAATATCATTGATAATATCAAGAAGATTTTCAGCGGACTTTTGTATAATCAACGCAGTGTTTTTTTGCTCAGGCGTGAGATCCATATCAAGAAGAAGGGCCGTCATCCCCAACACACCGTTCATGGGGGTCCTGATTTCATGGCTCATGTTAGCTAGAAAGTCACTTTTTGCTTTGTTCGCGTATTCGGCAAGGTCTTTGGCACGCTTCAGTTCTTTGGCATAGCTTTGAAGTGCCCTTTCCTGAATTTTATGGATTGTCACATCAGTACAATAAATAATGTGAGATTCTTTTTCTTTTATTAAAATTTTTACAATTTTTAAATCATATGTTTTTTTATATACTTGACCTCCTCTTGGAATGAGGAAATTTTTTGAGGCGTGATTTTCACTTTGATAATATTAAGTGCCATTTTGAGCATCGGATGAATTTTGTCTGTATCCATTAAACCTGGAAACAAACTTAATGCACTTGGATTTGCGTAAACCACACCTTGGTCTTCCATAATTTGAAAAATCGGCATGGGGTTATTTCTTGGGAAAAGACCAAGACGTTCTATTTCTTGTTTCCAATTTTTAAGACTTCGTATGGAGTAGTACCAAGAGAGACTCAAAATAGTGATTGCTGGAATCAAAACATAGAAAGTAGTCATATTTTGATCTTTTATTTGTATAATAGCTTTTTCCAGCAGAGCAAAGCTTGCCGTCGAATGAAAATCAGACAAGGCGCTGGTGATGTGGTCACGCATGCTCAGAGCGTTATAACCAACATAAATCACAAGGCCAAAAGATAATATGAGACTGATGTAAAGAAGTGCTTGGGGAAAGTTGCCAACTTTACCGCGTTTTTTCGCAGCCGCTAGCTGCTTGAGATGTGTGGAAAAGGCAAGAGAGCATCCCAAACTGAGGGAGGTCATGATTGTGATGGCATACGCAATCTTATCAAAGGATTGATCGGATGCATATCGGCAGTCAGCAAAAGGTACAAAGACCGACGCCGCCATGCCAGTATAATGCATCCCGCAGATGGCCGCGCCCATAATGAAAGACGCCCCGACCATGTAAGGAAAGCGTTTAGGTCCTTTAGGAATATTAAAGGCAATCATAAGCGCAGTGCCTGACGCGACGATGGCAATCACAACAGAAAGAGCAAACAGTCCTGGTTTGTACAAAAGGGTCGCGTCCATTTGCATGGCCGCCATGCCGATGTAGTGCATCAGGCAAATGCCTGTCCCCAAGAGGACAGAACTAAGCGCGATGGTTTTAATGGTGGGTGTATTATCACGGATAATTTCAAAAACAAAGTACGCCACAGCCATGGCCACAAGGAGTGAAAAAAGTGTGAGCCCAGTATCATAGTGCAAGAGCATCCTCATTTCGAAGGATAACATGCCAATAAGATGCATGGACCAAATACCCACCCCAAAAACAAAAGTTCCACACGCGATCATAGTACTTTGTTTTATGATAAGTTTTTTACTTCTGAGATGCGTGACAAGATCTAAAGCAAAGTAAGAAGAAATCGTTGCCACAAGGTATGAAAAAACCACCAGGACGATGTCATATGTCCCGTGCTCAGCGTTAGAAGGAATACTTTCTATAAAAAAAGAAGTCGTTAACATGTTTTTTTTAAACGCTTTTTTAAAATATCACTTGAAGTTCTTGCGCCTTATCACCCTGTTACTTTATCATCGTATAGTGGAGGCAAGAAAAGGTTTTTAGGAATGCTCGTTAAATCTGTTGACCGAGACGCAGAGAAAATGCTGATGAGAACAGTCAACGAATGTGGTCGTCTTCCTGCTCAAGAAGGGTTAATCCTTTTCTGCGCTTTTTCAAAGTTACAAGACTTTGTGTCGTCAAAAACTTTGAATGAAACACTCAAAAGCGTCTTAAGTGATCGGGAGGCGGAATGTTATGTCTGCTCAGATCACGACACATTTATTTATTGGAAATCTTCTGTCAAAGACGAAGAACTTGTTGTCATAAAGACCATTCAAGATGATTATGCTCAGGCATTTTCGTCTGTACCTGCTTCTCAGATTTTTCAGGTCTTTGACACACGCTCGCAGTTAGAAGAGTTGCGTTCTTTACTTCTTGAAAAAATAGAGTTTTTGACTACAAACACTGCCCCCCAAGACCTGCGTCCTGACATCCCTGTTCTCTCACCTATCCAAAATGTCCTTTTGAAAAAATCCCAAGAACGTCGCGCCTCAAGGTCTAAAATTGAAATTCTCATTGTGGAAGATCAGGATTTTTCTAGAAAACTCCTCATGGGACTCATGCAAAAAGATCATGTGTGTTATGGCGCGAAAAATGCCGCCGAGGCCGTTCAGTATTTTGTAGAGGAAGCTCCTGATATTATTTTCCTCGATATCGAACTTCCCGATCATGACGGACACAGTCTTGCCAGACTTTTTAGACAATATGATCCCAGGGCCTTCATTGTCATGGTCACTGGGAATAACTACCAAAAGGACGTAGATCGCGCCAAAGAAAATGGTGTGAATGGCTTTATTGCCAAGCCTTACAGTAAACAAAGCATCTATAATGCAGTCCAAAGTTTCGTGCAATCACATCTGGTGACCGCGAGTTAGAAGAAGCTTTGTTTCAAGAATTTTTTTCCTCAGCTACTGAGCTTTTGTCTCAACTTTCCCATGCTGTTCAAACAAATAACTCTGATGGATGGAGAACGGCCGCCCATGCTTTAAAAGGGACTTCCTATAATCTTGGTGCGAAACTTCTTGGCGACTATTGCAAGACAGCACAAGAGCAAAACAACGCCTCCCGTGATGAGAAGCAAGAAATCTTAGAAAATATTAACAGCGAATACGGGCGCGTGCGTGCATATATTAAGGCAGGGGAGTACTAGTTTATGCTTCATGCATTTTTGCAAGAACAACTAGCAAAGTCTGGTGCTGACATCACCCCAAGCTCGGTCAACCAACTCTGTGAATTTGTCAGCAAGACCTATGCGCGCCATGAGCAAGAAATCGAAGAACTAAAAAACCATCTAAGAAGCACGATTGCCGAACTTTCAGCAGTTATTCACTCTCTTCCCCAAGGCCTTCTGACCGTCGACGAATTTGGGTACATCTGTAAAAGCAATGAGGCCGCAACAAACATCCTTAAGGTCCCAGCGTCGCATATCATCGGCGCCAATGTAAGGCAACTTTGGCCCGACTTCGACTTTAATAGCTTATGCCACAATGGAAACCTTGATGATGATTTGGTTTACAATTACTTTAAAAATCCCGTTCTTTTAACCATGCGTCTTTCAGATCAGACATATCTCGAAACAGAGGTATGCTTTTCCCCTATTCGCTCAAAACAAACCCACCTCTTTAGTTGCCTTTTTTTTCCAAAAGAAAATAAATCTGATCGTCCAACAAGGGAGGACTTAAGTCTTACCAAAAGTAACGATCCTCTCACAGGGGCCGCCACACGGTATAAGCTTCTTGCCCACCTCGAGGAACTCCTTGCCAAACCCGACGACAAGACCCTGTGCGCCATTATTTTCATAAATATAGATAAGTTTAACGATATCAATGAAAAGCTTGGCTTTAAAATTGGTGACGAGCTTCTGCTTGATGTCTCTGATAAAATAAAAAAACTCCTTCGCCCCAATGATGTACTCGCTAGGGTTGAAAGTGATGGATTTGTTGTTCTCTTAACTGATGTCAAGGACTTTTCGTACGCAAGCAAGATTTCGCAACGCCTCCTTGATGCGTTTAAGGATCCCATCCACATTAATGGGAGACGGTTTTCTGTGACTCTCAGTGTCGGTGTGTGTCCTTTGGTCACAAACCGTGGTTACACCAGCGACGATCTTTTGCAAAATGCGCGCGCTGCAATGAGAGAATCAAAGAAAAACGGTGGCAACAGCATCACCCTGTTTCAAAATGTTAATCAAAATATCAATAAAGAAAGTGATGAGCTTGAGCGCGAGTTGCGACAGGCCATCGAGCGCGATGATATTATCCTTTATTATCAACCCATCGTCGATCTTGCCACAGGTAAGCTTGCAGGATTCGAAGGACTTGCCCGGTGGATCCATCCCCAACGAGGTTTTATACCGCCCGATAAGTTCATTGGCCTTGCAGAGGATACGAACCTTATCCTGCCCTTGGGTCTTTCCATCATGAAAAGGGCGTGCCAACAGACACTAGCATGGCGAAAAATGTTTCCTTACGATATCTTCGTGTCCGTCAATTTATCAGCAAAACAGATTTTGGATAAACAGGCCTGCGATGAGATCATAGAAACATTGGTGGGGGCAAAATTACCCCCGCACTCGCTGAAAATAGAATTTACAGAAACAGTAGTCTTAAAGGAACTCGCTCATATTTCTGAGTTTTTTCATACGGTCAACGAATTGGAAATTGATCTATGTATTGACGACTTTGGTACAGGATACTCGGCCCTAGATTACATTCACCGCTTTAATTTCGACGTGCTTAAAATTGACAAAAAATTTATTACCGCCATCACAGACAACGATAAAGATCTGTGGCTTGTGGGGGGGATCGTTTCCCTTGCTCATAGCCTTGGCCTCAAAGTGGTCGCCGAAGGGGTAGAAACTCAAGAGGAGATCCTTAGATTGGTTCCCATGGACGTAGACTATATTCAAGGATATTTTTTTTCAAAACCAATGAAACATGAAGATGCAACACTGCTCTTACAAAACGGCGCGAGTTTTCCGACGGTATACCTCACACAAAAGCCTGACGAGCCCTCACTTGACTTTATAAGAACGTTCTAAAAGTCATTAATTTTGCCGGAGACTATTTCATGACCCATATGATCATGAAAAATCAAAATTATCAGATTTTTAAATAGGAAACATAGCAGTGTTTCAAAAATTCTTAAGGATTTTGCAACCCACTTTAAAGGGCTTTTCTCCATATTGCCAAAACCCACCTATGTTTACAACGACTTGAAAAACCCGCCACAGGAGATAAATAAAAACCTGGCACCATGAACTCAATTTTTTGACATCTGTACATACTTCTTTATACGTCCCATTTCTCGATTCGTCTTGTACAGGCGCTCAATTTGTGACATATGCGCAACATTTCAACCCAGAAAATTAATCTTTTGTTAACTTTTTCACGTACCGATAATCCAGTTTGTGTATGGTGTTTTTGTCTTATTGACTTTTTATGGAGGAATAGATGAAAAAGACATTACTCGCAGCGACTGCAATGGCAGTTTTGACAACCGCTACAAGCTTTGCCAACTGCGCCCACTCCAACTGGAGCGCTGGTATCCACGCTGGTTGGATGAGCACAAAGGGTGACATCAAGGCCAACAATACAAAAATTAACGACTCTCGCTACAGCACAGCCCCTGTTGGCATCCACCTTGATTGGACACGTTCCACAGCAAACTCTTGGTTGTATGGCTTTGGTCTTGCCACTGGCTATGCTTTTGGCAAGCCAACACACAACTTCACATTGACAGGCGTCAACTACAAAGCTCAACTTGACCCACGTTGGTATGGTGAGATTAACACACGTCTTGGTTGGAACTTCAACAATGCGTGGTCCTTGTACGGAATTATGTCTGGTCGCGTGATCAACACAAAGTTCTCTATCAAGACAACAACAGCTCCTACAACAACTCTGGCCGCCCACTCCAAGTCTGTTTGGGGTTTTGGTCTTGGTGCTGGTGCTGACTTTAAAGTTGCAGAGCGTTGGACACTCGGTGTTAAGTATCGTCACTTCTGGGATCAATCTGTTTCCAAGAAAGTTGGCGCGACCAACTACAAGGCTAAGCTTGGATCACACTCAGTTGTTGGCGCATTGTCATACAACTTCTAAACAATATTTTCTTGGGAGGGGAATCACCCCTCCTGAGAATTTTCAAGCCCTCTTCTCATCTAGGCATCTGTGTTCCTTCTTGTCACACTTTTGCCACAGATCTTGCTGAATTTATTCTCTCCAAAGAAAATACCGGACACGCCTCAAAAACGAGGTTAGTGTGATCATGTCTTTACTGATAATGTATAACGGAGGAATTAATGAAAAAGACATTACTCGCTTCAGCTGCCTTGCTTTCTTTTGCTGGAACTGAATTCGCCTCAGCCAATTGTGGCATGAACGGATGGAGCGCTGGTATCCATGCGGGATGGATGGGCACAGACGGTGAGCTTAAACTCGGTGGTACTAAACTTAACGATTCAACCTATAGTTCTGCACCTGTTGGCGTTCATCTAGATTGGACAAGGTCCGCTGCCAACTCTTGGCTCTATGGAATTGGCCTTGCCACAGGTTATGCCTTTGGCACACCTTCCAATTCATTCGGGACCACAGCCATCACAGGCGCTACCTCTGCAAAGATCGAGCTACGTCCCCGTTGGTATGGCGAACTCAATACACGCCTTGGATGGAATTTCCATAACCGTTGGGCGCTTTATGCGATCCTTTCTGGTCGTGTCATGAATGCAAAGTTTAGTGCAAAGCTTTATAACGGCAGCGCAGAAGTTAGTCGCTCATCTGGCACAGAGTCCGTTTGGGCTTTTGGCTTGGGTGCTGGTGCTGACGCTAAAGTTACAGAGCGCTGGACACTCGGCATTAAGTACCGTTACTTCTGGGATCAATCTGTGACTGAAGGCTCAGGTGCCACCAGAACAAAGATGGATCTCGGTTCACACACTGTGATCGGTGCTTTGTCCTATAACTTCTAAGTTCAGGACCATACGAAAAAAAGGAGGCCAAGCGCCTCCTTTTTGTTTTCTGATTAAGCGTTTTAGATCCTTAGGATTTCTAGGTTGTTAGCACCACGTTGCGTTCCAGTCTTCTAGTCCTTTGGAACTAAACCGCACGTAGCGCCGAGAAAGCGTCAGATCCCCTGCCCCCTCATTAGCAAGAAGTCCTAGCGCCCTTGTTTCAAGCTCGTAACCGAGCGCCTCGGGAATGGCTGCACTTTTATGATTGCGATCATCACACAGGATGGTGAGGCGCTTTAACCCTAACACTTGAAACGCATAAAGAGTCAGGGCGGCAGCTCCCTCACGGCAGAATCCCTTTCCCTGTGCACTTGCCCGGCACCAGTAACCAATATGGGCAGATGGCACGTCCCAGTTGAGACCGTTAATCCCACAAGAGCCTACATAGTGACCTTTATGAAAAAGCGCAAAGTTGAGTTTTTCCCTAAGGATAAAACCTGCATAAAATTCTCTTGCTGTTTTTTCTGTATCTTCCCAAGACCTAACTTTGTGCACCCATGGAAGCCATTTGCCAAGGGTTTCGCGCGTTTTCTCAATGGCCGCGAAAATCTCTTTTCCATCACCTGGCATCACAGGCCGTATCACTAAACGTTGCGTCTTGATGGATAGGGGTAAATCTAGTAAAAGCCCAGAAAACTGATCCATCACAATCTGTAAAATCAAAAAGTCTTGGGGAGACTATGAATAAATAACGTTGAAGTAAATGCCACTTAAGCTTTTTTAGTGGTGGAATGACATTTTGCGGAGTGTGAACCGCGTTTAATCCTGGGGGAGTTTATATCCTTCATGGGGAGACTTGTGAAGGAAATCTCCTGGACTTATCTCCACATCCGCTAAGACAGACTGTAAGGCTTTCAAACTCCGTTGCGCTTCTTTCATGGCTGCCGCGACGGACGGCAGACCTTCACCTGTAAAATCTTTAAAGGCACCTCTGTTTTCGCTTAAAAGCCCGTCAAGCGTTGCCGCCGTCTTATCCAGTGATTTCGACGCCTCCCCAAAAGCTTTGACCGATGGACCCCATCCACTCACTTGCTTTTCCAGTGACTGCAACGACTCTCGCAGTTGCCTAAAGCCCAGGCGCGCCTCCTTTACAAACGTTTGTACACGCTCTGGACCTTGGGATAAATCTTTAGAAAGGCGCGAGATATTCTCGAGTGTCTGTCCAATGGCTGTAATATTGTGGTCATCAAGAACACGGTTCAGTCTAGCCGATAGGTCATAGACATTTTTAAGAATGTGCGGAAGTTCGCTAAAGATCATCTCGACGCCTGACGCCTGAGAGTTGATGATGGGATAACGCTTTCCTGGTTTTACTTTTAAGGGGGGTTTTTCTTTGGAGCCCCCCTTAATTTGAATGTAGCTATATCCCGTGATCCCTTGCGCTTCGATGGTGGCGACAGCGTCTTCACGAACAAGCTCGGGATTATCCACCGTTATTTTGACAACGATTTGCTCGATATCTTTGGGATCGACGTAGATTTTTTTTACTTTGCCGATGGGAAGGCCGTGGAACTTCACACTTTCATTTTCACGAAGTCCTGACACAGATCCCTTAAAGTAAATGAGATAGTTTTGCGCGTCTTGATTGAAGTCTACCTTTGAAATCCACATGATAAAAAGGAGCACCCCAACCGCCAGAGCGAGGATAAAACTGCCAACAGCAATGTAACTTGCACGCGTTTCCATTTTTCTATTCTAAGGTGTCCTTGCATCTTTGTGAAGTGCGCGCCCTCTTTTTCCCTGAAAATATGACTGGATCCAGGGATGGGGATGAACGTAAAGCTCATCCAGCGTGCCAATCACGAGCTTTTTATCCACAAGAACTGCCACACGGTCACAAATGGTCACGAGGGTATCCAAATCATGGGTCACCATGAGGACACACAGGGCGAGCTTTTCCTTTAGATTTAGAAGGAGATCGTCAAAGGCAGCCGCAGAAATGGGGTCAAGACCGGCTGTGGGCTCGTCTAAAAAGAGTAGCCTGCCATCCAGGGCAAGGGCTCTGGCAAGGGCGGCGCGCTTAATCATGCCGCCCGATAGTTCGCTTGGATATTTGTGAAAATCTGAGGCCTTAAGGCCCACGATCAGAAGTTTTCGAAGGGCAATTTCGTGAACAAGTGGTTCTATGAGGTTTGCTTTTTCTTTCAACACAAGCATGATGTTTTCACCCACGGTGAGAGAACTAAAAAGCGCCCCGCTTTGAAACAGCACCCCGATTTCTTGGTCACACCCCAAAGGTTTTCCCTTCGGGCAATAGTGTGTGATCTTTCCCGATTTTGGGCTCATCAAATGTAAAAGGACGCGCAGGAGCACAGATTTACCACTACCAGATCCCCCCACAAGCCCTACGATTTCGCCTTCATAAAGATCCATTGTCAAATGATCATGGAGGATTTGCCCGTTTATTTCGGTCACAAGATTTTCCACGGACATGACTTTTAGTTCACCCATCAGACCCCTACATATGAAAAGAAAATAGAGAACGCGGCGTCAAAAACGATGACAAGAAAAATAGATCTCACGACCGCCCTTGTGGTTTGAGTTCCCACAGTGTCTGCTCCGCCTTTGACGCGGAGCCCCTCAAAACATCCCACAAGGCCAATGACAAAGGCAAAAACAGGTGCTTTGATAATCCCCGTCCAAAAAGTCCAAGGCGTAATGGTAAGATTCAATTGAACCAAAAACTGCTCAAGGGTCAGGCCAATGAGGGCGCGCCCCATGAGGGCTCCGCCAGCCAACGCCATCATATCAGAGAAAAATCCCAAAAAAGGAAGCGCAACCATGAGCGCAATCATTCGGGGCAGCACGAGGTACATAACAGGATCCAAAGACATAACGCGCATGGCGTCAATCTCTTGGTTTAGCTGCATGTAGCCTATTTGGGCGGTGAACGCACTTCCCGAGCGGCCTGCGACCACAATGGAGGTGAGAAGTATGCCAATTTCCCGAAGGACCGAGACCGCCAGCAAATCAACGGTAAAGACCTCTGCGCCAAAGCGCTTGAGTTGATTGGCCCCCTGGTACACAAGGACGACACCAATCAAAAAAGAAATGAGGCCCACGATGGGAAGCGCGCGAAGCCCCACTTGCTGCAAGTGATAAACCGTCGATGTCAGGCGAAAGGCACTGGGCCAGCGCGCAAGACGCAGCATGGCGACCACAATTTCGCCCAAAAACGACAAAAGAGATAGAGTATCTCTGCCTACTTGAGTTGACTTTTCCCCCAACTCCTCTAAAAAAGACCAGATAAAAAATGGCCGGGGCGCTTTTTCAATTTTACGGCACTCAATGTCTTTTTCTGCACCCTTAAGAAGGTTTTCGATGGCTTTTGTTTTTCCTTCGACCTTAATCTTATCTTGGTGCTCTTGAAAAAAACGGTGAAGCACCCACGCTCCTGCCGTATCCATTTGCGTGATTTCTTTCAGATCAAGAATGATTTTTTCAGAGCCGATAATGAGATTTCTCAAAATCTGATCCACATCGCGCAGGAAAAGAGTCCGCCATTCTCCCTGGCAGATGAGCCTCACAAGGCCCTTATCTTTTTCAACGCGCACGCTGGCCGTCATTCTGACACTCCCTTTCAATCCACATCTAGTGTTCCATAAAAAGCCTTACGCTCAAAGAGTGTCTTAGAAAATCTTGAGCGTGCGCCGTCAAAGCTCCCTACCCCCGCGCCTTGCGCCACGCCGGGGTCTGAGGCGTCAAGCGCGCGCCGTCTGGCCCTTCTAGAATCACGTTTTCTTGGTCAAGCACTTCCAAGCGAAGACGCACAAGGCCCCACGCACCTTGGTGCGAGAGCATTTTACCAACCGCGTGGCGCGGCGCGCTCGGATCTGTGTTATGAAGATAAAGGTCTTCTTTAAAAGCAGGCGGCATTCCCTCAATGGTCACGGGCACCACCGTTTTACGAAGAATGCCTGTATAGTGGGTGCGCGCTGTGAGCTCTTGCCCAAGATAACACCCTTTGTCCCAGTCAATGCCGTTCAAAAGGTCAAGGCCGTACTCCAGCGGAATAGCCTTGCCCACTTCCATATCTAGGCTTCCTTCTGGCAGGCCCAGCTGAATACGGCGCGTGTGATAAAGGCTAAGATCACCAGAAGCGTCAAAAGGCAAGCGCACAAGCGCGCGCCATCCCATTTGAGCAAGCCTTGGATCTTGGTAAAGCTTTACGATGTCTGCTGCTTGAGGGGGGGTGCTTGGCTCGATACACGCCACAACCGCGTAATGATCCGATAGATCTTCGAGCGACACCTTGGCGCGAAGGCGGTAGCGAGTTAACAAGGTCAAAAGCGCCCCCACACGGTCTTTTTCGCATTCAAGCAGATATCCGTCAGCGTCCTCGGTCACAAAAAAGTCATGATCAAAGCGTCCTTGAGGGGTCAAAAGCGCCCCATAAAGCGCGTCATTCTTGGCAAGCTTTTTCAAATCCTGGGTTATAAGTCCTTGAAGAAAGGAAAAGCGGTCCACGCCTGCGACTTTGATAACGGTACGCTCTAAGCGAATCCATGGGGTCATCATAAGGCTCCTTATGCTGCTGTGACGCTTGTTGCCAGCATAGGCCCCAAGGGCTTTCCTGCAAACAGATGAATATGATAATGGGGCACTTCTTGTCCGCCGTTCAGACCGCAATTGGATAAAAGCCGGTAGCCGTCTTCTTTTACGTTAAGTGCCCCTATGACCTTAGCCACAAAACGTCCAAAGCCAGTAATCTCATCAGGCGTTGCATTTTGATAGAAATCCTGGCTATCTGTATAAGGACCCTTTGGAATCATGAGCACATGGAGGGGCGCCTTGGGAGCAATATCATGAAACGCGAACCCCCAGTCGTCTTCTAGGACCTTTTTGCAGGGAATCTCGGCTCGTAAAATCTTTGCAAAAATGTTGCCAACGTCGTAGGTCATGGCCTTACCTTTCTCCTTGCGGGATGAACTTGAACAGGGTTAAAGATAGTTAAAGTTTTGAGTGAATTGCAAACAGGAGTCAAGAGCCCATGCAGACCTCTTCAACGACGCCCCCTTCTTGGCGCGGTACGACGGTTTTATCGGTGCGAAAAGGCAATCAGGTGGTGGTGGCCGCAGACGGTCAAATTACCTTTGGCGCCATTACATTAAAGTCCAATGCCAGGAAAATCAGGCGCATGGCCGATGATAAGGTCATTGTGGGTTTTGCGGGAGCAACCGCCGACGCGCTCACCCTGTTTGAGCGTCTTGAACACAAGCTGGAGCAGTACCCAACTCAGCTTATGCGCGCTTGCGTTGAGCTTGCCAAAGAATGGCGCACGGATAAGTATCTACGCCGGCTCGAGGCCATGATGGCCGTTGTGGACGTAAAAGTTTCACTCATTTTAACGGGTAATGGCGATGTTATGGAACCTGAGGACGGCTTAATTGGGATTGGCTCAGGCGGCCCCTACGCGCTTTCTGCGGCCAGAGCCCTTCATAACATTGACGGTTTTAGCGCCAAAGAGATTGCAGAGCGCTCCATGAAGGTGGCGGCTGACCTGTGCATTTATTCTAATAGTAACATCATCATAGAAAGCATTGAGATCCCATCATGAGCCATTTTTTAACACCTAAAGAAATTGTGGCGGAACTTGACCGCTTTATTATTGGACAACAAGACGCCAAGCGTGCCGTCGCCATTGCCCTTCGCAACCGGTGGCGCCGTTTGCAGCTTTCCTCGGGGCTTCGCGAAGAAATCCTGCCCAAAAACATTCTGATGATTGGCCCCACGGGCGTGGGGAAAACCGAAATCGCACGCCGCCTTGCCAAGCTTGTGGACGCACCTTTCCTAAAGGTCGAGGCCACAAAATTCACCGAAGTCGGCTATGTAGGGCGGGATGTTGAACAAATCATCCGTGATCTTGTGGAAGCCGCTATTACCGCCAACAAAGAAAAAGGCCGCGAAGACGTGATGAACAAGGCCGAGCTTGCCGCCGAAGAGCGCGTTCTTGACGCCCTTGTGGGAGAAAACGCAAGTACCGAAACACGTGAGAAGTTTCGTCAAAAACTCAAGGACGGTCAGCTTGCAGATAAGGAAATCGAGATCGAGGTCAACGATCAGAATTCCATGCAGATGCCAACCATTGACGTACCAGGAATGCCGGGCGCCCAGATGGGCATGCTGAATTTAGGAGACATCTTTGGAAAAGCCTTTGGCAAACGCACTAAAACGCGCAAAATGACCGTGGCCGAGTCCTACCGAATCCTGATGGAAGAGGAAAGCGATAAGCTTATTGATCAGGAAAAAACCATTGCCGCCGCCCTTAAGGACGTCGAGGAAAACGGCATTGTGTTTCTGGATGAAATCGACAAAATCTGTGCGTCTTCCCAACGCCAAGGGGCTGACGTTAGCCGCGAAGGTGTTCAACGTGATCTTTTGCCCCTCATTGAAGGCACCTGCGTCACCACAAAGTACGGCACGGTGCGCACGGATCATATTTTGTTTATTGCCTCCGGTGCCTTTCATATCGCAAAGCCCTCGGATTTGCTGCCAGAGCTTCAAGGACGCCTCCCCAACCGCGTCGAGCTTAAGGCGCTCACCCAAGAAGACTTCTGCCGCATTTTAGTCGAACCCGAGTTTAGCCTTATTAAGCAGTACCAAGCCCTTTTATCGGCAGAAAAGGTTGATCTTTCCTTTTCGGATGAAAGCATTCAAGAAATTGCACGCCTCGCCGCCGATATCAACCAAAGCGTTGAAAACATTGGAGCCAGGCGTCTTCAAACTGTTCTTGAAAAGCTGCTTGAAGAAATCAGCTTTACAGCCAGTGACAAGGCGGGTGAGAAAGTAGAGATCTCGGCTGACCTTGTGCGCTCAACTGTTGGCGTCCTTGCCCAAGACCGCGACATTACAAAATTTATTTTGTAAGAACATCTGGCCGCCTTGTCTTTAAACAGGGCGGTCATTCTATTTGGGGGGCATTACGGAGGCGCTCTACCTCAAACTGAAAATCCTGAACATTTCCGGGCTCGACTTCTTTGATCACCAAGTGAAACCGAAGCGATTGCTCTTTGAGGTCTTCATCCTCTATGGGAAGCGTTACCTGACGCATTTCTTTGGGGCGAAAAGTAACTGCCAGCCAAAAGGGCCCATGCTTTTTCTGTCTTGAGACATAAGACAACGCGGCCGGTTGATCTATGACAAACTGTGTTTTATGTAAGACGCACCCCTCTTTCGCCGGTTCGCTAATGTATTGGGCAAAATGGTTCTTTTCTCCCAATGTGACAATCAAC
>Ga0209972_10001693_pt1 | contig 18885 bp, 13 predicted proteins | sample NOAtaG_7_FD_187302 | JGI IMG/M metagenome (GOLD analysis project Ga0209972, IMG submission 187302) | Freshwater lake microbial communities from Lake Erie, under a cyanobacterial bloom - NOAA_Erie_Diel1S_2200h metaG (SPAdes) (version 2) | ecosystem: Environmental > Aquatic > Freshwater > Lake ... | reverse complement strand
CGCGCACCCGCGACCTCGCGAAGGTCGCGCGGCCGACGGCGCGGCAGTGGATCGCGCCGGCCCTCGACGGGGCGCGCCTCGTCGCCGTCGGTCTGTTGACCCTCGCGCTGATGGGCCCGCAGAGCGTGCACGCGCGCGAGGACAACGAGACGATGGGCATCGACATCATGCTCACCCTCGACTGCTCGCTCTCCATGCAGGCCTCGGACATCCTGCCGAACCGCTTCGAGGGGATGAAGTCGGTCGTCGACGAGTTCATCCGACGAAGGCCCAGCGACCGCATCGGCGCGGTCGTCTTCGGCCGCGACGCCTACACGCTGCTGCCGCTCACCACCGACAAGGAGGCGCTGCGCGGCATGATCCAGGAGCTCGCCCTCGAGATGATCGATGGCCGCGGCACCGCGATCGGCAACGCGATGGGGACCTCCCTGAACCGGCTTCGCAGCTCGCGCGCCGAGTCGCGGGTGATGATCCTCCTGACCGACGGCGACTCGAACAGCGGCAACATCTCGCCCGAGCAGGCGGCGGAGTTCGCCCGCACGATGGACGTGCGCGTCTACACCATCCTCATGGGCCGCACCGACGACGCGCCGGTGCGCTCGGGCGTCGACATCTTCGGCCGCGCGGTGATGGGGATGGGCGAGTACCCGATCAACCCCGAGCTGATGCGCGAGATCGCCACCAGCACCGGCGGCGAGGCCTTCGTCGCGGGCGACCGCGAGAGCCTCGAGCGGAGCTTCCACGCCATCCTCGACGCGCTCGAGCGGAGCGAGATCGAGGACACGGGGCGCGTCTACGGCGACCTCTACCCCGCCTTCGTCTGGCCCGCGGCGCTGCTCGTGGTGCTCGAGCTGCTCCTCGGCAGCCTGTATCTGCGGAGGTGGCCGTGACCTTCGCACATCCCGACCTGCTCTGGCTTCTGCTCGGCGTGCTGCTGCTCGCCGCCGTGCCCTTCGGCGCCTCGTGGTGGCGGCAGCGGGCGACCGCGCGCTTCGGCACGCCGGAGCAGGTGAAGTCGCTGATCGTCGGCCGCTCCGGGCCGCTCCGGGCCGCGCGCGCCGTGCTGATGGTGCTCTCGTTGCTGTGCGTGGTGCTCGCGCTCGCCGCGCCCCAATGCGGCAGCCGCACCCGGATCCTGCGCCGACGCGGCATCGACGTGGTGATCGCGCTCGACTTCTCCAAGAGCATGCTCGCCCGGGACGTGCGCCCGAACCGCATCGAGCGCGCCAAGGCCGAGGTGATCCGCTTCGTCGAAGAGCTCGACGGCGACCGCGTCGGCATCGTCGCCTTCGCCGGCGAGACCATCGAGTTCCCGATGACGGTCGACTACGCGGCGCTCACGCTCTTCTTCCGCGATCTCGGGCCCTACGACATGCCTGTCGGCGGCACCGCCATCGCCCGGGCGCTCGTCGCGGCGCGGCGGATGATGGACCGCGCGGCGGGCCGCGACGCGAACCCCGCGGCGGGCGGCGAGCCGAGCGAGTCGCCCACCACGACCCGTTCCCGCGTCGTCATCCTCATGACCGACGGAGAGGACCACGAGGGCGACCCGCTCGCCGTCGCCCGCGAGTACGGCGAGGCGGGGATCCGCCTCTACACCGTCGGGATCGGCTCGCGCACGCCGGAGATGATCCCCACCTACGCGCCCGACGGAACGCCCACCGGCTTTCTCCGCGACGACGCGGGAAACCCGATCACGACCTCGCTCACCGAGGAGAACGAGACGCAGCTGCGCGAGATGGCCGAGGCGACGGGCGGCAGCTACTTCGCGGCGGGCCGCGGCGGGGTCGGCATCGACCAGATCCGCGCCGAGATCCGCCGCATGCACCAGGAAGAAGTGCGGGCCTCGCGGGTGACGGTGCACGAGGGGCGCTACGCGCTCATCCTGTTCCCTGCGTTCCTGCTCCTCGTCCTCGAGGCGCTCCTGCCCGACGCCTGGGTCGGCCGGCGGCGCAAGAAGAAGTCCGAAGAAGAAGAAGCCCAGGAGGCCGCATGATCCGCCTGCTCGCGACCCTCGCGCTCTTCGTCGCCCTCGCCGCCCCGCGCCCCGCGCTGGCCTGGGAGTGGCTGCGTTCGGAGAACGACCACGTCGCCGAGGGCAACGACCTGATGGCGTCGGGGGATCACGCGGGGGCGCTCGCCGAGTACGACCTCGCGGCCCGCGAGCTGCCCTCGGAGCCGGGGGTGCACCTCGACCGCGGGCTCGCGCTCCTCGCGATGGGCGAGTACGGCCGCGCCCGCGAGGCGCTGCAGCTGGCCACCGAGCCGCCCGCGTCGGCGGAGATCCGCGCGATGGCCCATTACGACATCGGCCTCTCGTATTACCTCGAGGGCGATGCGGCGAGCCGGGGCGGCGCAGCGGCTGCGGCCCCCGCACCGAGCCCGGGCGGTGGCCCGCTCGGCGCGCTCGGCGGCATCCTCGGCGGGGGCGGCGCGCCTCCGCCGGCCGTCTCTGCTCCGCCCGCCGAGCCCGATCACGCGCGTGCCCGAGATCTCTTCCGCGAGGCGGCCGATGCCTTCCGCGACTCGCTCCGGCAGGTGCCGGGCAACCGCGACGCGGGGTGGAACCTCGAGCTCGCGCTCCGACGCATCACCGAAGAGGAAGAAGCGGAGCGCGAGGAAGAAGAGCGCGAGTCCGAGGAGAACAGCGAGTCCGAGGAGTCGGAGGAGTCCTCCGAGGATGGCAGCGAGGGCGAGGACGGCGAGCCGTCCGAGGAGGGCAGCGAGGGCGAGGAGTCGGAGGAGTCGTCCGAGGGCGAGAGCGGCGAGGAGGATCAGCCGGGCGAGCCGGGCGAGGAAGAGTCCGAGGGCGGCGAAGGCGAGGAGGAGTCCGACGCGCCGTCCGAGGAGGGCGATGGGGCCGATGAGTCCGAAGAGAGCGGGGCCGAGGAAGAGGGCGATTCGTCGAGCACCGGCGGCGGCGAGGAGGCCCCGAGCGAGCCCGACGAAGGCGAGGGCAGCGAGACCGAAGCCGGCGGCACCACCGAGGACTCGCTGCCGCCCGACATGGAGCGGGTGCTCGACGCCCTCGAGACGAGCGAGGAGAACCTCTCCGCGGCGCGGGCGCGCGCCCGCGGCTCGGCCGAACGCCGCCGCGTGGAGCGCGACTGGTGATCCGAGGGGCCACAGCCGCGCTCGTCGCGCTCGCGGTGGTGCTCGGCGCCTCGCACGCCGAGGCGCAGACGCCGAGCGCGACGGTGGTGATGACCGCGAGCACGACGAGCATCCCGGTCGGCGGCACGCTGCGGCTCGAGATCAACGTCAGCGCGATGGGCACCGATGCCCCGGCGCCCGAGGTCCCCGACCTCTCCGCGTTCGAGATCCTGAGCCGGCAGACCTTCCCGATGTCGGTCCGGATGGGCGGCTGGGGAGGCGGCTCGATGACCTCGAGCCTGCGGCTGATCTTCGTGATGCGCGCCACCCGCGAGGGGCGCGTCGCGCTCAGCCCCGCCCGCATCCGCCTCGGCGGCCGCGAGATCCGCAGCAACCCGCTGACCATCGACGTCACCGCTCCGGGCGGGCCCCCCGTCGTCGGCGGGCCTTCGAGCGGCCCGCTGCCTGCGCCGGCGCCCGGCCCCACGCCACCCTCGGCCGCGCCCCCCGAGGGCCTGCTCGACGGCGCGATCTTCGACGACCAGGCGTTTCTCCGCACCGTCGTCGATCGCGGCGAGGCCTACGTCGGCGAGCAGCTGACGGTGACCGTCTACCTGTACCTGCGCGGGACGCTGAGCGCGAACCCGGCGATGACCCGCGAGCCGTCGCGCGACGGCTTCTGGGTGCAGGATCTCGTGGACCCGGCGAGCCCGCTGCCCGACAGCGTGCAGAGCGTCTCGGGGATGATGTTCCACGTGTATCCCCTGCGGCGCTTCGCGGCGTTTCCGCTGCGCGCGGGGGATCTGGAGATCGGGGCGCCCGAGATCTCCATCTCGCGGGCGAGCCCGATCGACATCTTCATGGGCACGCCGCAGCCCGACCTCGAGCGGGCCGGGGTGCCGGTCACGGTGCACGTCGTCGACCTGCCCGTGGAGGGGCGCCCTGCAGATGGGACGCCGCACGTCGGCACGCTCGCGCTCGAGGCGATGCTCGATCGCAGCCAGGTCCCGACCGGGGACGCCGTCACGCTGACCGTGACGGCGACGGGTACGGGACGCATCGATGCCCTCGACCTCGGCGGGCTGGCGCTCGACGGCGTCCGCGTGCTCAGCCCGCAGATCGACTCCGAGGTGAACCACCCCGGCGACCGCGTCGGCGGTACGCGCCGCATCCAGTGGCTGCTCGTCCCCGAGCGCGAAGGAACCTTCACGATCCCGTCGTTCCGCGTCCCCGTCTTCGACGTTCGTGCCCGCTCCTGGTCGCTCGTCGAGACCGCGCCGATCGCGCTCGTCGCGGCGGGCAATCCCATCGGCGGCCCGGCGCCCGATCCCGCCGAGCCCGAGGTCGAGGTCGACGGCGAAGCGCCGATCACGCTCGGGCCGGTCCGCACCGAGAGCGCGCTCGAGCGGCACCGCGTCCGCATCGCCGCGGCGTCGTGGTTCGGCTGGACGGTGGCCGCGATGCCGCTCCTGCTCGCGCTCGTCGGGCTCGGTCGCCTCCTCGCCTCGCGCAAGCCCGCGGCGGAGAAGGGGCCGGTCCGCGGCGCGCGCGAGGGCAAGAAGCGACTCGATCACGCCGCCGGGCTCGCGAAGGCCGGCGACGCGCGCGGCTTCTACGGGACCGTCACCCTCGCGCTGAAGAGCGTCGTCGAGGGCAAGCTCGGCGAGTCGGTCGGCTCGCTCACCCACCCCCAGCTGCACAAGCGTCTCGTCGACCGCGGCATGATCGAGCCCCTCGCCAAGCGTCTCGTCGATGAGCTCGAGGCCAGCGAGTTCGCCCGCTTCTCGACGAGCGGCGCGGCCGGCGCGGAGATGCAGGCGACGCTCGAGCGCGCGCAGAAGCTGCTCGGCGAGCTCGAGCGCTTCACCCCCACCGAGGAGGACGCGTGAGGTCCGCGCTCGCGCTGCTCCTCTGCCTCGTGCCTGCGGCCGCCGCCGCGCAGGACACGCTCGCCGGATCCTTCGCCGAGGCGAACGCCGCCTACGCGCGGGGGGACTTCGAGGCCGCGGCGCGCGGTTACGAGCGGCTCGTCGAAGCGGGCGTCGAGGACGCCGACGTCTTCTACGACCTGGGTCTGGCGCATGCGCGGCTCGGCCAGCACGGTCGCGCGGTCGCGGACTTCGAGCGGGCGCTCAGCGTGCGGCCAGGGGACGCCGAGGCGCTCTCCGCCCTCGAGGCGAGCCGGGGCACGCTCGGTCGGCGCAGGGCCGAGCGGGAAGGGGAGGCCTTCGTCGAGACCGGCCCGCCCACGCTCGAGGGGCTCTACGGGTGGGCCTCGGAGAACACGCTCGCGGTCCTCGTGCTCGTCTTCGAGGCCATCCTCGTCCTCGCGCTCCTCGCGCTCTTCTTCGCGAAGGCCGAGCGCCTCCGCATCGGGCTCGGGATCGCCGCGCCGATCGCGGGGCTCGGGCTGGCCTTCGCCGCGGTCGGCCTCAGTGCCCGCACCGGCGCGCTCGATCCCGGCGCGGCTGCCATCGTCGTCCGCGAGGGCGCGCCGATGCGCGAGGGCCCGAGCAGCGAGGCGAGCGTCCGGCACGAGGCGCTCGAGGGCGAGCGGGTCTACGTGACCGCCGAGGACGGCGCGTTCTGCCGCGTGCAGGCCGGCGGGCGCAGCGGCTGGGTCGCCGCGGGCGATCTCATCGTGCTCCGCTGAGCCCGCATCTGAGCCCGCATCGCACCCGTTCCGTCGGGGATCACCAGCCGCCGATGCCGGTCGATGCACATCGAGCGCAGCGCTCGATGCGCAAGCGCGCCATCACGACCCATCGCGCATGTCGCGAGCGACGGAACCTCGGCGCTCGTCGTCTGGGACCGCCTGTCCTTCGCGGCCGGCGAGCGGAGCGCGCACTCCTCGCTCGTCGAGCGTTGAAGCGCGGACCACAGCGTTCGCCCGCGGCGCCTCCCATCGGCAGGAAACTGGCGTGCCGCGCCCGTTCCGACCTCTCATCTTCGTTCGAGGAGCACGACGATGACGCGCGAGACGATCGAGGTGAGTGGAACGGTGCCCGCCCGGCCCAAGCGGGTGTTCAAGGCGTGGCTGAGCTCGAAAGAGCACACGCTCTTCACCGGCCAGGACGCGGTCGTGGAGGCCCGTGAGGGCACGCGCCACGAGGCGGGAGATGGCTACATCCACGGCTGGACCCTCTCGGTGAGCCGCAAGAAGCGCCGCTTCACGCAGGCTTGGCGGACCACCGAGTTCGCCCCCACCGATCCCGACTCGCTCCTCACCGTCACCATCTCGGCCTCGGAGGGCGGCTCGACGGTGGAGATCCTGCACACCGACCTCCCCGCGGGTCAGGGCGCGCGCTACGCGCAGGGCTGGAAGGACTACTACCTCGAGCCGCTTCAGGCCTATTTCGCCGCCCGCGCAGCTGCCCCGAAGCGTCCGCCCGCGAAGGCCTCCGAGCGCCGCGCACAGAAGCCCGCAGCCCGCCGGTCCAAGGTCCGCGGGTCGAAGAAATCCGCGGCCGCGAAGGGAACGCCGAGCGCCCCCCGCGCGAAGGCATCGAAGACGTCGAGGACGCATGCGAAGAAGGCCGCCTCCTCCTGAGGGCCGCGCTCGGTCGACGCAGCCGCGCACGGCGTGGGCCTTCGTCGCGTGTGCTGCATGGCTCGTCGGCTGCGGCGCCGGGCTCGCTTCCTCCCGACCGGCCGAGGCTCCTCCGCTCGTTCTGAACGTCCCCGCGGTCGAGGCCGTCGCACTTCCCTACGATGCCCCAGGGGTGCACATCGAGGCGGGCGCGCTCGAGGGGCTCGCCTACGCGGAGGTGGTCCTCGGCGTCGTCGACGAGGGCGTGCCCTTGCCGCTCGTCGTCGCCCTGCACGGCTTGGGCGATGCGCCGCGCTTTCCCGAGGGCCTCGTCCTTCGCACCGGGGTCCCGATGCGGCTCGTGCTGCCACGCGGACCCCTCCCCGTCGGAGCCGGCGCGGCCTGGTCGCGCCACCGCGTGCGCGACGGAGACGACGCCGCGCTGGCCGCCGATCTCGAGGCCGCGGCCGACCGCGTCGTTCGGCTCGTCACCGCGCTCGCCGCTTCGCGCCCGACCGCTGGGACGCCGATCGTGATGGGCTTCTCGCAGGGCGCGATGGTCGCGTGGTTGGCCTCGCTGCGGCATCCGGACGCGGTCGGGGTCGCGCTCGTGGGTGCTGGGTGGCTGCCCTCCGCCCTCCTCGACGGGCTGGCGTGCGGCGCTCCGCTTCGCGCGGTCCACGGACTCGCCGACGACGTCGTGCCGATCGAGCCCGCGCGCCGTGCCCTCGCGCACCTCGCCGCCCGGGGCTGCACCACCGAGTGGGTCGAGCTCTCGGGCGTGGGCCACCGGGTCGATCCGCCGCTCGCGGCGGTGCTCGAGCGGTGGCTCGAAGAGGCCCTCGTGGAGCGCGCCCCCACGCTGGCGGGTGGGCTCGGCCGACCCGGACCGGAGCACGCGCCGTACCGAGCGCTGGCTGCCCCGCGGCTCGACCTCGACGGCGCGGGGGGCAGCCTCGATCCGTCGTAGCGCGGCCCGCGCAGCTCCAGCCCGCCGGGGCGGCTGCCCGCGCCGGAACGGCCTGGCGTACCATCGCGGCCGATGCGCCCGTCCAACCCACTCATGCTCCTCGGGCTCCTCGGTCTGCTGGCCGGCTGCGACTGCGCGGGTCCGCCGCGTGAGGTCTGTACGTCGACCTCGGACTGCGACCGCGGTCGGGTGTGCCTCGATGGCGCCTGCGTCGCGCCGGTCGATGGCGGCGCACGCGACGGAGGCCCGATGCGCGACGACGCCGGGACCGACGCCGGCCCGTCGTGCCCGAGCGCCATCCTCTGCGGCTCGCCTGCGGTCTGCTGCGGGAGCGGCGAGGAGTGCGTCGAGGGAGCCTGCCTGCCTGCCTGCGCGAGCGGCGTGCGCTGCGGCGCCGAGCTCTCGCTCTGCTGCGGCGCCGGCCAGGTCTGCATCTCCGGCGCGTGCGAGGATCCGCGCGCGGCCTGCACCGACTCGTTCGACTGCGAGGAGGGCGAGTTCTGCGAGCCCACCCTCGGCCGCTGCCTGCCGCAATTCGATCCCGTCACCTGCCGCACCGAGCCCGTGTTCGGCCCCTTCGAGGTCACCGTCGAGTGGAGCGCGACGAGCGCGACGGAGGAGCCCGACTGCATGCACGGGATCTCGGCGCCGGTCGTCGTCGACCTCGACGGCGACCGCATCCCCGAGGTGGTGGCCAACTTCGCCTGCGACAGCGACTGGCAGCGCGGCGTGCTGCGGGCCTTCCGCGGCGACACCGGCGCGCCGCTCTGGACCGTCACCGACGATGCCCTCGAACTGAACGGACGCACGTCCATCGCGGCGGGCGATCTCGACGGCGACGGGCGCGCCGAGATCGTCGCCGTCGCCGAACCGCCGACCGCGCGCATCTACGCGTTCGGGCCCGATGGAAGCTTGCTCTGGCGCAGCATCCGCCCGGGCGGCGCGGCCTACGCCGTCTCCGGCTTCACGAACGGCGCGCCTGCGATCGCCGACCTCGACGAGGACGGCTCGCCCGAGATCGTCCTCGGCGCAGTCGTGCTCGACGCGGCCGGCGTTCTCCGCTGGGAGGCCGGCGCCGGCGGGGGGGAGGGCACGAACGGCACCTACGCAGGCGGTCTCTCCGCCGTCGCCGACATCGATCTCGACGGGATGCCGGAGATCGTCAGCGGTCGCCGCGCCTTCGAGCACGACGGCACACCCCGCTGGACCTCGAGCGCACCCGACGGCTATCCCGCGATCGCGCAGTTCGACGCCGACCCGCAGCCCGAGGTCGCGCTCGTGGCGAGCGGCGACATCTACCTCCTCGACGGACTCACCGGCGCCATCGAGTGGGGCCCGATCGCGCAGCCCGGCGGCGGCATCGGCGGCCCGCCCACGATCGCCGACTTCGACGGGGACGGCCGGCCCGAGATCGGTGTCGCGGGTGCGCGCAGCTACTCGGTCTACGACCCCGACGGCGCGAGCCCGGTGCTCTGGTCGATGACCACGCAGGACGTCTCGAGCAACGCGACGGGATCGAGCGTGTTCGATTTCGAGGGCGATGGTGTCGCCGAGGTGATCTACGCCGACGAGTGCTACCTGCGGGTCTACCGTGGCACCGACGGGACCGTGCAGCTCACGATTCCCTCGTCGAGCGCGACCATCCACGAGTACCCGCTCGTCGCCGACGTCGACGGCGACGGCAACAGCGAGATCCTCCTCGTCGCCAACGATCGCGCCGACCCCGGCTGCGGCGCCGGCTACACCGGCCTTCGCCGCGGCATCTTCCTCTACGGCGACGTCCGCGATCAGTGGATGCGCACGCGGCGCATCTGGAACGAGCACGCCTACCACGTGACGAACGTCGGCCCGCGCGGCGAGATCCCCCGTTCGGAGAGCGACAACTGGAGCGCGAGCGGCCTCAACAACTACCGGCAGAACGTCCAGGGCGAGGGGGTGTACAACGCGCCGAATCTCACGGTGGTCGGCCTCGAGGTGAGCCTCGAACGCTGCCCGAGCGCGGCCACGCTGCGCGCGCGCGTCGCAAACCTCGGGACCCTCGGGGTTGCCGCCGGGGTGAGCGTCGCGTTCTACACCGGCACCCTCGCTGCGCGCGGAGCGCTGCTCGGCACCGCGGCCACGGCCGTCCCGCTCCTGCCCGGCGCGAGCACGCTCGTCTCGATCGACGTGCCGCTCGGCGGAGAGCCGCCCTACGCATTCGTGGCCGTCGTCGACGACGACGGCGCCGGGGCCGGCGCGATCACCGAGTGCGACGAGGACGACGGCGCTGCTGCGATCGACGGCCTCGACTGCGCGCTCGTGTTCTGAGGGCAGAGGGGGCTCAGGGCCGCTCCACGACGCCGCGCTCTTCGGCCGAGAGCCCGCCGTAGATGTCCACGCTCGGCGTCGAGGTCGTGATCCCGGGGCGCGCGCCCGAGGGTGCGATCTCGACCGACAGGCGCATCGACGCGGCCACCTCGATCGCCTCCGTACGCGAGAAGACGAGCGCGCTCGTCGAGCCGGTGGCGCGAATGTCGTAGATCCGCATCCGGCCGCGGATTCCGGGGATGCGTGCGGCCGCGGGGCCGACGCCGTCCTCGTCGTGGGCCTGCACCGTCAGGCCTTCGAGTACCACCTCGTGCGCGGCGGCGATGCGCTCGACCTCGGCGCCGACCTCGGTCTCGCTCGGCAGCCGGAAGCCCCGCGGTGGGTCCATGCCGATGGCCTCGTTACGCACCGCGACGAGGCGGTCGCGCATCGTGATGTCGGCCCAGACCCAAGCAGCGGCTCCCCCGAGGGCAAGGAGGACGAGGAGCACACCGAGCTGGCCTGGGCCGATCCGCATGCCGCGAGGATACCGTCTCCCCGGTCGCAGCGGGCGCACGCCTCAGGACACGCGCTGCGCGAAAGGCGCTACCCTTGCACGGTGACCGAGCCCGAACGAAGAGCCCCCGTCTGGATCGAGGCCGAGGAGGACGGGATCGACGAGGCGCCGACCTCCTCGCGCGACTCGCTCGCGCCAGCCCCGATGGCAGCGCTGCGCCCGGCGACGAGCGGCGCGGTGGTGTACGCGACGGCCGCAGGCGCGCTGAGCGCCGTCCCGGTGCCCTTTCTCGACGGGATGCTCGCGGGGGTGGCCCGGGGCTCGGCGGTCCGGCGGGTCGCTTCGCGCCGCGGCGTGCGCCTGACCCGGGGCGCCCGCGCCGTGCTCGGAGGCGTCGGCCTGACGCGCGCGTCCGGTACTGGGAGCGGCCGGCTCCTCCGCGCTGCGCTCTCCCGCGCGCTCGCGCCCATCCGCATCGCCTCGCGGCTCGAGAGCGGCCTCGCGTCGTTCCTCACCGTCGTGCTCTTCGATCACTACCTCAAGACCAGCGATCGCCGTGCCGGCATGCCCGTCGACGAGCTCGAGGCCGAGCGCATCCGCCGGGCCATGGAGGCGGCCTTCGCCGAGAGCGGTCTCGAGACGCTGCGCGGGGCGCCGCTCGGCGTTCTCGAACTCTTGACCCGCTCGGTGCGCGCCGCCGCCAGCGTCGACACCGAGGACCGTGGCCTCCTCGAGCGCTTCGCCGACAGCCTCCTCGACGGACTGGCCGACGCGCCGACGGACGCCGTCGAGCGGCTCACCGAGCTCTTCGATCAGGCCCTCGCGCGCGGGGAGTGAACGCGATGACCGAGGAGAGGAACGCGCCGCTCGAGCGAAGCGCACCCGATGCACGCCGCCTGGTGGTGAAGATCGGGAGCAAGTCGCTCACCGCAGCGCAGGGGCGCTTCGCGCAGATCGCATCGCAGATCGCCGCGCTGAAGGCCCAGGGGCGTTCGGTGATCGTGGTGAGCTCCGGGGCGATCGCGATGGGCCGGCAGCGCCTGGGCTTCTCCAAGCGGCCGACCGACATCGGCGAGCTGCAGGCCTGCGCCGCCGTCGGCCAGAGCCTGCTCATGCGGGCGTGGGACGAGGCGCTCTCGCCGCACACGCTGACCGCCGCGCAGATCCTCCTCACCCACGCCGACCTCAGCGACCGCGAGCGCTGGCTCAACGGCCGCGCTGCGATCGACGCGCTCCTCGAGCTGGGGGCCGTCCCGATCATCAACGAGAACGACACGGTAGCGGTCGAGGAGATCAAGTTCGGCGACAACGACCAGCTCGCCGCGATGGTCGCGACCCTCGTCGGCGCGGACCTGCTCGTGCTGCTCACCGACGTCGAGGGCCTGCTCGACGCGGGCGGTCAGCGGGTCTCGGTGGTCAGCGATCTCGCCGCCGCGCACGCGCTCGTCGGAAAGAGCGAGGGCGACGTCGGCACCGGCGGCATGGGCAGCAAGCTCGACGCGTGCCGCCGCGCGACCCGCCGCGGCATCCCCGCCATCATCGCCGATGCCCGTGACGGCTCGACCCTTGCGTCCATCGTGGCCGGCGAGGACGTCGGGACCCTCTTTCTTCCCGACGGAACGAAGTTGCCGAGCCGCAAGCACTGGATCGCGTACACCCTGCGGCCGCGCGGCACGATCCTGCTCGACGCCGGCGCCGTGAGCGCGCTGAAGACGGGCAAGAGCCTCTTGCCGAAGGGGGTCGTCGGGGTGCGGGGCGACTTCGCGCCGGGCGACGCGGTCGCGCTCGCGGGGCCCGACGGCGCCGAGGTCGGCCGGGGCCTCAGCCGCTACTCCACCGCCGACATCGCGCGCCTCGCCGGCGCGAACACGAAGGACATCGCCGGTCTCCTCGGCTTTCACGGCGGCGACGAGATCGTCCACCGGGACGACCTCGTCGTCGCGTGAGCGTGGCCGAGGGCGTGGCGCGCCAGGGCTCCCCGTCTTCCCCCGAAGGCGCCGCCGCGCAGCGGACCGAAGGGCGGAGGTGCTCCTCGGTCCGCCCGCGCTTCACGGGGCCAGGACCTGGACCGGCCTCGTGCGGGGGCTCGTCGTGCCATCCCCGAGCTCGCCCGCGCCGTTCTGGCCCCAGCACCAGACCACGCCGTGGGCCGTGACCGCGCAGGTGGCGGCGTGGCCGCCGTCGAGCGCCACCACCTCGTCGAGCATCGCGACGACGACCGGCGTGGTCTGGGCCGTGGTTCGGCCGTTGCCGACCTGCCCGTCGTCGTTGCGTCCCCAGCACCGCACCGTCCCGTCCGAGGACGCCACGCAGGTGTGGCCGGCGCCGGCGCTCAGGGCCAGGGGTGTCGTGCCCGGTCCGAAGGCGCCCGACACGGCGACGGGCGCGGTCCGATCCGTCGACATGCCGTCGCCGATCTCTCCGCCGCTGCCCTCGCCCCAGCACACGACGACGGGGGCGTCGGGCATCGCCGCGGTGATGGCGCAGGTGTGCGCGTTGCCGACGGCGACCTCGACCGCGGTGCGCGAATCGAACGAGTAGCGCTGTCGGCCGGCGTGGCCTTGGCCCCAGCATACGACTTCGCCCGTGCCCGCCACGGCGCAGTAGCGCAGCAAGCTACCGTCGAGTCGGCGCGCACCCGCGAGGCCGGCGACCGCGACCGGCGCGGCGCGGCTCGTCGTCGATCCGTCGCCGAGCTGCCCGTTCGCGTTGAAGCCCCAGCACCGGACCTCGCCGGTGCGCAGCAGCGCGCACGTCGAGCCGAGCCCCGCCGCGAGCTCGATCGCGTTGGAGATCGCGACGCTCACCGGCGCCGTGCTCGCCGTCGTGGTGCCGTCCCCCAGCTGGCCGAAGTCGTTGTGGCCCCAGCAGCGGACGACCCCCTCCGTCGCTGCGCCGCTGGCGACGATCGCGCAGGCGTGATCTACGCCGATCGCCACGTCGAGGATGCGTCCCGGCAGCACCGTCGCGCCGGGCGTCGGGCGTGCCACCGCGCTGGCGAGCCCCTCCGGCACCTCTCCCGCGCTGTTGTCGCCCCAGCAGTAGAAGTCTCCGCGCTCGGTGCGGGCACACACGGTGTGGGGTCCCATCGCGCCGACCGCCACCGCGACCGGGTCATCGCACCCCGCGGTCCCCTCGCACCGCCACGCGCAGACGTCGCCGCAGGCGGTGCACGCGGCGAGCGTGCCGAGCCGGGTCTCGCATCCCGCGCCCGCGCCGCAGTCGGCGTACGCCGGGCTGCACGTGCCGCCGCACACGCCTCCTGCGAGGCAGCGCGGCACCCCGTTGACCCAGGTCGGGCAAGTCCCATCTGCACCCGCGCCGTCGATGAGCGCGTCGCAGTCGTTGTCGAGGCCATCGCACCGCTCGGCGGCCGGGCCGATCGTGCCTTCGCACGCGCTCGGCCACCGTCCGTCGGCGCCGCAGCTCTGCACGCCGGCCGCGCACTCGCCGACGTCCGAGGCGCCTGGGCACGAGCGCGTCTGCCCCTCCCAGCATTCGCACCCTTCGTTGGCGGTTCCATCGCAGTCGTCGTCGACCATGCCCATGTCGCAGCGCTCGGACGCCGCCGGGCCCACATCCTCTCGGGCGTCGTCGCAGTCGCCCGCCGCATCGCTGTGACCGGCCGGCGCCGCGCACGACCACACGGCTCCCTCCTCGGCGCCGAAACCGTCTCCGTCGCGGTCCGCGTAGAACGTGCGCGCCACGCAGGCATCGGCCACGGCCCCGTCGATGCTGGCATCGCTCGGCGGTCCCGAGGCATCGAACGCCGAGAGCGGATCGGCGTCGTTCGTGCCGTCGGACGGGCCCGCGTCCGCGACGTCGGGGGCCGGGCCGACGTCGCTCGGGATGCAGCCGAGCGTGTCGTCGAAGGAGCTGCCTGCGGGGCAGCTGAGGGCGGGGACGCAGCCGGTGAGACCGGCGAGGAGAGAAAGCGTGAGACGGGTCATCGGAGAGGGCTCCCAAAGGCACAGGGTTCGTGGGGGAACGACCCACGCGGCACGCGCGGGCCGGCCCTCTTCGACCTGGTCCTCTCCGTGTTGCCTCCGTGTCAGCGCGCGTGCGCGTTCAGGAATTCTCCGACCGCCCGAGAGACCTCGCCGGTCACCTCGTGTCCGCCCTCGAACGGCAGAAAGCGCACTGCGACCCCCGCCTCCGCGAGCCGCGTCGCGACCTCCTCGGCGGGCCCGAAGGGCAGCACCGTGTCGTTGCGTCCATGCGTCGCGAGCACCGGCAGGCCTCGCCGCGCGCCCATGCGCGGCACCCAGTCCTCGGCGTCGACGAGCGTTCCGCTCAGGAACATCACGCCGGCGAGCGGACGTGGATCGTGCAGGGCCACGTCGAGGCTCAGCATCGCGCCTTGCGAGAACCCGCCGAGCACGATCCGCTCGCTGGGCACGTGCAGCTCGCGCTCGAGCGCGTCGATGAGCGCCACGACCCGCCGCCGCGCGATCGCCATCCCTGGGATCGAGAGCCGCCGCGCGTCGCCGAAGCGGCCGGTGAAGCGCCACCACATGAAGCCGCCTTCCGGCCCGTCGGGAGGGTGGGTCGGCGTGGGCGCGTAGGGCAGGACGAAGCGGGTGCCTGGAGGCAGATCGGTCCGCGCCGCGAAGCCGAGGAAGTCCTCGGGCTGCGAGCCGTAGCCGTGCAGCATGACGACGACCGGCCCGTCGCCCTCGCCTCGCCGCAGCGCGCGGAGCAGCGGCACCGCCGGCGGTACCGCCTGACACGCGACGAACAGCAGCGATGCCGCGAGCAGCCCGCGTCTCAAGCGACGAGCTGCCGGTAGAGATCCTCGTACTGGCCGACGCGGCGGTCCCAGCCGAGGTCCTCCTGCATCCCGTTGCGCTGCAGCTCGCGAAAGCGCGCCCGATCCGTCCCGGTGCCGCTGCCCCAGGTCTCGAGCGCGTAGCCGAGCGCCCAGCGCAGCGCGCGGGCCTCGAAGTGATCGAAGACGAAGCCATTGCCGCCCGAGCCCGGGCCGCGCCAGAGGCGAACGGTGTCGGCCAGTCCGCCGGTGCGGTGCACGATCGGCGGCGTGCCGTAGCGGAGGCTGTACATCTGGTTGAGGCCGCAAGGCTCGTAGCGCGAGGGCATCAGGAAGAAGTCCGAGCCGGCCTCGATGAGGTGCGCGAGCGGCTCGGAGAAGCCGCGGTGAAAGCCCACCTTGTGGGGCATCTGAGCGCGGAGGCGGGTGAAGAAGTCCTCGTAGCGCCCCTCGCCCTGGCCGAGCACGACGACCTGCAGGTCGTGCCGCGCGAGCACCGAGGGCAGCACCTCCTGCATCAGGTCGAAGCCCTTCTGCCACGCGAGGCGCGAGACGATGCCGATGACCGGCGCGCGCGGGTGGTAGGGCAGCTGGAGCTTCGCGAGCAGGGCCTTCTTGCAGGTCTCCTTGCCCGAGAGATCCGTGGCCGAAAAGCGGGCCGGCAGGAGCGCGTCCTTCTCCGGGCTCCACACGTCCTCGTCGATCCCGTTGAGGATCCCGAAGAGCACGTCGCGCCGTGCGCGCAGGAAGGGATCGAGGCCGACGCCGTGCTCGGCGGTCTGGATCTCGCGCGCATAGGTCGGCGAGACGGTGGTGATCACGTCGGCGTAGAGCAGGCCGGTGAGGAGGAAGTTGAGGCGTCCCGCGTTCAGCTGCTCCTGATGGAAGTTCGACGCCGCCTCCCTCAAGCCGAGCTCGGGCAGAACGTGCGCCCCGAAGGTGCCCTGGTGGCCGACGTTGTGGAGCGTCAGCACAGTGCGCGCGCGGGCGAAGAGCTGGTCCCACGCCAGCACGCTGCGGAGCATCAGCGGCAAGAGCGCGGTCTGCCAGTCGTTCGCGTGCACCACGTCGGGCGACCAGCGGAGGAACTGCGCAGTCTTCACCGCCGCCCATTGCAGGAGCGCGAAGCGCACGTGCTCGTCGGGATCCGAGGTGTAGATGGAGAGCCGGTCGTAGAGCGGCGGGCAGTGCACGAAGTACACCGGCACGCGGCTGTCCGGCAGGGTGTGCTCGTAGATGGAGAACACGATGCGCCGCGGCCCGAGCTGGACCGAGAGGTCCTGGAACACGGGCTGAAAGCCCCGGTGCTTCTCCCGCACCTTGGCGTAGAGGGGCAGCACCACCCGCACGTCGTGTCCGCGCTGCGCGAGGTAGCGGGGCAGGGCGGCCGAGACGTCGCCGAGGCCCCCGGTCTTGGCGAAGGGCGCGCACTCCGCGCTCACGAAGAGGATCTTCACCGGGCGAAGCTACCACGCGGCGCTGCCGCCCCGGCGAACGTCGTCGGCGCGACGTCCGCCGGAGCGCCCGGTCTCAGGGACCCGACCAGGTGATGAGGTCGGCCGAGTAGTTCAGGTAGAACCAGAAGCCGCGGGTCGTGCCGCTCATGTCGCGGTCGTCCTCGGCCGTGCCGCCGCCGACGTTGCAGCCGGAGCCGGTCGCGCCGCCCGCCTGCAGCACCGAGTAGAGCGGCGCGCCGCCGAGCGGGGCCGGCAGGGTCGCAGGCAGGATCACGGTCATCGCGTCGGCCTCCGAGAGGAAGCCGCTGAGCACGCCGTTCACCACGCGCGTCGCCGGCGTACCCGAGTACGTGCCGGCGATCCGTGCGTTCTGGAGCGGCACCATGATCCCTCCGAGGTTGATCATGATCGTACGCGGGTCGGTGACGAAGCAGGGGGTCGAGGCGGTGCTCGCCGTGGGCGAGTAGGTGACGGTCGCCGTGCCGCGGCGTCCGTTCACGTCGGCGGCGACCGGCGTGAAGCAGGCCGTCCCCGAGGCGGTGTTGCGGGCGGTCGTCGAGACGATGTCGGGCATGACCGGATCCGGACCGCACGAGTCCGGCGTCGGGGCCTCCATGCACGCCGCGTTGAAGTGGATGTCGATGGGGGTCGAGGCCACCGTCGCCGCGACGAGCGGCCGGAAGAGGTCGACGACGTGCAGCGAGTACGTCCCGCCCGCGGTGCTCATCGGGTTGATGGCGTTGGCGATCTGCGTGTTGACGCTGTCCGCCTGACACCCGAAAAAGTTGTAGCAGTTCTGGGTGATGTCCTGGCATCCGAAGCCGGGGTTCACCACGACGCGGGGCGAGATCAGGGAGAGCGTGGTCACCCGGAACGCCGTCGGAGGGGTCGACTCGAGCTGGCAGGTCGCGCTGCAGCCGTCGCCGCTGGTGGTGTTGCCGTCGTCGCAGAGCTCGGGCGGCATCGCGCCCGAATCGACGAAGGTGTCGCCGCAGACCGAGGCCACGCAGGCGCTCATGCGGCAGATGTCGCGGGTGGCGGGGTTCGTGTCCCGGTCGCAGGCGGTGCCGACGGCGGGAGGCGTGCCGGCGACGCAGCGGCTCGCCGTGGTGCCGCCGCTCGTGCAGGTCTCGGTGCCGTCGCAGACGTTCGCGAAGCCCGCGCAGTCGGACGCGGTGGTGCAGGTGTAGCGGCAGGTCGGTTCGCAGCCGTCACCGGTGATGGTGTTGCCGTCGTCGCACTGCTCCGGTGCCGTGGCGAACGCGTCGCCGCAGCGGGGCGCGACGCAGGCGCCGCCGATGCAGATGTTGCTGCCCGCCGTGCCGTCGCAGTCGGTGCCGGTCGCGGGCGGCGTGCCCGCACCGCAGCGGCTCGAGATCGTCCCGCCGCCCGTGCAGACCTCGGTGCCGTTGCAGAACAGGCCGTCCGAGCACTCTCCGCCCGCGGTCGTGCAGGTCCAGGTGCAGCTCGTGCGGCAGCCGTCCAGGTTGTTCGTGTTGCCGTCGTCGCACTGCTCGCCGGGGCTCACGATCGCATCGCCGCAACGGGGCGCGACGCAGCTGCCGCTGACGCAGATGTTGCTGCCGGCGGTCCCGTCGCAGTCGGTACCGTTCGCGGCCGTGGTGCCCATCCCGCAGCGGCTCATGACCGTGCCGCCGCTGGTGCAGGTCTCGGCGCCGTTGCAGACGAGGCCGTCGGAGCAGTCGGCCGCCGTGGCGCAGGTCCAGCGGCAGGTGGAGCGGCAGCCGTCGGTCTCGACGGTGTTGCCGTCGTCGCACTGCTCGCCGGCGCTGACGATGCGGTCGCCGCAGCGGGGCGCGACGCAGCTGCCGCTGACGCAGATGTTGGAGCCGGCCGTGCCGTCGCAGTCGGTGCCGTTCGCCGGTACGGTCCCGGTGCCGCAGCGGCTCGCGAGGGTTCCGGGGCTGGAGCAGGTCTCGGTGCCGTTGCAGACGAGGCCGTCGGAGCAGTCGGCCGCTGAGGCGCAGGTCCATGTGCAGTCGCCGTCGCAGCCGTCGCCGCTCGCCGTGTTGCCGTCGTCACACTGCTCGGTGCCGGTTCGCAGGCCATCGCCGCATCCGGGTGCCACGCAGTTGCCCGCCAGGCACACGTTGCTTCCGGCGGTGCCGTCGCAGTCGGTACCGTTCGTCGGCGGGGTGCCCGCGCCACAGCGGCTCGCGAGGGTTCCAGGGCTGGAGCAGGTCTCGGTGCCGTTGCAGACGAGGCCGTCGGAGCAGTCGGCCGCCGAGGCGCACGTGTAGGTGC
>Ga0209972_10001689_pt1 | contig 18891 bp, 15 predicted proteins | sample NOAtaG_7_FD_187302 | JGI IMG/M metagenome (GOLD analysis project Ga0209972, IMG submission 187302) | Freshwater lake microbial communities from Lake Erie, under a cyanobacterial bloom - NOAA_Erie_Diel1S_2200h metaG (SPAdes) (version 2) | ecosystem: Environmental > Aquatic > Freshwater > Lake ... | reverse complement strand
CACGCAGGCGCTGCACGCGCCCCACGCGTTGAGCAGGATCGAGAGGTCGCCGCCGCCGACCGAGCCGTCGCCGTCGAGATCGGCCGGATTCGACGCGGGCGTGAAGGTCGCGCCGAGCGAGAGAGCGGCGCCCGCACCGTCGCGTACGCGCACGGCATCGATCGTCGCGGTGCCCGACGCCGCGACGGACGAGGTCGCGCGCACGGTGAAGGTCGCGCTGGCGCCAGCCGCGAGCACGGTGCTTTCGACCGGGTCGAACGAAACGGCGAACGCGGCCGCAGTCGCGCGTGGCCGGATTGCCGTCGCGTCGGGGCCGACATTCGTGACGGTGAGCGTGGTCGTGAGCTCGCTGCCGGCGGCGCCCTTGAGCGAACCGCTTGCAAGCGACGCGTTGGTGCGCGCGTCGCGCGTGGCGGTGGTGCCGGCGACGGGTGCGCCGGCGCCCCAGACCGCGGTGTAGTCGGTGGCGTCGCCGCGCAGGTGCGTGTCGAAGAACTCAAGCAGAAGTGCGCGGGTCTTTGCGAGCTGCTCGGCGCGCGAGATCGAGCCCGAATCGCAGGCGATGATCGCGCTGTCGATGAAGCCGCAGTGCGAGCCGCCCGTGATCGTGACGAACTGCCGAGGCGCGTCGCACGCCGTGTACTGGTTCTGCGTGGTGCCCGGGGCGACGATGGTGTCCTGCGAGCCCACGATGAAGCGCGCGGGGCGCTGCACATTGCCCGCCGCGGCCGCAGCCGACGGATTCGTCTCGGCCGCCGCGAGCGTGGCCATGCACTTGATCCGCACATCGGCCGCCGCTGCGAGCGCCGCCGCGCCGCCGCCCATCGAGTGACCCGACGCGCCGAACGCGTCCTGGTTCACGGCGCCGAAGAGCCAGCTCGACTTGAGCGCGTCCTGCTGCTCGAGCCAGGTGAGGCACTGGCGGATGTCGAGCGCGAAGTTCGCGTGGTTCGGCAGAAACCCGCCCTCGCTCGTCGTCGCGATCACGATGTAGCCGTGGCTCGCGAGGTGGTCCATCGTCGAGTCGTAGAGGTCGACCGCGCTCAGGAAGCCGTGCCCGAAGCTGACGGCGGGCGCCGGGCCCGCCGACGCTGCGAACGGCGCGTTTGCCGCGGTCGAGGTCGCGGGGTAGCGGATCTGCGCGGAGAAGGTCGAGTTGTTCGGGCGCGTGACCGTCACGGTGCGCTGCGACACGGGGAAGGGGCCGGGCTGCGAGTTGTCGGCAAGCGCGGCGGAGCAGGCGATCAGTGCGGCGGCGCAGACGAAGCGGTCGAAGGACATGACCGCAGTATCGCGCGGCCGTGAGGACGGATTCAACCCGTGCGCGCCCAACTGCGTGAAATCGTGCGGTTCCTTGGCAAAAGCCCGCAGGACGCCCTTTTGGAGCGCCCTGCGGGCCGAGGTGGTGGATGCAGGTTGAAGCGGAACCAAGTCCGCGGAATCGCAGGGTGCGCTCAACGCCGGCGCCGACGCGAACCTGCCGCGCCCATCGCCAGCGCCGTGAGCACGCCGGGTGCGGGCAGCGACGCGTTCACCTTGTCGGAGCCGCCGTCCTCGAAGCCGCGGAAGCGGGCGGCGAAGCCCCAGCCGTCTGACTCGTCGAAGAAGTCGTGTGCGACGATCGAAGCGAGCAGCGTCGGGTCGCCGCGCACATCGAACAGGAATGACCAGGTTTCGCCCACGCCGATGCCCGCCGACGGCTGGCCGCCGCCCGTCCAGTCGCCGCCGACCGCGGCCCCGTGGTCGAAGACGCCCCACGGCGAGCAATTCTCGTCGATGACTTCGAGCCAGTTCTCGTGGTCGCTCGCGTAGACGATCTTGAGCGAGTCGTTGTAGACCGCGCGGAAGGCGAGGCCCGTGAGGTAGCCGCCGTTGTCGACGGGCGAGGTGTTCGTAAGCGTGATCTCAAGCGTGCCGGCGTTGTCGCCGAGATAGGTCCACTCCATCGAGCCCGTGAAGGCGCCGAGCTGCTCGAGCCCCGGGTTGCTCACGAAGTTCACCACCGATGCGTTCGCCGCGCCGGCGATGCCGACAGCGGCCAGAATTGCCATTCCCCTCGGATTCATCATGACTTGCTCCTCGTTTGTCGCGATGCATGCCGCGTTTCTCCGCGACTCTGCAACACAGTCGGGACGACCGTAGAGGGCTCGATTCCAGAGACAAGCGCGTGCGCCCCAGATCGACGCCGTTCGAGGCGAACGCGGCCGTTTCCGCAAGAAACCTTCCGTGCGGGCGCGCGGCGTGCTATTCATGCGCGCATGCTGCACCGGCTCGCGCAACGCGCTCTCGCTTTCTGCATCGTCTGCACCATGGCCGCACGCGCCGCCGCGTCGGATGCCGTGCCTGTCTTCGTCGGCGGCGAGGGCGGCTATCCGGTCTACCGCATTCCCGCGGCAACGCGTCTTGCGCACGGCGCACACGCGGGGCGCATTCTCGCATTCGCCGAAGGGCGCGGAACGATGTCCGACAACGGCACGAACGACATCGTGCTGAAGACGAGCGACGACGGAGGCGCGACCTGGAGCGAGGTCCGCGCGCTCTGCGACCTTCCCGGCCGCTCGCTCAACAATCCGTGCGTGGTCGAGGTCCGCGATGGCAAGCACGCGGGCCGCGTGCTCGTGATGTTCCAGTCGTATCCGGAAGGATGCGGCGAGGCATGCGTCACGGCGGGCTACGACGCGGCGGGCGAGAAGGACACCATCTGCCGTACGCTCGTGATCCACTCCGACGATGGCGGCGCGACCTGGAGCGCGCCGCGCGAGGTGACGCGCGAGGTGAAGCGCGCGACCGGCGCGACCAGCGTCGCCACGGGGCCGGGCGTCGGCATCCAGCTGTCGCGCGGGCCGCACGCCGGGCGCGTGATCATGCCGTTCAACGAAGGTCCGTACGACCGCTGGCGCGTCTATGCCGCGTACAGCGACGACGGCGGCGATTCGTGGTCGACCGGCGCGGTCGCGCCGAATCCGCCGAAGGGCCTTGGGAACGAGGTGCAGATGTTCGAGCGCGCCGACGGCGCCGTGGTCTTGAACGCGAGGCAGCATCTCGGCGCCAAGCGCCGCACGAGCGCCGTGTCGGCCGATGGCGGCGCGACCTGGACGCAGCTCGCCGATGTGCCCGAACTGCCGGACCCGCAGTGCATGGGCGGCGTCCTCGCGTTGGGCGACCGCGTCGTGGTCTTCACGGGCTGCGACAGCGAGACGCGCCGCGCGAAGGGCTCGATGTGGATCTCGCGCGACGACGGCGCGTCGTGGCCTGAGAAGGTGCTCGTCGAGCCCGAGGGCTTCGCGTACAGCGTGCCGGTCGCGCTTTCCCGCGGCGAAGTCGGCATCCTCTACGAGGGCGCCGGGTACAAGCGCATCGTGTTCCGCCGCGTCGCGGTTCCGCCCGCACCTGTACGATGACCGCCGTTCGACAGGAGATTCCATGAAGCACCGCGCAGCACTCGTCCTTTCGGTCCTCTCGCTCGCCTCCCTCGGCCTCGGCTCGCTTGCGGCGACCGCGCCCCGCGCGCAGGACGCGCCTGCGACCGCGCCGGCGGCCGTCGCGCCGTCGACCATCACGCTCGATCCCGTGCACTCGATGGCGGTCTTCCGCGTCCAGCATCTCGGCGCCGGGTACTTCTGGGGCCGCTTCAACGAACTCACGGGCACCGTGGAGTGGCCGCTCGACGACAGCGCCGCACCGAAGTTCGATGTGGTCGCCGAGGTGAGCAAGGTCGATACGGGCAGCGCGAAGCTCGACGGCAACCTCCAGGGCCCGAGCTTCTTCAACCAGGCCGAGTTTCCGACCATCGCGTTCAAGTCGAAGTCCGCGAAGAAGACGGGCGAGCGCCGCTACGCGGTGACCGGCGACCTCACGCTGCGCGGCGTGACCAAGCAGATCGAGGTCGACTGCACCGTGACGGGCATCGGCAAGGGCCCGACCGGCCAGAAGGTCGGATTCGAGTGCGCCTTCACGATCCTTCGCGCCGACTACGGCATGAAGTGGGGGATCGACGCTCCGAAGGGCGCGCTCGGCAACGAGGTGAAGATGATCATCGCCCTCGAGGGCGATGTCGCGAAGTCGAAGGAGTGACACGGCGCGCCGATGAGGCGCGCGGAGGGAGCCGGTCATGAGTGCAATCGCGCAGTATGTGTTCGGCGTCATCGTGCTCCCCGCGCTGGTCGCGGCGGCGATCGCGCTGCCGTTCGTGCTTCGGCCGCTCCGCGACCGCCGCGTGCTCGCCGAGGCGGGCGTCGCCTGCGCGCTCATGGCGGCATTCGTGGCGAGCTTCGTGACGGAGAACGGATGGATCCCGATTGCGCGCCAGTTCGTCACCATCGAGGACGACGACGCTCCGTTTGAGCGGTGGCATCGGCTTGCGACGATCGCACTGGGGCTTGGCGCCGCGGCATGGCTGATCGCGCTCGCTCGCGGCGGCGGCGAGCGGTCGCGCGCCGCGGTGGGAATCGCGGCGGTGCTGCTCGTGGCGGGCGGCGTCGCGGCGGTCGCGCGCTTCCCGGGAGTGACGCTCGAGTCTCTGTCGTCGCGGGTCATGGTTGCGGTGTTCGCGGTTGCCGCGATCTTCGGCTTCGCGGGATTCGCGCGCGGCGTCATGATGTGGGCTGCGTGGATCGTCTTCGGCGTCCTCGCGCTCCTCATGCAGGAGAGCGGCAACGCCCGCCTGACGGTGCTGTGCGGCGCGACGAGCGCGGCGTCGTTCGCGGTGGGAACGCTGCTGTGGCTCGGTGCGCGTCTCCGCGCGAAGGCCGCCTCTCCGGCGGGCGCCGCGAAGGATGCGCAGCCGCACACCTTCGATTCTGCGCCGCGCGGCATCGCGGTTCCGATCGTGCTCGGCGCGATGGCGGCCGTCGTCGCGGTGTCCGGCCGCGCGTACGACCAGCTGGATGTCCCGGTCGGCTATTGGTACGCGGCGGCCCTGCTGCCATACATGGTGCTGCTCGGCGAGGTCTTCATCCGGCCGACGGTGATGCGGCGGCGCGGGCTGCTCGCGTTCCTTGCGATCCTGCTCGGCGCCGGCGTGCTCGGCGGAACCTACGCGCTTTGGCGCACGAGCGAGAACTCGGCGGAGTCGGCACCCGCCACCGAAGGCGATTCGCTCGACAAGTACGGTGGCTGACACGCTCTGTGACGCGTTTGCGTTCTATGCATGCGTGGAGGATGCGTGAAGTTCCATCTGGAACATCTATCGCATCTGTAGCATCTGTAGCGGTTGTAGGGTCTGTAGCGGTTGTGCCGGCGTTGTCATGAATGCGGGCACCGATCGACGCGCTGATGCATTCGACTTCCTTGCCTCGTCGCGAACTCGGGGAACATTGAGGGTGTGATGCGTGACGCATCGGGACCACCCGATCGCACGCCTCGCCCGGCTCCCTCGCCGGCGTTCCTTCCGCGAATCGCCCGCACATCCAGCACCAGAAGAGAAGAATCATGCGCCACAACCGCGCCCACGCTGTTTCATTCGCCATTCTCGCCGCCTCCACCGTGGCGGCGTCCGCTTCGGCAAGCTTCGTGACCGTGCAGTGCCCCGGCGTCGGCGCCGGACGCAATGTGAGCGTCACCCACGCGGGCACCGTTCGCAGCGTGTTCGCAGGGCAGATCCTGCTGAACCTCTCGAACAGCAGCGAGGCCCTCAACGGAAGCTGGAAGAGTTTCTGCACGGAACTCAGCCAGTACATCCATGTGAACGGCGCTGCGCAGCAGTACCAGGTGGTCGCGGTGTCGCAGGTCCCGAATCCGGGCCCGGGCATGGGCCAGGCCCGCGCCGACGCGATCGCCCGCATGTTCAATGCCGCGAACGGCGCGCAGTACGGCGCGAACGCCGACTTCGCCGCCGCGTTCCAGATCGCGGTGTGGGAGGTCTCGAACGACTACGACGGAACCGCGGCGAGCCTCAGCCTCGCGGCGGGCAACCTGCAGGGGCCATCGCTCTCGGCGGCGATCATGGGCAACATGACCTCGCTGCTCGCGGCCGCGGGCGATACCTCGGGCCTGATGGCGAACATCATCGGCCTCGGCAACGCGAACTTCCAGGATCAGATCATCGATCCGACCGCGGCGATCCCGACCCCGGGCGCGCTCGCCATGCTCGGCCTCGCCGGACTCATCGGCTTCCGCCGCCGTCGCAAGTGAGCGCCGGCAGGCAAGGGAATCCGCCCCACGCAACCCGACCCCAAGCGCCGCGCGATGCGGCGCTTTCTCTTTCTCGACGCATCGGGTCGGCCTAGCGTGGTTCAGGAGATCCGCCCATGCACCTTACGATCCTCGCAGCCGCCGAACGCAACAACGGGCTCGAACTGACGCGGGCCGAGTTCGTCGAGTGGTTCCTCGCGTGCGCGCTTCTCGTCGTCGGCGCCAGCCTCCTGCTCCGCTCGCGGACCTGGATCACGGCGCTGTCCGGCGTCGCCAGCCATCCGTTCACGCCGCTCGCGTCGGGGCTCTACGCGACCCTCATGGGACTCGTGATCGTGCTCTGCCACAACCTGTGGGTACCCGACATGCGCGTGCTCGTGACGATCGTCGGCTGGCTTGCGCTCGGCTCTGGCGTGCTCCTCCTCATGATTCCCGAGGTGTACTCCTTCATCCTGCGGCGCATTCCCATCACGCCGCAGCTCATCGCCCTCCGCGGCTTCCTGCGCATCCTGCTCGGCGGCGCGATCTTCTCGTACCTGGTGACGCACGGCTGACGCCCGCCTCGGGCGTGGGGCGCGGCGCTGCGGCTATCCTCCGCGACCATGCGCAACCCTGCCTTTGCCGCCGGAATCATCCCCGCAGTCCTTCTCGGCGCCTGCACGGCGCGGCCTCCCGTCGCGGAGCAGCGGTCGTTCGTGGTGAAGAGCCCGCACGGCGACCGCGTCGACGAGTACTACTGGCTGCGCGACGACGACTCGGAGAAGAAGCGGCCCGAGATCATGCGTCACCTCGAGGCGGAGAAGGCCTACTGCGACGCGATGACCGCGCCGCTGGCGCCGCTGCGCGAGAAGCTGGTCGCCGAGCTGCGCTCGCGCATCAAGGAAGACGACGCAACGGTGCCGGCGTTCGATCGCGGCGCGTGGTACTGGACCAAGTTCGAGCAGGGCGCGGAGTATCCGAAGGTCTACCGCCAGAAGGGCGGCGCGGGCGGGCCCGACCCGAACGCTCCGGCGGAACTCCTGCTCGACGGCCCCGCGCTTGCGGAGGGCGAGGACTACTTCGCGATCGGCGACTACTCGGTGAGCGACGACGGCCGCTACCTCGCGTGGACGCAGGATGTGGGTGGCCGCCGCATCCACACGCTCTTCATCAAGGATCTCGCGACGGGCGAAGTGCTGCCCGAGCGCATCACGCCCACGCTCGAGCCGGTCGAGTGGGCCGCCGACAGCCGCACGCTCTTCTACATGCGGCAGGACCCGGTGCTCCTCCAGAGCGGGCCGGTGTACACCCACGCGGTGGGCTCGGATCCCGCGAAGGATGCACTGGTCTACGACGAACCCGACAAGACGCTGTTTGCGGGAATCAGCGCGAGCGCGTCGGGCGAGTACCTGCTCATCCAGCTCGAGGGATACGACACCAACGAGCTCCGCGCGGTGCCGCGCGCACAGCCCGCCGCTCCCGCGCGCGTCGTCCTTCCGCGCGTCGACGGCATCCGCAACTACGCCGACCACCTCAAGGGACGCTGGGTGATCCGCACGAACGACTCCGCGCGGAACTTCCGCGTCGTGTCGGCCGAGGACGCGCGCGCGGCGGACCGCACCGCGTGGCGCGAGATCGTGCCGCACCGCACCGATGCGGCGATCGACGCGGTCGAGCTGTTCGATGGCGGGATCGCGCTGCAGGAGCGGGTCTCCGCGAATCCGCAGGTCCGCGTGCTTCCTTGGTCGGGCGGCGCCGGCTTCGTGGTGCCGACGAACGAAGAGGCGTTCGCGATGACGCTCGGCGACAACAACGACGCGTCTCTCCCGTCGGTTCGCATCGTCTACACCTCGCTCACGGCACCGGACACGACGATCGATGTCGATCTCGCGTCGGGTGCACAGACCGTGCGGAAGGTGCGGCCCGTTCCCGGCTACGACGCCTCGAAGTACGCGAGCGCGCGCCTCTGGGCGCCGAGCCGCGACGGCAAGCGCATCCCCGTCTCGATCGTGTGGCGGAAGGACGCCTACGCGAAGGACGGCACGCGGCCGCTCGTGGTCGACGGCTACGGCGCCTACGGCATCACGAGCGACGCCGAGTTTTCGAGCGGCGATGTGTCGCTCCTCGACCGTGGCTTCGCGGTGGCGACGCTCCATGTGCGCGGCGGCGCCGATCTCGGCCAGGACTGGTACGAGGACGGGCGGCTCATGTACAAGCAGAACAGCTTCAACGACTTCGTCGACGCCACCGACTTTCTCGTGCGCGAGGGCTACGGCGCGAAGGACAGGGTGTTCGCGCGCGGCGGCTCGGCGGGCGGCCTGCTGATGGGCGCCGTCGCGAACATCGCGGGCGACCGCTACCGCGGCATGCTGCTCGCGGTGCCGTTCGTCGATGTGCTGACGACGATGCTCGACGAGACGATTCCGCTGACGACGAACGAGTGGACGCAGTGGGGCGACCCGCGCGAGAAGGCGGCCTACGACTACATCCGCTCGTACTCGCCCTACGACAATCTCGAGGCGAAGCCGTACCCCGCCATGCTGGTGACGACGGGCGTGTGGGACTCGCAGGTGCAGTACTACGAGCCCGCGAAGTATGTCGCGCGCCTACGCCGCCTCAAGACCGACTCGAATCCGCTCCTCTTCCACATCAACCTCGAGGCGGGGCACGGCGGCCAGTCGGGCCGCTTCGAGCGGCTGAAGGAAACGGCGCTCGTGCAGGCGTTCTTCATCGACCTCGCGGGCATCCCGCACTGACGCCGCGCGGCATGCGCGAAATCTTCCGCCTCGTCCGAGATTCCGCGCGCCTTTCGCGCCGCGAAATCGCGTCGGCCGCGCGGGTGTGACGCTATCCTTGTCGATACCACGAAGGCGGTTCGGCCGCCGTCCGTGCAGGGATCAAGCCATGACCACCTTCGCCTCCAGTACGCGTCTCGTCGCCAAGCGCGACCTCCAGAACCGCCTCTTCGCGGCGCTGTCCGCGATGTTCGCGAAGGAAGTGCCGCTCTACGACAAGGCGCTGCTCGTGAACATGGCGTGCAACAAGACGGTGTGCGCGCTGCTCTCGAGGCTGCATCTCGGGTTCTCGCTGTCCGACGCGGAGCTCGAGCGCACGAGCGGCGAGCGCCACGGCGCGATCCGCATCGGCCGGGCCGACGAGTACCGCTGGATCGGACGCCTCTTCGCGTGCTTCGAGATGGAGCCGCACAACTTCTACGACATGACCTGCGTGGGCTCGAAGAGCCAGCCGATCATCGCGACGGCGTTCCGCTCGACGCTGCGCCCCGAGCACCGCGTGTTCTCGTCGGTGCTGATGACCGACTACTTCGACCCCGAGACCCGCGCGCGCATCGAGGCGCTGCTCTCGAAGCGCACGGTCTTCAGCGACCGAGCGAAGGCGCTCATCGAGAAGAGCGAGAAGCAGGGCGGGCTCGAGGCGGCCGACGCGGACGAACTGATCCGCGAGTGCACCGAGCACATCTTCAAGTGGACCGGCAAGGCGCGCGGCCACGAGCTCTACAAGGAGCTTTCTGCGGCCGGCTTCAAGATCGCGGCCGACATCGCGTGCTTCCAGTCGCATCACCTCAATCACCTCACGCCGAACACCTTCTGCATCGACCTCTACACCGCGGCGATGAAGCACTGCCTCGGCGAGGTCGACGCAGCGTGGTTCCGCGCGCGCGCCGAGACCACGCTCGGCCGGCTCGTGAAGGAGGCCGACCACGACTACATGAAGCTGCACTTCAAGCATGTGCCGCTCGAGGAGATCGCCGCGTACAAGCGGGGCAGCGTCGCGCCGGCCGAGGTCGCCGCGCTTGCGGCCGAACTCACGGCGACCTTCGCGCACCCGGACTACGCGCTCTCGAAGCTGAAGCACGCCGGGTTCAAGGACTTCACCGAAGGTCCGAGCGAGGACACGCCCGTCCTGCTGCGGCAAGACGCCTACAAGGCGCTCACCGAGCCCGTGCAGTTCACCGAGGACGACGGCAGCGTGGTCGACTCCACGCACACGGCGCGCTTCGGCGAGATCGAGGAGCGCTTCTACGCCTGCACGCCCGCGGGCCGCGCGCTGTACGACACCTGCCTCGCCGAGGCCGACGCCGCGCGCGAGAAGGATCCGTCGCTTCCGAAGCGCGACATGGCGGCCTACGAGGCGCTCTACGCGAAGCCGTTCGCGCCGTTTGCGAAGAACCTCGAGGGCCTCATCCGCCAGGGGTATGTCTACGCGCGCTACCTGCCCACCGAGAAGGGCCTGTCCGCCGCCGCATCGGGCGCGATCTCCTCGATCGACCTCCTCGATCTCGCGAAGCAGGGCTTCGTCGAGTACGAAGGCCTGCGCTACGAGGACTTCCTGCCCGTGAGCGCGGCCGGCATCTTCGCGTCGAACCTGCAGCAGTACGGCACCAAGTCAACCGCCGCGGTCAAGCCGACCTACTCGCAGGCGCTGCTCGAGGAGATCCTCGGCAAGCGCATCGTCGACTCGACCACCGTCTACGCGGGCGTCGAGGCGGAGTCGAAGCTCGAGACCTACGCGAAGCTCGGGCTTCTCGGCAAGGTCGCGCCCGCCGAGCGCTCCGAACTCGAGAAGCGCGCGGCCGCGTACCGCGCGATCTGAGTCCGCGAAGGCGGCGGGGCTTCATGTCGGCTGCGTTGAAGCCGATATGATCGCACCATGGCGCGCGAAACTCCCCTTGCCCGAGTCGAACGGCACTTCGCCCAGAACGATCCTGCGGGCGCGCTGCAGTTCGCCAACGAGATCCTGCGCCAGTCGCCGAACAGCTTCCTGGGGTACTTCACGCGGGCACGCGCCAACATCTGGCTTGCGAACCATGTCGACGCCGAGAAGGACATGGAGCGCGCGCTGCAGATCTCCCCGAACGACGAGCACGCGCGGCTCGTGCGCGCGAACATGGACCTGCGGCTCGGGAACATCGACCGCGCCGTGTCGCTGATGCGGCCGCTCGCCCGCGGCAGGGGCCCACACGCGGTCGAGGCGCACCTCAACCTGATGATGACGCTGCACCAGGGCGGACGCCTCGAGGAGTTCGTGGAAGAAGCGACCATGGACGGCGCATGGCGCAAGGACCCCCGTGCGCTACTGATGCACGCGCGCGTCGCTGCGATCAAGGACCGCGAGGCGGGCGCGGCCGAACTCGTGGCGCTCTTCCGCGCGAATCCGCATCCGGCGATCCGGAGGTCCGCCGGGTTCGAGGCCGTGGGATTGCTCGACAAGGTCGGCCGCTACCGCGAGGCGTTCGAGCTGTGCACCGAGGTGCACGCCGCGACCTCGGGCGCGCTCGAGCCCGACGACTGGATCGGCCCGCTCGAGGCGCAGATCGCGCTGCTCGAGAAGGGCCCGGGGTTCTACAAGCCGCGCGCTGCGCCCGTGCACGGCGCCGCGTTCGTGGTGGCGCTGCCGCGCTCGGGCACCACGCTCCTCGAGCAGATGCTCGACCGGCACCCGGCCATCGGCGGCATCGGCGAGTTCGACGGACTCGACTATCTCTGCCGCAGCATGCACAACGGCGGCCCATGGCCCCGCGTGCCGTCGGCGGTGCCCGACGCTCGGTTCGTCGAACTGCAGCAGCGCTACCTCGAGGGCGCGCACAAGATCCGCAAGCCCGGCGCGTCGTGGACCTTCGACAAGAGCCTGCGCGCCTGGCGCGCGCTGCCCGAGATCGCCACGATCTTCCCCGGCGCCGTCTGCATCAATGTCGACCGCGACCCGCGCGACATGGCGACGAGCATCTTCCTGTCGTTCTTCAATGTGGCCGCGTACCAGTGGTCGCAGAACCTCACGATGATCCGGCGCATGATCGAGCTGCAGCGTCGGCTGACGCCGCTCGCCTTCGAGGTGCTCGGCATCTCGCACGAGCGGATCGTCTACGAGGACCTCGTCGAGCAGCCCGCGCTCTACGCCGAACGCTGCCTGAAGCGGATGGGCCTCGAGATGGACGAGGCGGTGCTCTCGCCCGAGAAGAACAAGAAGACCGCCTTCACGCTGTCGCACGAGCAGGTCCGCCAGCCGATCAACAAGCGCTCGGTCGCGCGGTGGAAGAACTACGAGTGGGCGTTCGACTCCTCGTGGGACAAGGTCGTGGCCGAGCACGAGTCGCGGCGCCAGTTCAAGTGAGGCGCCGTTCCGCGCGCGGGCATCCCCGGCCCATGCACTCCGCCCCGTACACTCCGCCCCGTGCCGATCGCCCTCGTCACCTGCATCGAACTTCCCCGGCCTGATCCCGATCTGCCGATTCTCCGCGAGTCGTTCGCACGCCGCGGCGTCTCGGCGGAGGTCGTCGTGTGGAACGATCCGACGATCGACTGGTCGCGGTTCGATGCGGTGGTGGTCCGGTCGACCTGGGACTATGTCGCCAATCTCGGCGCGTTCGCGCGGTGGATCGACGAGGTCGAGCGCGTCACCCGGCTGGTGAACAGCGCGCCGATCCTTCGCTGGAATCTGCACAAGCGCTATCTCCTCGACTTGTCCTCCAGCGGGGTGGACATCATCCCCACGACGCTCGTTCCTGCCGGAGGTACGGTCGACTGGGCGGCGCTCTTCGCGCGGCACGGCGATCTCGTGCTGAAGCCCGCGATCTCTGCGGGGAGCTTCGCCACGGTGCGGGTCGGTCGCGGGGAGGAGGCCGCTGCGGTGGAGCATGTGCGCTCGCATGGTGGCCGCGACTTCCTCGTCCAACCCCTTCTCCGCTCGGTGGTTGAGCACGGCGAGACCAACATCGTCTGCTTCGGCGGGCGGCCGTCGCACGCGATCCACAAGGGCGCGCGCTGGAGCGGTCAGGCCGAGCAGTCGAGGGGACTCGTCGCGCCGACGGCGGCCGAACTCGACCTTGCGGCACGGACGCTGGCCGCGGTCGAGGGGCTTGGGCTCGGCGTTCCTGCCTACGCCCGTGTCGACTGCGCGGCGGGTCCCGATGGGCGGCCGCTCCTGATGGAACTCGAACTGCTGGAGCCGGCGCTGTTCCTCGACCGCCTGCCGAGCGCCGCCGACGCGCTCGTGGCGGCCGTGCTGGCCGACCATGCTTCCGAATAACAGCGGCCAGCGGGGGTTTGTGCGATTTCCCGCAAGTGCCTGACAAGTCGAGCCGCTGCTTTTCGCCTCCCTCGTGAACCTGATCGGGTCTGTGTCTGACCGCTCGGTTCGCGAGAAAGGTGACCACACTTATGAAGCTTTCAGCCGTTTCGACCGCCGTTGCCGGCGCTCTCGTTCTTTCTTCCGCCGCCCACGCCGACCTCGTCACGGTGCTCTGCACCGGTACGGGTGCTGGCCGCAATGTGAACGTCACGCACGGCACGACCACCGCGAATGTGTTCGCCGGTCAGCTCCGCCTGACGCTCACCAACAGCACGGGCCAGAATGTGAACGGTCTCTGGACTTCGTTCTGCACGGAACTGAGCCAGTTCATCTACATCAACGGTGCCGCCCAGACCTATCAGGTCCTTCCGGTGTCGGATCTTCCGATCCCCGGCGCAGGCATGGGCTCCACCCGCGCCAACGCCGTCGCCCGCATGTTCGCGTCCGCGGCCGGCACGCAGTACGGCACCAACGCCGACCTCGCCGCCGCCTTCCAGATCGCCGTCTGGGAGATCACCATGGACTTCGACGGCACCGCCGGCAGCATCAACATCGGCGCTGGCACCTTCAAGGGCAACAACCTCACGGCTGCCATCCAGAGCAACCTGACGGCCCTCTTCGCGGCGGCCAGCAACCTCTCGGGCGCGCAGTCGACCATCCTCGGCATCGGCAATTCGACCTACCAGGACCAGCTCCTCGATGTGTCGACCTTCATCCCCGCGCCCGGCGCCGTCGCGCTGCTCGGCCTCGCGGGCCTCGTCGGCGCGCGCCGCCGCAAGTGAAGCACCTTCTCGCCTGAACCGCACCCCTCGGAGTCACCTCCGGGGGGTGTGTCTTTTTACGCGCGTCACCTTGCGCTGCGCGCGGCCGCCCGTTGCTCGGGCCACATGCCGAAGAGCGTGGCGTGCATCACGCGGTAGAGCGCGGTGTTGTCGAGGTCGCCGCGGGCGAACTCGCTGTTGAGGCCGGCCGCGCGCACGACGACGGGGTCGCCGCCGTCCTGATGGCTCGCCCAGGCCACCGCGAACGGGAACTGGATGCCGCGGGCGTCGGGCGCCGACACGAAGGGCTCGGTGCGAGGGCCACCGACGCCGTCGAGCGGCGCCGCATCGCCGGGGAGGTTGGTCGGCAGCGGCTTTCCGCGAACGATCACGCCGCTCGACTCGGGCATGGCGACCAGCTGCGGGCGGCTCGCGTCGCTGTCCGCTGCGACGAGCACGAGCGTGTCGGGGTGATCGCGGCGGAAGCGCTCGGCGGCCGCGATGGTGGCGTCCGCGCGGCGCATCGCCTCGAGGAGGCCGCCTGCGTTGTTGAGGTTCGAGAAGTTGTCGGTGCCCTCCTCCTCGACGGCGAGGAAGAAGCCCTTCGGGTTTCGGGCGAGGACGCGCAGCGCCGCCTCGGTCATCTCGGCGGCGGTGGGGGCCGAAGGGGAGTACGGCGGGAGCCCGAGCTTCGCGAGCGACTCCTCGTCGCGGTCGTTGTAGGTGTCTGTCTCCGCGAAGAGGCCGAGCAGGTGTGTGGTTTCGGGCGGAACGGCGGCGAGCTCGTCGCGCGTGAACACGACGGCGTAGCCGGCGGCGCGCGCTTCGTCGACGAGGTTGCGGGCGTCGGCGCGGCGCCCCACGCCGTGGCGCCCCTGCACGCCCTTCGGCAGGAAGTACGCCTCGCCGCCGCCGAGGATCACATTGGGCTTCCCCTCGAGGAGCTGCCGGCAGATCTCGTCGGCCATGCTGCGCTTCGGCACGCTTGCGAGGAAGCAGGCCGTCCCGGGCTCCGCGAGATGACCTGAGTTGACCATGCCAACGGAGCGCCCGTCGCGCAGCGCGTCGCGCATCAGGCTGATGCGCTCGCCCGTCGGTGCGAGCGGGATCTCCGTCCCGTCCATCCCGAAGCTGTCGAGCGGCACCTTCACGCCGTAGGCGTGGATCGTGCCGCCGGTGTTGCTCGCGGGCGCGAGGCTGTCGCGCACATGCGGGCGGTAGATCGCGATCGACGGGAGCGTGTCCCATGCGAGCTTGCCGTCGGGTCCGGCCTGATGCACGCGCGCGAGGCCCCAGTGCCCGAGGCCGGTGCCGTCCGGGTGAATGAAGATCACGCTGCCGCGCGCCGGTGCGGGCGTGGCGGGCGCGGCAGGCGGCTCGGTGGAGGCGAGCAGGGCGGCCGCGACGAAGAGCGAACTCAGCATGCGCGCACGATAAAGGAAGAAGCGCCCTGCGCGCGGGTGCGGGCAGGGCGCTTGCGAAGTCTTGACGGTGCGTTCGGCGGACGGGAGGCTCAGCGCACCGAAGCCTGACCGAATCGAAGCCTCACCGAACTTTGGCGAGGAACGTCTTCGTCTCGGCGCGCGAGGCCTTGATGATGGCGTCGGCTCGCTTCGGGTTCGCCTTCGCCTCGAGAAGCGCGGTCAGCATCATCGGGGCGACGATGGTCGCGTCGCTCTCGACGACGAACATCGGGGTCTTCTCGGTGAGCTTGTCCCAGGTGATCTTCTCGTTCGGCGTGGCGCCCGAGTACGAGCCGTAGGAAGTGGTCGAGTCGCTGATCTGGCAGAAATACGCCCACGGACGCACGGGTTCCTGCAGGTCGTACTTGATGCTCGGCACCACGCAGATGGGGAAGTCGCCGGCGATGCCGCCGCCGATCTGGAAGAACCCGATGCCCGCGCCCTTCGACAGACGCTTGTAGTCGTCGTAGAAGCCCGCCATGTATTCGATGCCGCTCTTCACGATCGAGGCGCTGCACTCGCCGAACTTCACATGCGACGCGAAGATGTTGCCGAAGGTCGAGTCTTCGTGCCCCGGCACCACGATCGGCAGGTTCGCCTTCGCGGCCGCGAGCAGCCAGCAGTCGTCCGGGTTGCCCTCGAACTTCGACTTCGGCAGCGACAGGACGAGCTCGTAGAAGTACTCGTGCCAGTAGCGGCGCTCGCCGTTCTTCGTCGCCTTCATCCACATCGGGACGAGGATCTTCTCGACCGAGCGGAACGCCTCGTCCTCGGGGATGCTCGTGTCGGTGACGCGGCGCATGCGCTGCTTGAGGATCTTGGTGTCGTCCTCCTTCGTGAAGTAGCGGTACTCGGGGAAGTCCTTGTAGCTGTGGTGCGCCACGAGGCGGAAGAGCGACTCCTCGAGGTTCGCGCCCGTCACCGAGAGGCCGTGCACGAGGCCCGCGCGGATCGCGGGGGCGAGCGTGATGCCGAGCTGCGCCGAGCTCATCGCGCCGGCGACGGCCCAGTACATCTTGCCGCCCTTCGAGACATGGTCCCAGTAGGCGAAGAGGGCGTCGCGGGTCGAGCGCGCGTTGAAGTTCTTGTAGTTGCGAGCGACGAACTCGAGAATGGGCAGGGACTGCGTGGACATAGGGGTGGAAATGTACCCGAGCCGAGGAGCGCGGTGCGCGGCGGGATACACTGCAAACCGTGGCGATTCCTCCATCGGCCATCCTCGTGACGGGCGGCGCCGGCTTCATCGGCAGCAACCTCGTGCGGCACCTGAACGCCGCGGCCGACGACGCCGTGGTGACGCTCGACAAGCTGACCTACGCAGGGCATCGGGAGAATCTCGCGGGTCTCGCGCATCCCGAGCGGCACACTTTCGTGCACGCCGACATCTGCGACCGCGAGCGCTGCCTGGCGGTCCTGGCCGAGCACCGCGTGCGCGCCGTCGTGCACCTGGCGGCCGAGTCGCATGTCGACCGCTCGATCATGGGCGCCGAGGAGTTCGTGCAGACGAACATCGTCGGCACGCAGCGGCTCCTCGAGGCGGCGCGGGCGCACTGGCACGCGCTGGGCTCCGACGAGCGCGCGCGTTTCCGCTTCGTGCATGTGTCGACCGACGAGGTGTACGGCAGCCTCGCGCCCGCCGACGCGCCGTTCACCGAGGAGTCGCCGGTCCGCCCGAACAGCCCGTACGCGGCCAGCAAGGCGGCGGCCGACCATCTCGTGCGCGCGGCGCACCGCACGCACGGGCTGCCCGTCGTCGTCACCAACTGCTCGAACAACTACGGGCCGCGGCAGATGCCGGAGAAGCTGATCCCCGTGGTGATCGAGCGCGCGCTCGCAGGGAAGTCGATCCCGATCTACGGCGACGGCGAACAGGTGCGCGACTGGATCCATGTCGACGACCACTGCCGCGCGCTCGTGCGCGTGCTCGAGGCCGGCCGCACGGGCGAGGTCTACAACATCGGCGGCGACTGCGAGAAGACGAACCTCGCGCTTGTCCGCGCGCTGTGTGCGGTGCTTGACCGCGAGCGCCCGCGTGCGGACGGCGCGAGCTACGCCGCGCAGATCGCGCATGTCGCCGACCGGCCGGGGCACGACCGCCGCTACGCGATCTCAAGCGCGAAGATCGCGCGCGAACTCGGCTGGCGGCCCGCGCTCGCGTTCGAGCAGGGGCTCGCCGACACCGTGCGCTGGTACCTCGCGAACGGCGCGTGGCTGGCGGCGGTGGCGAACGCGGAGCACCGCGAATTCATGGCGAGGCAGTATGGTGGGTGAGGGTGCGTGCGCCGTCGCGGCGAGCGAGGCGCGTAAAGGGCAGCCAGCATGATCATCGCAGGCCTCATCAACTTCATCATCACGGCGCTGCTTCTCGCGACGATCGTCTCGATCCCACTCTTCTGGCTGGAGCGGCGGCGTTTCCGAGGCCTCGGAATCAGCGACGCCAGCCCGGCTTGCGGGAAGTGCCTCTACCCGATGCGCGGTTGGGGGTCGGCGGTCTGCCCCGAGTGTGGTTCGAGCACGCTGAAGGTCGGGGTGATCACGGGTTCCACCAAGGCGCGCCGGCTGGCGTTGTGCTTCGTGGCGTGCGGTGCGCTCTGCCTATTCGGAACCGGCATGGTCATGGCGCAGATGACGCTCACCATCCGCACGACAGTCATCGATCAAGTATGGACTTCCTCCGAATTCGCCTGGCTTTCAAGCAATCTGGATTGGCGGCAGCGGCATGGCCCGTTCGGCGCTGTCGAGCGTCCCGTTGCGAGACTCACCGTTTCCGCTTCTGGAGGACAGTCTTCGCCCGACGAGCGGGCGACGCGGGTGGTCGAGTGGACTGACCCGACGATGTCGCCTACCCACGAGGCGGTCGTCAAAGCGATCGAGGATGTCGCCGGCGATCGCATCGATGCGTCCGCGACCCGGAAACACGCGACCGCCATGCTGAACGGATTGAAGCCGACGATGAGAGGCGCACGCTCTCCGTCTGGAGGGTCTCAACCGCACACGTTCGCGCCATGGAGCGGCGGCGGGAACTTCAGCGTGGAAGCTTCGCGGCACTGGATCGCGTCGCTCGTTTGGCTGCCGCTCGTTCTGGGAGTCGTGGGCGTCATCGTGGTGCGCCGCAAGATCAGCACCGGCCGGCGCGCCGTGCGCGAACAGGACTGGGGCGGCGCGAAGAGTTGAGGGCGACGAGTTGAGGGCGAGGAAGTGAAAGCCTGTGGTTTCCCCTGCGAGATCCGATGGGCGGGTGGCGTCGGCTATTGCTTGATCTCGCAGAGAAACTGGAGATGCGGAGCACTGTCGCCGAAGGCGGAGCGCAGCGATGCCTGAGCGGGCGATACAAGTGGCGACCTTCTCGCCAACCTGCTCGCGCTTCGCCGCGCTCCGCGCTCGGCGGGCCGTGCGGCATTTTTCTCACGGAGACACGGAGAACACGGAGAGCTATCCACGAAGGCGGAGCGCAGCGAAGCCTGAGC
>Ga0209972_10001683_pt1 | contig 18953 bp, 6 predicted proteins | sample NOAtaG_7_FD_187302 | JGI IMG/M metagenome (GOLD analysis project Ga0209972, IMG submission 187302) | Freshwater lake microbial communities from Lake Erie, under a cyanobacterial bloom - NOAA_Erie_Diel1S_2200h metaG (SPAdes) (version 2) | ecosystem: Environmental > Aquatic > Freshwater > Lake ... | reverse complement strand
AAGGCTGGAACGTGCTCGGCTTGCTGCTGCAGGAGCAGCAGCAACCGCAGGCGGCGGTCAGCGCCCTGCGCCGCGCCCTGCAGCTCAACCCCCGGCACGCCCAGGCCCTGAGCAACCTCGGGCATCTGCTGACCAGCCAAGGCGAGTGGCAAGCAGCTCTGGCCGCCTGCCGCAGGGCCATCGAGCTCCAGCCCGGACTGGCGGAGGCCTGGAACAACCTCGCCCAGGCCCTGGGCAGCGGCGGCCAGCTGGGGGAAGCGATCGAAGCCGGCCGCCGCGCCCTGACCCTTCGCACCCCCTTTCCAGAGGCAAGTCTGGGGCTAGCCCTGCTGCTGCGCCGCCAGGGAGGCGACGCTGCCCTGGCCGAGGCAATCGAGCTGCTGGGCCAGCTGATGGCCCATGGCAAGGGCCTGGCACCCGAGCAACTGAACCTGGTCTGGGAGCAGACCGTGGCCTGCTTCTGCGATCAGGAACGGCATCAGGAGGCCTGGCGACTGGCGAAGCGCGCCCTGGCGGCAGGCATCGACAGCGTCGCGATGCAGGCTCAGCTGGGCCGCGCCCTGGCCGGTTGCGGGCGCTTCACCGAAGCGGAACAAGCCTACGGTCGCGCCCTCGAGCGCCAGGGCAATGACGATGCCGGCCTCTGGCAGGCGCTGGGGTTGATGCACCTGGAGCGCGGCCAGGCCGAGCCCGCTTGCCATGCCTTCCGCCGTGCCCTGGAGCTGGAGCCCAGCAACGTCGCCAGCCTGCACAACCTGACCCTGTCCCTCATGGACCTGGGAGAGCTGGCGGAGGCCCGCCAGTGCTGCGAGCGACTGCTGAGCCTTGCTCCCACCGATGCCGTTGTGCTCCCGCTGGCCTGTGATCTGCTGCCAGTGGAGCAGCACGACAGACTGCAGAGGGCGCTGGCAGCCGCGGCAGCATCCGAACCCAGCCTCGAACACCAGGCCCTCCTGGCCTTCGCCTCCGCCCGGCTGCAGCGGCGACGCCGTGAGCAGGGCAGCAGCCTGGCCACGCTGCTGGAGGCCAACCGGCTGCAGAAGGCCTGGCTTCAGAGCCAGCCAAACTTGGCTCCTTGGGATCCTGCGACCCTGCTGACCGGCGTCCAGCAGGCCGAGGCGACGGCCCTGGCCTTGCCCCCTGCCGACTGCAGCCAACCACTGATCTTCATCGTGGGGCTACCACGAAGTGGCAGCACCTTGCTTGAATCGATTCTTGCCTGCGACCCCGCGGTGCGTCCCCTCGGGGAGGTGAAACTGCTGGGTGCAGCCCTTAAGGAGGAGCCCAGTTGCGCGGCTGTCGCCAGTCGCTACCTCGCCGCCGCCGCTGACAGGCTGAATGAACCTCTTACCCCCCAGACCGTGCTGGTGGACAAGCAGCTGGGCAACTACCAGTACGCCCGCATCATTCCGCACCTGTTTCGTCAGGCCCGCATCGTGCATGTGCACCGCAATCCGATGGATCAGATCCTCTCGATCCTCTGGGAGCACTTCCCCGATCCGGCGATCACCTGGGCCTACGACCTCAATGACCTCGTGGCCGTGTACGACGGTTATCGCCGCGTGATGGCGCACCTGGACGCCTTCCCAGAACTCCCGCTGTACCATTGCAACTACGATCGGCTGGCGCAGGATCCCGCCACTGAGATCCCACGGCTGGTGGCCTTCTGCGGCCTGCCCTGGCAGGAATCCTTTCTGCATCCGGAGCGCAGCCGCCGCACGGTGAGCACCGCCAGCGTGCTGCAGGTGCGGCAGCCGATCAATGCTTCCTCGGTAGGGGGCTGGCGCCGCTACGAGGAGGAGCTGCGGCCCTGGGCTTTACGGCTGGAGGCTCTGGGCTACCCCACCGGCCTGAGGGGGGCTCCATGAGGCCACCAGTTCCAGCAGGAGCGGCCGCTGTGGAACGGCAGGCCGCAGCGCTCCTGGAGAAAGGACGCTTCGACGAAGCCGAAGCGAAATACAGGCAACTGTTGGCCTCTGGAACGGCCAGTGCCTCGGCCCTGGTGAGCTATGCCGCCCTCTGCGGACGCACCGAACGGTTCGATGCCATGGTGCCACTGCTGCAGCGAGCCCTGGTCCTGGAACCCGACCTACCGGAGGCCCATCTGAATCTGGGGGTTGCACTGCGCCGGCAGGGGGATCTGGCGGGCGCGATCGCGGCCTACCGGCAGGCCCTGCAACTGCGCCCCCACAATCCGGATGGCTGGCACAACCTGGGGTTGGCGCTGGAGGCCGAGGGGAAACCAAATGAGGCCGCACTCGCCTACAGACGGGCCCTGCAACTTCGGCCCACCTCTCCCGCGACCCTGACCCAACTCGCCGGGGTACTCGCTGGCTGATGCCCTGATGTGCCTGCAAGCGGCTGTGGCCCAGGATCCCGGCAACGTCGACGCCATGGCCAACCTGGGTCTTGTCCTGGTGGAATCAGGCAAAGCCGAACACGCTCTGCCCTGGTTGGAACAGGCGCTTCAGGAGCGCAGCGAAGATGGTCGCATCGGCTTCAACCTCGCCTATGCCCTTCAGAGGGCGGGGCACCTGAATGCAGCGGCTGCCGCCTATCAGCAGGTGTTGGAGCGAGAACCAGGCTGTTGGGAGGCCTGGCAGAACCTGGCAGTCGTATTGCGCAAACAGGGTGATTTGCAGGCCGCCATTGATGCTTGCCAGAGAGTGCTAGACCACGATCCACACCGGAGTGATGTTCTCAGGGAGAAAGCGATCGTCTTCTATGAACTCGGCGATGAAGCCAGGGCAGGAGCAACAGTTCAGAGCGCAGCGGAACAGAAGCCTACGGAGCTTGCCTATCGCTACCCGGCCATCACCATCGAAGCGATTCCCCTCAATCGCCAGGAGATCACTGCAAGCCGGGTGCGCTTTCTCCAGCATGTTTTAGGTCTCGCCAGCGATTCATCTCTATCCCTGGACGCCGGCCTTCCCTTCAATCCGTCCTTCTGGCTGAGCTACCACAATGCCGATGACAGGCCTCTTCTGGAAGCAGTGCACACCGTGTTCGCGACACCGAGACGGTCTTCAGCCAACTCACCAAAACCACGAGATCGACGAAGTCGTGTTGGCTTGATCTCCAGCTCATTTGGGGAGAAGCCCGACCCGTGCCATGTGATCCAACTGCTCTACGGTCCGCTGCTGACTGCCCTGGAGCAAGCGCCGGATCTGGAGCCGGTTCTACTGGCAGCGCCATCCCTGAGCACATTCCAGGAAGAGAGCATCCAGGCAGCAGAGAGTTGCACATTGCTGTTTTATCTGGATGTGGACCTGAATCCAGACATCTGGTGCCTGGCTCACGACCGCCTCGCACCCATTCAGGTCACCAGCTGGGGCAACCCCAACACCACCGGCATGGCCAGCATCGACTACTACCTTTCAGCAGAGGCGATGGAACCCCCTGGGGCAGATGCTCTCTACACCGAAACCTTGATCCGCTTCTCGCGTTTGCCCTGCATCTATACCCCGCCCACCCTGGACGGCATCCAATCTGACCGGGCCGGGTTCCAGCTCTCGGCCACCGAGCTGCTGATCGGCATCCCCCAGAGCCTGTTCAAGTTGCATCCCGACTACGACCTCGTTCTCGAGCGGATCGTGCAGCTGGTGCCCAACTCCCGCCTCGTATTGCTGGAGGGATCCCGGCCACACCACACCACACGCCTGAAGCAACGCTGGGCACAGAGCGTTCCACAGGTACTCGATCGAGCCAACTTTCTGCCGCGACTCAGCCGCGAACGCTATCTCACCCTGCTCGACACCGTGGACATTCTGCTGGATCCCTTCTTCTTTGGCAGCGGCAACAGCTTCTATGAAGCCATGGCCATCGGCACCCCCCTGGTCACCCTGCCCGGGCGATATATGCGTGGGCGGATCGTGGCGGGCGGCTACAAGCAGATGGGGCTGGAACATCAGGCCCCCATTGCCACCTCAGCCGAAAACTACATCCAATGGGTACAACGCCTGGCGGCCGACCCCGAACTGCGTTCGATGCTGAAGGCTTTGATCCGGACGGCTGCGGCCCAGCACCTGTTCAACGACCAGACGGTGGCCGCAGAATTCATCGCCTTCTTCCGCGCCGCCATCGCCGCCAGCCATGCCGGGCAGCGCCTGCCTCCAGGTTGGCAACCGGCATCTAACACGCCAATCCCCACGGCTGATCCCCTCTGATTCTTCCCTGATGACGTTGCAAGAGTGCCGCTGCCCGGTCTGCGGATACACCCTGGCCGCCCTGATCTTTGAGCCCGGAAGGGAGCCGCTGGCCACCATCGTTTGGCCGGAATCGGCGGAGGCAGCCAGGGCAGTGGAGCGGTTTGAACAGCGCTACGTGCAGTGCCTGCGCTGCGCCCATGTCTGGAATCCCCTGTTCGATTGGCAGAGCGTTCCCTATGGCGACAAACCCAACCGGATGTTCAATCGCAGCAGCCGCTGGTCTGATCACCTGCGCCAGCTCTGCGCCTCCTTGCTGGAGCGGCTGCCGGCTGAACCCACCGTGGTGGAGATCGGCTGCGGCGATGGCGGTTTCCTGAGCGCACTGGCCGAGACCAGCCAGGGGCTGGGCACCTTTCTGGGCTTCGATCCCTCCGGCGATGTGGATCCCGATCAACAGGCCTTTCAGTTCTCCCGCTCCCTGTTCGAGCCCCTGCGGGATGTGCCCCGTCACCAACCGGATCTGATCGTGATGCGCCACATCATCGAACATCTCACCGCCCCCTCTTCCTTCCTCCACTCCCTGGCCTGGGCGGCCAGCGAGTGCCCGGCTCCCACCCTTCTCTACTGCGAGGTTCCCTGCATCGATCGGGTGTTCGAAACCGGTCGCATCGCCGACTTCTACTACGAGCATCCCTCCCAGTTCACCACCAGCTCCTTCGACGCGCTGCTGGCGGGCGCCGGCAGGGTGATCGAACGCCGCCATGCCTACGGGCATGAGGTGCTCTGCGGACTGGTGGAGCTGGAACCCACTTCGATGCAACAACAGTTGCGGCGGCAGGCGGCCCGGTTTCAGGCCAGCGTGCCCGTGGCGATCCGCACGATCCGCGAGCAGATCAGCCAGCTGCGGACAGAAGGCAAGCAGCTGGCCCTCTGGGGGGGCACCGGCAAGGCGGCCGCTTTCTTGCACCACTACGGCATCACAGCCGCGGACATTCCCCTGGTGGTGGACTCGGATCCGCGCAAGCACGGCACCTACGTACCAGGAGTGGGGCAGGAGATCCTCCCAGTGGAGACCCTGCTACGGCACCCCGTGGATGTTGTGATCATTCCCAGCCAGTGGCGAGCCCGCGACATCTGGATCGAGGCCACAGCCCTGGGCCTGTCGTGTGAGTCGGTGCTGATCGAGCACGGCGGCCGTCTGGTGGATCTGCTACACGACGAGCACCCGTATCACTGACGCCCTGAACCGAATCCGACGCATCCATCCCAGCAGCCATTCGATCGTGACTCCCGCCCCCACACCTTCCGCTCTCGAGCGTCAAGCCGACGCGTTGCTGCACCAGGGCCACCCTGCCGAGGCGGAGGCGCTCTACCGCCAGGTGCTGGCCAACGAGGTGCCAACGCCGGCTGCCCTGGGCAATCTCGCTGCCCTCTGGTGCCTTCAGGGCCGTTGGCGGGAGGCGATCCCCTTGCTGCAGCGCCAGTTGCGGCTGGTTCCATCCCACCCGGTGGCCTGGCGGAACCTGGGCCTGGCCCAACTGCAGCTTGGGAACTCCCAGGCCGCCATCGAGGCCTACAGGCAAGCCGTGGCCTCGCCCGGAGGGGGCTGGGAAAGCTGGTTCGGCCTGGCCAATGCCTGCCGGGAGCATGGCGATCATGCAGCGGCGATCGAGGCCTACCGGCGCTGCCTGGAGCTGTGTCCTGGCAACGCTGACGCTGCCAACAATCTTGGAGGTGTGCTGCAGGCCAAGTACGACCTTCCGGGAGCCATAGCCGCGTACCGGCAAGCGATCGCCACCGATCCAACACGGGCAGAGGCCTTCAACAATCTTGGCATCGTGCTGCGGGAGATCGGCAACGTCTCGGAAGCCATCAACGCCCATCAGCGGGCGGTAGCGCTCGAGCCCGGGATGGCCCTGGCCCACGCCAATCTCGGCATCGCCCTGTGGGCAGCCAACGATGCGGCGACGGCCCAGGCCGCGTTTGCCGAGGCCGCCAGGCTCGGCCCAAATGATCTGGGCCTTGCCCTTAGTGCCCTGGCGATCCACGAGGTCTACCCATCAACCGCCGCGATCCAGACGGCACGGCAGCGATTCACAGACGGCCTGACGTCGCTGCTGCAGCGGTTCGAAGCGTCAACAAAAACAATGATCTGGGATAGGCAGCCCTGTGTCCCGAGCTATTACCTCTCGTACCACAATCAAAATGACCGGCCTTACCTGGAACTCCTGCACCTAGTGATCAGCATGGCGCTGAGGCCACCGGAACCAACCGAAACCACATATGAGGTTACCTACGGACCATCATCCGCGCCTTGCCATCCCGTGGCTCGCGTTCCAACTCGGATTGGCCTCGTAAGCGGTCTCTGCAAAGCAGGCCATGTAATTGGGAGGTTGTATGAAGGGTTGCTCCGCAATCTGGAAGCAGCCGATGACATGGAGACCATTCTATTCCATCTGCCATTTGGCAGTCAACAACTCAGCTTCGAAGCCTCGCCAGATCACACCATCAGCCACCACGAACTCTCTCCCAGACGTGAGCGAGCGGAGGAACAGATCCGTGCGATGGATTGTGATCTACTTTTCTATCTCGATGTAGATATGGAGCCAGCAATCTGGAGCCTGGCCAACACCCGCTTGGCACCGGTACAGGTCACAAGTTGGGGGAACCCCAACACCACCGGCATGGCCAGCATGGACTATTACCTGTCGGCGGCCGCAATCGAACCACCAGAAGCAGATACGCTCTACACGGAAACCTTGATCCGCTTCTCGCGCCTGCCCTGCATCTACTCCCCACCCCCGCTCGAAGGGATCAAGCCCGACCGTGCCGGGTTCCAGCTCTCCTCCACCGAACTGCTGATCGGGATCCCCCAGAGCCTTTTCAAGTTCCATCCCGACTACGACGCTGTGCTGGAGCGGATCGTGCAGCGAGTACCCAACTCTCGCCTCGTGTTGCTGGAGGGATCACGACCGCACCACACCGCCCGCCTGAAACAACGCTGGGCCCAGATCGCTCCACAGCTACTCGATCAGACTGTGTTTCTGCCGCGGCTCAGCCGCGAGCGCTATCTCACTCTGCTCGACACCGTCGATATTCTGCTAGACCCATTCTTCTTCGGCAGCGGCAACAGCTTCTATGAAGCCATGGCCATTGGCACACCGCTGGTCACCCTGCCCGGGCAGTTCATGCGAGGGAGGATCGTGGCAGGCGGCTACAAGCAGATGGGGCTGGGGCAACAGGCTCCGATTGCCACCTCAGCTGACAACTACATCGAGTGGGTAGTACGCCTGGCCCACGACCCCGAACTACGCTCCAACCTGAAGGCTTCGATCCAAACGGCCGCACAGCAACACCTATTCAACGACCAGATGGTGGCTGCGGAATTCATCACCTTCATCAAAGCCGCCATCGCCGCCAACCGCTCAGGCCAGAGGCTGTCGTCAGACTGGCACCCCTCAGAATCACCAGATATTAGGACTCAGAAGGCCGTGAGCTGATCCTTGATCTGATCTGAGCCCGGGCCACGAAGATCATTGGTAACATTCTCTCCGATGCGGCCACTGACCTGAAGCCGCTCGGTGCCGGTATTCGTCCCGATCAGGCTTGCCGCAACGGTGCTGCTGCTGCCACCCCCACCAACGACCAGTCCTGAAACAACAGGAACTGGTCGAATGTTGGGAGTGCCGATGGCACCACTCAAATTGATATCGGAATTTTGCCGAGTGATGAATGCATCGGTTCCGGCAGTGGCCACCATGCTGGAAAGACCAGACACAGCCGAGAGAACCCCAGCCGAACCAGCATCAAAGCTGGTCATCGCCGCCAGAAAGGCCGTGCCACTGTTGCCGGCCGTGAGAGGATTGCCGGTTGCCGTGAAAGTGGCCAGGCCTGTGACGTCGCCAGTGGCTTCGAAGCCAATGCCATAACTGTTGGAGAAGGTGGTAGCGGCCTCCAGCGACAATTGCCGTGCTGCTCCCAGCATCGGCATTTGAGCAGTCTGGGCCTGGCCAGGCTGAACTCCAGCTGCCACGAGGCTCACCGCAACGGTCCCAAGGACAAGACGCGGAAGATAGGGAGACTGACGAGGTGGCTGCATGAGTAGCGGCTCATGGAGGTGAGCCGGGGGAGGTGGTGGATCAGCGAAAAGGGGCGAGACGCGGTGAGGGAAAACGAGGGGGTCAGATCAGGAGGAAATCCGTGCTGAGAAGTGAGGTCGCGGGCGAGGCGGCATTGAAAGCCCCGTTAAGGCGAGCAAGTGTGAAACGACCGCCAGTAGTAATGCCATTGCTATCCCAGTATAGGTACAGGTCGGCGGTGCTACCGACCTGGGTGAAGTAGAACTGCGGACCGGTGGTCACCGGCAGCCCGAAGGTCACGGTTGGCGCGGCGCCCTTGGCAAGCCCAAGATCCGCCGCATCGAACATCAGCTTGTCGGTTCCGGTGATGAAATCGGTCACGATCTCGGTGAGATCGCCAAGGGCAAGAGAGTCGTAGTAGAAGCGGTCGGCACCGCTTCCTCCTGTGATCGTGTCTGCTCCGGCTCCGCCGCTGATGGTGTCGTCACCGGCACCGCCAAGCATGGCGTCCAGACCAGCCCCACCACTCATGGTGTCGTTGCCGCTGCCACCAAAAATCAGGTCGCTGTAGGTGCCACCGTCAAGGGTGTCGTTACCATCACCACCATCTAGCGTGTCGTTACCTGCCTCACCGCGGAGGCTGTCGTTGCCCAGGCCACCGATCAGGAGATTGGACGACGCATTGGCGAACACTTTGTCATCGAAGACAGTGCCAAAGACACCCTCCATGTTGCGGTAAGTCTCGTTACCCAACCCGGCTGCCGTGAGGTTGAGGGCTGTATTCGTACTTGCCGTCACCAGGGTCATCGTGATCGCGCTGGTGCCATCGCTCAGATCCAGCAGGTCAAGTCCGACACCTCCATCAAGGACATCATCGCCAGCACTTCCTTTCAGGGTGTCGTTGCCACCGCCGCCAACCAGGCTGTCGTTGCCTGCGTTGCCGTAAATCGTATCGGCACCGCTGCCGCCGGTGAAGGTGTCAGCGCCTGTGTTGCCATACAAAGCGACAGCGGCAGTAGACAAGCCGGCATTCACCGTGGTGTTGACACCTGCGTTGCTGGTGGTGGTGGCGTTGAGCGCTGATGCAACAAGAGTGACCGTACCGGTGCCAGTCACAGCAATCGCGGTAGTGCCGGCGCTGTGATTGACCCGATCATTGCCATCACCCGCATCCGTGATCGTATTCGTCCCGGCACCGCCGTTGATCGTGTCATTGCCGGCTCCAGCGGTGATCGAGTCGTCTCCGCTGTTGCCATTGAGGCTGTCGTTACCGGCGGCGCCGCTGATTGTGTCGTTACCAGAGCCGCCGGACAGGGTATCGGCACCGGTATTGCCATTGAGAGTGACCGCCGCAGTTGAGACGGCACCGCTGGCGTTGGCGTTAACAGTGGTACTGGTACCTACTGCGCTGGTGGTCGTCGCGCCCAGGGCAGTGGCATAAAGCGTAACCAGACCAGTTCCGGTGACAGCAATGGCAACGGTGCCGGCATCGTGATTGATCCGATCAGCGCCCTGGCCAGCATCACCGATCGTGTTCGCCCCCGCACCACCATTGATCGTGTCGTTGCCAAGTCCGGCTGTGATCGTGTCATCACCATCATTGCCGGCGATGCTGTCATTGCCGGCACCGCCAATGATCGTGTCATTTCCAGCGCCGCCGTTGATCGTGTCATTGCCAGAGCCACCGATCAGAGAGTCATCGCCTGTGTTGCCATTCAGGGTCACTGCGGCGCTGGAACCACCCGCATCCACCGTCGTGTTGACGTCCTCTGCACTGTTTGCCGTGGCGCCAACCTGAGAGGCGTTGAGGGTGACAGTGTCGGTGCCCGTGACCGCCAGGGTCACGGAGCTGGTTGTGCTGTCATGGGTGATCACATCCGCTCCATCACCCGCATCCGTGATCGTGTTCGTGCCGGTCCCAGCGTTGATGATGTCAACACCCGCGCCTCCGGTAATCAAGTCATTTCCGACTCCACCAGAGATGGAATCGTTGCCGCTGTTCCCGACGATGGTGTCATTACCAGCAGCACCACTGATCGTGTCGTTCCCTGATCCACCAATCAGAGAGTCGGCACCCGTATTCCCATTCAGCGTCACCGCAGCGCTTGAGCCACTGGCATTCACCGTGGTACTCACTGCTCCACTGTTGGCCGTGGCGCCGGCCTGACTCGCATTCAGCGTCACCACACCCGAACCCGTCACAGCCAGCGTCACCGTGCTGGCGGTGCTGTCGTGGATGATCAGATCGGCGCCATTACCACCATCGGTGATCGTGTTATTTCCCGTACCGGCATTGATGACATCATTGCCAGCACCAGCACTGATCGAATCATCTCCTTCATTGCCGATGATCGTGTCATCGCCAGAGCTGCCACTGATCGTGTCATTGCCTGATCCACCTGTCAGGCTGTCATTCCCACTATTTCCATTCAGCGTCACCGCCGCCGTCGAACCGCTCGCGTTCACTGTCGTATTCACAGCTCCGCTGTTGGCGGTTGCTCCAGCCTGAGACGCATTCAGCGTCACCACTCCCGTCCCGGTCACCGCCGCCGTCACCGTGCTGATGGCGCTGTCGTGCGTGATCACATCCGCGCCATTGCCCGCATCGGTGATCGTGTTGGTGCCAGCGCCCGCGTTGATGCTGTCGTCTCCGGCACCACCACTGATTGAGTCATTACCAGCATTGCCCGTGATCGTGTCATCGCCGGCTCCGCCGCTGATCGTGTCGGCTCCCGAGCCGCCCACCAGGGAATCAGCGCCACTATTTCCATTCAGCGTCACCGCAGCAGTGGAGCCACTGGCACCCACCGTGGTGTTCACGGCTCCACTGTTCGCCGTGGCTCCAGCTTGAGACGCATTCAGCGTCACCACTCCCGTTCCCGTCACGGCCAGGGTCACCGAGCTAGTGGCGCTGTCGTGCGTAATCAGATCGGCGCCACTGCCCGCATCGGTGATCGTGTTGGTGCCAGCGCCCGCATTGATGCTGTCGTTACCCGCACCACCACTGATCGAGTCATTGCCCGCATTTCCCGTAATCGTGTCATCGCCGGCTCCGCCGCTGATCGTGTCGGCTCCCGAGCCGCCCACCAGGGAATCATTTCCACTGTTGCCATTCAGTGTCACCGCTGCAATAGAGGCACTGGCATCCACCGTGGTATTTACGGCTCCGCTGTTCGCCGTGGCTCCAACCTGAGACGCATTCAGTGTCACCACATCCGTTCCTGTTACGGCCAGCGTGACAGTGCTGAGGAGGCTGTTGTGCGTAATGACGTCGAAACCATCGCCAGCGTCAGTGATCGTGTTGCTGGCAGCACCGGCGTTGATGCGGTCATCACCACCCCCACCAGCGATTGAATCATTACCACTATTGCCAGTAATTGTGTCATCGCCAGCCCCACCACTGATCGTGTCATCGCCCGATCCACCTAACAGCGAATCCGCTCCGCTGTTCCCGATCAGCGTCACCGCCGCACTCGAGCCAGACGCAGTCACCGTTGTGTTCACACCGGATCCGCTCGTCGCCGTGGCTCCCGCCGCGCTCGCATTCAGTGTCACCACACCCGTGCTCGTCACCGCAATCGCACTGGTGCCCGCATCGTGATTGATCACATCGGCGCCATCACCCGCATCCGTGATCGTGTTATTCCCGGCGCCGCCGTTGATCGTGTCGTTTCCGGCTCCGCCGCTGATCGAGTCATCGCCACCGTTACCGATAATGCTGTCGTTACCGGCGCCGCCGCTGATCGTGTCAGCGCCAGAGCCACCCGTCAGGGAATCCGCTCCGCTGTTCCCGGTCAGCGTCACCGCTGCACTCGAGCCGGACGCATTCACTGTCGTGTTCACGCCTGATCCGCTCGTCGCTGTCGCTCCAACTGCGCTCGCGTTCAGCGTCACCACTCCCGTGTTCGTCACCGCAATCGCACTGGTGCCCGCATCGTGGTTGATCACATCGGCGCCATTGCCCGCATCCGTGATCGTGTTATTTCCAGCGCCACCGTTGATCGTGTCGTTTCCGGCTCCGCCGCTGATCGAATCATCGCCACCATTGCCCGTGATGCTGTCGTTACCCCCGCCGCCACTGATCGTGTCGTCGCCCGATCCACCAACCAGCGAATCCGCTCCGCTGTTCCCGGTCAGCGTCACCGCTGCGCTCGATCCAGACGCATTCACCGTCGTGTTCACGCCCAAGCCGCTTGTCGTCGTCGCTCCGGCCTGAGACGCATTCAGCGTCACCACTCCCGTGCTCGTCACCGCAATCGCACTGGTGCCCGCATCGTGGTTGATCACATCCGCGCCATTGCCCGCATCCGTGATCGTGTTATTCCCCGCTCCGCCATTGATCGTGTCATTACCGGCTCCGCCGCTGATCGAATCATCGCCACCATTACCCGTGATGCTGTCATCACCGGTGCCGCCACTGATCGTGTCGTCGCCAGATCCACCAACCAGCGAGTCCGCTCCGCTGTTACCAACCAGCGTCACCGCCAGACTCGATCCGGACGCGTTCACCGTCGTATTCACACCCGAGCCGCTCGTCGCTGTCGCTCCCGCCGCGCTCGCATTCAGCGTCACCACCCCCGTGCCCGTCACCGCAATCGCCGTCGTTCCAGCACCATGCGTGATCACATCGGCGCCATCACCGGCGTCCGTGATCGTGTTCGTCCCGGCGCCTGCATCAATACTGTCTGCTCCGGATCCGCCGCTGATCGAATCGTTGCCGGCATTGCCGCTGATCGTGTCATCGCCAGCTCCGCCACTGATCGTGTCGTCGCCCGATCCACCAACCAGCGAATCCGCTCCGCTGTTCCCGGTCAGCGTCACCGCTGCACTCGAGCCAGACGCAGTCACCGTCGTGTTCACGCCAGAGCCACTTGTCGACGTCGCTCCGGCCTGAGACGCATTCAGCGTCACCACTCCCGTTCCCGTCACCGCAATCGCTGTCGTTCCGGCACCGTGATTAATCACATCGGCGCCATCACCGGCGTCCGTGATCGTGTTATTTCCAGCTCCGCCGTTGATCGTGTCGTTACCGGCTCCGCCACTGATCGAATCATCGCCATCATTTCCCGTGATGCTGTCATTGCCAGCACCACCACTGATCGTGTCAGCACCAGATCCGCCCGTCAGTGAATCCGCTCCGCTGTTACCAACCAGCGTCACCGCTGCGCTTGATCCACCTGCGTTCACCGTCGTATTCACACCACTGCTGGTCGCCGTCGCTCCTGCCGCGCTCGCGTTCAACGTCACCACTCCCGTGTTCGTCACCGCAATCGCCGTCGTTCCGGCTCCGTGATTGATCACATCCGCGCCATCGCCGGCATCCGTGATCGTGTTATTTCCAGCGCCGCCGTTGATCGTGTCATTACCGGCTCCGCCACTGATCGAATCATCGCCATCATTTCCCGTGATGCTGTCGTTGCCGGCACCGCCGCTGATCGTGTCAGCACCAGATCCGCCCGTCAGTGAATCCGCTCCACTGTTCCCTAGCAGCGTCACCGCGGCGCTCGATCCGGACGCATTCACCGTCGTATTCACACCACTGCTGGTCGCCGTCGCTCCCGCCGCGCTCGCGTTCAGCGTCACCACTCCCGTGCTCGTCACCGCAATCGCCGTCGTTCCGGCTCCGTGATTGATCACATCCGCGCCATCGCCGGCATCCGTGATCGTGTTATTCCCGGCGCCACCGTTGATCGTGTCGTTACCGGCCCCGCCACTGATCGAATCATTTCCATCATTTCCGGTGATGCTGTCGTTGCCATCGCCACCAGTGATCGTGTCGTCTCCAGATCCACCGCTGAGAACGTCGTCGCCACTGTCACCATTGAGGGTCACGGCCACAGTCGAACCACTGGCGTTCACAGTGGTGTTGACGCTGGAAGCACTGGTAGCAGTGGCTCCAGTGGCAGTGGCGTTGAGAGTGACAGCGTCGGAACCAGTGACAGCGATGGTGACCGTGCTCGATGCGCTGTCGTGAGTGATCACATCAGCGCCATCACCAGCATCACTGATGGTGTTGTTACCTGTTCCACCGTTGATGGTGTCATCACCTGATCCACCTGAAATCCAATCATCACCATCATCACCGCTGATGATGTCATGACCAGAACCACCGCTAATGGTGTCATTACCACCGTTGCCAGTGAGAATGTCATCGCCGCCCAAACCACTGATTGAGTCGTCGCCAGCATCTCCAGCAAGAGTGTCGTTACCTGAAGTGCCATCTATCACATTCCCAGCTGCTTCAACAAGCACAGCCGTGCCGTCAAGCCAGATCAGTGAATGATCATCCGTGCTGTAACTGCTGGCAGATGGGGTAAGACCGCGCAACAAAGCAGAGAAACGCTCTCCCTCATCCCCTGCGGTATCAACGCTTCCGTTAAGACGGATGTCGATCGCATGGCCAAACTCCTCCAGCAGCACAGCCTCTATCTCGTCTGCACTGGCTCCGGCCAGCCAAGAACCATTAAGAAAGATTTTCTCGCCTTCCCCTGGCGCGTCGCTGGTGTAAGCACCTCTCAGGGCCGGCATGGCGGCTCCGTCGAGCACATCAATGCTGAGGGTGTCCGCCTCGAGGCTCTGGAGAAGGTCGTTGATGACCGCTGCAGCACCGGGGCCACTCGTGCCGAAGACCTCCTGCAGCAAGGCATCTAAATTCACGCCATCGGAGCCGGGGGGGCTTAGCCGCTCGACAGCCCGACGGAGAGCCTCCTGAAACAGGGACGACTGGAGCAGGCTGTCACCGGAATCGGGGGAGGAGGGGACCATCGCGGGGCTCGACAGAGGGGAGAAAGGGGAAGGCGGGGCGCGGCCCCTACGTCTGGGCCTACAGGTGGGCTACTACCGTTTTTTTATGCTAGCACCAGCCTTTATTGAGAACCCCCACTGGTCTCAGCGCCACCGAAACGCTTCATGTTTTTTATGGCTTTTATTTTGATGCCAAAAACCAGCAGAGCAAGACTATACGATCCCGAATAAAGCGCGAATGACCAAGGGATAGCATAACGAGACTTAGCTAGCGAGACCAATAACGGGAAGCAATAATGGTCATATCAACAGGAAGTCACCAGACGCAAGTCCGGCGGCCGCTCCACCACTGATCCGGGCGATCGTGCTCGTGCCGCCACTCACGATCCCGTTGCTGTCCCAGTAAAGGCCAATATCGGCAGTACCACTGATCCCTGTATAATAAAACTGAGGCCTTGAATCACCGGACACAGGCACGAAAGAATTAACCAGTGGAGCCGCACCAACACTCAATCCCAGGTCAGTAGCATCAAAAACCAACAGATCACTGCCCTTAGTAAAGTCGGTGATCACCTCAGTGATACCACCAAGACTGGGAGACTCATAATAAAAGCGGTCAACGCCGATCCCTCCGGTAATGGTATCAACACCGGCTCCGCCTTGAAGCCAATCGTCGCCATCACCGCCAAGAAGAATGTCAAGCCCAGCTTCACCCACTAGCGTATCATTACCGGCATTTCCGAGCAGCCTGTCGTTAAACGTGCCGCCGTAGAAGAGATCTGCAGCAGCACTGCCATTCACCGTGTCGTTTCCAGCACCGCCGCTGATATATGTAAAATCATAGTTTCCGTTACTGGTTTCGGGCGTCGTCGTGTTCAGGCTGACAAGATTGGCACCAGCTCCAGCTGGGAACACCGCAAAATAAGCAGATATATCCTGATAAATTGACTTGCCATCAGAAAGATCGTACTGCAACAAATATGTCTGGCTGGTTGTGGTCAACGCAGAGATATCGCCAGAGATATCAATCAAGCGTCCTTGTCCATCATAATTAGCCGTCAATCCTGCCGGCAGGCCTCGCACTGCAACTACCGAGAGCAGCGGCTCCCCGATGGAAACCAGCGCTGTTGAGGACAGGCCACCGGCATCAATCGCGTTGTACTGAAGATCAGCGGATCCAGTCCAGGCACTGCCAGGAACAAAATGCAGCTGGGTTTGCCACACGCCACCCAGAAACGTGCCGGCGAAAGACACTCCAGCCTGCACCGGAGCACTCAGATCAGGAGAACCGCTGCCATTGTCGAAGTAGAGCGTACCGGTATCCGACGCCGGCAGAGCATTGAACTGAAATCTCACAGCGGTGCCATCCACGTCCGTCGCCTTCAGCACGAAGCTGGGCGTTCCAGTGGCAACCACCCCAGACCCCGGTGTGGACCGGTCATTAGCGATGAACCACTCGGCGGTGATCAGCCCCCTGGCGATGGTGGATGTCGACAGTGCCCACACATCGCTGTGGGGATCCGGCAGATAGCTGGGACTGGCCACATCCAGCGCCACCGGTGCGTCGTTAACCGGGGTCACACTGATCGTAAAGGTCTGAGGGTCGGAATCACTGTCACCGCCGTTAGCAGTCCCGCCATTATCGGTCAGACGAATCGTGATATCGGCTGAGCCAAAGGCATTCGTTGCTGGTGTATAGGTGAGGACGCCGGTGGTGCTTACCGACGGAGCCACACGAAACAAGCCAGGGTTGCTATTGCTATCGATGACGAAGCTGAGTGTCTGGGCCACTTGGGAATCGCCATCGTTAAGCGCAGCCGCCCAACCATTCACGGTTACTGGAGCCGCATCCTCCAGAACCACCTGATCAGCTCCCTTAACAAAACTGGGAGCATCATTCACCTGGGTGATCGTGAAGCTGGCCCGCCCAGTGGCCGTCTTGGGATCGCTCAGTCCATTGGTCGTTCCATTATCACGGAGGATGTAATCAATGGAAGCAGCTCCAGCGAAGTTGGCTGTGGGGCTGAACTGAACCGCATCATTGGTACCGTTGCCATCGGTATCCACCAGCACAGCAGTCCCCCCGACAACCGATCCCAGGGACGTGATGGTCAGCGTCTGGCTGGCTTCATTGGGACCGGGGTTGTCATTGGCGAGCAGCTGGGTAAACGCGATGGTTCGTAGGCCACCATCTTCGAACCATGCTGTCAGCGTTTCGTTCGCAGGCACTGGGGCATCGTTCACCTCTGTGACCATGATGGTGGTGGTCGCTGGGGTCGGATCCTCAAGACCACTGGCATCGATCGCCACGAAGGACAAGCTGGTGCTGCCACTCGCGTTCGTAGCCGGTTTAAAAGAGAGTGTCAGGGTGCCATTAGCAGCGGCGCTGCGAACCTCATTGAGCGCCACCGCATTTGTGGCCGTTGCGGAAGCACTGCGGTACAGGGTCCCAAGGCTGGCGGAGGGCAGGGCCGTGATCCGATAGGAGCTGACCGCGCTGTCCACATCCGTGGCAGCCAATACGACCGTGATCCAGGCGGTATCTTCCGCCGAACTGATCGCTCCATCGGTACCGTTCGGAGGATCATTCACAGCGCTGACCGTGATCGTGGCAGTCGCAGGTGTGGCGTCTTCAGCACCGTCATCATCGACGGCGGCATAGGCAAAGCTGGTGCTGCCGTTCCAGTTGGCGTCAGGAACGAAATACAACGGGGCGCTGGACCCGCTGGCACTGACAGTGCTTCCTGTGCTCAGCAGTGTAGCTAGGGCCGAATCGGCATACAGCTTGCCATTGGCCGCCGTACTGGTGATCCGGAAGCTGGACACCGTGCCATCGCTGTCAGCCCCGCTGAGGGTGATCGCAATGCTGGCGGCGTCCTCCAGACCGGCGGCACTGACAGCGCTAGTACTGGGGGCAAGGTTGGACAGAGCCACACTGATCGTGGCCGTGGCGCTGGTGGCATCCTTGGCACCCTGTGCATCGATGGCCGCGTACTGGAAGGAGGTGGTGCCAGCGGATCCGATCACCGGCACGAAATACAACGTGGCGCTATTGCCGCTGGCAGCGACGATGCCGTTTGTACTCAGGGCGTTGATACCGGCAACGGCATCAGCCTGATTGGCATAGAGAACTCCCAATGCCGGCAGGGTCTGGATCTCGAAGGAGGTCACAGTTCCATCGAGGTCGGAACCGTTGAGTACCACGGCGATCCAGCTGGCGTTATCAAGGCCGCTGGCCGAGCTGACACCGGTGTCCGGGGCATCGTTGCTTCCAGTCGCCACCACAGCCACGACCTGGTTCACAGTGCCGCCCTTGCCATCCGCGACACTGATCGTGAAGGATTCCGTGAAAGACTGGCCGCCGGCAAGGTTGTCGAGAAGGCTGTCGGCCACCTGATAGGTCCAAGTGACGGTGCCATTGCCATCGCCGGTGGTGTTGTCCGCCACGGCCGCCGTGAGACTGCCACGAACAGTTCCACCAGGAGCCGTAGTACCCGAGGCGGTGACCAACACACTCTGAAGATCAGCGAGATCCACATCAGCAATACTGAATGAACCGGAATCGCTGCGGTTGCTGCTGTTCTCACCAGGAGCACCATCTACCACTTCGCTGACGGCACCACTCACGTCGATGACCGCGCTGACAGTGGGAGAGTCGTTGGCGCCCGCAATGGAAACGCTATAAGCCTGGGTCACCAGAGCGCCGTCGCCATCCGAGACTGTGAAAATGAAAACATCACTGCCTGCCTGCAAAGCCGACAATGCCTCGATTGCGCCGCTGTTCTTGCTGTAGGAATAGGCGCCAGTCGTGGTGTTAACGGTCAAAGTACCGAAACTCCCCGCCTTGCTCACCGTGCTCCCCGACACCGTCCCGCCGCTGATCCCATACACCAGACCCTCCACGTCCACATCCGCTCCCACCAGCGTTCCGCTCAGGCCGCTGTCCGTCGTGCTGCTGCTCTGGCTCACCTCCGCGATCGTT
>Ga0209972_10001674_pt1 | contig 19005 bp, 12 predicted proteins | sample NOAtaG_7_FD_187302 | JGI IMG/M metagenome (GOLD analysis project Ga0209972, IMG submission 187302) | Freshwater lake microbial communities from Lake Erie, under a cyanobacterial bloom - NOAA_Erie_Diel1S_2200h metaG (SPAdes) (version 2) | ecosystem: Environmental > Aquatic > Freshwater > Lake ... | reverse complement strand
GACCCGGCGCTCGTGGCGCTCGCGCCGACGCTCGGCGCGCCGGTGGCGTGGTTCGCGCTCGACCCGGCGGCCGTCGCCGCGCCGCCGGCCGGCGTGACCGCGCGCGGTGCCTGCGTCGTGCGCGACAGCGTCGTCGAGTGGCGCGACGCCGAGGGCGGCGTCACCCCCCTCGCGCTGGTCGCCGACGTGCCGATCGCCTTCGGCGGCGCCGCGCCGCACATGGTGGCCAACGCGTGCGCGGCGGCGGCGGCGGCGATGGTCCTGGGGATCCCTGTCGCGGCCGTCCGCGCCGCGCTCCGCGCGTTCGGCGCGAACGCCGGCGACAACCCCGGCCGGCTGACGGTGCACCGGCTGCCCGGCGGCGTGACCGCCCTCGTGGACTACGCGCACAACCCCGCGGGCGTCGCCACGCTCGGGCCGGTGGTCGCGCGGCTCGGCGGCGCGCGCAAGCTGATCGTCCTCGGCCAGGCGGGCAACCGCGACGACGAGGCCGTGCGCGGCCTCGTGCGCGCCGCGTGGGCCACCGGCCCCTACGACCGCGTGATCATCAAGGACCTGCCGATGCACCGCAAGGGGCGCCGGCCGGGCGAGATGACGGCGCTGATCGCCGACGAGCTCGCGCGGCTCGGCGTTCCCGCGGCGGCGGTGCAGGTGTCGCCGAGCGAGCGCGCCGCGGTCGAGGCCGCGGTGGCGTGGGGCACCCCCGGCGACCTGCTGGTCCTGCCGCTCCATGCGCAGGCGACCGAGCTCTCGGCGTGGCTCGCCGGGCTCGCGGGTGCATCTTAGGGAACGTCCCCATCCGGCACCCGCCGGCACGACGGCGACGGCCCGATCATCCCCCACGGAGTGCCCATGCCGCGACCGCTCGTCCTGAAGGCGATCAACCTGCTCGTGCTCGTCGCGGTGATCGGGCTCAACGGCCTGGCGGCGACCGGCAGGATGAGCGGCGACTCGATCGGGTCGCTCGCCAACCGGTACCGCTCGCTCTTCCTCCCTGCGAACCGCGTCTTCGCCATCTGGAGCGTGATCTACCTCGGGCTCGTCGCGTGCGCGGCGTACCAGTGGCTGCCGACGGAGGGGGCGCGGCGCGCCGTCGAGCGGCTGGGATGGTGGTGGCTCGCAGCCGGCGTGCTCAACGTCGCGTGGATCACGCTCTTCAGCTTCCGCCGCTTCGGGCCGGCGCTGCTGGTGATGCTGGCCTTCCTCGCCGCGCTCGTCGTCACCGCCGAGCGCCTGCGCGCCGCCCCGTACGCCCCGGTCTGGCACGAGCGGCTGTTCGTGGTGTGGCCCTTCGACCTCTACCTCGCGTGGATCAGCGTCGCGGTCATCTCGAACACCTTCCAGTATGCGCACGTGACCGGCTTCGACGGCTTCGGGATCTCGGAGACCGCCTGGAGCGTCACCCTGATGGCGGTCGCGACGGGGCTCGGCGCGTTCATGGCGTGGTCGCGCGGGATGTGGCTCTTCCCCGTCGTGGTGGCGTGGGCCGTGTACGGGATCGGCACGCGGTACGCGGACCTCCCGCTCATCGCCGGCGCGGCGCGGACGTTCGCGGGCGTCGGCCTCGTGCTCGGCTCGGCGGGCTGGCTGCTGGGATTGCGGCGCGTGGCGGGCGCGCTGCCGTGACGCCCGACGGGCGGTCGCCGGTGCCGAGCCGGCGCTAGGTGCCGCCCGGCGCCGCCCGGCGCGCGGCGCGCGTCCACGCTGCGTACGCGGGCAGCCCGAGCAGCACGACGCAGAGCCCGAGCAGCGAGCGCGACGGCTGCTCGAGGATCGTGTTCCCCACGATGACCGCCGCCGCGAGGACGAACAGCGCGGGAGTCACCGGATACCCGGGAACGCGGAAGGGGCGCTCGGCCGCCGGGCGCGAGCGACGCAGGGCGATCACCGCCGCCGCCCCGAGCCCGTAGAAGATCCAGCCGATGAAGACCACGTACGTGAGCAACTGCTCGAACGTCCCGGTCGCGGCGAGAACGGCCGCCCACGCGCAGCTGGAGACGATCGCCACCGCCGGCGTGCCGAACCGCGGATGGATCTCGGAGAGCCGGCGGAAGAACACGCCGTCGCGCGCCATCGCGAAATACACGCGCGGCAACGCGGTCACGCCGGCGTGCGCGGCGCTGTACATGGCCAGCACGATCGCCAGCGTCACGGCGCTCCCCGCCCCGGCGCCGAGGACCGCGGTCACCGCGTCGCCGGCGACGCGTTCCGACGCCGCCATGCGGGCCGTCCCCAGCGCGGCGTGGTAGCCGGCGACCGACAGCAGGTAGAGCGCGATCAGGGTGACCGTCCCCGCGACGAGCGCGAAGGGGATCGTGCGCTGCGGATCCTTCGCGTCGCCGGCGAGAAAGGTGACGTACTGCCAGCCCTCGTACGCCCACAGGACGGCGATCACCGCGAGGCCGACGCCCGAGACGGTGACCGCCGGGCCCGCCGGGACGCCGGCAACCGGGGCGCCGGCAACCGGTGCCGTCGCGGCGGCCGACCCGCCACCGTCGCCGAGCAGGAGCAGGAGGCCGCTCATGACGAGGATCGCGAGCACCTTGAGCCACGTGGTGACGTTCTGCACCGCCGCGCTCTCCCGCGTGCCGCGCACGTTGATCGCCGCCATGACGACGATCAGTGCCACGGCGATCACCTGCCGCTGCGGGCCGGTCAGCGCCGCGAAGTGCGTGAGCTGGCCGGCTGCGGCGACGGCCAGCGTCGCGACCGTGCCCGAGCCGATCACGAAGAACAGCGTCCACCCGTAGAGGAACGCGGGGAAGGCCCCGAACGCCTCGCGGATGTACGCGTAGAGGCCGCCGGCCCTCGGGTTCATCCCGCCGAGTTCGGCGTACGAGAGCGCGCCCATGAGACTCAGGAGCCCGCCCACGCACCAGACGAGGACCGAGACGGGCACCGACTCGCCGCTCTGGCGCAGCACGGACGCGGGCACCAGGAAGATGCCGGAGCCGATGACGTTGCCGACGAGCATCAGCGTGAGGTCGCGGCGGCCGAGGGTGGGGCGCAGGTTGTCGGTCATGCGCGAACATAGCGCCGCGAGACGGGGGCGGCATCGTCCGCCTCGGGGCCTCCCGCGTTCCGCCCATGTCCTTCGCCTTCTCCTTGGCCATCGTCCGCCCGGCCGGCCGCACCTTCGCCGAGGGGAGCCGCCAGCTCGGCGACGGACGGCGAGCGGGTGACGGAGGCCGGGGTCCCGGCGACCGGTCCGGTCGAGATCGACCGCGACGTCGGCCCCACACTGCCCCTCGGCGCGGCCGGTGCGACTGGCCCGGCGGAGCGGCGGCGGGTATCCTGCCGATTCGTTCCCGTTCCCACCCACGCCCGCCCCGACGCCGATGACGCCCAAGGCCACCCCCGACTACCAGGACGCCGACCTCGTCCTGCGGCTCTACGAGATGCGCCGCGAACCCGTCATGCGCGAGTCGCGCCAGGCGCTCATCCGGGGGTGGAGCCCGACGACGCTCGAGGAATGCATGGCGGTGACGGTGCCGAGCCATCCGCTCAACGCGGCGTTCCGCCAGTGCACGAGCTACTGGGAGATGGCGTACGGGATGGCGAGGCACGGCATCGTCCACGCCGACTACCTGATGGAGAGCAACGGCGAAGGGCTGCTGCTGTACTCGCGCGCAGAACCCTGGCTGGCCGAGCTGCGGGAGAAGGCGGGTCCCTTCGCCTTCGCGAACGCCGAGTGGGTGGCGACGCAGTGCGAGCGCGGCCGGCTCGCGGCGGCGCGGTTCCGCGCGCGCCAGCAGGCGGCGATGGCGGCGAAGGGGGCGTAGCCAGCGCAGGGTGACGGGCGTCGAACGGACCGACGCGCGGTTGTGGCACCTCCGCCCCCGTGACATGTTGGCGCATCCTTCACCGGGACTCGCCCCATGCACGGCTTGATGATGGACGTGCCGCTCTCGATCCCCCTGATCGCGCGGCGTGCCCTCACCCTCTACGGTTCCCGCCCGATCGTGAGCCGGCGGCCCGACCGGTCGCTGCACCGCTCGACCTACCACGAGGTGCTCGGCCGGTCCGCCCGCCTCGCGCGCGCCCTCCGGCGGCTCGGCGTGAAGCCGGGCGACCGCGTCGCCACGCTCGCGTGGAACCATGCGCGGCACCTCGAGGCGTACTTCGCGATCCCGTCCATCGGCGCGGTGCTGCACACGCTGAACCTGCGCCTGCATCCCGACGACATCACCTACATCGCCACCCACGCCGAGGACCAGGTCGTCCTCGTGGACAAGGTGCTCTGGCCGCTCTGGGAACAGTGCACGGGGCGCGTCGCCGCGCGGCACGTCGTGGTCATGAGCGACGACGGCATCGTGCCGCCGGGCACGCTCGATTACGAGACGCTCGTCGCGGGCGAGGACGACGGCTTCGCGTGGGACGATCTCCCCGAGCAGACGGCCGCGGCGATGTGCTACACGTCGGGGACGACGGGACGGCCCAAGGGCGTCGTCTATTCGCACCGCTCGATGACGCTGCACGCCCTCGGCGCCGGCATGGTGCACGTCACCGGCCTGAGCGAGCGCGACACGGTGCTGCCCGTCGTCCCGATGTTCCATGTCAACGCGTGGGGGCTGCCCTACGCGTGCGGCATGTTCGGCGCGGCGCAGGTCTTCCCGGGCCCGCACCTGGACCCGGCCTCCCTGCTCGGGCTGCTGGCGGACGAGCGGGTGACGCTCACCGCAGGGGTGCCGACGATCTGGCTGGGGATCCTTCAGGCGCTCGACGCGGAGCCGGGCCGGTACGACCTCTCGCGCCTGCGCGCGATGCTCGTCGGCGGCTCGGCGGCTCCCTCGGCGATGATCCGGGGCTTCCGCCAGCGGCACGGGCTGCACGTGCTCCACCTCTGGGGGATGACGGAGACCTCGCCGATCGGGACGGCCGCCTTCCTGTCGCCCGCCCTGCTCGACGCCGACGAGACGACGCAGGACGCCTACCGCGCGAAGCAGGGCCGCGCCGCCCCGCTCGTGGAGATCCGCGGCCGCAGCGCGCAGGGGCTCATCCCGTGGGACGGGACGACGATGGGCGAGCTCGAGGTGCGCGGCGCGTGGGTGGCGCGGCAGTACTACGGCGCGGACGGTCCGGATGATCGCTTCACCGCTGACGGCTGGTTCCGTACCGGCGACATCGTGACGATCGACCACGAGGGCAACATGACGATCCAGGACCGCGCGAAGGACCTCGTGAAGTCCGGCGGCGAGTGGATCAGCTCGGTGGCGCTGGAGGGGGCGCTCATGGGGCATCCCGACGTGGCGGAGGCGGCGGTGGTGGCGGTGCCGCATGCGAAGTGGGACGAGCGCCCGCTGGCGGTGGTGGTGATGAAGCCCGGGCGGACGTTCGACGAGGCAGCGCTGCGCGGCTTGCTCGAGGGGATGTTCGCGAAGTGGTGGGTGCCCGATGCGATCCTGCCGGCGGACGCGATCCCGAAGACGAGCGCGGGGAAGTTCCTCAAGAGCGCGCTGCGCGAGCAGCACCGGGCGCACTACGGCGTGGCGGACGAGTCCGCGCGCGGCGGGTGACGCAAAGGTCGTCGGCCCTCGGCGCGGCTCTCGTCGCGGCCTTCGGCACAGCCCTCGTCGCGGTCGCCGCCGTGATGCCGGCGGCGGCGCAGGCGACTTCCGGGTTCACCGTCGTCCAGGACGACTGGGAACTGGTGTGCGACAACACGCGCACGTGCCGCGCGGCGGGGTATCATCCGTTCGGCGGGACGTCGCGCGTCTCGGTGCTGCTCGTGCGCGCAGGCGGACCCCGGACGACGGTGACGGGACACGTGCGGCTCGGGGAGTCGGACGATGAAGCCGACACGGCGGCGGCGTGGCCGGCGCGCCTCGCCCTGCGCATCGGCGAGCGACACATCGGGACGATCACCTTGCGCGCGAACGGGGCGACCGACCTCCCCGGACCGCTCGTCTCGGCGCTCGTCGCGGCCCTTGCGCGGCGGGAGGGGGACGCCGCCGAGGTGACGTGGGTCTCGGCGGACGCGTCGCCGCGCCCGCCGTGGGGGCTGTCGTCACGCGGTGCGGTCGAGGTGCTGGCGGCGATGGATGCGCATCAGGGTCGGATCGGGACGCCGGGCGCACTCGTGGCCCCGGGGACGCGCGACGAAGGGCTGGTGCCGCCGGCGCGCCCCGCACCGATCCTGGTCGCGGCGCGCGTACCGATCACAACGACCGCCGACCGGGCACTGGGACGCCGCAAACCGGCGGCGATGCTGCGGGCGATGCGCGACGCGATGCGGCGACGCGGAGCGGACGTGGGGCAATGCGAGGACCTCGACGACCCGAACCAGCGTGACGTGGCGTGGGACGTCTGGCGGCTGTCGGCGACCCGCCTCGCGGTGACGACGCCCTGTTGGCTCGCGGCCTACAATTCGGGGTCGGGGCTGTGGGTGGTCACGGACCGGCCACCGTACCGCGCCACGTTCGTCACCAACGGTGCGACCGAGTGGAAGGGGCCCGAGGCGTGGAGCGAGCAGCGCGGCCGCGGCGTCGGCGACTGCCTGAGCCGCACGCAGTGGACGTGGGACGGCCGCCGCTTCGTGCTCGCCCGCGACGAGACCACGGGCCTGTGCCGTGAGGTCGCGGCCGGCGGCACGTGGTCGCTGCCGACGTGGGTCACGCGCGACGAACGATGAGCGGCAAAGCGAGATCCGGAAGGACGGGACCCAACCCATACACCAGCTGCCCGTCAGGGGGCGCGAGGCCTGCATGCTCTCGTTGACCGAGAAGAAGCTGTCGCCGGAGACCCGGAGCCGCCTCGCCGCGTCGGCAGCGTGGCACGGGTCGCTGACGCGGCTGCGGCTCGAGCTCGTGGCGAAGGCGACCGGCGTCTTCCTCGTGCTGCTGCTGATCGTCGGCGGCATCACGGTGCTCGGGTTCTGGCGGTTCGATGCGCTGCACGACCTCGAGCGGCGGATGCCGGTCCTCGTCTGGCCGCTCGGATTCCTGTGTTGCTACGTGGTCGTCATTGCGGTGTGGGACAGCCGGACCTCGCACGAGGCGCTGCTCGAGCAGCAGGCGTTCGCCCGGGCCGTCCTCGACGAGGGCCGCGAGGTGGAGGCGACCATCGACTTCGACGCGACGAGCTTCGCGCTCCCCCACGAACACGGCACGCTCTACTTCGCCGATGACGGCGAGGGTGGGACGGTCGTGCTCGACGTCTCGACCATCGCGGACGATCCGCGGGAAGGCCAGGCGCTGGAATCGCGCGTGGCGAGCCGCTGGCGGCTGGAGTACGCGGGTGGCCGCGTGCACAAGGCCCGCTTCTCGGGGAAGCGCATCGAGATCCGGCGCATCGAGGGGCTGGATGACGGCGCCGAGGCGCTGCCGCACGCGCTGCTCGAGGCACTCGGGTTCCCGTCCGATCGGCAGGACCTCGCCCGGCTGCCGCTGCCGGTGCAGGAAGCCGAACGCCGGGTGCGCGCCCTGCTGCAGGAAGGCCCTCGCGCCGGCTGAACCCCCCGCGTCGTCACTTGTACGGCACCAGTGCGCGGGGCACAATACCGCATGCGCGCGATCACCCGGGACGCCGACGCGGCCCCCGAGCACCACGACGACCTGCTGATCCTGCGCGTCGGACCCCACCTGATGCGCGACGCGCGACGCCCGCACGACACGCCGGCGCTTCGGCACCTCGCGCGCCTCGAGGCCCGCGGTCACCTGCACGGCGTGTACGCGATGGACGGCGGGTCGCTGGGCGGGTCGCTGGGCGGTTCGCTGGGCGGTTCGCACGCGCAGGTCGTGCGGGCGCTGCGCCGCGCGCATCGCCATCACCGGACCGGCGAGGCGCATCGCGGCATCGTGATGGTCCACCTGAAGCACGCGCGGCACCGCGAGGCGCTCCACGACCTCCTGCGCGACGACCCCCATGTCGAGTGGGCCGAGCGCGTGCCGATGCGGTTCATCGCCGGGTCGGAGATCCGGCTCCCCGCGCCGCGCGGCTGGCACCACGCGGCCGTCCGCCTCGAAGAGGCGCGCGCCCTGCCGGGCTTCCGCGAGCCGCGCCGCATCCGGGTCGGCGTCATCGACACCGGAGTGGATGCCGGACACCCGGCTCTGCGCGGACGCATCGCCCGGTACGTGCATCGGATCGGCCCCTACCACGCGGGACCGGAGGATGTCGTCGGCCACGGCACGCACGTCTGCGGCATCATCGCCGCGGGCGCGAACGACATGGGCGCGGCGGGGATGTGCCGACCCCGCCTGTTCGCGTGGAAGGTCTTCAGCACGGACACCTACCTCGCCGGCGGACCGGACGCGGCGCAGCGCCACTACCTCGTGGACGCGATCGCGTATCGCGCGGCGCTGCACGACGCGCTCGCGGCGCGGCTCGACGTGCTCAACCTCAGTCTCGGCGGGACGGGTCGCCCGGACCCCCACGAGGCGGCGCTCCTCGCACGGCTCCAGGCGAGCGGCACGACCATCGTCGCGGCGATGGGCAACAGCATCGCGCAGCGACGCCGGCCGTCGTATCCTGCCGCGTCGCCGGGCGTGGTCGCGGTCGGCGCGGTGGATCGCGACGGCGAGGTCGCCGACTTCTCGTGCATCGGACGCCACATCGCCCTGTGCGCCCCCGGGGTGGAGATCTGGTCCACCCTCCCGCGGCAGCCCGGCACCTTCGGCTACGGCGTCACCCCCTCGGGACGCCGCGCCGCCGGCCCCAGCGGGCTCGAGCGCAACGTCCGCTACGATGGATGGCTCGGCACGAGCATGGCCTGCCCGCAGGTGACCGCCGCCGTCGCGATGCTCGTCGGGATGCACGGCCCCATGACCCCCGACGACGTGCGGTTGCGCCTGATGCGCACCGCGACCCCGCTCCCCGCCATGCGCGGGCGAGCCTTCACCATGTCGTGCGGCGCGGGACGCCTCGACGTCGCGCGCCTGCTCGCCGACGCGACGCGGGGCCCCCGCGCGCGGACGCGCCGCACCGGACGCTGAATGCCGACCTCCTTCCGCCAGTATCCCGCCTTCACCAAGCAGCTCCTCCCTTCCGAAGGGGCCGGCCGCCGGATCGTCGTGCTGGGCGCCGGCATGGCCGGCCTCGTTGCGGCCTACCAGCTCGTGCAAGCGGGGCACGACGTGGTCGTCCTCGAAGCGCGCGGCGAGGCCGGGGGCCGCGTCCGGACGCTCCGGGCCCCCTTCGTGGGAGGCATGCACGCGGAGGCCGGCGCGATGTTTCTGCACGGCCACCACACCCTCACGATGGGCTATGCCGCGCTGCTCGACCTCCCGCTCGTGCCGATTCCGCACGGCCGCGGGGCCGTCGCGGTGATGCGCGGGCGGCGGCTCGTCGCGGCCGACCGGCCGACGACGCGCTGGCCGGTGACGCTGGACCCGCGCGAACCGCGCACCGCCCACGCGCTCATCGCCCGCTATATCGTGCCCGTCGTGCGCCGGGAGATGCGTGCCCTGCACGCGCGGCGCTTTCCGACCCGGGCGCTGCGGCACCTCGACGACATGACGACCGCGGAATTCCTGCGCCACCGCGGCGCCTCCGCCGGGGCGATCGAGATCCTCTCGATGGGCTACCTCGACCTCATGGGCGAGGGCATCCACGCCGTCTCCGCCCTGACGATGCTCCGCGACCTCACCGCGTCGTTCGGCGCCGTCCCGCACACGGCAGCCCTCTTCGGCGTCGGGGGGAACCGGCCCGATCCCTTCGATCACGGCGTCCGCGTGGCCGGCGAGCCGGGACGCCTCTCGCACGCCGACATCGAGAAGGGCAGTTGGATGATCCAGGGCGGCAACGACCGGCTCCCGCGTGCGCTCGCCGACACGCCCGAGCTGCGATCGCGCATGGTGTATCGCGCCGAGGTGGTGCGCCTGGCGGAGCGCGGCGCGACGATCCGCGTCTCGGCGCGGACCCCCCGCGGCGTGCGCCACTGGTCGGCCGACGCGGTCATCTGCACCATCCCCTTCTCCGTGCTGCGCGACGTCGCGCTCGACGTCCCGCTCGCCGACGCGGCCCGGGACGCCATCGCGACCATGCGGCAGACCTCCGTCGTACGGCAATACGTGCAGTTGCCGTCCCGCCCGTGGCGCCGCGTGAACCCGTCCGGCGTCGCCGTGACCGACACCCCCGTCATGTACGTCAACGACCAGTCGTGCACCCAGCCGGGCCCGCGCGGCATCCTCGAGTCGTACAGCGCCGGGAGGCAGGCGCGCTGGTGGATGTCGCTCCCCGCCACGGAGCGGCGGCGGGAGCTCGACCGCCAGCTGGATCAGGTCTATCCCCGGATCACGCGCCGCGTGCTCGCGCGGGCCGTCATGGACTGGGACGCCGATCCCCACGCCCGCGGGGCCTACGCTGCATTCGAGCCGGGGATGCTGCGTCGCCAGTTGCCGGCGCTGTCGGGCCGCCACGGGCGGCTGTGGTTCGCGGGGGACGCGCTGTCGCGCCTGCCCGGCTGGATCCAGGGCGCCCTCGAGCGGGCGCACGAGGTGGCCGAGGCGGTGCATCGCGCGTCCCGAGCATGAAGTCGCCCACCGCCGCCGCCTCCGGGTAGCGCCACCCGAGGAGGCGGCTCAGCCGCGTCGCGTCGCCGGACCCGATCGCGCAGGGCGCGAGCCCCATCGCGGTGGCGGTCAGGTAAAGCGTCTGCGTCAGCGCGCCGACGTCCTTCAGGATCGTCGCGAGCGCGATCGCGCGGTACTTCCACGTGACGCGCCGGAAGCGCGCGACGAACGTCAGCAGCACCTGCCCGCCGCCCGCACGCCCCTGCGCGGCACGCCCCTGTGCGGCACGCCCCTGTGCGGCACGCGCCGTGGCGAGCAGGTCGGAGACGAGCGCACGATGCGGGCCCAGCGCCGACAGGGCGTGGGCGACCGGGTCGTAGTGGTAGAGCCCCCGGGGGAGCCCGCGGCACCGGCCGACCGTGACGACGATCTCCAGGGCATGGCATCCCCCGCCGCTGGGCGATGGGCGCGACGTCGCCTCGTAGCGCCGGCCACCGTGGTCGGGCGGCGTCGGCCGCACGCGCGCGCTGCGCCACAGCAGTTCGGACACCTCCGCCAGCGACACGGCCGCACGGCCGTAGTCGCGCACCGAGCGCCGCGCCTCCACTACGGCCGCGAAGGACGGCTCGTCGGGCCGTGGGGCCGGACGCGGCAGCACCAGCGTGCGTCGCCCGCGCCCCCCCACGGTCGCCGGTTCGGGGGGCATCTCCCCCAGAAACGGGAACGCCGCGCCGATCGCCTCGTCGTGCATCCCCGTACGGTGCCGCCCCTGCAGCACGAGGTCGGCGAACTCCCACTGCCGGAGCGCCGGATCGGCGTCCTCGGCCGTCGCGCCATCGGCGCGCACCCGCGTGAGCAGCCCGCAGGCCGCGAGGAAGGCCACGACGTGCGCGGCGAACGACGGATCGGTGCCCGCGGCGCGCGCGAGCGAGGCCGGCGTCTGCGGTGCCTCGAGGGGAGCGAGCAGCGCGAGCGCAGCCGGGGCCACCTGCACGCGCCACGGCGCCAGCGGCGACTGCAGCGTCCAGGCGCGACCGTCGCGGCGCAGGTGGGCGAAGCGCGACAGCACGACCCGACCGCGGACCCTGGCGGACCCGGGGATCGGCGGTGCATCGCGGCGCAGCGGGACGGCCGAGAACAGCTCGCGTCCCTCGGCGTCGAGCAGGCGCTCCCCGACCGCCCCGTACCGCGTCAGGAGACGAAGGAGGGCCGACCACTCGCGCGTCGCGGCGGCCCCACCGGAGGCGGCGACCCGGGCGAGCTCCCGGGGGGAAGCACCGCGGCGCCCGAGAAGCTCGAAGGCCTCCCAGGCGCCGCGGGTGCGACACGCCACCGTCAGGTCCACGTCCGCGAGTCCGATCCGCGCGGTCTGCCCAGCAGGACGGCGAGCAGCGGCGGGACGGGCGAGGAAGCGGTGGCGCGTCGCGTCGGGCATGGCGGCCTGCGCCGCCCTCCCGGTTACGCGATGGTGAACGCGGCGGTCTTCTTCTTCGCGGCCTTCTTCCTGGCGGCCTTCTTCTTCGCCGGCTTCTTGGCGGCCTTCTTCTTCGCCGGCTTCTTGGCGGCCTTCTTCGCGACCTTCTTCGCGGCCTTCTTCGCGGCCTTCTTCTTTGCGGCCATGCAACACCTCCCGGATCGGTGATTGCGGAACGCGCCGGATGCGCTTTCCTCGTTGCCTAGGATAATGTCAAAACCAGATTGCGAAAGGATTGAGCGACGACTCGTCGCCGGTGCGGTCGCACCACCCCGCGGTGACGGGCGCATCGAACAGCCGACCGGGAGCGAATCGCGGCCACCAGGATCGCATCCCGGGCACCAGCGCACGGACGACGCGGCAGGGATCCCCGGGCCGCGACTGCTCCACGACGAGCGGGTCGAGCCCCGCGCGCACCAGCCGGCGCACCACGCGCCGGACGGCGTCCCCGCCGCCGTCGCTGTCCGGCGCGAGGCGGTGCCTCGCGCCGCCACCGTCCGCCGGCACCAGGTGCGGGTGCGCCTCGAGCGTCGCGTGACGCAGCCACGACCGGTCGGCGCGGAGCTGTTCCCACCGGCCCGCGTCGGTGGCGCGCACGATGGCCTCCGCCTGCGCGAGCTCGACGAACGCCCGCCGCACCGCCGTCGCACGGTCGAGCCGTGCCCCGAACCCCAGCAGCGGCCGGGGCCGCGTCCCGCCGCGCAGGACGCTCACCGCGACGACGACGGGGATGCCCAGATCCGAGGTCAGGTCGAGCGCCCACGCGTCGCGCCCGCGCGCGTCGAGCCACGCGAGCAGCCGCCGCACGAGCGGGTCGCGCGTCCGGGCGACGGGAATCGCCGGACGGCGCAGGCGGTGGTACCACCACAGGGCCACCGCATCGCGCTCGACGAGTTCGAGCAGGGCGCGCTGGATCGCGTCGCCGAGCGTCCGGCCCGCAGCACAGCCGTTGGAGTCGGCGCGGCCCGGCCCGCCGGGGGCGCGGTAGTACGCGAGGTGCGCGGGAACGAGTCGTGTCCCCGGGCCTGCCAGTCGCCGCGCCGCCACCCAGGCGAGCGGCCGATCGCGGTCGAGTCCCAGCAGCGCCACCGGACCGCGCGCCCCCACCTGGCGCGCACTGCGCAGGAGCAGCGCGTTCGGCGGCACCGCATCATCCGCCACCGCCGACCACGGGGCGCGGATCACCGCCTCGTCGCCGCGCCAGACCCCCGCGCGCCGCTCGAGCACCTCCCACCGGGCGCGGGCGGCGGCGACTCGGCGGGTCACGCCGACGCCGAAGGCGGGAGGCAGGTATCCGCCGATGGCGTCGCGGGGCGACGGGAGGGCCGCGCAGACCTGCAGCGGCCCGCCGTCACGCGGGAAGTGCACGATCGCCGGTCGGGGGCCGCCGCCGCCGCGGCCACCGACCCGACGCGTCACCGCGCCGGGGGCACCGGCGACGTCCGGGGGGCCAGCGCCGCCTCGAAGCCGGGGGCAGCGCGCAGCTTCGCGAAGAGCGGGTCGCGCCGGAAGATGGCCGCCGTGAACTGGGTCGGGGTCGAGAGGAGTACCGACACGTAGCGCAACGCCACGTCGTGGTCCTCGGAGACCACCGCGATGGTCATGCGGTGCGTCACCATCGTGCTCGACATCACCCCGTCGCGTTCGGGGGGCGCGAGCGCGAGCGCGGCGTCCCCTTCCCGCGCCGCCGCCTCGCGCTGCCCGAGACCGGCGAGCGCGAGCCCGAGCAGCCCGTGCAGCTCGGCGTCCTGCGGCGCGGTCTCGATCCGCTGCGCGAACGCTGTGCGCGCCGCGCCGAACGCGGCCCGCGCGCGCGCGGAGTCCCCGCGCTGGCGGTGGATGAACGCCTTCGACAGCAGCAGCCGGGCGGGGTCGAAGCCCTCCTCGCTCTCCGGGACCGCCACTGCCGAGTCGGCGAGGACGCCTCCCAGGGTGCCGACGAAGACGGGATAGCGGTACGACCACTTCACGGCCTCGCGCGCCTTCACCGGCGGCATCAGGGACTCGATCCGGCGACGCCCCGAGTCCGGAGCACCGGTGGTCATGTAGGCGATCAAGGCGCGCGTGACGGCCGCGGGGGCGTAGTCGGGGGCGAGCCGCAGGGCGCGCACCAGCTCCGCGTCGGCCTCCGGGTACCGCCGCAGCGTCGAGAGCACGGAGCCGAGGTCCATCGCGACGACGAACGACGCCGGATCAACCTCCTCCGCCCGGCGCAGCAGCGACTCGGCCGCCGCGTAGCGCCCCCGCCGGCGGCGGACCTGCGCCAGCAGCACCAGCGCCTCGGCATCATTCGGCCGCAGCCGCAGCAGCCGCGCGAGTTCCTCGGAGGCCTTCGCGTCGTTGCGTTCCCCCCACCAGCTCAGGTACGAACGCGCGAGTATCACGTTCGCGTCCGCCGGTGCGAGCCGCTCCGCGATGGTGACCGCGGCGCGCGCCTCATCCAGCCAGTCGGGCCGCTTGTCGGCGAAGAAGTAGTTCCGGATCACGAGCGCCTCGGCGAGGCGCGCCCACGCCTGCGCGAACGCGGTGTCCCGCGTCGTCGCCTCGCGGAACGCCTCGGCCGCCTCGCGGCCGGCGCGCTCTTCGTAGCGGCGCGCCAGCAGCGAGAGCCCCTTCAGGTACGCGGCGTACGCTTCGGCGCTCTGCGTCGGGCTCGCCTCGAGTGCGCCGCGCTCGGGTTGCAGTACCTGCACGCCGAGCGACGCCGCCACCTGCTCGGCGATGTTCGACTGCACCCGGAAGAGCTCCCCGGGGACGAAGCTTGCGTTGTACGCCTGCGACCACAGCTCCCGCTCCCCCCGGGCGCGGATCAGGTGCGGGGTGACGCGCACGAGGCGTGTCCCGTCCGAGGCGCGATCGGTGCGGACGGTCGCCGTCACGAGGTACGCCGCCCCCGCCTCGCTGGCGATGGACGGAAGGTCCCGCGTCTTCGGGTCGAAGCGCAGCGCCGTGTTGCGGGCCACCACCGACAGGCCGGACAGGCCGGCCACGCGGCTCGTGACCTCGTCGGCCAGCCCCTCGGCGATGAACCGGTCCTCGGGCGGGCCGAGGAACTCGAAGGGGAGGACCACCAGGCGAGGGGGCCCCTCGGGCTCGCGGTCCAGCCAGCGCGTCAGCGCGAAGGTCCCGGCGATCGCGAGGACGACCAGCGCGACCACCGCCCAGGGTGCGCGCGACGACTCCACCACCGGCACCGCGCGGAGGGTGCCCGTCACCGCCCCCGTGAGCGCCTCGGCGAAGCCGCGCGCGCTGGGGTAGCGGTCGGCGGGGCGCTTCTGCAGCCCCTGCCGTACCACGGCCTCGACGGCCGCCGACAGCCCGGGCCGCTTGTCGCGCAGCTTGGGAACCGGATCGCTCACGTGGCTCGCCATGACGCGCACCGGGTTGTCCCCGGGATACGGCGGCTCGCCGACCAGCATCTCGTAGGCCATCGCCGCGAGCGAATACACGTCGGCGCGGGCGTCGGTGGGCTCGTCGGCCGCCTGCTCGGGGCTCATGTACTGCGGCGTGCCGACCACCATCCCCGCCTGGGTCAGGCGCGAGCCGCCCGCCTGCGTGAGGGCGCGGGCGATCCCGAAGTCCGCCACCACCGGCACCTCCCCGGAGAACAGGATGTTCTCGGGCTTGATGTCGCGATGGATGATCCCGCGGCCGTGCGCGTATTCGAGCGCCTCGGCGATGCTCTGCGTGATGCGCACGACGTCGGGAAGCGGCAGCTGCGGCATCGCACGCAGCCGGTCGCGCAGCGAGCCCCCCTCCATGTAGGGAGACACGTACCACAGGCGACCCGACATCGCACCCGAGTCGTGCAGCGGCAGGATGTTGGGGTGCGCCATCCGCGCGATGATCTCGATCTCGCTCAGGAAGCGCTCCCCCCCGACCGCCGCCGACAGCTCCGGGGAGACCAGCTTGACGGCGACATCACGGTCGTGCCGCAGGTCGCGCGCGACGAACACCGACGACATCCCGCCACCGTCGAGCTCGCGCTCGAGCCGGAACCGGCCGTCGAGCAGGTCGCCGACTCCGATCACCGGCATCGAAGTCGCGGGGGGACGAGCGAAATGCACGACATGAAGCGGGACGCGGTCCGGGAGACGGGCAGGTGGCGGGCGATCCGGGAAGGCGGTGCAGCCGAGATCCGGAAGCTAGCGCCGCCCGGGATGGCGGGACAGCAGCCGCACGGTGCGCCCGCTGTCGGCGGCCGGTCACGGCGCGGCGATGTCCCGCGTCAGGGACGGGGCGGATCGACCCAGATCGGGCTCGACCAGGCCATCTCGGCGGTCGAATGCGCGTACAGACGGCCGGGGTATTCCTCGACCTGCGTCACGCGCAGGTAGTACATGGCCGCACCGGTCCGGGTGTCGTCGGTGAACGCGAAGCGGAACGTCTCCGCATCCGGCTCGGCGCGAAACACCGTCTGGTAGCCCCCCTCGGACAGCCGGACGACCTCCACCCGCGCCAGCCGATTCGTCCCCGCGACGCGACCCGTCAACGTCGGGGCCGCGGCAGACGCATACTCGCTTCCCATCGGGTGGCCGTCGGCATTGAAGTCCAGGTAGATGGGGGTGCCCGTCGTCGCGTAGGTGTGCCGCGCCGTGAGGGCCCGCCACACGTCCGCCCGGTCGTTCCGGGGGGCGAGCACCGCGGCCAGCCCCCCCGCATGGCGCACCCGCACCGTCAGGTTGTTCGCACCGGGATGCCCGAGGTGATTGTCGCTCGCCGCGATCACGCCCATGCGACGCCCACCCCGCCACGCGTGCTGGAACGACCACGGCGCATCGGCACCGAGCTCGAAGAGCTGCGGGTCGTCGTCGGGCTGGACGAGATGTCGGCTGTTCCAGAGCGAGTACAGCTCTCCAACCCGCTGCCACGCGCGCCCCACCGTGTCCCGCCAGAGGATGTGGCGGGGAAACGGCCACGACACGTGCGGAATCGCGAGCGCGGCGACCCCCTGCGCCTCGAGCGCCCGAGCCAGCGCCGGGTAGTCGGGATGGCGGTCGTGGCCGAGGGGCCGACCGGCGCGATCGGCGTAGAGCACGACGTGATGGTCGAGGTCGGGCGTCCACTCGAATCCGTAGAACGTCGTGAAGCGTCCCGGGACGTACGCCGCGTCCGCGATGTCCTGCACGCGCCGCCATGCCACCGGCGTCAGGAGCGACGAAGCGTGCTCCGAGGCACTCGCGAAGTCGAGGCCGGCGACGTCCCGCGCGTAGCCGTACGCATCCGTCGCGCGCGTGAAGTTCGCGCGGTGGTCGCCGGCAAGGTTGAGCTCCTTGAAGGTACCCGTCGCCGTGGTATTGACGTCGGTCCCGACATCGGCCGAGAGAAAGCCCGGCCGCTCGGCGCCGCTGCCGGTGTGGAAGTGCAGGTCGCCGAAGAGGCGCCGGAGCGCCGGTTCGCCGTCGCCGACCATCGCGTAGCGAACCTGTGGCCGCAGCCGAGAGGCCGGATCCGCCGCCATGATCTTCTGGAAGCCGACGGTGCCGAAGGTGACGCCGCGGATCACGACGCGCCCGCTGTCGGCGGCACGCAGCGTGACCCGTGCCGGCAGGCGCGCCGCCGAGTCGGTCGTACGGAGCGTGATCGTGCCGGTGTGGCCCGTCGCACGATTGCCGTAGCGATCGAGGATGACCAGCGCGGCGTCGAACGGGGTGCCGCGCGCCACGTCCGAGGGATGGTGCACGGTGACGAACTCGGCACGAGCCGGGCGCACCGTCAGCCGAGGGAACGGCGCCGATGGGGACCACGCGTCGCCGGCGTGGGCGCGCATCTGGCAGCGCGCCTCGACCTCGCCCGAGAGGCCCTGCACCTGTCCGCGGTAGCGAACGATCACCCGCGCCCCCGCCGGCACCGGCGTCGCGAACTCCGCCCGCACGATCCCGCGCAGCAGCCCTTCGACCACGACTGGCACCGGCGAGCCGGACCGACTGCCTGCGAAGACCGTCGCCTCGACGAATCCTGGTTCGGTGGGCTGCTCCGCCTGCGGCGGGCTCCACAGCAGGGCCTCCGTCTCCGCGTACGCGACCGGGAGCTCGAGGCGCACGCCACCGCCCTTGGCGAATCCCCCGGGCCCGGCGGTGACCGTGTACGTGACGGTGTGGAAGCCGCCGGCGTCGAGGACCGTCGGGGCGACCGCGCACGCCGCGCCAGCCTGCGCCAGGGCCGCCGGCGCCGGGGCGACGACGAAGGCGACGACAAGGGTGCCCAGCATGGCACCGAATGCCGACCAGCCGTCGCCGCTCCCGCCCTGACGCGGCGGGGGCGACGACGACTGGCCGAACAGCGCCCGGCTCTGCGCCGCCGACCCGACCCGCACCAGCAACCCGTCGAGCTGCTCCACGCTCGCCGTGAGCGCACTGCGATACGACGAACGCCACGCCGCGCGGGTGAGCCACATCAGCGCCGCCCCGGCCACGACCCCACCTCCCACGAACAGCCCTGCCGCCACCAGGGCGCCCTGCGCCACTGCGACACCGCCGCCGATCCCGGCCATCCCCACCCCGACCGTTCCCCCCAGCCAGCGCTTCACGCGCTCGCTGACGACGGCGTTCCGCCGCGCGCCGCTCCGCAGGTCGCCCGTGACGACGATCTCCGTCCGCGCCGGACTCCCGCTCAGCGGATGCAGCGCGACCGACAGATGCTCGAGCTCGAGCTGCGTCATGCGATAGACGAACATGTTGAGCACGCCGTCCTCGATCATCGCCGCGTTGCCGCGGGGAACGGCGAGGCGCAGCACCCCGCCGTCGAGTGGGTGTCCGCCCACGGTGTCCACGAGCGTCAGCCGGAACGGCGGGCGCATGGCCACTTCCCCGAAGGCGGCCAGCACCGCCGCCGGCGATGCCTCGATCACGCGCGAGACGCGCACCGACCGTTCCGCCGTGCCGAGCTCGCGCGTCAGCCGGGCGTCCTCGGCGTCGGTGGGGACCATCGCCCCCCCGTCCTCCGAGAGCTCCGCCATCGCGAGTTGCACGAACTCCCGGCCGATCCCCACCTCGGCGGCGGCGGCCTCGACGTCCGACCGCCGGAAGCCGGAGGTGGGTAGCCCGGTGCTGGGAGCGCTGAGCACCGGCTCGGCCATCG
>Ga0209972_10001672_pt1 | contig 19012 bp, 13 predicted proteins | sample NOAtaG_7_FD_187302 | JGI IMG/M metagenome (GOLD analysis project Ga0209972, IMG submission 187302) | Freshwater lake microbial communities from Lake Erie, under a cyanobacterial bloom - NOAA_Erie_Diel1S_2200h metaG (SPAdes) (version 2) | ecosystem: Environmental > Aquatic > Freshwater > Lake ... | reverse complement strand
GAAAATAATACCGAATCACCAAATAACGATATTATTAATAAAAATCAAGATAATCAAAAACCTAAATCTAAATTAAATAAAGATAATTTAGTTTACCATGTTCAATTAGGTGCTTATAAAGGAAAAATTAAAAAGGACATATTTGCCGGTATTAATGATTTAATTGAGGTAAAGGGTGAAGATGGAATTACGCGTGTAATTATTGGAGAATACGACAATTATGCTGATGCTGCTAAACGTAAAGTAGAAATGCAATACAAAGGGTTTGAAGAAGTATTTGTTACCGCATATAAAAATGGAAACAGAATTTCATTAAAAACAGCCGGTGTTAAATTTACAGAGCCCGTTGTTGAAGATACCGTTAGTATTGGACCTAAACTATTCAATAAAAAATCTGTTGTATTTAAAGTTCAGTTAGGTGTCTTTAAAAACAATGCGCCTAAAGAATTGCAAAAAGCTTTTGATAATATCAAAGACATTGAACAAGACTTAACAGTTTCGGGGCTATACCGCTTTACAACGGGCAAATTCAGTTCATATGATGAAGCCAAGAAATATAAAGAAGAATTAATTTCTAAAGGAATTAAGGATGTATTTATTATAGCTTTCTTTAACGAACAGCTTATTGATATTCAGGAAGCATTGGAATATCTGAAGTAATATAAAATAAATTCTTTATCTTAATTATCGGCTTTAAATCGATACAATAAATAACCACTACCAAGCGAACAGGCTATTGCCAAAAAACCTACCCAATTGTAGTGCATATAATGTTTGTTACTGGCTTCAATAATTATTTTACCCGATATAGTTGCGGCCAATCCGGATGCTATTTGCTGGATTGCAGAGCGTATACTCATAAAAACCCCACGTAAACGAGGCTCCGCAGTTGCCATAACTAACGACATGGCCGGTATCATTCTTCCTCCCGCAAAAACAAAAAACATACTGGTAAATATTAATACAACAGGAATAGATGTATTTCCTAAGTGAGTAATAACTACGATTGGGATTAGTGAAATCAGCATTAAAATCATAAAAACTTTCTGATTACTATATCGATCAGACAATTTACCTATAATTGGCCCCGAAAAAACAGTAAATAGACCTCCAATTAAATATATTAAGGTTAATTGCTCCTCCTTAAAACCAACATTAGCAACCATATACGGACTCAAAAAAGGTATTATCAAAAACTGTCCTAAAATTATCAAGGCCATAAATATAAATCCTGTCAACTTATTTCGGCTAAGCAAAATCTCTTTCACTACTAACAAAGGTTTAGAATTTTTATTCAATAACAAATGACTATTAATAAAGGGAATTTTATAATAAGCAAGTATTAGTATAAAAACAGAAAAAATGGCTGCAACATAAAAAGGTAATTGCCAACCAAACTTAGTACCAAAATATAAACCAAAAGGGACACCTAATGCGGCTGCAGCGCTAAAACCGGCCATAACGGCACCCATTGCAGAACTTCTTCTTTCAAAAGGAATAACATCACCTACAATTGCTAAAACTAATGAACTTAACACTCCACCAAAGAATCCGGCCACTGCCCTCGCTAAAATCATGGTATTATAACTGTTGGCAATTCCACACAAAAAAGTTCCCACTATAAATCCAATTAAAACAATTAAGAGCAAACGTTTACGATCAAATTTATCAATAACAAAAATGGATAGGATACCGGAAATAAAAGCAGCAAAGGTATAGGAAGCAACAACTGTACTCCATTGACTTGGACCCAGGATAAATACTCTCTTAATCTGAGGCCCCAATGGCATCATAATCATAAAATCGAGAATATTTACAAAATTAATTAGCGCCAAAATTATTATAATCCAACGCTCGGATTTGTGTGAATGCATACTAGTGTTTAAATATCAAAGCGGTAGCATAAGCACAAACACCCTCCTCGCGTCCAACATAACCCATTTTTTCATTGGTGGTTGCCTTAATGGAGATCTGATCCTCCTTAATATTCATAACAGTTGCTAGGGTAGAAATCATATTAGCCAGATGAGGTTTTATTTTAGGACGTTCCAATAACAAAGAGGTATCTATGTTGCCTATTTTATAACCTTTTTCTGCAATTAAATTAACGGTACGTTTCAGCAAAATTTTACTATCAATATTTTTAAATTCGGAGCTGGTATCCGGAAAATGAACACCAATATCACCAAGAGCAGCGGCTCCCAATAGAGCATCGCAAATAGCATGTATCAATACATCAGCATCACTATGACCCAATGCTCCTTTATCGTGTTCGAGTTTAATACCACCCAACCACAAATCTCTTCCTTCCACTAACTGGTGAATATCTACACCAAAACCAATCCTAAAATTCATAATTATTGATCGGCTGGAGCCGGTCCGTTTTGAGATTTAAATGCATCAAAGTCGAACGACAAGGTAAACCTTAAGGTATTTTGAAGCGGACTTTGCTGACCATTTACAGGAGCAAGGTAAGATAAATCTATACCGAAAACATTATATCTTAAACCGGCTCCAAAAGTAACGTACTGACGATTACCTTTTGTTCTATCTTCAAAAAACATACCTGCTCTAAAGGCAAACAAGTTATCGTACCAATATTCCAAACCTCCGCAGTAAATTAATTCACGCAATTCTTCAGAAGCGCCACCGGGTGCATCATAAAAAGATTGCAAGATACCGCTTACTACACCCACGTTGTTATCCCTTCCGGCGATAATTGTTGCGGGGTTAGTTTTGTAATCTTTTATAGGAGGAGTAGGAACTAATAACTTATTAATATCTAAAATAACGTTTAGCTTGTTATAGTCGTCGAGGTTAATTTGTAATCCTGTACCTAGTTTGAGGTTGGTTGGAATAAAATCACGGTTTTGAGGAGTGGAGTAGGTAAGTTTTGCACCTATGTTGGAGATATTAGCACCCAGAATAAAGTTTGCCTTTTTTGCACCCAATTTAACAGGCTTTCGATATGTCATGGATAAATCGGCGGCACCTGTCATTCCAGCTCTGGCCCCGGTATTTAAACCCAGTCCGCCAGTTAAGTTAGAGTATATATAACGCATGGCTAAACCTGCAGAAAAATTTTCTGAAAGTTTACGGGCATATGCAACATCAAATGCAAATTCATTTGGATTAAATTGCCCCGTATTATTTCCTTGTTCGTCTGTAAACTGAATTGTACCCAAAGAAAAATAACGCATTGAGGCCGCAATGGTTTGAGATTTATCTAATTTTTTATAACCGCTTAAGTAGGCCAGATTAATATCGGGAACCAAAGCACGAAGCCAAGGTGTATAGTTTAAACCAAAACCTAAATTTTTTTCTGTGAAAGCGTATTTTGATGCATTCCAATGCATGGAGTTTGCATCCGCTGTTGAGGCTACCCCTGCATCGCCCATACCTCCTGCCCTGGAATCGGGGGAGATCGTTAGAAAGGGAACAGCAGTAGTAATCGTATTGATGACATCTTTATCGCTATATCCGGAAATTTGATTTGTACCTTTTAATGTTTGAGCATTGGATAGAATTGCCACTGCAAAACATAAGGATATGGTTAAAAGTGAATTTTTAAGCTTTATCATGTTATTTCAAATATACAAAATCATTATTTATTGGAGAACTACCAATTTTTCAATCTTCTCTGCAAAACTTCCATCGCTAGCCCTTACATTTAATTTATATACATAAACACCTCTGGCCAGTTTATCACCAAAATCATCCCTGCCGTCCCATTCTATTCCTTCGGAGCGATAACTATTATTAAACATATTAGACTCGATGGTTTTAACTAATCTTCCCGAAACGCTAAATACTTGTATATTAATGGCTAAATAAGAGCAAGGCTTATTATGTTCAAAAAAGAACTGCGTTCGGGTGGTAAAAGGATTAGGATAATTTAATACATGATTTAAAGCTAAATTTTCCGATTTAGCAACAATAAACTCTATAAGTGTTTCATTAGAATTATTATAAACATCCCAAGCTTTTAATTTAAGGGTGTGTCTTCCTTCGCTTAAATCGTTTAATTTATAACGAACCGATCCCTTTTGGTAGCTATTGGTTTCGGCCTGGTAAAAATCATTTAATACCAAAGTTTTGTCGGTATTTTCATCCAAGATTGCAGTAATATCATGCCCAATACCATTACCAACGGTATTTATGCCGTTTTCATCAAACATTTTTGCAAAAATATTAGGTGCTTCATTGGTTAATCCTCCAGAAACGAATTTTTCGTCATTCATAAATAGTTTAATTTCCGGTCCGCTATTATCTGCAGGGGCTTTATCATTAAAACCTCCAATTAAAAAACGGTTTTCATATCCATTTGCATCCGTTTTACCATTTTCGGCATAATAGCTTATTTTACCATAGTCAATGTTGTATGATATATCTTTAGGAACAATAAAAGAAAATTCAAAATCACCATTTGTTACGGAAACTTTACCTCGGTATACCACATTTTTTTGCAAGAAGAAATTCATGCGAGGAGTGGCATCAGGTGGTCCATCATTACCTAAACTGGTTATTGTAGCTTTTTTATCATAAACAGTTGGATATAAAACTCCATTAAAACCATTTAATTTGGAACCACTGTTGTTAGCAACAAAACCTTTAACGGTTATTTTTGATAAAGCCTTAACTGTATCTGTAAACGAACTGATAGAAGAGTTATTTATGGATGAGGTAAAAATCTGGTTAGAAGGACAAGCTAAACGAATAGCAGGGTCTCCTAATAACGTAAAGTTTCTATTATTAACAGATGCAGAACTGCTTGTTTTAGTTAATCGAATAATATCACCTAAACGGGCCATTTGCCCATTAAGAGTATCAAATACATGTTTGTAAAAATTAACATTAAGAAGATAATTGGGATTAGAATAAACCAAACGCGTAGTAGTTAACAAGCCAATTCCTCCGCCCTTTTCATTAAGAAAAACTAACTCTCCTGCTGAAGTTCTGGCCGGATCATCAAATCGACTAAACTCACAAGTTGCAGTAACAAACAACGGTAGTGTATTAATATTCGACCAGTTTTGAATCATAGGCATATCTAAAATACGCTCCCCTGACCAACCCGTTTCACCTCCATGTCCGGTATAATTTACAATTAATGCACCCCGCTCGAGCCGTCTGTTAATGGCTTCATTTACATCCGGGTATTTTTGCCCTCCCGCAGAAACCTCCTGTTTATATGCATCAGAAAAAATTTTATCGATGTTAATCACTTTGTAAACAGTATCCACTAAATTAGAAAGAGCATCTGCTTGCGCCATGTGTGTTCCTCCATCCTGATCGTCGGCAACAAAACAAATAACGTTTCGCCAGTCGCCATAGCCGGTTCTGTTTGCACTACCATCAGCTAAACACGATTGATTAGACTCTTTAATATCCAGGTAACTGGTGGGCATCAAATACATTCTGATTTTATTTACTATCCCGTTAGCATCCTTTACATTTTTTACAGGAAATCTGCCAATTCCTATATCTATAACATCTGAAATTAAATCACCTTCATTATCGTCCAACAAACCAAAATAATCTTCAGAAACATATGAATTAATAGGCTGTGTAGAGTTTTCGCTCTGATAGGTTGGAATAAGATTAGTGTTACTGGGCGTAAAATTTTTATTATCATAAGATCCGTCGCCAAAAAGCAGAAGATATTTTGGAAGTTCGCTGGCGTTTGTAGCACGATCGTAAAACATCTTAATAAAGTCTTTAATAGCGGTAACATCAGGCATGCCGGATGAAAACTCGTTGTAAATTTCTTCTGTTGTTGCTATGTTTACAGATAAGGAATCTACCGTTTTGTGGATAGCCGCCAAATCCTCCGCTTGCTTTTTAAACAAAGGATGTGTAACAATTATATAATCGGCCTGTGGATAAGCATGTAAATTTTGATTGGTAACTTTTTTTGAAACGAAAGGCCTCAAAAGACCAATACTAGTATGAAAACTTACAAAATCAACGATAGAATCGTTTTGACATTTAAAAATCAAATTAGTACCATTTACGGTTCCTCCAACCCTTGAGACATTAACCGGATTGGTAACATTCCAAACCTGATAATTGGAGGAGAAGTTTCCAAGTGTGTAGGAAGCTATATTTCCATTACCTACTGCATTTAAATCTTTAAAAAACATTTGGTTTTCATCAATCATTAATCCTCGTCGGGCTTTTAATTCAATAAAATTGAGGTAACCAAAAGAATCTCCGGTTTTGTTATAAGATATTTTAAGTGGAAAAGAATTTACCTGAGCATTAAAATTGGTACATATGCTACCAAGCATTACATAATCTCCATAATAAACAGATGGTGCAGAGGCAACGGGAATGTTCTTATTTAAATCGGAACCTGAGGCACTAAGAGTAAAGGACGACGAGCAACCCACACAGCGCGCAGCCACCGATGCCCTTAAACCTATTGGAACATTGGTAATTAAGTTAGGGAATTTAAATTCAAATGTATAATCCGTTATGGACTCAAAAAACTCACCGTAAAACTCACGGCCCGATTTAATTAAGTTTAACTGATCTTTTTCATAACTCCTGAAATCATCAAACTGAGTAACAGAATAGTTTGATGGAGGTGCAGGCTCGTTCATATTGGAGATGCGCTTCCCTAATCCAGAACTTACATTTATAAAATAAAAAGTTGTATCGGTGTAAATATTTTTCTGTAAGGAGTAACCGATGCAGGAAACATTATCTCTGATCCACTTATCAGGGCCCTGGCCATAGAACAAAATATAATCAGTGCTATCAAACTTCCCATCATTTTCACCTTCTATGAAAATAGCATTCTCAGGCAAATCATTCGGACGATAATCTGAGTTTTTAAAAGGCAACATTCCACCGCCTTTACCATATAATTTTATACTTAAAGGATTTAGCAGTTTAACATCAATACCTAAAGATTTTAGAAAAGCATAATCAATTTTATAAATACCGGTTTGTACTACTCCAATTTTGTACCAGTTTCCGCTCGATAAGACTGAGTTTTGGCTATAAAAACGTTGATTTTGAATAACATTTATTCGCTTGGATTTACTGTATGTAATCTTAATTTGAGCAGATAAAAGCCGAGAAATTTGACCGTTTTTTTTAACAAGAGGAACAAATCCAATTTTAAGGATAGGCAACTTCCTAGCGTATCCCAGGTTCCATTCTAACTTAATTGTTTCCTCAATAAATTCTACTCCTTTATTTTTATTCCCATCAGAAACTATCTCAAAAACCGGGTTAATTAATTCGATTTGCTCAGGCTCAAAAGAAATAGTTTTATCCAAAGTGCACCAAAACAGGGGTAAACCATTGTTTAAAAAATCATAATCGGCTTCGTTAAAAGAAAAATAGGAATAGGATAGATTTTCACCGTAAAAAATAGATTTATTTTCGCTCCACTTTAAATTTACGTTTAGGATTTCTTGATTGTTTTGGGTAAAGGAGGGATTGTTTTTAGTATTAATACGCTGAGCTATAGATACTTCGGAGCAAAAAAAGGAAAGTATAACACCTAATAGATAATAAAAATAGATTTTTTTCATAAATAATGTATCCAAAAATAAGGATGCGTTCTTAAAACGACAATTAAAATAGATTATTGTTTTTACATAAAAATTTAGTTGAAAAGAACATTATTTTGTAAAAATATCAATAAAGTATTATATTCGTATCCTAACAAAAAGTGTAATATGCGCAAATTATACAAATTAGTTAGCCTTTTGGTACTGGTTACCTGGTTAATAAACCCTTCAGAATCAAAGGCTCAAGATCCAATCTTTACTCAGTTTTATGCCAATCCACTTTACCTCAACCCGGCTTTTGCAGGTTCGGTTAGATGTCCGCGATTTGTCTTAAACTACCGTAATCAATGGCCTAATCTTTATCGCACCTACATTACCTATGCTGCATCCTACGACCAGCACATAGACGCTTTAAGCGGAGGTATAGGGCTTATGGTATATAACGACCGGGCTGGTAACAATGTAATCAATAGCACAGCCATTAGCGGTGTTTATTCCTATCAGTTAAATGTATCCCGTAATTTAACCATCAGAACGGGTTTGCAGGCAACTTACATGCAAAAAACCTTAGATGGTTCTAAACTAACTTTCGGCGATATGATAGACCAGCGCAATGGTTTTATTTATCCTACCGGGGAAACAGACGCAACTCAAAACATCACAAAAGGTTATCCTGATTTTTCTGCAGGTATTTTAGCCTATAGTAAGAAATATTTTGTAGGGGCCTCTGTTCATCACTTAACTCAACCAAACGAAGGATTTATTGGAACTTCAAAGTTGCCAATGAAAATTACAGCCCACGGAGGCGTTGTTATTCCGGTTGGTGATCGTACCGCAGAAACCAGCATTTCCCCCAATATTTTATTTCAACGCCAGCAAAATTTCCAGCAATTAAACATTGGTTTATATGCAAATAAAGGTCCTATCGTGGGAGGTATTTGGTACCGAAATCAGGATGCTTTTATACTTACTGTTGGAATTCAACAAAAGTTATTTAAAATTGGATATTCGTATGATGTAACCGTTTCTAAGTTAGCTAACGCAACTGCAGGTTCTCATGAATTATCCACCAGTTTACAATTACCTTGTAAACCCAAAAAGAAGAAGTTCCGCACAATAAGTTGCCCTTCTTTTTAGTTAATATTATTAAATGGCATTTTCATAACTATGAAAAATATAAAAACAACAATTGGATTTGGTTTATTGGTTGCAGGTGTTTTGGTAAATCCTGCATGTAAAAAACCTACATCTTCCGTAACCGGATGGAACTATAACGACCCTAAAATGGGTGGATTTGAAGATGTTCCTTATTTTGAACAAGAGACCGGTCCGGGTTTAGTTCTTATTGAAGGGGGTACCTTTACAATGGGTAGAGCCGAACAGGAAGTAACTTATGATTGGAATAATATTCCTCGACGCGTAACTGTTTCGTCTTTTTATATGGATGAAACTGAAATTGCTAACAATCACTATCGTGAGTATTTATACTGGACTCGTAATGTGTTTGGAGCTGATTATCCTGAAGTGTACAAAAAAGCATTACCCGATACATTAGTTTGGCGTGATAAAATGGCGTTTAACGAGCCTTATGTAGATTATTATTTCCGCCATCCAGCCTATAAAGATTATCCTGTTGTAGGTATTAACTGGCTTCAGGCAAACGATTTTTGTAATTGGCGCACAGATAGGGTTAATGAGTTTATCTTATACCGCGAAGGTATTTTAGACTTGGACCCTGCTTCTTGGGTAAATGAAAACAACTTTAATACAGACGCTTATTTAGCTAACCAGTACGAAGGGGTTATTAAAATTAACTTACCTGATTACAATCCTAAAGGAACCGGTGAGCGTAAAGTACGTATGGAAGATGGTATACTTTTACCAAAGTATCGTCTCCCAACCGAAGCTGAGTGGGAATTTGCAGCTTTCTCTTTAGTTGGAAACTCTGTTCAAGAGCGTATCGTGCAACGCCGTTTATACCCATGGACTGGTCACTATGTGCGTAACGATCAGCCTCAATACATTGGTCAAATGATGGCAAACTTTAAACGTGGACGTGGTGATAACATGGGGGTAGCAGGGTATTTAAATGATAACGCTGACGTAACGGCTCCTGTATTCTCGTATTGGCCAAACGATTATGGTCTATATAACATGGCTGGTAACGTTTCGGAGTGGGTAATGGATGTTTATCGTCCGCTATCTGCTGAAGACAAATCTGATTTTCGTCCGTTCCGTGGTAATGTATTTAAAACTCAGCAACGTGATGAAGAAGGTAATATAGTAGAAAAAGATTCGTTAGGAAGAATTAAAACCCGTGATGTTGGTTTAGAAATAGATAACCTAGCCGAACGCAGAAACTATAAAAAATCGGATAACATCAATCATCTAGATGGCGATTGGGAATCTACCATCTATTACAGTGAAGGTGCAGAAGGATATCAAAATCGTACTGCAAATAAATCAATGTACGATTGGGGTATTGCCACAATGATTAATGATAATGCCCGTGTATACAAAGGCGCTTCTTGGAAAGACCGCGCGTATTGGATGCATCCGGGTTCCAGAAGATACCTAGACCAGAAACAATCTACTTCCTACATCGGTTTCCGTTGTGCTATGACACGCGTGGGTAGCCCAGTAGGTTTTTCAAAATAAATTATTTTTATTTTATATAAACCCACCTCTTTTAGGTGGGTTTTTTTATTTATGAGCGAAAGAAAAATTGATATTAGAAAACTAAACAAGGAAGAGCTTAACAATGCCTTTATTGATATTGGAGAAAAACCCTTTAGAGCCAAACAAGTTTATGAATGGTTATGGACCAAAGGAGTTTCTGCTTTTGACGATATGACCAACATATCGAAAGAGTTAAGAGAAAAGCTAAAAGAAAATTTTGTTATAAACGCAATTGGCTTAAAAGATTTTCAGAAAAGTAGCGACAGAACCATTAAAAACGCTTTTGTATTATTTGACCACCACGTTATTGAAGGAGTTTTAATCCCTACACCTTCCAGAATGACTGCCTGTATTTCGTCGCAGGTTGGTTGTAGTTTAACGTGTAAATTTTGTGCCACCGGTAAATTGGAGCGACTTAGAAATTTAGATGCAGATGAAATATTTGATCAGGTGGTAATTATTAAAAAACAATCGGAAGAAAATTATAATATCCCATTATCCAATATTGTTTATATGGGTATGGGAGAACCTCTTTTAAATTATAAGAATGTTTTAACCAGTATAGAAAAAATTACAAGTCCTGATGGATTAAACATGTCGCCACAACGCATAACGGTCTCTACTGCTGGAATTTCTAAAATGATAAAAAAACTAGGCGATGATGGTGTTAAATTTAACCTGGCCTTATCCTTACATGCTGCAAACGATGAAAAAAGAAATAAAATAATGCCCATTAATGAACAAAACACGCTTGAGAGTTTAGCAGAGGCATTAAATTACTTTTACGATAAAACAGGTACCCGCGTAACTTTAGAATATATTGTATTTAAAAACTTTAATGACACGCTAACTGATGCTCAGGAGCTTGTTGATTTTAGCAAAAAAGTAAAATCGAAAGTAAATATTATAGAATACAACCCAATTGAGGGAGGAGAATTTGAACAAACCACTCCAAGCAGACTAATGGCTTTTACAAATTACCTAGAAAAAAACAGAGTAATTGTAAATGTAAGAAGAAGTCGCGGAAAAGATATTGACGCAGCATGCGGACAATTAGCAAATAAAAACAAAGCCGTTGAAAATATTAAATACAAATCGTAATACAAATGCAAATCGCTGTTTTAATAACTTTCCTGCTTGTAAATTCAGTATCGCTATTTGCACAAACGGGACCACAAATTAAATGGGGAAAAGAAGTTAAAACACCCTCTAATACTTATATTAAAAATGTTTGTTTTAACGAAAATGATGTTGTATTAATTAGAAAAAAATCAAAACGCCTTTTTACAAAAGAAAAATGGTTAATAGATCTTATTAATACCTCTAGTTTAGAAACAGAAAAAAGTACAGAACTATCTACACTATTTAATGATCCTAAAATTAAAGTAGATAAAATTACAAACCTCAAAAATTATTTTTTTGTAACCGGTTTAAGAACACAAAATAAAAACAGGGAAATAGTTATAAAAAAATTAAACCCACAATTATTACCAGAGGCTAAAACAGTTTCGGTAGATTCGATTAATGAAGATTTGTATGCCTCTCATAGTATTCTAGAAATTAGAGATAATCCCTATTTACTTTCGGTTTTTGTGCTTGAAAAAAATAACAACCTTTCTTTAAAAATTAAACAAATAGATAGTTTAATTGAAATCAAAAAAACATGTTCCTTTACTTTTAATCTTCCCATTAAAACATCAGAAGTTGTGAAGCTGGAAATGGTTTCAACCAATTTAATTTATGCCCTTATCAAACATTCACCAAAATCAGGAAGTATGTTTGAATACGATTTATATTCATACTCCATTATGGCTTGCGACCTGGAAAGCGGTTTATTTAAAGAATTTGAAATAGAATTACCCGAAAAAAATATTACCGATATAGGCATTAAATCTACCGGCAATAATAGTTTAATGGTAAGCGGATTTTATTCTAACAAAAAAAACACTCAAGATGATTTTACTGGGGTGTTTTATTTAAATATTTCAAATACCAATCTTAATATAATAGGTAAAGGGATTAAAGAATTACCTGTTGAATTTTTAAAACACTTTTTAAGTGAACGCAAATTAAAGAAGAAAAAAGAACTAAGTGGATTTACAATTAATTTTATTATCCCCAATACGGATGGAGGTACAATCATTCTCGCAGAACAAAATTATAACAGTCAAATTTGTAATACCGATTTTAGAACCGGCATTACGTATTGTAACGATTACTATTACTACAATGATATAATTGCAATACGCATTAATATAAATGGCGAAATTGAATGGACCAGCAGAATAGCAAAAAACCAGGTTTCCATCAATGATAACGGTTTCTTTTCCTCCTACTTTCCCTTTGTAGTTAAAAACGGAATCTATTTTATTTACAACGACAATCCGCGTAATATTGGATTTGTTCCTGAAAACCCAAATTCAGTTGGTAACTTCAGAAAGGCGATACCCGTAAAAGTATTTATGGACAATATTGGAAAAGTGTACCCGACTGAAGTTATTGGAGGGCAAAAACAACCGGTTATTTTAAGACCGAAAGTTTATTTTCAAAGAAACATCCTTGAAGGGGTAGTTTTAGGTAAGAGAAATGGTAATGACGTATTAGGTAAAATTTTTATGGAACCTAATTAATTATATTTAAGTATTGTTTGAAAAATATTACTCTATATCTGTTTTTAAATTTACTATACGTTATAGCATTTGCACAAAAGCCGAATGTTGTAGAGATAAGTAATGCCCATTCTGTTTGCGACTCATCCTATTACGAAGCATTGGTGTTTAACAACCAACATGTTTGGTTTTTGGGTAAACATGGTGTTATTACTCAATTAAAGGATAACCAAATTTCTTCCATTAATTATCCTTCAAACGGTTCAAATATCCTAAGTGCTGCCCAAATTGATAAACATCATTATATTTTAACCGGCGATAAAGGAACCATTTTCTTTTATGATGCCATAAATAATAAATGGACTAATTTGGTTTTAACTAAATATAAAACTTCTAGTTTATATTCTGTATGGGTAATTAACGATAAAGAAATTATTATTTGTGGTGGTAAATCTAAAATAGCAAGATCGGAAAAAGCTATACCAAATGGCTTTATCATAAGATCTGAAGATGGTGGTAAAAACTGGAAAAGAGTTTATCATTCAGTTTTTAATATGGCATGGAGAATTAATACAAATCCAACAAGCCATCAACTTTTTGTAAATCTGTATCATCCAAATAAATCAATGTTAATAAGTAGTTCTGACTATGGAAAAACCTGGAAAAAAACAAAAATAAAATCTAAAGGCATTATTCATGATTTTTTTATTAGCGAGCAACATACCCTAATGGTGGGGGGGCCTAATATTAAGCAAAGAAAACAAGCATATGCTGAGTTTAATAAAGTACCTTTAATATTACCAGATATTGGTTTTATATGGGATGTTAATTGTGCCAATAATACCCTGGTGCTAGCATGCGGAAAAAGTTATTTAGCCTATAAAAACTTAAATGAAAAAGAATGGAAAACAATTAAATTAAACGAAACGGAGAACAGAAATATATATAAGACTGTTTATGTTGGAAACAATACCCATTATGCTTATGGTTCCGGAAAAAAAATTTATAAAATCACTTTCGAATAAATGAAATTGAATTTTAAAAATTCGCTAATTATCCTATTTACCGCATTGTATATTTATGCTTGCAAAAAAGAACGCTTCATAAATGATACATCCGCCAAGTTAAATTTTAGTAACGATACCGTTTACTTCGATACCGTTTTTACCCAACTGGGTTCTGCTACTCAAATACTTCAAGTATATAATCCATACAACGAATCTATCAAAATTAACAGTTTAAAACTGGCCGGGGGTAGCAATTCGCCTTATCGTTTAAACGTAGATGGCCAATCTGGTAGCAGTTTTAAAGATTTAATAATTGGACCGAAAGATAGTTTATGGATTTTTGTTCAGGTAACTATAAATCCTACAAATATCAATAGTCCACTGGTAGTTCAGGACAGTATTGTATTTAACACAAATGGAAATATACAGGATGTAGATTTGGTTGCTTGGGGGCAAGATGCCATTTACTACCGGGCAGATACACGTATTAAAGGTCTACCTCCATTTAGCCTGCTGGATCCCAATCCGGGCACAATTAAAACATGGACCAAAGATAAACCCATTGTAATATTTGATTATTTAGTTGTGGACTCTGCACAAAAATTAATTATTGATGCCGGAGCAAGAATCCATTTTTATACAAAATCGAGCGGACTATGGGTTTATAAATACGGTTCAATAAAAGTAAACGGAACCAAAGAAGAACCGGTTACATTTGAAGGAGGACGGTTAGAAAACTATTATAAAGAAGTGCCCGGACAATGGGACAGAATATGGATAAATGAAGGTAATGACAGTTGTGAATTTAACTATGCCATTATTAAAAACAGTTATATTGGAATACAGGCAGAGGTATTAAGCGATGGCTTTGCTAAAAATAAATTAAAGCTTAATAATGTATTTATAAGAAACATTACAGGCTGGGGAATTTTATCGCGCTTTTATAATATTGACGCGAAAAACACTATAGTAACTAATACCGGCAACAACTCGCTTGCTCTTATATATGGAGGCAATTACAAATTTACCCATTGCACTTTTAATAATTATTGGAATTACGAAAACAGAAAAAATCCAGTATTATTAATGAATAATTTTACTGGTGCTCAGAGCCTGCCATTTAATGCCAATTTTACTAATTGTATTATTAATGGAGATAAAGAAAACGAAATTAGCAGCGACTTTAAAGCTGGCGCCGACAGCAATTACGTATTTAAAAATTGTTTAATAAAATCCACTACAAGCTATTATAACTATAGTGATGCCAACCATTTTTCGAATGTAATTTTAAATTCCGATCCGCTTTTAAAAAACAAAGTATCGGATGTACGATTAAATGCAGGATCACCTTGTATTGATAAAGGTTTAATTGATGGAGCTACCCTCTCTCCTACCGATTTTGACGGAAACATTCGTACAAATCCTGATATTGGGGCGTTTGAATTTAATCCTTAAATTGCCCAACCTTACTCATTCTGCCCCAGATTTAACTCTTGAAAAATGCTGTTGGTAAGAGTATAGGCCACAAAAATTAGTAAATCTTTGCCTGTGCCGGATGTAAAACCTTCAAGGTCTTACAACGTAATAGCTCGGCTAGACCTTGAAGGTTTAAAAAATATCAAAAATATGCAAGTTGTAATAAAATATAAATTAGGGCAGTTAAGAATCTTCTTAACTGCCCTTTTTATTATTTTATCTGTAAACGCCTTTGGGCAATTAAATCTTGTTAAGAATCCCGATTTTATTGATAATACTTTGCCTAATCCACTTCCTGCCTGCGGAGGTTCTCTGTATAACTGTGATGGCTTGTTAGTTCCAATGTGTTATTTTCCTTATTTAACTTATTGGTTTAGTGCAATTACAACGTCCCCTGATTATTACTATAACGACAATCAAGTGGGTTTAGTTTTATTTTCTAATTTTAGTGTTCCAAATAATAACTATCGTGAAGTTATTGGCACAAAGTTGTCCAAGAAATTAAACCCAGACTATAAGTATAAAATTGAAATGAAATTCTCACGTTGCTCATACTATGATTTTGCTGTTAATCGTGTAGGAATCTTATTTACAAACGATTCTATTTCAACAAACAATTATATTTTAGACAGAGTACCACAAATTGAAGCGGATACTAATTTATTTTATGAAAGCGCACATATCATTGACACCATTTATTCTCCAATAGAACCGAATAATCAATACGTTTATATTGGAAATTTTTTCCCTAATACTAGAACAAAAATAAAAATCACTTCTTCACCCGACCAAACTGGAGGTTATTATATGTTTGACTACATTAATGTAATTGAAGTTGATACGCTATATAAGAAAGCAAACATAAGTGATACAGTAATATGTGAGGGGAATACAGTACAGTTAAATAGTAGAGAGGGTAGATATTGGCGTAATTATAGTTGGTTTACTGGTGATGGTTTTGTAAGTAATAATTTAAATGTAACGGTTAGCCCAAAGCAAACAACTACCTATTATTTGTATACTACTGATACAATACACGCACCACATACCAGATTAGATAGCGTAACGGTTACAGTATTACCATTTAATGTTACATTAACTGATAAAAATATTACTCTTTGTGGAGGAGATACAGTGCTATTAGAAAATATGCCACAAAGCGGTTACAATTACAAATGGCAGCCAGCGCAATATTTAAGTAGTGATACTATTGCACAGCCTTTTATACAATTACCTTGGTATTTAGAGAATGACAAATTAATGTATAATATTACTGTTACTAATAATGCTAATAGTTGTAGTAATAGTTTTACATATAATATAACTGTTAATTTCTGCCCCGATAGCCTAGAACCTCAAATTTATATACCCAATGTTTTTAGCCCCAATGGCGATGGAGAAAATGATGAATTTAAATTAACTACACAAAATATTAAAAATTTAAAGGCAGCGATTTATAACCGTTGGGGCACACCTATAAATACTATAAATGGAATTGAAGGAAAATGGCAGGGCAAAACCATTGCCGGTGATAATGCCCCTACCGGAATTTATTATGTAATAATTACCGCCGAAGGGATGGATAAAAAAACATACCATTATAGCGGATATGTGCATCTTTATTAGTTTAATCATTTATTAGTGGGTGTTAGAAATATAAAAATTATGTTTGGTAGTAATAGATATAAACGCACTAAGCCCTTCGCAACTAATATACTTAAGTTTAGCAAGTGCCGGGGGCAAAACCTTCAAGGTCTTACAAAGTAATAGCTCGGCTAGACCTTGGGTTTACCGGTAATTCTGTTTATACCAACGCCTGCGAAGTGCCTATACAAGACAATATAGTTGAAAGAAAATTTGCTACTTTTGAAAGAGCAAATACAGTTGCTAACTTGAATGATATATTAATTTACCCTAATCCGGTAGATAATTTATTAAATATTGTATTAAGTAACGGAACAGAAGCTTTGAATTATTCAATTAAAAATTATTTAGGTCAAACTGTTTTAACAGGTGCTTTAGATAAAACGAATACTACAATAAATGTTGAAGAACTTGGTAAGGCAGTGTATGTAATAGATGTAAATATAAATGGCCATACCCAACAATATAAATTTGTTAAAGAATAAATTAAAAATCATTTTTAATAATCTAAACCCCGGGCAATATTTAATTATAGCCTGGGGTTTATTGGTATTTATACCCTCGAAAATATTTTGCCAGCAAAGTATCGTAAAAGATCCCGATTTTACTTTGTATAATAACTCGCCGGCATCAGCACCTATTGATTTTAAAAACCTTTATTATTGGTTTATACCAGTTGATGTTTCTACGCCTGATTTTTTGTGTAATTGCTCAACTGGAGGTACTGCACCTCATTTTAATGGCACAGCAATAGGCTTGTATTTAACCCAACAAAACAAATGGAAAAACGCACGAGAATATGCAGGCACACACTTAAAAAAATCATTGGACACCAGTAAGATTTATTTTGTAAAAGCGTTGTTCTCCATTTCTCCTCGAAGTTTATATGCTTTAAACAGAATTGGAATATTGTTTACAAATGACTCAATTCATCAGCCATTCCCTTTGGATTCAAATGAAGTAATTTATAGAAAACCACAAATTGAAGCTGACAGTAATAATTTTTATGTTAACGATATAGAATTTAGCCGCTATTGGTACGAATTAAAAAAAGTATTTAAACCAAGTGAGAATAATTTAGAGTATTTGTATGTTGGTAATTTTTATACTGATGAAAAAACCGATACCATCACAAAGCCTAAATCCCCAAATATATCCTATTTTTATGTAAATGGAGGATATTACGAATTTGATTATGTAGATGTAATAGAAGTAAACCCTAATTATAACTTAGTAGCAAAAGATACAATTATTTGCGAAGGCCAAAATGCAACATTAAGTTATGCAAGCACTTACCCCAGTCACACCTACAGTTGGTACACAAGCACAGGCTTTGTAAGTAATAATTTAAATGCTATTGTGAAACCTAAACAAACTACTAAATACTATTTATACACCACAGATAATTATCATGCTATATGCGACTGCAACCCGCCTATTTTAGATAGCGTTACTGTAACGGTAATAAATTATGACGTTGCTGGTGTTAATGCAACAACACAGGAAAGTACTTTATGTAGTGGGGACACAGTGCAACTCGGCATTGTGCCTCAAAGTGGGTACAGTTATAAATGGAATCCGGCAACATATCTAAATAGCGATACGTTAGCACAGCCATTTGTGCAAATACCTTGGTATTTAGAAGGCGATGAGTTAACATTTAATATTACAATTACAAATGGGCAAAACCAAAGTTGTACGCTTAACAATGATTTAGCCTTTAAGATAATAGTTAATTTTTGTCCTGATAGTTTAGAACCCCAAATATATATACCCAATGTTTTTAGCCCCAACGGAGATGGTGAAAACGATGTATTTAAATTAAGTACCCAAAACATTAAAGATTTAAAAGCTGAAGTTTATAACCGCTGGGGGATTAGAATTAATAGTTTTAGCGGTGTTAACGGTTTTTGGCAAGGCAGAACCATTGCCGGAGATAATACCCCTACCGGAATTTATTATGTAATAATTACCGCCGAAGGGATGGATAAAAAAACATACCATTATAGTGGATATGTTCATCTTTATTAGTTTATTCATTTATTAGTGGGTTGTTATATTTACCAAAATT
>Ga0209972_10001669_pt1 | contig 19020 bp, 12 predicted proteins | sample NOAtaG_7_FD_187302 | JGI IMG/M metagenome (GOLD analysis project Ga0209972, IMG submission 187302) | Freshwater lake microbial communities from Lake Erie, under a cyanobacterial bloom - NOAA_Erie_Diel1S_2200h metaG (SPAdes) (version 2) | ecosystem: Environmental > Aquatic > Freshwater > Lake ... | reverse complement strand
CCTCCCTGCCCGTCCCCCCCGCTCGCCCGCCCACCCCAGCACCGCGCCAACCAGAGACTACCACACTTTGCCCGACCTTGGGCTAGGCCGCTCCAGAAACCGCGCCGATCCACCGTTCTCAACGACCGAGAATCCAAATCCAAACAGAATCCATTCTCACCCGGAACCCCAGTCAATCTGAACCGTACAAAGGCCATCCTCACCCGCTGCGCCCCCTCCGCGCCCATTCCGCTTCCTCAGCCTCTTCCCCCTCGTTCAAGGCCCATGCAGCATCTTTATCCACACACACCCCTCTCAAAGTTCTTCGTCACACGACGAACACCCATATAAAACCCTACAAAACACCCACCAGCCTCCCCACTTATCCACACACACCCCCATCCCATCTTTGACACAGCCCGGCGCACACCGTCCTGCCCACACCCCCACACCCCCACCGTCCCGTCGTGCCGCCCACTCGTGCCGACCTCGTTGACCAGGCCGGTCAACCTCCATCCCCCGCCCCTCCACCTTTCGCCTGCCCCCCACCCCCCCCCACCGCGCCTTCATTTGACCATCTGCCCCCCTGACCCGTTGGCCATTTCGCCCCCGCCTTTCCCCTACCATCGGCCCCCCTCAAACCCGCAGCACGCCTGCCAGACAGAAGGATCGCACACCATGGCCGACGCCCCCTCTCACTTTGATGTCATCGTCATCGGCGGCGGACCCGCCGGATACGTCGGGGCCATCCGCGCCGCCCAGCTCGGTTTCAAGACCGCCATCGTCGAGCGCGCCAAGCTCGGCGGAGTCTGCCTGAACTGGGGCTGCATCCCCTCCAAGTCCCTGCTGGCCAACGCCGAACTGGTCGAGAAGATGGGCAAGCAGGACGCCCAGAAGTTCTGGGGGCTGAAGATCTCCGGCTCGGTCGAGCTTGATTGGGACCGCATCATCGGCCGCAGCCGCGATGTCGCCTCCAAGCTCAACAAGGGCATCGAGTTCCTGATGAAGAAGAACAAGATCACCTTCTTCACCGGCAACGCCAAGATCACCGGCGCCGCCACCCCGGCCAACGGCGGCAAGTGCAAGGTCGAGATCCAGGAGTGCGCCGTCAAGGAGGAACTCACCTCCGCCCCCGCCACCCCCGGCAAGACCACCCAGACCATCACCGCCGACCACGTCATCGTCGCCACCGGCTCCGTCGCCCGCGACCTGCCCTTCGCCCGCTTTGACGGCGACCGCATCTGGGGCGCCCGCGAGGCCATGTACAACAAAGAGAAGCCCAAGAGCCTCGTGGTCATCGGCGCCGGCGCCATCGGCATGGAGTTCGCCTACTTCTACCACTCCATGGGCACCAAGGTCACCGTCATCGAGATGATGGACCGCGTCCTGCCCGTCGAGGACACCGACGTCTCCAAGGCCCTCCAGAAGATCTACGAAAAGCACGGCATGACCATCCTCACGGCCACCACCACCACCGCCGTGGAGAAGACCGCCGGCGGCGTCAAGGTCACCTGCGCCCCGTTCGTCAACGGCAAGGCCGACGAGTCCCGCAAGCAGACCATCGAGGCCGACCGCGTCCTGCTCGCCGTCGGCGTCAAGGGCCGCACCGACGGCCTGTTCGACCCCGCGCTGGGCCTCAAGCTCGACAACACCGGCCACATCCAGACCGACTACGTCGTCGGCAAGACCACCAACCAGCCGGTGGACTACAAGACCAACCTCCCCGGCATCTACGCCGTCGGTGATGTCATCGGCCCGCCCTGGCTCGCCCACGTCGCCTCTGAAGAGGCCATCCTCTGCGTCGAGCGCATCGCCTGGCGCAAGGGCGTCTGGCATCACGAGCCGCACCCGATGGACTACACCACCATCCCCGGCTGCACCTACTGCATCCCGCAGGTCGCCTCCGTCGGCCTCACCGAGCAGAAGCTCATCGCCGACGGCAAGGTCAAGGGCAAGGACTACGCCGTCGGCCAGTTCCCCTTCACCGCGCTGGGCAAGGCCATCGCCACCGCCCACACCGACGGCTTCGTCAAGATCATCCGCGGCCTGCCCCGGGGCGAGATCCTCGGCGCCCACATCATCGGCGACCAGGCCACCGAACTGATCGCCGAGATGAGCCTCGCCCGCCGCCTGGAGGCCACCACCGAGGAACTCATCGCCACCGTGCACGCCCACCCCACCATGCACGAGAGCATCCACGAGGCCGCCCTCGCCGCCGAAGGCCGCGTCATCCACGCCTGAGCCCCGGCTCGGCCATCAACCCCATGTCAACACTCGACCGGCGCTCCGCCCTGGAGCGCCGGTTGTTTTTTCCTGACCCGACACGCGCACACCATCCGCACACCGCCGCCCACCCCGCTCGCCTCACATCCCCACCAGCCCCGCCGGCACGCCCCGCTCCTGGATCATCTTCACGTGCTTGCGCAGCCGGTCCAGCAGGTTCCAGTACAGCACGATCGCCAGCAGCGGCCCCAGAAACAGCACACAGAAGAACAGCACCGAGATCAACGGCAGCACCCACCGATACCGCCCCGCCAGGTCCACGATCTTCCGGTCCGGCACCCGCCGCCCCAGAAACCGCGCCTGCGTCAGCATCGCCACCGCCTGCACCAGCCACGCCAGCGTGCCCAGCAGCCCGGCCAGCCCCATGATCGCTGCCAGCAGCCCATACCCCGCCACCCCGCCCCCCGTGCCGGCCACCAGCGCCTGCGGCGCCGCCACCACCGTGCACACCGCCCCGATCACCGTCGACGCCCGCAGCACCACCCGCGCCGTCACCGGCGACTCCATCCCCTGCAACTGCGGGTCCGGCTCGCTCACCTTCCAGTACCCCACCGCCATCACCAGGCTCACCAGCACATCCACGCCCATCACCGCCGGCATGAACACCTGCAGGAACCCCGGCAGCCCGCTGGCCGCGGCACCCGCGAGAAACACCGTGACCATCAGCACGACCTTGCCCAGGATGCCCCACAGCACCAGCCGCAGCCCCGTGTGCAGCGAACCGATGTACTCCGGCGAGGCGTACTGCAGCAGGAACCCCCGCAGCGAACGCTGCACATCGGTGCCGCACTCCGGGCACTTGCCATGCACCGGCAGCCCCGCCAGCGCATACCCGCATGACACGCACGTGTGCCCGCCCTGCACCACCCCCAGCACCCCCGCCGCCGGGTCCATCCCCGCCGCCATCAATGATCGGCGAATCTCCGTGGCGCACTCCGGGCACACCCCGCCGGTCGGCAGGCCGTCCAGCGGATACTGGCAACTCACGCACGCCACCCCGCGCACCAGTGGCCGGCCCAGGCTCGCCCCGTCGGGCACCACCGCCTCCCGCTCCCCCGCTTCCCGCTGCCCGTTTGCACCGTCCGGTTCACTCATCGGTTCATCCGCCCTTTGCCCCGCCCGCTCGCACGCTCACGCCAGCGATCCGTCGTCGTTCACCTCATCCCCCCGCAGAATCGCCCCCATGTGCCGCCGCAGGCGGTCCAGCAGGTTCAGGTACATCACCCCCGCGATCACCAGCCCCGAGAACAGCACCAGCACCGCCCCCGGGTCCACCCCCCGCAGCGTGGCGCTGAGCATCCGCCCGCCCATCGCCCCCCACAGCCACGCCGCCGGCAGCCCCAGCAGCGTCACCGCCGGCAGCAGCCAGCGATACAGCCTCGCCCGACTCACCAGCCAGTCATCCGGCACCCGCTGCGCCAGCAGCACCATGAAGTTCAGCATCGCCAGCACCACCAGCAGGTCCACCGCCATGATCAGCACCGGCGCCACCGGAATGGTCAGCATCGCCCCCAGCAGCAGCACCACCTCCACCATCGACGTCCCGCCCGCACCCTCCCGCTGCGCCAGCACCAGCGCCAGCGACGCCGCCAGCGCCACATCCAGCACCACCGCCGTCACGCCCGCCGTCCACAGCCACTGCCGCCAGTTCGCCGCCGTCCCCTCCACCCGCAGCAGCCGCCGCTCCGGCCGGCTGAGCATCCAGCACGCCGCCACCGTCAGCACGCCCGCCAGCAGCAGCCCCGCCGCCACCAGACCCAGCCCGCTGCTCCCCGCAACACCCAGAATCACCCCCAGCGCCCCGCCCATCTGCGCCAGCAGCCCCAGCCCCGTCCCCGTCAGCAGCAGCACCACGCCCCACCACAGCCGGCGAACATCCGCCCGCTCAGAGAACATCAGCAAAAACCGCTCGTACGACACCCGCACCGGCGCCCGGCACCCCGCGCACGCGCTGCCCCGCTCCGCCCCGGTCAGGTCTTCCTGGCAGTTCACGCACCGCACCCGCCCCAGCGGCATCGCCGGCACCGTGCCCCCTGGCCCATCCGCGCCTGCTTGTCCGGTTGCCCCAATCATCATCATCCAGCCCTCCAAACCCGGGCGTCGACTTTACGCCATCATCCCCTTCAACCGCGCCGGCTCCCCCGTCCGCACAATTGCCCGCACATGCTCGCTCAGCCGGTGCAGCAGGTTCCAGTACATCGCCAGCGCAACCAGCAGCCCCAGGTAATGCCCGCCGGAGAACGCCAACCACGCCAGCGGCAAGCAGCAACTCACCAATGCGATCACGGGGAGACAGAGGCCCGAGAGCGCAACCACGGGCAACAGCCAAACATACACCTCGCTGCGGCCAACCACCCAACTGTCCGGCACGCGTCGAGCCAGAAACCGGGCAAACAACAGCATGGCCCAGATCTGCGTCACCCACGCCAGCCAACCCATCCAGTACAGTGCCTCGGTGATCGCCCCCAGCGGGCCCGTCACCAACCCTCCACCCGCTCCGCTCACCGCACCCGGCAAGCCTGCCACCGCGCAAAGCACCCCCACCACAACCGCGACCCGCAGAACCACCCGTGAGGACCGGGGCGACTCCAGCCCGGTCAACTGCGGGTCCGGCTCGGTGACCAGCCAGTACCCGATCGCCACCACCCCGCTTACCGCCACCCCGGCCAGCGTGAGCCCCAGTTGCATCCCGCCCCCCGCCCAGGCGGTTCCGAACGTCCTCCCGACTTCCGTCACCACCATCAGCAGCACCAGAACAAACTGGCCCGCCATCCCATACAGCACAAGGCTCAATCCGCGATGCAGCCTGACCAGATACGCCGGCGATGCATGCTGCAACAGCCACCCGCGCAGCGACTGCCGCACCTCAGTGCCGCATTCCGGGCAGTGCCCGCTCGCCAACAGGCCCGCCAGTCGATAGCCACAACTCACGCAGTTGCCGATCGAGCGACACGCCTTGGTGCGTTCGTCACACGCCGCAGCCTGCCCGAGGACTGCCCGCCGCAGCGGCGTGAAGCACCCCGGACAAAGCTCGCTGGACGGCAGTCCGCCAAGTGCGAAGCCGCACTCCATGCAGCGCAGGCCCGCCACCAGCCTGCCATCCCGCCCGCGGCCACCTGTTGCTGGTTGTGGGCTCCCCTCCGGACCGTCACCCCGCCCGCTCTCGGCCACGCCCATGTTCGTGCCCCTTGTCCACGCCCACCTCCCCCCGCCGGCCGCCACCTCACGCCGGCTCGATGCTCACCGTCAGCCCCACCGACACGAACTGGTCGCGCAGCAGTTCCGCGTGCTCCTGGTGGGTCACCCGCACCAGCGCCACGCCGGACTCGTGAGCCTCCAGCATCACCTCCACCGCCCGCTCCACCGGCAGGTTGCCCAGTTCCACCAGCCGCATGGCGACATATTCCTGGTCGTTCACATCGTCGTTGTGCAGCAGCACGCTCCACGGCGGCATCTCGTCCAGCTTGGGCCGGGGCGGCGTCGGCCGGGGCCTGGCCGCGCGGGAAGGCTCCTCCGGCGGAGCTTCCTCCACCGCCGTCGCCGTCTGCGCCGGCTTGGGCTCCGGCTCGGGGGCCGGCGTCGCCGGCGGCTCCTGGTTCAAGGACGGACCGGACATCGAGTTGGCAAAGAGGGTGTGAAACATGAGCATGGCTCTGGACATGACCATCCTCATTGTTGGCCCCCGGCGGCTCGCCCGCCGCCCGCCACCGGCCACCCGCCCGGCGTCACCCCGAACCGCCGGTTCACCTGCTCACCCGGCTGCGCCGCCCGCACCATCCCGATATCATTCTCCCCGGCGCCAGACCCACCTCGGCCCGCTCACGCTCTCCACCGGCTACCCGCCCACGCACGCTCCAGCCCCGGGCCACCCCCCACCCCCACCGCCGCCCCCAGCCGCACCCACCGACCAGTCCCCGCGCCACCCGCCGCCACACGGCATCCAGCATCTGTCAGCACTCGCGATTGTTCGCGGACGGAGTTCCCTTTCACCATGGCCACCATCAGCACGCAGAAGAACGCCTTCCTCCACGGACGCTGGACCGCTGAAGAGTCCGCCCGCCTCTACGGCATCGTTGACTGGGGCAAGGGCTACATCGGCGTCAACCCCGCCGGCCACATCACCGTCATGCCCACCAAGGACCCCGCCCGCCAGGTCGATCTCCACGAGATCATCACCGGCCTGCGTGAGCGCGGCATCCACACGCCGGTCCTGCTCCGCTTCAACGACCTGCTCGACCACCGCCTCCGCGAGATCCGCAAGGCCTTCGACGACGCCATGGCCGAGCAGCAGTACAACGGCGGCTACTGCTGCGTGTACCCCATCAAGGTCAACCAGCAGCGCCACGTCTGCGAGCAGATCGCCAACCTGGCCGTTCAACTGAACTTCGGCCTGGAGGCCGGCAGCAAGCCCGAACTGCTCGCCGTGCTGGGCCTGTCCGCCGTCGCCGGCGGCCCCGGCGTCAACGGCATGCCGATCATCTGCAACGGCTTTAAGGACTCGGAGTTCATCGAGACGGTCATCCTGGCCACCAAGCTCGGCCGCAACATCATCCCCGTCGTCGAGAAGTTCTCCGAGCTTGAGCTGATCGTCAAGCACGCCAAGGCGTACAACGTCAAGCCCAAGATCGGCCTGCGCGTCAAGCTCTCCTCCCGCGGCGCCGGCCGCTGGGAATCCTCCGCCGGCGCCCGCTCGAAGTTCGGCCTGTTCGTCTCGGAAGTCCTCAAGGCCGTGGACTACCTCCGCAGCCAGAACATGCTCGACTGCCTGAACCTGCTGCACTGCCACGTCGGCTCGCAGCTGTACGACATCCGCGTGCTCAAGAACGCCGTCAACGAGCTCACGCACATCTACACCGAGCTGCACCGCCTGGGCGCCGGCCTGACGATGCTGGACATCGGCGGCGGCATGGGCGTGGACTACGACGGCTCGCAGTCCGCCTGGTCCAGCAGCATCAACTACTCCGTCGCCGAGTACGCCGCCGACGTGGTCTACCGCATCAAGACCGTCTGCGAGGACGCCGGCGTCCCGCACCCCATGATCCTCACCGAGAGCGGCCGGGCCATGGTCGCCTACTCCTCCATTCTGGTCATGGACGTGCTGGGCACCTCGCGCTTCGAGGCCGACCCCGGCATGGACGCCATCACCGCGGACATGAAGAAGGAGACCGAGGTCCCCCAGCCCGTGCTGGACCTCATCGACGCCCACACCAACCTCACCGACCGCAACCTGGTGGAGACCTACCACGACGCCACCCAGGCCCGCGACGAGGCCATGCAGTTGTTCTCGCTGGGCTACATGTCCCTGCCCATGCGGGCCGCCGCCGAGCGGCTGTTCTGGGCCATCGGCCACAAGCTCCTGGAGCGCGCCCTCAAGAAGGGCGAACTGCCCGAGGAGTTCGAGTCCCTCCCCGAGTCCCTCTCGGACATCTACTTCTGCAACTTCTCGCTCTTCCAGTCCATGCCCGACTCCTGGGCCATCGACCAACTCTTCCCCATCGCCCCCATCCACCGCCTCACCGAGGAGCCCACCCGCCGGGGCATCCTCTCGGATGTCACCTGCGACTCCGATGGCAAGATCGACCACTTCGTCGACAAGCGCATCGACAAGAAGTCCCTGGAACTCCACGAAGTCCGCGCCCTCACCGGTGATGAGATCGGCGTCGAGCCCTACTACCTGGGCGTCTTCCTGCTGGGAGCCTACCAGGAGATCCTCGGCGACCTGCACAACCTCCTGGGCGACACCCACGCGGTGCACATCTCCGTCGACCCCTCCGGCGGCTGGGACATCGAAGAGGTCATCGAGGGCGACACCGTTGAAGAGGTGCTCTCGTACGTGCAGTACGACATCGCCGACATGAAGCGGGCCATGCGGCTGGACATCGAGGCCGCCTGCAAGCAGGGCCGCCTGACCTTCGCCGAGGGCAAGTCCCTCCTGCAGTACTACGACAACGGCCTGGAGGGCTACACCTACCTCGAGGAGTAAGCCATCCTCCCGCCCTCCCCGGTTCCCTCTCTCCCGTCCCTCCCCTGGCTCGGCCGCGTCACGCCGGTCCTCTTTGGCCCCACCGCCAGTGGCAAGTCCGCCCTCGCTGTCGCCTTGGCGCAGCACATCGTCCGCGCCGGCGGCCCGGCCCCGGTCATCCTCGCCGCCGACGCCTTTCAGATCTACCGGGGCATGGACATCGGCACCGCCAAGCCCCCGCCCGACGAGCGGGCCGGCTTCGCCCATGATCTGATCGACCTGGTCAGCCCGCACGACCCGACGCCCTTCACCGTCGAGGACTGGCTCGCCCGCGCCGATGCCCGTCTGGCCGAACTCCGCGCTGCCGGCACGCCCGCCATCGTCGTCGGCGGCACCGGGCTGTACGTCCAGGCCCTGCTCTACGGGCTCTTCGCCGGCCCGCCCGCTGATCCTGCGCTCCGCGCCGAACTGCACGCCCTCGGCCCCGAGGCCCTCCGCGCCCGCCTTCTGGCCATCGACCCCGAAGCCGCCGCCCGCATCCACCCCGCTGATCTCCGCCGCACCGTCCGCGCCCTGGAGGTTCACACCCTCACCGGCTACCCGATCACCGCCCTGCAACAGCAGTGGGCCCGCGACGCCCGCCCTCGCCCCGGCCTGGCCGTCTGCGTGCTCAACCCGCCCAAAGAGACCCTCAGCCCGCGCATCAACGCCCGCGTCAAGGCCATGTTCGCCGCCGGTCTGGTTGACGAGGTCGCCGCCCTGCTCCGCGTCGGCCCCCTCGCGACGCAGCCCGCCGAGGCCCTGGGCTACAAGCAACTCATCCCCGCCGTCTCCGCCGCGCTGGCCGCCAACCGCTGGCCCCCCCGCCCCGGCGAGGTCGACGACGCCCGCGAGCAGATCAAGATCCTCACCCGCCGCTTCGCCAAGAACCAGCGCACCTGGCTCAACCGCCTGGGCAGCACGCCGGTCTCGGTCACCCTTCCACCCGAGCCACCCGCACCCGACACCCTGCCCGCCCATCTGCTGGCCGTATGCGCCGCCTGCCAAGCCTCCACTCCCGGCCAAGCCTGATCCAGCCTGATCGGCCACCCGCCGGCCCGCCCAGAAATCCCGTCACGGCACACTCGGGTTTTTCACTCATTCTGAAGACCACCCCCCCACGTTGCCCGGAGCAAGTCCGGGGCTTTTCCTTTTCGCTTCTTTCCAGCCGTCTTCGGCCTCCGGCCGAAACCCCGAGGTGGTTGGCCGGGTCACATTCCCGATTCAGATTGCACGTTCGACGCATATTCCAGCACTTGACCCGAACCCGACCGCTGGCTTCTCTCTATATTGGTTCGGCCGACCGATCCGATACCAAACTTTCACCGTATCAGTTGCCGACCCACCCCGTCCTGACCCGTCCTGACCCCTCGCCCTCCCAGCCACCGGCCAACCGGCCCTCTGGATTCCCCGCACAAGCGTCCGCCATGGCCAAGGCTCCTTCGACATCCCGCACCAAAGCCCCCTCCACCCGCCGCTCGAGCAAGAAGGCCGCGGCCACCGCTGCTGCCCCTGCTGCGGATGCTCCGTTTGACGCGGGCGACGGGGTGATGGAGGCCGATGCCACCGACGCCGGCCCGGGCGGCGGTTCGGGCAAGCAACTGGTGATCGTCGAGTCTCCGGCCAAGGCCAAGACCATCAACAAGTATCTCGGCCCGGGCTATCAGGTGCTGGCCTCGGTCGGGCACGTACGCGACCTGCCCAACCGCAACCCCAAGGGCGTCAAGAGCCCCGTCCCCGGCGTGGACCTCCAGCACGACTTCTCGCCCACCTACGTGGTGATGGAGGACAAGGGCCGCGTGATGGGCGACCTGCGCAAGGCGGCCAAGCGGGCCAGCGAGATCTGGTTCGCCACCGACCCGGATCGCGAGGGCGAGGCCATCGCCTGGCACATCGCCAGCGAACTGGGCGTGGATCCGCTCCGCGCCAAGCGTGTGATGTTCAACGCCATCACCAAGGACGAGATCAAGCGGGCCTTCAACAACCCGCACCCGATCAACATGGATCGGGTCAACGCGCAGCAGGCCCGCCGCATCGTTGACCGCATCGTCGGCTACCAGGTCTCCCCGCTGCTGTGGAAGAAGGTCGCCCGGGGCCTCTCGGCCGGACGCGTGCAGAGCGTCGCCGTGCGGCTGATCGTCGAACGCGAACGCGAGATCCGCGCCTTCGTGCCCGATGAGTCGTGGGCCATCAACGGCGTGTTCACGGCGCAGCTCGCGCAGGCGGCGGGAATGGCCCAGGGCTTCAAGTCCCTGCTCGCCCAGCGCAACGAGAAGGGCGACGGCCCGACGGTCAAAGAGGTCACCGCATGGCTGGCCGAGAACGGCGGCTTCCGCGCCGAACTGGCCGAGGTCGCCGGGCAGAAGTTCGACCTCTCGCTGCCGGCCGACGGCGCGGAGAAGGATCTTGAGAAAGCCGGCGAAGCCCTCGCCCAGCGCGCCGTGCAGATCGCCCAGGCCGCCGGCCTGAACAACGTCCGTGTCACCACCCGCCCCGACCCCAAGGGCAAGGGCCCGGCGCGGTTCGTCCGCTCGCTCACCGGCGAAATCGACCCCTCCACGCCCTACGCCGTCAGCGGCATTGAAACACGCCGCACCACCTCGCGCCCGTCGGCGCCGTTCATCACCAGCACCCTGCAGCAGGCCGGCAGCGTGCAGCTCGGCTTCACCGCCAAGCGGACGATGGCCGCGGCGCAGCAGTTGTACCAGGGCGTAGATATCCCCGGCGAAGGCCCCGTCGCGCTGATCACCTACATGCGTACCGACTCGACGCATCTCTCTCGCGAGGCGATCGAGATGGTCCGCGAGTACATTCCCAAGGCCCTCGGCCCGGCCTACCTGCCCGACAAGCCCAACTTCTACACCTCCTCCAACAAAGACGCCCAGGAGGCCCACGAGGCCATCCGCCCCACCAGCCTGAACTACCCGCCCTCGCGGCTTCGCTCCATCCTCAAGCCCGACCTGCTCCGCGTCTACGAACTGATCTGGAAGCGCTTTGTCGCCTGCCAGTGCACCCCGGCCCAGTGGGACGCGACCACCGTCTCGATCACCGGCGGCAAAGACCCCGCCCGCCCGCTGACCTTCCGTGCTTCCGGGCGTGTGCTGGTCTTCGACGGCTTCCTCAAGGTCACCGGCGTGCCGCAGAGCGCCGACGAGCAGACCCTGCCGACTCTGGCCGAGAAGCAGAAGGTCGCCCCCTTCGGCATGGCCCCCCGCCAGAAGTTCTCCTCCCCGCCCCCGCGGTACACCGAAGCCGGCCTGATCAAGTCGCTGGAAGAGGAGGGCATCGGCCGACCCAGCACCTACGCCAGCATCATCTCGGTCATTCAGGACCGCAAGTACGTCGAACTGCTCGAGCGCCGCTTCTACGCGACCAGCCTGGGCGAGGCCGTGACCGACAAGCTCATCGAGGCCTTCCCCCAGATCATGGACCTCGGCTACACCCGCGAGATGGAAGCCGACCTGGACAAGATCGAGGAAGAGCATCTGGACTGGGTGCAGATGCTCCACCGCTTCTACGGGCCCTTCGCCCAGCGGCTCAGCCAGGTTGAAAACACCCTCACCCACGCCAAGGCCGAGACCGTGCCCGCCCCCGACGAGTTCCGCTGCGCCAAGTGCGGCGCCCCGACCGTCTACCGCCTGGGCAAGAACGGCCGCTTCCTCTCCTGCTCCACCTACCCCGCGTGCGACTACGCCGCCCCGGTCGACCGCGACGGCGTGCCCCGCGCCATCGAGGCCACCGAGGTCGCCTGTCCCAAATGCAAGAGCCCCATGAGCAAGCGCACCGGCCGCTTCGGCGCCTTCCTGGGCTGCACCCGCTACAACGACAAGCAGAACCCCTGCGACGGCATCGTGCGGCTTGACAAGAAGGGCTTCGCCATCGCCCCCTCGGCCAAGCCCTTCACGCCCGAACCGCCCCAGCCCTGCACCAAGTGCTCGGCACCGATGTACCTCCGGCCCGGCAAATACGGGCCCTGGCTGGGCTGCAGCAAGTTCCCCAAGTGCCGGGGACGGGGTGATTTCAAGAAGCTCCCCGAAGAAGAGAAGACCAGACTGCTGGGCGCCCTGGAGGCCCACCAGAAGGCCCATCCCGTTGTCATCGTCAAAACGCTCGACGGCCAGCCCCTCACCGGTGCCGACGGCAAGCCCCTGCCCGGCGTGAAGCCCCCCGGCTCCACCGGCGACGAGTCGCTGGAGTCCGTCGCTGACGAGTTGGGCGTCTGAGCGAAGCCGCGGCGTATGCCCGCCGCGCGCAACAAAGCGGGGACCCATCCTGCCCGAAGGGTCCCCGCAATGCACAAACTGCATGTTTCACCCGTCCGTGATGACCATCACCGACGGCGGCGGAACGCCTTCGTCGACATCAGGACCATCCGCCGGTCCCGACACCCTCCGCTGCCCATGCCGGTGAGGTCGGCCGGGGTGGCGTCACACGCCGGCCGCTGCCGCACGCCGCCGCCCGAGCCGGCGACGGCCCGCCTGGTTCATCAATCCCCACCACCGGCACGCCCGACGAGGCAACACCCGCGCCGTCGTCGGCGATGATCGTGATCCGCAGCGCGTTCAACGCTGCGCCGGCGGTCTCAGTTCCGGCCAAAGCGCCCGGGCCGCTCAGCACGAGCGTCGCATTGATCCCGACAGCGATGATGCCTCTGAGATTCACTGGGCTCCCTCTCTGCGGTCCGCTCCGGTCCGCCGCCGCTCGGCACACACACGAGCAGGACAGCACATGACCTTACCACAGAAAACAAGCGCAAGCTGCCGGCCGCGAGTCGGAAACGCGACCGCGGCCCCAGTCAGGCCGCGCATCGAGCACGGGTTGCCCGGCTTCTCAGCCGCCGTGCGTCCGATACCACTCGATGGTGCGCTTGAGGCCTTCCTCAAAGCCCACCTTGGCACGCCAGTCCAGCAACTTGGCCGCCCGCTCGGTGCTCAGGCAGCGCCGGGGCTGGCCGTCGGGCTTGGTGGCGTCCCACACGATCTTGCCCGAGAACCCCGTCAGCCGCACGATCAACTCCACCAGGTCCTTGATGGTGATCTCGAAGCTGGCGCCCAGGTTGATCGGCGTCGGGTCCTCCATCACCTCCGCGGCACGCACAATCCCCTCCGCCGCGTCCTCGCTGTACAGGAACTCGCGCGAGGCCGAGCCCGTCCCCCAGCAGACGATCTGGCTGTCGCCCCGCCGCTGCGCCTCGATGCACTTGCGGATGAGCGCGGGGATGACGTGGCTGCTCTCCAGGTCAAAGTTGTCGTGCGGGCCGTACAGGTTCACCGGCAGCACATACGCCGAGTGCAGGCCGTACTGCAGCTTGTACGCGTCAAGCATCTGCCACGCCGCCTTCTTGGCGACGCCGTACGGCGCGTTGGTCTCTTCCGGGTAGCCGTTCCACAGTTCCTCCTCGCGGAAGGGCACCGGCGTGAACTTCGGGTACGCGCAGATCGTGCCCACCTGCACGAACTTGCCGTGCCGATCGATCAGCCCGTCCTGCCGGGCCAGTTCGATCAGGTGCAGGGCCATGGCCATGTTGGCGTAGAAGTACCGCCCGGGGTTCTTGCGGTTGGCGCCGATGCCCCCCACCTCCGCCGCCAGGTGGATCACCACGTCGGCCTTGGAACCGGGGAACGCCGTGCGGTACAGCCTCGCCACGTCGTCCTTCTCGGTCAGGTCAAAGTCCTTGCGACGGGGGATGAACACGTCCGCCGGCTTGACGCCCCGGGCAGCCAGCGCCGCCTGCACGGCCTTGCCAAGAAAGCCCGCGCCGCCGGTGAGGATGATCTTCTTGTCTTTCAGGTTCAGCATGATGCTCTCGGATGCGCCCGCCTTCGCTCAGCCGGTGGGCGGTGCGAAGAAGAACGCCGTGTTCTCAATCCCGTTCTGCGTCCACAGTTGCCGCCAACCCACCGTCGCGTCGGCGAACGCCTGCCAGTCGGCGTTGATCGGCCGGGCGCTCGGCCCGATGGCCGCGGGCGAGCCGCTCTCGCACGGCAGATACCGCTGCACGTTGTCCACGATGATCATCCCCCCCGGCCGCACCTTGCCCAGCGACCATGCCGCTACCGCGTCGCGCACGATCCCATCGTTGAGGATCACATCCGCCCGGCCGTCGGGGCTGGCCTCGGCCAGCGCCGCCTCGGCCGCCGCGACGTACCCCGAGGCATCCTGCGGCGCCTGGCGGTACACCACGTTGCCCAGCCCCGCCGCCCGCAGGTCCCCCTGCACCTTGGCGAACCACTCAGCGTGATGCTCCACCGAGACCACCCGCCCGGCACTCAGCCGCCGCGCGAACCACGCCGTGGACCGCCCCGACCCAAACTCCACCAGCACGTCCGTCGGCCGCAGCAGCGTGGTCAACGCCGACACCGCGTCGGCGGTCAGCCAGGGCGCACCGGGGTTGGCCCGTTGCCAGAGCGCCAGACGGATGCGGTCGCGGACGTAGCGGGGCGTCCAGTGGGCTCGCGGTCGGGGGAGGGCCATGCGCGCCGGCTCCGATGAAGGGGAGGGGTGTGGGGGTGAGGGTGGTCGCTCACTGATCGTGCCCGGCGATCGCCGGCAGCGTGTGGCCCGCGTCGCGCAGCGTGCGCTCCCGACGGGCCAGCTCCATGTCCGAATCCACCATCATCGCGGCCAACTGCTCCACGCTGGTCTCCGGCTTCCAGCCCAGCTTGCTCATCGCCTTGCTGGGGTCGCCCAGCAGCAGGTCCACCTCGGCCGGCCGCAGATACCGCGGGTCAAACGCCACGTGCTTGTCCCAATCCAGCCCGGCGTGCTTGAAGGCCAACTCGGCGAACTCGCGCACCGTGATCGTCTTGCCGGTCGCGATCACGTAGTCGTCGGCCTCCGGCTGCTGCAGCATCAGCCACATCATCTTCACGTAGTCGCCGGCAAAGCCCCAGTCGCGCTTGGAGTCCAGATTGCCCAGGAACACCTTGTCCTGCAGGCCCATCTTGATCCGCCCCACCGCCCGCGTGATCTTGCGGGTCACAAACGTCTCGCCCCGGCGCGGGCTCTCGTGGTTGAACAGGATGCCGCACGAGGCGTGCATCTTGTAGCTCTCGCGGTAGTTCACCGTCGCCCAGTGCGCCATCACCTTGGCGCAGGCGTAGGGGCTCCGCGGGTAGAACGGCGTGTTCTCGCGCTGGGGCACCTCCTGCACCAGCCCATACTGCTCGCTGGAGCTCGCCTGGTAGTAGCGGATCTGCTTGCCCGCCGTCTGCTGGTGGTCGCGCACCGCCTCCAGCAGCTTCAGCGCCCCCATCGCCACCGTCTCGGCGGTATACACCGGCATGTCAAAGCTCACCCGCACGTGGCTCTGCGCACCGAGGTTGTACACCTCGTCGGGGTTCACGGCCTTCACCAGCTTGCTCAGCACGTTGCTGTCGCACAGGTCGCCGTAGTGCAGCGTCATCCGCCCGCCCGAGGCCGCCATCGCCGCCTTGATGTGCGGGTCCAGATACAGGTGGTCGATGCGGTCGGTGTTGAAGCTGCTGGCACGCCGAATCAGCCCGTGAACCTGATACCCCTTGGCCAGCAGGAACTCCGCCAGGTACGACCCGTCCTGCCCGGTGATGCCGGTGATCAACGCGACGCGACCGGCGGTGGGAGGGGGGCTGGGGGCTTTGGGGGTGCTTCCGTTCTGCATGGCGTGGCTCATAGAAGTGGGTCTGATAAGTCGGACGTGGCCCCCGCCGCGTCGGCAAGTGTCGGTCACCCAAGGCCCCGGGGCAAGCGTCGGCCGCCCCTTCTTGCCCACTTCCTCACCTCAAGGGCCATCCAACCCGCACCACGCTCAGATTTCCGCCCCCACCTGCCGAACCAACCGAACCGATACCGACCCCCGCGACCTTGTTTGCCATGGTGCGTATCCCGTTCACCAATCATCCCGCAACGAGCGCGACTGTCGGACAGCCTACAGCGGCGACGATCTTCGAGTGCATCGAAGCGTACTGCTGACGGCAGAGAATCAACAGCAGCCTGAGCTGCGTCAACCCCGAAGAGTTCGAGGCGAGCCACGGCTGACAGACTCACGCACTCCACCGGAGTCCACACTCTACCGCTTATCCACTTGCAGTATTGAGGCTTGCTTCCTTCAGTATATGACTGGAGCCAACTGCATCATCGAGCGAAATGACTCAACCTGAACACCAATATTGTCACCCCATGAACCAGGCAATGCCGTGCCGGGCCGACGACTAATCCGCACAATGTACTTTTTCTTTGGCAAAAGCCGGATCCGCATTTCCATATTTCTTCCGATGTACAGGACTGAAGCATCGCGTCGGTTTGCTGCCGTATCGTCAAGAATGAAACCAGAAGATACCCGTAAATTACTCCAGTACCATGTATTGTCTTGCTGCATATCTTCAAAGCTCAGATCATCATCCCGACCTTCAAATACAACTGTTCGATCCTCCTTCATGATTTGGAATCTAATATTTTGATTCAGCATACGTATTGTATCTGACGAACGATCCATCTGTACTTGCTCGACCCCATATGCAGTCCGCGTCATGATTTTGAATTGTGCATCGATAACGTTACTAACTGCAAACGGTATCTCTACAGTCTCCCATTTATGCCACGGCCGCGCGTCCGCATATGCGAGACCTGTAGTCCAGTGCTGTGGCTCGACCTTTGTAAAAGGTGGCTCTGCAAGTATACGAAAGCCTGGAGCAACCGAACAGCCAGCGACAACGCAGAACCAGAAGACCGTGACACACGAGAGTAACGCACAACGTACTGATGCCATCTGTTAATCTCCCTCAGAACCAAGCGATTGAGCCGCGAATAAAGAACAAGCATGCGCCAAAGAACATGAACCAGACTCGCTAATGCTTGCAATATTTGCTTGCAGCGGCTTTGCCTAAAGTTCGGTTACCGGACAATTGTAAAAACTAAGGCCTTCGCCAACTGCACCCCTGGGGCACACAAATCGCTCTGCGCGAGGTCTCGGGTTGCCATTCGCATCGAATTGCTGAACTGGGGGGCAACAGCGATACGCTCCTACCGCTTGAGACGACAACAGTGGCGACACTCCCAGGCAGCATTGCATCAACGAAACAACAAACCAATTGCTATTGCAGTTAAACGGGTCGTAGGGACGGCTGATTTGACTTGTCAATTTTGTCGCTTCAGCCAAACAAGCACTCACGCCTGGATAGGGAATTGATGGAATAGTCTCTCGATAGGTTGGAAGCATATCAAATGGTGCATTCTCTCTGATATCGACCGGTGAGATTCCGGGCAGCGGAATGCCATCACGTGGATTGAGTCCATATCGAGTACATCTTGTCACTATCAGTCCGTTCGCCGTCCGATACTGCATGCACATAAGTACATGACAATGCAATGGGTTATCAAACCATGGAACGTTGATCTTTGTACAACGTACCACGACAGTTTCAGTTCCCGGCACGGGCACATCAGTATCCGTCGGAGGAGGGCCGGGAGCTGGATCAAACTGCTCAGGCTCCAAGTACTCGCCAGGCTGAATGGAGGGCCAGTCCGCCGTGAGCCGCCGCATGACAAATGCGATCCCTCCCCACCTCACCCTCCCCGTCTGCCCACTGCCCCCGCTCACCTTCCCACTCAGCACCGCATCCAGCGCCACACCTGCCGCCGCCATCGCCCCGCGCACGTTGCCCGGCCCCTTCGCGTCCGCCCCATCCGGCACGCTCATGATGGCCCGCCCCACCAGGGCTCCGCTGTCCCACTCCGCGTTCCACGCGGTGAAGTCGTCCCCGTCCACCACGCCGTTGTTGTTCAGGTCCGTCGCGCTGTTCGCCGTCCCCGCGACATAGTCCGCGATGAACGCGTTGTAGTCATCACCCGTCACCAACCCATCCGCACCCCGCGCCCCACCAATCTGGTAGCCGTCCGCCGGTGACAGCCGCATCGGCTCCACACTTCCAGCCCCATCCCCACCAGGCACATACTCCATCCGCTCCCGTACCGCGCCGGGCCGCTTGACTCCCCCGCCCTTGTCGATCAACCCACCCACCACCGCAATCACATCCCCATTGGCCCGATGCAGCAGAAACGCCTGCGTCTCCAACACCCCATCGCTGCTCCCGCCCCACCCACCACCACCCGTCGCATCCACCTCACGCCGAATAGGCAACTGGCTACCACCAGTCCCTATCTCGTGATGCGTATAGATCTCCTTCGGGCTCGCATCCGTCCCGCGGAACGTCGCCACATGCCGGCTGAAGCCGTCATACGCCTTGTAGTACCACGGGGCTTCTGTGTCCGTCCCCACGGCCACGCTTCTCACCCCCCCGGCCGTCGCATCCACGCCATAACGCTCGCCGCTCGCCCGCCCCAGCGCACCACCGCCGCGGCCCCCAACCGCCCACCCCGCCCGGCTCACCAGTCTGGTACCAGCCCATCCGCCCATCGGCAACGCCCTCCGGCTTGTCGCCCTTGAAGGTACCACAAACGCCCCGCCTCCGCACCAATCCCTCCGCAAAAAACGCGAGGATTTGTGCCCCACCAGGCCAGATTCCCGCCACTCCGCTGTACACACCGCCCCAACCCAAACATTTCCCGTGCCACCCCGAACCCCATCGGGCACACTCACCGTACACAACCCAGGCACCCAAGCCCCCGCGCCCCCTCCGCGCCCACACCCAGCCGCACCCAACCCCCCGCCACCCCCACTTATCCACACACACCCTGTATCTTGAACATCTGAGGACGCGGGAGCCTCAGCACCCCCAGTGACGCGGCGAGCGCAGCGAGCTGCGTCACTGGGAACCCGG
>Ga0209972_10001667_pt1 | contig 19039 bp, 14 predicted proteins | sample NOAtaG_7_FD_187302 | JGI IMG/M metagenome (GOLD analysis project Ga0209972, IMG submission 187302) | Freshwater lake microbial communities from Lake Erie, under a cyanobacterial bloom - NOAA_Erie_Diel1S_2200h metaG (SPAdes) (version 2) | ecosystem: Environmental > Aquatic > Freshwater > Lake ... | reverse complement strand
CACGCACCCCGTGCTCCCTCGGCACACTCACGCCAGCCCCGCCAACCCCCGAATCGCCCGGTCCACCTCCGGCTCCACCGCCATCACGCTCAGCCGCGCCTGCTTGAGCAGCACGAAGTTCGCAAACCGCTTGTCCGCCTTCATCATCGCCAGCGTCACCGGCGTGCCCGCCGCCTTCCTGGCCACCAGATCCACCACCGGATACCGCCACACCCCCGCCGCCGTCAGGTGCGGCCGCTTCGGGTCCGCGTACGCGTCGCACGTCGCCACCGCCAACCCCACCACCGCCTTCTCATCCCCGGTGTGGTACACCAGCACCTCGTCCCCCATCTTCACCGCCCGCAGCACCTGGCACGCCGTCGGGTTCTCCACCCCGTCCCACCTCGCCCCGCTCTGGCCCCGCCCTGGCCCTGCCTTTGCACCCCCCGCCGCCGGCAGATCCGCAAACGCAAACTCCCCCGGCTCGGTCTTGAACAGGTACGTCGCCATGCCCGCATTGTCAGCCCACAGCCGCGCCAGTCAACCCCGCTGACCCGCTCACCCGCTCACCCAATCACCCACCCAGCCGCTCCATCCGCAACTCGCACCACGCCTCCAGCGACTCACCCGGCCCCAGACTCACCGTCCCCGTCCCCTCTTCCCCCATCCCCGCCCGGTTGAACGCGTCGTTCACCGCCGACTGCGGTTCCACGCAGAAGTGCGCCAGCGGCCCCCCCTGCCCACCACCACCACCACCACCACCGCCACCCGCCGGTGCTGACGGCGTGAACAGCACCATGTGCCCCAGGTTCGCCGAACTGGTCATCACCAGCCGCACCCCGCTGCCCGCCCAGGTGATCTCCGACCGCCCGCCATATCCGCCGAACACGCCGTCCACCGGCTCAGTCGGCACCGGCCCGCCCGCGTTCAACTTCGCGCACAGTTCATCGGCCACCCCCGGCCCCGTCGGCACGCCCCCCGCCAGCGGATACCGCACGCCCACCCGCGTCGCCAGCGTCGGCTCGTCGCGGTCGCTCCACAGCCGTCGGCAGAAATATGGGTGGATGCCGATCCCCGCCGGCATCGCCCGCGTGTCGGTGTTCCGCACCGCCATGTCGATGCGCAGCGTCCGCCCCTGCAGTTCATACCGCCCCTCCACCACGCAGCGCCACGGCCAGTTGGCGTCCGCCACCCCGCCCAGGTCGCACGCCAGCCTCGCGCTCACCGGCGTGCGGTCCAGAATCTCCCACGCCCGCGCCCGCACGTCCCCGTGCATCGCCGTCCCCTCCGCCGTCGTCGCCCGCAGCTTCACCGTCTGCCCGGCGAACGGGAACGCCGCCCCCGCAATCCGGTTCACCCACGGCGCCATGAAAAAGCACCCCAGCAGGCTCGCCGAACTCTCCCCGTGCGCCGCCCGCCGCATCACCGGGTAGAAGAACTTGTTCGGCCCCAACATCGAGAAATCCGCGATCCCCCCGCCCGGTTCCGCCAGCACCGTCAGCCGCAGGTCCTGATTGCTCAGCGTGATCGCCATCCCGGTGCGTCCTTCCGTTGCCATCCCCCGACTCTCGCGTCGCCCGCGCACGGGCCGCCACGCGCCAAAAACACAGCGAGGCGTGCCCTGCGCACGCCCCGCTGATCATCGACCGATTCAGCCCCCCGCCCATCAACCGTTCACCGGCCGGCGCTCAGCCGTTGCTGGCCACCTTGCCGGTCACCGGGCACGTCTTCTTCTCGCTCTTCTGCTCGGCGGTCTTCTCGCCATGGCAGCAGCCATCGGCCTTCTCAGCCGTGCCCGCCTTCTCGCTCGGGCAGCACCCGTCCTTCTTCTCAGCCGTGCACGCCGTCGCGTCATCGCACGAGGTGGCGCACTCGCTGCTCTTGGCCGCCGGGCAGCCCTTGGCCATCTCCTCATTGCCCACCGCGCTCGCCGCGTCGTGCAGCGGGCAGCAGGAGCCGTCGGCCTTGTGCTCGTGCTTGGCGTCGTTCACCAGCAACGCGCCCTTGTCATCGCACGCGCCGCCGGCGCAGTTGGCCCACTTGGCGTACCCCGCGAAGCCAAGGCTTCCCAGAGCCGCGACACCGACGATGGCAGCCAGAGACAACACCGTGGACGAGCCGCGAGCCTTCATAAGCAACCTCCGCAACAAAAACCTGCTTCAAAGCGTGCCGGCTGACGTCCGCCGGTCCTGTACGGTATACGTCCATCGGCTCCCGGGGTTCCAACATCCGCGCCTCCACCCCCCAAGCTGCCCGCCAAAGTGCACATGCATATGCGGCTTCCATGCATTTTACCCTCGCGGCCCCCTCCCGCTTCACCCTCGCCCCCAAGCCACCGATATGCGGCGTTCCGGGACGGTCCCATCGCCTCCCCGTCCGCCCAGCGCCACGCCATGAATCCCAATACTGCCGCCAACACGATGTCCGTCGCCGACACCGCCCAGGACACCTCCCCCCTGGGATCCCCATTCAGCGGCGACCAAACCCTCGCGTTCATCGCCGCCATCGAGACGCAGCTCGGCGAGTTCCGCCGGCTGGCGGCGGACACCTCGCGCCGCGCAGCCGAGCAGGCGGTCCGCCAGGCCGTCCTGGAGCGCAGCGAACAGGATTTCACAGCCCGCCAGCAGGCCGCCGAGGCCGAGATCACCAGTCTCCGGGCCGAGGCCGAACAGCGTGCCGCCGAGTTGGCCGTGCTGACCCAGGAGACCTCCGCCCTCCGCACCGCTCTGGAGAAGCGACTGGCCGAGGTTGATCACCAGAATCAGACGCTCGCCGCCCAATTCGAACAGTGGCAGGCCGAGAAGGCCGAGGCTGAACGCATCTTCAATCAGGGCCACCAACGCGTCGCCGCCGCCGAGGCCGGGTTGCAGGCCGCACAGCAGGCGCTGTCCGCCCGCGAGGGCGAGCTGGCCCGCGTTGCCGCCGCCGCTGAGGAACAACGTCGCACCGCCGAAACCGCCAAGGGCCAGGTTGAGGAAGCGCTGCTGGAGCTTGAACGCTGCGAGGCCCAGTTCCAGAGCCGCATCAAGTCGCTGCAGGAGGAACTGACCGCCCTCTCCGACGCCCAGAGCCGAACGTCTGAGAATGCCGAGGCGCAGACCCGCCGGGCCGATCAGCTCGCAACTGAGCTCGCCACTCGCACCGAGGACCTCACCAGGCAGCTCACCGAGGCCCAGGCCCGGGCCGACGCCCTCGAGCAGTCTGTCCAGTCCGCCGATGAGCGCCTCCGCGCCGCCGACCAGCGCATCAGCGCCGCAGAGACCCGCGCCCAGCAGACCGAAACGCACCTCACCGACGCCCTGGCTCGTGTCGAGCAGTTCAGCGTCGCCGGCGCTGCCGCCGAACGCCGCATCGCCGACCTCCAGGCCAGGCTTGAAGCCGCACACACCCAGCTCGCCGACGCCACCCGCTCCGTTGATCGCCTCGAGAACGCCGTCGCTCAGTCCCAGGCCGCGCTCGCCGACGCCCAGGCCGAGGCCCGCCAGACCATTCAGCAGACCGACGAACTCCGTCAACAGGCTCAAGCCGCCGCCGCAACGGCCTCTCAAGACGCCGCCGCCGCCCGCTCGCTGCTGGATGAGCTGCAGGCCGATCTGACCTCCGCCCGCGAGGCCCTGACCGCCGCCGAGGCCAACCACCGAGAGCAACTCCAGCAGCAGTGCGCCGAGGCCGCCGAGCAGGCCCGCGCCCAGGCTCGCGAGCAGTCCACGACCGCCGCCGCCCTGATGGCCGCCCGGACCGCCATCGCCATCGCCGCCGCGGAACGCCGCGCCGCCGAGGCCGAAGCCGCCCTCCGCAACAACATCACTCGCCTGCCGATCGAGGTCGAACAGGTCCGGGCTGAAGCCGCCGCCGAGAGCGAGGCCGTCCGACTGCAGGCCGACGCCCGCGTCCAGGCCGCCGAGAAAACCGCCGCCGACGCCCAGGCCCGCGCTCAGGCGCTTGATGACCACCTCGCCGAGCTCACCGCCCAGCTCCACGCCGCCCGTCAGGCCGCCGCCGACAGCGAGCAACTCCTCGATCGGGCAGCCCGATCCGAGGCCCGCGCCGCGGAACTTGCCGAGCTGCTCGACGCTGCCCAGACCCAGGCCCGCGCCAGCGCTCAGGCCGCCGAGCAGCACGCAGGCGAGCAGTCCCGTGCCTTGGCCGACGCGCAGGCGGTCAACGCCCAACTGCAGGCCCAACTGCAGACGGCCTCTGCCAGCGCCGCCGACGTCGCCGACCTCCAGGCTCGACTGGCCGAACTGACCGCCCAGCACACGGCCTCCGCCGCAGATGCCGCAAGCCTCCGCGCCGCCGTCACCGACCTCTCCGCCGACCGCGACCGCGCCCAAGCCGAACTCGCCGCGGCGCTGGCCGACGCGCAGAGCCGCGCTGATCAACTGGCCTCGCTCGAGGACGCCCTTACCGCCAACCGCGCCGCCGCCCAGAATGCCGAATCCGCCTGGGCTGACGCCGAAAGCAAGCTTGAGGACGCCGCCGCCCGCATCAACCAACTCCAGGCAGAACTCAGCGACGCGTCCTCCTCCAGCGCCGCCGCCCTGGCCGATCTGACCGCCCAGCGCGATCAGGCCCTCCAGCAGGCCCGCCAGAGCGCCCAGACCGCTCAGGCCGCTGAACACAGCGTCGCTTCGCTCTCCGCTGAGCTTGAGGCCGCACGCAACGGCGGCGAGGCTGAACTGCAGGATCTCCGCCGCGATCTGGATCAGCGCGAGGAGTCCCTCCGCGTCCTCGCCCAGCGCCTGCTCAACGCCGAGGAACGCCTGCTCGCCTCCGACGCCGAGATCGGGCGCCTCCGTGAGCGATGCGCCGCCGCCGAAGGCTCCGTCGCCGCCCTCGCCGAGGGCGTCGGCCCCTCCGAGTTCGTCGCCCTCCGCCGCCGGCGTCTGGCACGATACAAAGAACTGCTCTCCGCACAGTCCCGCAAGATCATGGCCGCACGCAACGCCATGATCAAAAAACAGCAGGAGTGCGAGGACCTGCTCCAGCAGCGGGCCCGCGTCGCCGAGCAGGCCGAGAAGGTCGCCATCATCAAGGCTCAGGTCGAACGCCGCGCCGCACGCAACAAGTCCGCCACCCTCATCCTCTGCCTCGCCGCCGCCTTCGCCATCATCGGCGGCATGGCCTGGGTCATCGGCGGCCGGCTCTCGCCCGCGTTCTACGCCGCCACCGCCACCCTCCGCGCCGAGACCCCCGGACGCGAGCCCTCCGGCGACGAGGCCTCCACCTGGACCACTGTTCACGAGCAGATCGCCCGCGACCCCGACCTCTACGCCGCCGCCGCCCAGCGTTTCGTTCAGCGGGGCATGACCACCCTTGGCACCCCCGCCGCCGTCAAGCAGCGCTTCGACTCCGACTTGACCTTCTACACCGATCAGGCAGGACGCCTGACCTTCGAACTGCGGGGCCAGGGCCGCGAACGCACCGAACGCGAACTGGAAACCTACGTCCTCACGCTCATGCACCAGGCCAACGCCTTCCGCGAGCAGCGGGGCGACGGCGCCGTCACCGTCATCGCCACCCCGGTCAAGGCCGGCAGCGAGCCCATCCTCGACCCACGCCTCGGCCATGTCGCCGGCGTCGGCGGAGCCGGACTGCTCGCCTTCGGCCTGCTCTTCGTCGGCATGTACCGCCTCATGAGCCGATCCAAGCAGCAGTTCGACCTCACCCTCGCCCGCGCCGCCAACGACTGATCGAGCCGCCCGCCCCCGAATCCACCAGCCACCCCAGCTCCCCCCTCTGAGATCCCAAATCTCAGATCAACGATCCCACGCGCTCCCGGCCCACCCTGCCACCGCTCTCCCTTTCCTCTGTCTTCCTGCCTTCCTTCGCTCCCTTCGCGACTTCGCTGACAACTCTTCTCTTCCGCCTTCGCAACCTCACCAAGACATCAAGACCCAAAGACCAGTCAGCACAGGAGCGAAGCAAGCGAAGGAAGACCAAGACCACACGACATCACCACCCCCCCCATCACCCGCCTGCCTCGATTTTGTCATTTTGCCGTTTGGCCCACTCACCCCGTCCCCCCGCCCGCCACCCGATCCACCTCTTCCAGATCCGTGTACCCCTTCGCCGCCAACTGCCACCCCGCCTGCAGCAGGCTGGTGAAGATCCCCCGCTCCACCACCTTCTTCATCGCGCTGATCGTCGGCTCCTGAAGGATCACGTCCCGCAGATCGTCGCTGAAGTCCAGCATCTCATACACCGCACGCCGACCCCGATACCCCGTCTTCAGGCACGCGGCGCACCCCACCGGCACAAACAACTCCCCCTTGCCCTCCAGGTACTTCCCCAGCCGCGTGGACTCGCCCGGCTTGACCTTCACCCCCCGCTTGCACACCTCGCACAGGCTCCGCACCAGCCGCTGCGCAATCACCAGGTCCAGCGAACTGGCCACCAGAAACGGCTCCACCTTCAAGTCCAGCAGCCGGAACACCGCCGAGATCGAGTCCTTGCTGTGCACCGTGCTGAACACCAGGTGCCCCGTCATCGCCGCCTGCATCGCCGTCCGCGCCGTCTCCTCATCGCGGATCTCGCCCACCAGAATCACGTCCGGGTCCTGCCGCAGCACCGAGCGCAGCAACTGGTTGAACGTGTTCCCCTTGTGCTCATCGATGGGGATCTGCGTCGTCCCCTCCAACTGATACTCCACCGGGTCCTCGATCGTCACCACGTTGGTCGACTCGCGGTCAATCTCCCGCATCGCGTTGTACAGCGTCGTCGTCTTGCCGCTCCCCGTCGGCCCGCACACCAGCACAAAGCCCTGCTCCTTGGTGCACACCTTCCGCAGCCGCTCGTGCATGTACCCCGGAAGCCCCAGTTCGCTGAGCGACCGCGGCGCAATGCTCGCATCCAGCACCCGCAGCACCAGTTTCGGCCCGTGTACGCTCGGCGTCACGCTCACCCGATAGTCCACCCGCCGCGACTTGAACTTCACGCTGAACCGCCCGTCCTGCACCGCATCCTGCGCCGCCGGCTGCATCTGGCACGCCGCCTTCACCAGCCCCAGTGCCAACTGCCCCACCTTGCTCGGCAGATCCCCGATGTGCACCATCTGCCCGTCCACCCGGAACCGCAGGTGCCAGCTCCCCAGCTTCGGCTCCAGATGCACGTCGGTCGCGCGGCTCTTGCCCGCCAGCAGCAGCGTCAGCCGCATCGCCTGCGGCCCCGCCGCATCACCCGACAGCGCCGTCGAGCTCCGCCCGGTCGAGTCGATCAGCCCCACCGGCTCCAGCCCCTCGCCCTTGGGCGGCAGCGACATCAGCATCCCGTTCAGCTCGTCCAGCCAGCTGTTGTCCGAGTCGATCGTCCGCGACCGCACATCCCGCCGCACCGACTCGATCGACGCCTCTTCCTCGATCGCAAAGCAGTGCCCGCCGATCTTGATCGTCGTCCCCGGCTCCAGCGGCCACGAGGCCTTCACCAGCTTGTGGCTGTTCACCTTGGTGCCGTTCCGCGACCCCAAATCAGTGATCCGATACCCGCCCTCCCCGTCCGGCTCAATCGCTGCGTGGTGCCGGCTGGCCGCCTCGTCATTCAACGGAAGGGTGTTGTCAGGGTGTCGCCCGATGGAGATCTTCTCCTCCCCCAAAGGAATGAGATACCCCCGCCCATCCGTCGAGCACAGCTGCAATCCCGGCATGCCACCAGATTAGCCCCCGACCCGCCCGCCGGTTCCCCCCAGCCGCCCACGACCACACTCCGCCCCCTCCAACCCCGTTCCTCATACACTCGGCCCCATGATCGACCTCAAAGCACTCCGCGAGAACCCCCAGCGTTTCAAGGACGGCGCCGCCGCCAAGGGCATCGAGGTCGAGATCGACCGCCTCCTCCGCCTGGATGAGGAACGCCGCGCCGCCCAGTCCAAGCGCGAGCAGCGCCGCGCCGAGCAGGGCAAGCTCGACAAGGAACTCGGCCCCCAGATGGGCAAGCTCTCCGCTGAACTCAAGAAGGCCGAGGGCGAGGCCAAGGCCCTGATAGAACGCCAGCTCGCCGAACTCCGCGCCCGCCCAGCCGCCCTCAAGGCCGAGATCCAGGAGCTCGAGGCCATCGAAAAACGCCTCGAGCCCGACATCAACGCCATCCTCCTGACCATCCCCCTCCCCCCCGACAGCGACGTCCCCGTCGGCACCTCCTCCGCCGACAACGTCGAGATCCGCCGCTGGCACCCCGCCGGCTTCGACACCACCCGCTCCTTCCGCGACAACAAGGGCTTTGATCCCAAGACCCACATCGAACTGCTCGCCCGCCACAAGCTCGCCGACTTCACCCGGGGCGTGAAGATGGCCGGCGCCCGCTCCTACGTCCTCACCGGCCCCGGCATGATGCTCCACCAGGCCGTCCTCCGCTACGCCTTTGACTTCATGGTCAACCGCAACGGCTTCACCGCCATGAGCGTCCCGGTCATCGTCCGCGAGGAGTGCATGGTCGGCACCGGCTTCTTCCCCGCCGGCCGCGAGCAGGCCTATCACATCAACGAGAAGGCCCGGGGCGAGGCCCACGATCTCTACCTCACCGGCACCGGCGAGGTCGGCCTGATGGGCATCCACCAGGACGAGATCCTCGACGAGGCCAACCTCCCCCTCAAGTACGTCACCGTCTCCACCTGCTTCCGCCGCGAGGCCGGCGCCGCCGGCAAGGACACCGCCGGCCTCTACCGCATCCACCAGTTCGACAAGGTCGAGCAGGTGGTCGTCTGCAAGGCCGACGAGGCCGAGAGCCGCCGCTGGCACAAGGAGATGATCTCCTACGTCGAGGCCCTGCTCCAGAGCCTCGGCCTGCCCTACCGCCTGCTCCAGTGCTGCACCGGCGACCTGGGCGTCAAAAACGCCGACATGATCGACATCGAGTCCTGGATGCCCGGCCGGGGCGAGGTCGTCAATGGCATCCCCTCCGGCGATTTCGGCGAGACCCACTCCGCCTCCCGCCTCTATGACTATCAGTGCCGCCGCCTGAACATGCGCTACCGCCCCGGAGGCGAGGCCGGCAAGGGCCCCACCGTCATCTGCCACAGCCTCAACAACACCGTCGCCGCCAGCCCGCGCCTGCTCATCCCCATCCTTGAGATGTACCAGAACGCCGACGGCTCGATCACCATCCCCGAGGTCCTCCGCCCCTACATGGGCGGCATGTCCCGCATCGGCTGAGCCCCGCTCCGCCCACGCCACAGGCCGACAGCACCGCCAGCCCGCCCCCCTCCCCGCGGCACAGCTGTCACGCGCCCCCGCCCCGGTCAGTATGGGTTCATCACGCTGCGCCCGGCTTGGCCATGGGCGTCGCGCTCGCCAACTTCTCCCCCAGCCCCGCCACCAGCCCCACCAGCGCCGCCACATCGTCCCGGTGCAGCAGACCGATCGCCTGCTCCACGCTCACCCACCGCCGCTGCCGCCGGTGCCGCTCCCGCCAGGCGGTGTGCACCGTCGTCACCAGCATCCCCCACACCCGCACCTCAAACGCCCGCCCGTCCTTCTCGTAGCGATACGCCCCCAGCGACTCGCCGATCAGGCTGCCCGATACACCCGCCTCCTCCTGGGCCTCGTTCAGTGCCGTCTGCTCCGCCGTCCACCCCCGCTCAACCAACCCCTTGGGGATGCCCCACTCCCCCCGCCGGTTGGTGATCAGCATCACCTGCACCCCGCTCCCGGTCCGCCGCGCCGCACCGCCGCTGGCCGAAGCCACCCGCGAAAGCCGGAACGGCACCGCCCCCGCCTGCGCCACCGCCAGCCGCCCCGTTCCCTCCGTCGGCATCTCCAGCATGCCCCAGTCGTTGGGGTCAACTGCGCCGAACTCGTGAGACCGGTGATCCATGAACAGCAGATTTCCGGGGTGGACAACCTCTGGATTCGTTCATCGGATTCTGTCGGTTGTATCAATGAATGCAAGAAATCGAGAAATTCGGCATGTTCTTCCAGGTCAGATAAGGCGAACGACCGGAACCACGGGGCTCCGGGCGTGATATGCATATCACCTAAACAGGGTGTGCCGCCGCTGCCCACGCCCGGCCTCCCCACCAATCCGGGCACCTCAGGCGTGTGCCGCCACCCGGCCGTTCCCCGCGTGCACCGCGCCGCCGCCGACGCCCGGCATCGGGAACCGCGCACACAACTCCTTGACCTGCTGGCGAACCTTCGCCGCCACCGCCGCGTCGCCGTTGGCCGACAGCACCTCGTCGATGAACCCGGCGATCGCCGGCATCTCCGTCACCGTCATCCCGCGGGTGGTCACCGCCGGCGTGCCCAGCCGGATGCCCGAGGTCACCCGGGGCGGCTTGGGGTCGTTGGGGATGCCGTTCTTGTTGCAGATCAGCCCGGCCGCTTCCAGCCACTTCTCCGCATCCGCCCCCGTCAGCGTCTCGCTCTTGCGACGCATGTCCACCAGCATCAGGTGGTTGTCCGTCCCGCCGGTGGTGATGCGGTAGCCCCTGGCCACCAGCGCCTGCGCCAGCGCCCGGGCGTTGGCCACCACCTGGTGGCTGTACGACTTGAACTCCGGCCGCAGCGCCTCGCCGAACGCCACCGCCTTGGCCGCGATCACGTGCATCAGCGGGCCGCCCTGCACGCCGGGGAACACCGCCTTGTCGATCTTCTTGGCCAGTTCCTCGTCGTTGGTGAGAATCAGCCCGCCCCGGGGCCCGCGCAGCGTCTTGTGCGTCGTCGTGGTCACGATGTGCGCATGCGGGAACGGCGACGGGTGCGCCCCCGTGGCGCACAGCCCGGCGATGTGCGCAATGTCCGCCACCAGCAACGCCCCCACCGAGTCGGCGATCTCCCGGAACCGCTTGAAGTCAATCGTCCGCGGATACGCCGAGTACCCGCACATCAGCACCTTGGGCTTGTGCTCCTGGCACACCTTGGCCACCGCGTCATAGTCGATCCGCTCAAACTCCGGATGGTCCGGGGCGTAGTGCAGCGGATAGTGCACCGGCTTGTGGTACACGCCGGAGAAGTTGATCGACATCCCGTGCGAAAGGTGCCCGCCGTCCTTGAGCACCAGCGAGGCGAACAGGTCGCCCGGCTTCATGATCGCCATGAACACCGCCGTGTTCGCCTGCGCCCCCGAGTGCGGCTGCACGTTGGCGAACTTGCACCCGAACAGCGCCTTGGCCCGCTCCCGCGCCAGGTCCTCGATCTGGTCGTGGAACACGCACCCGCCGTAATACCGCGCCCCCGGGTACCCCTCGGCGTACTTGTTTGTCAGGCACGTCCCCATCGCGTGCATCACCGCCGGAGACACGTGGTTCTCGCTGGCGATCAGTTCAATCGTCGTCTCCTGCCGCTCGGCCTCCTTGGCGATCAACTCCGCGATCGCCGGGTCCGCCTGCCGAAGAACCTGCAAAGTCGCTTCCGCCGCTGGGTCGTGTGCCATAGGCCCAACTTTAGCGACCCCCCAGCCCAGCCGCCCCCCGTTCATCGCCAAGCCGCCCCGCTCACACCCCGCGCTTGCCCATCCCTGCGCCACGACTCACCCCACCCGCAACGCCGTCACAAACGCCGCCGTGAACGCCGCCAGATAACCCACCACCACCATCGCCGCCGCCGTCGGCAACGGCCGCTCCACCCGCACATAGTCCGCCATCGCACGCCACCACCACAGCGCCATGCCCGTCGGCGCCACCCCCAGACCCGCCAGCACCCACGCATCCGCCGAGGCCTGAGCCCCCTCGTGGCTCACCACCGCCCCAACCGCCCCCAGCAGCCCGCCCGGTATCACCGAATACGTCGCGCACCGCCAGAAGTGCTCCCACCGAACACGCACCCGCGCCAGCGACTCCCCGAAAATCAGCCCCGCCGCCATCGTCAGCACCGTCCCCATCCCGCCATACGCCAAACCCAAAGCGGCCACCACACCCGACCGCCACCCCCCGGTCGACACCCGGACCCAACCCAGAGCCCCCGCCCCCACCCCCAGGCCAAGCACCACGCCCACCGTCAGCACCACCCACAGCCGCTGCCGATCCACCGCGTGCCCCATCCCCAGGTACCGACCCTCCCGACCCCGCCGCCACAGCCCGCACGGCACCGCCCCGCGGCACACCGTCCACACCAGCCGTCCCGCCCCGCCATGCCCCTCGTAGCTCCACGCCGGGTGCCGCTGCTCACGGTCCAGCACCTCCGCCCACCGCAACTCCAGCCCGCACTCGCTGCACCGCCCGTCCAGCGGGCACGCGCCCTGCCACCGCATCACCTCACCAACCAGGTCATAGCCGCAACGCGGGCACAGCGCTGGAGGTCGGTCATCAGCATCAGCCAGTACCCGCTGCGCGTCCATGGTTCAACCCTCCACCTTACCCCGCCAGGTCACCCATCGTCCGCCCGAAAAGCAAAGTCCCCATCACCAGCGCCGCCAGCCAACTCACCGCCGCAATCAGCACCCCCGTCGCCAGCCCGTGCCGCACCCGCATGTACAGCGTCAGCGTCCGCCCCCACCACCACGCCATCACCACCGGCGTCACCGCCAGCCACCACACCAGCTCCGGCGCCCGCACCCACAGCCCCCTGGCCAGAACATCAAACTTCAAAGCCGCCAGCACCAGCAGGATCGTCGCCAGCAGCGGCCCCAGCGCATATACCGCGCATCGGGCCACGTGCCGCCGTCGCACCTTCGCCTCCCGCAGCGTCGTGCTGAACAGCAGCGCCGCCAGTGGCATCGCCAGCGCCGCTGATCCGTGCAACGCCAGCACCGTGAACTCCCCACGCAGCGTCTTCGTTGGCACCAGGTTGCCCAGCACCATCCACCCTCTGCCCCAATACGCCCGCCGCTGCGTTTCCATCACGCCTGAGCCAACCGTCACCGCCAGCCAAGCCGCCGCACCCAGCATCAGCAGCACGCCAACAAGCACCGCCAGCCGACAGGGGCACACCCGCGTCTCCATGGCCATGCCGCCGTCCCGCCGCCAGAGCGCACCCGGCCATGCCGCCCGCGCAACTGTCCCCGCCAGCCGCCGCATCATCACCGGCCAAGGCCCTTCGAAGCTCCACCGCGAACGCCCGCCCACCGCCAACAGCCCCCACCGGATCTCCAGCCCGCACTCCACGCACCGCCCCGCCAGCGGACACGCCTCGGCCCACCGGCTCACCTCTCCATCAAGGTCATAGCCGCAACGAGGGCATTTCACACCCGCCAGCGACAGCCTCTTCTCGCCGTCGCATCGGCCCGCCCTGTCACGCACACCGGTCTCGTGCATGCCGCCCACCTCCAGCTCCTCGCGGCATCGCTGGTCCGGACACGGCCAGCATCAGCCCTCAACGAAAAACCGGCTCGCCTCTCTCAAGGCCAGCCGGTGATGGTACATCTGTCCACCCACGCCCCATGGTCACCCGCACCCCGCTGCGGTTCACCAGTTGTTGGCGTTGCCGCCACCACCGCCGTACCCGCCGCCACCGCCCCCGCCGTAGCCGCCACCGCCGCCGCCACCGCGACGGCCACCGCCGCCGCCGTAGCCGCCCCGGCCACCACCACCACCGCCGCCACCGAAGCCACCGCGACCGCCGCCGCCGCCGCCGCCGCCGCCGAAGCCGCCGCTGCGGGGCTCCTTGGGCTTGGCCTCGTTGACCATCAGGTTCCGCCCGCCCAGCGGTTGGTTGTGCAACGCCTCAATGGCGCGACGCCCTTCGTCGTCGTTGGGCATCTCCACGAAGCCGAAGCCGCGCGAGCGACCCGTCTCACGATCGATCACCACCTGGGCGCGAGCAACCGTGCCGTGCGCCGAGAAGGCCTGCTGAAGATCCGCGTCCGTGGTGCTGTACGGGAGATTGCCGACGTAAATGTTCACGATCCAAAACCTCGCCCGAGCCCTGACTTCCAGATTGCGTGCCGATACGTGCGTGCTCGGGCGTGAACATCGCGTCGGACATGGCCGACACCACCCACACGATGGCGACTCGGCCACTTCGAGCGGCAACCCCTCAGGACGCCGCCTGCAAACAGTATAACCCAAATTCTCGAAACTGCTGCAAGCCTGTTCTTTGAGAATTTCTCCCCAGTCCGGTGTCTCCCGGCCCGCCCCCCCCACCCTCGCCACGCCCGCCCGCCCGCACGCCCGCCCACCGCCCACCGCCCACCGCCTCCCGCCTCCCCCCTCCCGCCTCCCGCCTCCCGCCTCCCCCCTTGCCCCGCAGCCGCCCACTCCTAACACAACCCTTCACGTCCGGTCGTAGCACGTTGACATCCCCCGGCCAGCCTCCACCACGCGCGCACGAACGCGCTCACACCAAACGCGCAATCCGACCGCCCGCACAGGCCCACCTAAGCCCCTGCAAACAAAGCATCAAACACACTCAGTCCCAGCTTCGCCGCGCGCACGAACGCGCCGCTTCCCCCTTGGGTGGAGCGTCGCTGCATGGTCCCACTCCAGCATCGCCTCCCCCCACCACCCTCACCCCCTCACCCCCTCACCCCGGGAGCCGCCATGTCCGCCACCACCGCCCCGACCGATGCCCAAACCACTCCTGCCGCCGCCCTCGCCAGCCTGCAGGCCGCTGTGTTGCTCGCCGCCACCACCGCCCTGGCCACACTCACCACCCTGGCCCGCCAGACCGACCAGCCCGCTGTCGCCCTCAAGGCCTGCACCACCCTCGTCCATGCCCTCAAGGCCCTCCCTGCCGTCACCGTCAGCCTTGGCCTCTCGCAGCCCCCGCAGCCCGCGACACGCCCAGCCGCAGCAAGCCGTGCTGACACCGCCGCCGCCAACCCGTCTTCGCCACCCGCCGTCACACACCCCCGCCCCCCTGTCGCCCCCACCCGCACCCCCGCGCAGCCGCCCCCACCCGCTCACGCTCATGCCGCCATGTTGGCGCCGTCGCCGCTGCGCACCTCGGCGCCCCCGGCCGCAGGCGGAGGCGGCCCGATCAGCGCGATCGACTCCAGTTCGATGCCCGATGCCACCTCGTTGTACCCCAACACTGCCGCCGCCGGATAACTCCCTTCGATGAGCTGCCGGACCACGCCCCGCACGTTGGGCGAGGCCAGCACAACCTGCTGGTGTCCCTGCGTCGACAGCATCTCCAGCCCGCGTCCGATCTGCGCTGTGATCCGGCCCGCCGTCGTCGGCGGCATGTTCACCGTCGTCCCCACCGCCGAGCGGTCGATGTACCGGTTGATCAGGTCCTCCATCTCCGGATCCAGCGTCACGCAGGTCATCTTCGGCCGGCCCGCCTCATCCCGCGTCGTGAAACGCTGGCAGATCGACCGCCGCAGCGCATGCCGGGCATACTCGGTCAGCACGTCCAGGTCCTTGGTCTTGCCCGCCCAGTCCGCCAGCGTTTCCAGCACGCTTTCCAGATCGCGGATGCACACCCGCTCCCGCAGCAGGTTCTGCAGAATACGGTGCAGGTCGGACATCTTCACCATCGCCGGAATCGTGTCCTCCACCAGCTTGGGCGCCTTGGTCTTCAGCTGCGCCACCAGGTCGGTCACATCCTGCCGGGTCAGCAGATCCGGCGAGTGCATCTTCGCCGCCTCCTGCAGGTGCGTTGCCACCACGCCAGGCGACTCGACCACCTGGTAGTTCAGCGTCTCCGCATGCGCCCGCAGCGCCGGATCGATCCACACCGCGTTGAGCCCGAACGCCGGCTCGGTCGTCGGCAGCCCGTCCACCGGCCCGGTCGATATCCCCGCGTCGATCGCCAGCAGTCGATCCGGGAACGTCTCGCCTCTGGCCACCACCGCGCCCTTGACCTTGATGCGGTACTCCGTCGGGCTCAGCTCCACGTTGTCCTTGATCCGCACCGGCGGCAGGATGAACCCAAGTTCGGCCGCCAACTGCCGCCGAATGCCCGCGATCCGCTCCAGCAGATCCCCGCCCCTGGCCGCGTCCACCAGAATCACCAGCCCCGAGCCCAGTTCCAGTTCCAGCGTGTCCAGCTTCAGCAGCGCCTCCGGCGGCGGCGGCTCCGGGCGCGACATTGGCGCCGCCTCCGCCTGCTGCTGCGCATCCCGCTTCTTCTGCCGCCCGAACCCGCCGGTCATGAACCACGCCACCATCACCAGCGCGGCGCCGATCGACAGCAACGGCAGCGACGGCAGTGGCGTCAGCGCCAGCACCCCAAGGAACCCCGCCGTGATCAGCAGACCCGTCGGCTGCGCCATCACCTGGCCGGTCATCTCCGTACCCAGCTCCTCCTTGCTTGCCGACCGCGTCACCAGCAAGGCCGCCGCGATCGACACCACCAGGGCCGGAATCTGGCTGGTCAGGCCGTCGCCGATGGTCAGCTTGGTGAACACCGTGAACGTCTGTCCCACCTCCCACCCTTTGTCCAGCACGCCGATGGCCACCCCGCCCACCACGTTCACCGCCGTGATGATCAACCCGGCGATCGCATCACCCCGCACGAACTTCGAGGCGCCGTCCATCGCACCGAAGAAGTCCGCCTCCCGCCCGATCCGCTCCCGACGCGCCCGGGCCTCCTGCTCGTTGATGATCCCCGCCGACAGGTCCGCGTCGATCGCCATCTGCTTGCCGGGCATCGCGTCCAACGTGAAGCGAGCCGCGATCTCCGAGATGCGACCGGCACCCTTGGTGATCACCAGGAACTGCACCAGCACCAGAATCAGGAACAGGATCACGCCCACCACCAGCGAGTTGCCCGCAACAAACTCGCCGAACGCCGAGATCACCCCGCCCGCGATCCCGTGCGCCTCCTCAGCGCTGTTCGCGTCGGCCGTGAGAATCAACCTCGTCGAGGCGATGTTCAGCACCAGCCGGAACAGCGTCAGCCCCAGCAGCAGCGACGGAAACACCGAGAACTCCAGCGGTTCCTTCATGTAGATCGTCGTCATCAGCACGATCACCGACACCGCGATGTTCGCCACGATCAGCAGGTCCAGCAGCATCGGCGGCAGCGGCACCAGCAGCACCGCCAGCAGCGACACAAAGCCGATCGGGATGATCAGCCCGCGATACCGCTGAATGAACTGGGCCCACACCGGAATGTTCGGATTCACTGCAACAGCCATGTCGGTCCTCGGTTGGTCCTCAGTCGTTTCTCAGCCGCCCCCCCACCCCCCGCTCACCGCTCACACCGCCGCCCGCTCCCGCTGCTCCTCGCCCGCCTCCTGCTCGCCGATCGCCCGCTGCGCCTCCTCCGCCTTGCCGCTCGCCCGGAACACGAACGCCAGCACCTCGGCCACCGCCTCATAGAACCGCGAGTCGATCGGCCGACCCACCGGACACGTCGCGTACAACGCCCGCGCCAGGGGTGGCTTCTCCACGATCGGTACCCCGTGCTGCCGGGCCAGCTCGCGGATCCGGAACGCCAGGTAGTCCGCCCCCTTGGCCACCACCACCGGCGCATCGGTCTGCCCCGGCTCATACCGCAGCGCCACCGCGAAGTGCGTCGGGTTGGTCACCACCACGCTCGCCTTGGGCACCCCCTCCTTCAGCCGCTGCGCCACCATCTCCCGCCCCACCTGCATCCGCTTGGCCTTCACAAACGGATCGCCTTCCATGTTCTTGAACTCGTCCTTGACCTCCTTCTTGGTCATCCGCAGGTCGCGCAGCCGCTGCCATTTCTGATACGCGTAGTCCACCAGCCCGATCACCAGCATCGCCGCCAGCAGCCAGGCAGACATCTTGATCAGCAGCCAGAAGATCGCACCCAGCCCCGCCGACGCCTCCAGCATCGGCAGCCCCATGATCTCCTTCAGGTGCGCCTGCACGAACAGCCACATCACCGTGATCGCGAAGGTCAGCTTCAGGATCGACAGCCCCGTCTTCACCAGCCCCTTCTTCCCGAAGATCTTCCCGAACCCCTTGATCGGGTCCAGCTTGTCGATCTTCGGCTCCAAAGGCTTGAGCGTCAGCATGAACCCCACCTGCTGAATCTGCGCCAGCGCCACCACCGCGAACATGATCACCATCACCGGCCAGCTCGTCCACAGCCCGTGCCCAAGCGCCCACACAAACAGCTGTGGAGCCGACTCCGCGGCCTTCTGGCTGTCGGGGATCTCCCCCGCCAGCAGCCGCCGCATCAGCGCGCCCATTCCCGACACCATCATGTTGCCGAACAACCACACCAGCACGATGCCCCCGATCAGGTCCGTCACACCCGAAAGGTCCATGCTCTTGGCGACGTTGCCCTCCTCGCGAGCCTTGCCCAGCTTGCGCGACGAGGGCTGCTCAGTCTTTTCGCCCATGTCCTCAGCCACCGCCCACCTCCCCTCCGCCCGGTCCGCCGGCGTTGGCGCCGCGCCCCGGAGCCGACGGCGGGCTGGTCGGGTCCTGCCCGTACTGCACCATCTTCGCGCCCATCTCCCCGATGTGCTGGTCCACCGCGTGCTGCATTGCCGTCAGCCCTCCCACCAGCGCCAGCAGACCAAGCCCGATCTTCAACGCAAACCCGATCGACATCAGGTTCATCTGCGGCATCGTCCGCGTCAGGAACCCCGACGCCACCGTCTCAAGCAGAATGATCGCCAGCACCGGCGAGCTCACCCGCAACGCCAGCTCCGTCCCCGCTGACACCACCCCGGCCACCAGGTCCAGCGGCGCCATGCCCACCGCAAAGCCCCCCGGGGCCACTTTGGCGAACGACTCCGCCACCGCCACAAACATCGCCTCAAGGCCGCCCAGCGCCATGAACACCCCCAGCGCCACATACAGCATCAACTCGCCCAGCAGATCCGAGTCGCTCTCCATGGCCGGGTTGTACACCGTCACCAGCCCGAACCCCATCTGCTGCCCCATCAGCGCCGCGCCGAGCTGCACCGCCACCACCGGCAGCATCGCCAGCAGCCCGATGATCACCCCCAGTGCCACCTCGGTCATCACCACGAACCCCAGCCCGAACACGTCCGTCGGCAGCGACACCGCCGGCCCCGCCGGCAGCGTCGGATACACACACAGCGTCAGGCTGAAGGCGAACAGAATCTTCACCCGCGTCGGGATCGTCATGCTCGCCAGCAGGGGCGCGAAGATGAACAGCCCCGAGAGCCGGAACAGCACCAGCAGAAACGGCATGACATGGGCGTACAGGCTTTCCATGCTGGCTCGTCCGCACCCCCCGACCATCCTCCCCCCCCCCCCCCCCCCCCCCCCCCCCCCCCCCCCCCCCCCCCCCCCCCC
>Ga0209972_10001659_pt1 | contig 19086 bp, 28 predicted proteins | sample NOAtaG_7_FD_187302 | JGI IMG/M metagenome (GOLD analysis project Ga0209972, IMG submission 187302) | Freshwater lake microbial communities from Lake Erie, under a cyanobacterial bloom - NOAA_Erie_Diel1S_2200h metaG (SPAdes) (version 2) | ecosystem: Environmental > Aquatic > Freshwater > Lake ... | reverse complement strand
CGTCTTTGTGGCCTTGTTAGGTGACCCCTTCGGTCTGCCATTCGGGTTATTTGTTTGTCCTTTCTTCGGCACGTTGTAGTTACTTGTTGTTTACAAAGTTAGCGCTATCCCATCCAAACTACCAAAATTGCACAAAATTGCAGATAATTGCACCAAAATTGCAAGCAACTCATTGATTATCAGGGAAAATTGCAAAATTGCAGCAAAATTGCATTTCCCCTATTCCTATATTAGCCTTAAAATATAAAGAGATATTATTATTATTATCTTAGAAAATTGCGCAATTATGCAATTTTTGGCACTTACGCTATGAATATCAATAGGTTACAAAATTGCAGTCGCTGCAATTATCGCAATTTTGACGCAATTATGGAAAATGAGAAATTGATTTTGTAATATATAATCAATCAAATATCTTTGATTAATGTAAACTTAATCAATAATGGAACAAAAAAAGAAAGGCGGAAAAAGACCCGGTGCAGGTCGCAAAAGAAAGTACGATGAAAGCGTAGTTATCTCATTACGGGTTGAAAAAAGGTACATCAATCAGGTAAAAACACAGGTAATGATTACTCTTGCTAAACTTCGGAAACGGGATAATGACCGCATTAGTAATGTAGATTAATGTAGTACAGTAGGGCATAAAAAACCCCAATGTAGAAACACCGGGGGTCGGATTTGTCTATCGAAAATCTTTATATCAGTTTTTCATACTGCCCGTGAGCGATGCGTTTGAAGTGCCTGGCAAAGTCAGGTCTGCGCATGGAATCAATAAATCGTTTGGGCCGAACATTGAGCCGGATGCAAAGTGCTTCGGCTTCCTTTGTGGTGAATTTAGCCGGAAGATTATCCATAAGTAGCCGTAAATCAGCCGGCAGCCCTGATTCGTTTTCGGTGTATATCCCTGCAAGGATATTAACCGTTGATTCAGCGTACCACCGATACAGCCGCCATGCAAGTTCAGCCACTTGGGTATTGATGATCGGCATGAATGAATTGTGGGCGATGGCAATAAGTTGGCAAAAACGGAAGTAATACGCTGACATCTTCGCCTCTGTTCCCATTACATAATCTTCTGCTTTGCTATCGTGCCGCTTGTTGGCATCTTTACGCTGCTGCTGATAGTACTTATCCAGTATGGGCCGTGCTTCATCGGTGATGACAATCTTGATGGGTGCCGTATCTCCTTTGCAGTATTCTTTATTTCGCTTGTAGAGTTCAAAAAGTATGTCTTTCCACTCCTGGCACATTTGCCGTGTTTCTGCGAAAGCGGAGACATCTTCTTTCAGTTTCAGATAGTCGGTCTGTACGAGCAGGAAACGGGATGCAAACCCCGATTGGATGCGATCTGCCCCAAATAGGTTTTTCAGCCGTGATGGTTGAGTACCCATAAGCAGCGACATATTCAGCGACTTAACCACCCTTTCCTTTGTCCTGTCTGCCCTAATTTGAGTGTAGCGGCCACCGGAGAACGCTTGGGTGAAAAAGGATATTGCATCGTTATTCGCCTTATGCGCTCCAGCATTTAGGATGGTTTCCGCTTCATCGTGGTATATTCCCATCCCTGCAGATTGATCCTGCATTAGCCCAATATAGCCCTCTGTGGTACCATCAACGGCAAATGGGATAAACCGCTTTGGATGTGCTTTGTTGAAAGGTTGCTTGTTTGCATTGGCATCGGCACGTTCTTTAGTCCATTGCTGCACATCGGCTTCATATTCTTTATCCTCCCTTGCCATCAGGTCTTTGAGTGGATTTTCGCACATTGCACGAAATGCCGGTGTTTTACCTACAGATACCGGTGCAATCATTATGGCAAAAATTATGTTTTTGGTTTCATCGGGTAGGTCGGATATGTAGCAGTTGCCGGCAAGTGATGCGATGGTAAATAGTCCAGCGGTGAAAAGAAATTCGGGGTGTAGTGATTTTTCGGCTGCGACTTCCCTTATAGACTTTTCAACACTCTGTGGAAAAATACCCGTTGGGTAGGCGTTGACTGCATCTTCAATGCCTATTCTTTTAAGTACTGCTTTCCAATCCCTGTTCAGTTGATAGAATAGCAGAAACGATGGTGGGAGTGACCATACCGGGTATTCATGCCGGTTGTGCCAATTCGGGAAGGCGTGCAATGATGCGCTGAATATCATTACCCTGCGTGACTGATAATATACCTTTGCAGATATGCCGGCTGATTCGCTTCCTGTGCGCCTGTAGGCGGTGAATTTATCCTTCTTTGAGTAACGGTATGTATCTACAGGGTATAGTCCTATTTCGTGCAGAATGGCATCGAATTCATCATCTGTGAGTTGACCGTCAAATTCGGACAACTGCTGCTCATATCCGACCGGATAACTTACTGCTTTCTTATTCGGGTCATACTTTGGCTGATATTCGTTAAAGTATTGTGAAACTTCAATTAGGTAGTTGAATTGATGCTCTGTTAGTTCCTCCACATCTGCCATAGACTGGTGCCATTCGGTATATCCCGGTGTTGGGTAGGTGTAAACTACAGGGCCATTGGAGTATAGTGCAATGACTTCACTTCCTTCCGGTGATTCTGCAAGTGCGGTCTTTGTTGGTAGGTTAGCGTACTTCATCCATACGTGATACCCTTTGTTCCTTGTCTGCTCTATAAATAGGTTGTTGAGTATGTCTGGTGCTTCATTGCTGATTATACCCATCCATTTGTTAAAGAGTTCTTTGTCCTTCGTGTTCTTTAGGTCAAAGTCAAGGCATCCATATCCGTTGCCGGTCTTTATCATTATGCCGTTATGATCTGGTCGCAGGTGCAAGTCATCAGCGTTACTCCATAGGCGGTGTGATACGGGTTGTTTGTTTGTGCTATCCCATTGTATGGGGATGACGGTAAGGCCGATGGCTCGGTAATCGTGGTATTCGTGCATGGGTTGGGTGGTTAGAATTCTAAGGTGCCGTTAACTATTTTCTTAAATCTTTTTTCAGCAGTATTCATGTTTAATATAGACTGTTTAAAATAGCTTTCCTTTAGTTCTATACCGATAGCCTTTCTTTCCAAAGATACAGCACTATACACTTCACTACCTACTCCCATAAATGGAGTTAGTACGGTTTCACCTGGATTTGTATAAAGATATATCAACCTGTCAATAACATCTAATTGCAATGGATGTACATGTTTTTCATCATCTTCTTCCCGGCTATCTTTAAATGGCAATACATTATCAATACGTACATCATCCCAAACACTTGATGCATATCTTTGCCATGTTAAATGACTTAATTTATTTTCCCTTTTATCTCCATCAAAAAACTCCCATTTTTTACGAAAGTCTTTATAGTTACCATATGTTTCTTTATGTGTTTCCAAAAATGGAGTTTCGCCAAAATATTCAAAATCATTTAACCCGTTTGGATGAGTTACGGGAGTTTCATTTTCACCTGATTTTTTAAATATCAATACATAATCAGGCATGGCAGTAAAGCATTTTGTAGCATCCTCAACTATAAATTTGTGCATTAAAGATTGTACCATTGTACGCATTCTAACTTTTAATGGCTCTTTCCAAATCGTAATTCTATTATGGTATTGCATACCATACTTTTCATGAAGTCTAATAACCTCCCCCGGAAAGTCCCAAAGCCTGCCAGTGTTAGTATGAACATCGGTAACGTGTACTGCATTTATTCTACCTGGTTTAGTTACCCTTGATAATTCTTTTACTAAAAATTCATATTGTTCAATGAATTGTTCTTTAGTTTCACAATTAGAAAAATCATTTTCATGACTTGAATAATTATACAGCCCTGCAAAAGGCGGAGAATAAACTGAAAAGTCAATACTACTATCAGGAAGTGTATTAACTACATACATACAATCGCTATTATAAATAGCGTAATCATTTGTGATTTTTTGATCTTTTACCATTGGTTTAGTTTTTGTTTATGAATGATGGGAGTTTAATTTCATTATCAAATCCTTTGCTAGAAATTTTAAAATTGCTATTTGTATTTTTTATGAGTTTCTCAAACATTATGGTAGCCTTATCTTTTTTTATTAACAGGCTTTCCATTATTCTTATCTGTCCATCTGAAAGTATTAAATCTACGGTTACCGGATTAATTTGTCCAAACCTCCAAAACCTTCTTACTGCTTGATAATATTGCTCGTAACTATACGTAGGGAAATAAGTAGTATGATTACAATGCTGCCAATTTAATCCAAAAGCAGTAATACTTGTTTTAGTTATTAACTTTTTTATTTCCCCTTTACTAAAAGAAAGCAAAATATCTTCTTTCTTATCAATATCCATAGTTCCCTTAATCTCAAAAGTATTTTTATCTAAATCAGATATTAAAATTGCTTCATCGTTTAAGTTTACCCAGTATACAGAGCAATCATGATTCAATGATTTTTCGACTGCCATTTCGCATCGCTGTGTAATTGTTGCCCGTACTTCTGCTTTTATTTCTGCAAATCCAGTGGCAGGCAAAGCAAACATAGAAGTCTGACCATTAATAGCAAATGGGTTAACATTTCTTACTACAGTTTGTATCTCATTTAATTCAGGTAGAATATGAATTGTATCTAAAAATCCTAAGTCAGATGGTTTTTTACATGATATGCTCCAACTAGCAACCCATCGCCAAAAATCATTTTCGGCATGAGGTTTTAAATACCATTCTTCCCCAGCTCTATGTTGCCCGCTTTGCTTAATAGTATTTTGATTATTCTTAAAGAATTTACCTAACATATCCATATACCCCAAATAACCTAAAGCCTCAGAACTTGTACCTAATTCAATATAATCATTTGGTGATGGGGTAGCTGTAAATAAAAATCTATAATTTACTTTTTTTAGAAATGATGTTATCTGTGATTTTGTAGAACCTTCAAAGTTTTTTAATATAGAACTTTCATCTAAAATTACACATTCAAAATCATTGCTATCAAATTTTTCTAACCTTTCATAATTGCATACAACTATTTTAGATTTGTATTTGCCATCTTTTGAATATTCAATATCATTTATGCCAAACTTTTCAGCCTCCTTAATAAATTGAAATGCTACTGCTAATGGCGTAATAATTAATACAGGCTTATTTGTATGTCTTGCATAGTTAACTGCTATTGTTAACTCTATAATTGTCTTACCTAACCCAGTATCTAAAAATACAGCACACCTTCCTTTCTTTATTGCATATTCGCTAACATGTTTTTGATAGTCAAACATTAAATCGGGAAGGTAATTTGTTTTAATTCCATAATCAATAGAATTATGTTTTTTCTTTTCTAAAAACTCTAAATAATCTTTTTGCATGGTGTTTGGTTTATAGTTTATCAAATAATTCAAAGAACTGCTCCGGTGTCGATACAAACTCATATATCCCCCCGGCTTGTCTTTCCCTTTGCTGCTCTGCCAGTTGTTCGGGGCGTGGTCGGTCACGGCCTACCTTCACCTCCCACATCACTGATCGGCCTTTAATGGTGCTGCTTATGTCGGCTGACCCTTTACGGGTTGTAGAGTGTATCCATCTACCGGCAACCATTCGGCCCATTGTATTTATCCGTGTAGCACGGTAGCCCGACCAGTTGAGGAAGTTGATAATAAACGTAGTCAGCCCATTGGACTTCGCAACCACAGGCACCGGCGGTGTAGTGTAGAATCCATCCTTCACCACATTCGGGGTGCGTTGCAAAGTGTAGTTGTAGTGTGCGGTGTTATATCGGATCCGCCATTCGGGGTAGTGTTTCATAACTAATTCTATTTGCTTAAAAGATATTCTCCCCATTGGTTTGCCATAGCTTCAGCAATGCCAGGGAATGTTTTACTGCGAATTTTTGCTCTTTCTTCTTTAGGTAAATTAAATGAATCTGCAAACCATTTCGGTTTTCTTTTGCCTGATTTATGAATTATAAAATCTCCTTTCCCTACATGTGTAACTACACTATCAAATAAATTAGGCTTACTATTGTGATAAATAGCTGGTAAATTTTTGAGCCATAAACACGTTGTTTTTTGTGCTTCATCACCAAAATAGTAAGGTTGTATAACTTGGTCAGGTTTGCGATAAATTTTGCTCATTATACCCACAGGATTTTCAACTGCAATATGCTTTATTGGTGCATTAATCATAGCCATAAAAAAGTCAATGCCTTGTTGCTGCCTTCCGTCTTTACGCTTTTGATCAAACCATGCAGCACCACTAACCGCTAAATGTGTGCAAGGTGGAAAAGCAATCATAGCATCCCATCCATCATTAATGATGTCAAATATATCACCTTTATAGTGTTTGGCGTTTGGGTTTCTGTTTTCTTGTAAATCGCAGGACCAAGCATCAAATCCTAATTTTTCAAATCTACCCCTAACCTCATCGCTTTCCTCACAAGCTATTAATATTCGTTTCATAACTAATCAAGATAAACTACTTTACTATTCGGGTTGTCGGAGTTGTTCCCAATCTTCGCAGGTAATGGAAACATCAACTGGAACTGCTTTTCGGTAATCCATGCACCGCCTATGTATCGGTACCATTTACCATCTTTAAGCATTGCAGTAGTGTTGGTGCGGATGTCTTTGTTGCGGAGGTATTGGTGGATTGTCATGTTAGTACAAAATTAAGGGGAAGGTATAACCCTTCCCCGTGTGATTAAAATGGAACGTCATCAAGATACTTCGGAGTAACAACCTTGTTTTCAGCAGGTGCATCCTTCTTCGGTGCAAGTGTTACTTTGTTGTCAGTCCACACTACTGCACCGTTGCCAAAATAGGTCTTGGGTTCTTTCGATTCCCTTTGCTCCTTTGTCTGTGAAAGGTACAGAGATACGTTCCGATTGTAGGCATTCGCTTCATCGTTTACTGCGATGGTGAAAGCTACCCCTTTGTCTGCCTGTGCAAGCAGTTGTTCAAGTTTCGCCTTTGTAATGTAGGCATTGATTAGTGTTGCCATTGATTCGCCGGATGTCGGGAGCCGGTGCCGTTTAGAGCCATGTATGGGGTTCAAACCCATAGACCTCATATAAAATGAGGATGTTATCCAAAGGTGGTATTCATTCCCACTTACATCAACATGGCTGCCGTGCTTATTTCAACGTAACTGCCACACTTGTTGTGGAAGATTTACTCGGTGGATAATGTGTTTCTACTTCGCCAGTTTCGGGGTTTAATACTTGCACCCCTGCGGATGGCAATCCTTTGTGGTAGGTTTCAAATGCTTTGATTTGCGCATCAATAGATTTCTGCTGATCGTAAAGATGTGCTAATATATCATTCCCACATCCTGAATAATCATACTTCACCCCTACCTCCCGAATATCAATCTTCGCAGTTTGGTAGTCGAATGATTTGCCGTACTTAAGGCACTCATCTAATAATATCGCTTTATAAGGTTCCATCCCCGTTAGCTGCTTAATTACTTCCTCTGCTGACTTTAGTCGCAGATGCAGTTCTAACGGGTTAACACGGCCATTTAGCACTTCATTCATCATCTCTAATACCACCTCCGAGCGCTGCTCTTTAGTGGTGTGGTTGAATTTAATTAGTTCCATCTTCCCCTCCTTCGTTTAGAACTTCAGTTAATGCAGCCACCTGCGGCTCTGTGAGTTCAACATCTTCCACCAACCATGCAGCTACTGACTTGCTGCCGTCTTTCAGCATTGCGCCTTCTTTTACCTTCTTTAGGGCATCTTTGAAAACCTTATCAGATACGGTGGTACGGGGAGGGATGGCAGGTACCACCTCATGCGGTACATCTTGCGTAATAGGTGCGTCCATTTCTTCCGGTACATAGACAGGCCCGGCGAATACATCGGGAGTGTACCACTTTACCCCGTTAGACATTGCCCGTGCGAATAGCATATTACGTGGGAATTTGTCCAGGTTCTTGGTACCTGCTTTTTTCGCATCTTCAATGGTGAAGGTAGATGTGCCAATCAGGTCTTTGCCTTCGAAGAAGTCAATGGAGCAAACCTTTTCGGTCTGTTCTGTAACCTTGTAGTTATACTTTCCCGATGCTTTCACCATTGATGCCATAACACCTGCCCCAATGGTAGGCTTACCGGAAATAATGTGAATACCTGACATGGATTGAAACGGCCCGATGCCGAGTTCTGCCCCTGCCTGAATTTTAACGATGGCTTGTGCTGCTGACTTGATGTCGGGGAACATTCCCGATTCAGCAAATGCCTTTCCGAGCGCCATAACCTCGGTAGCATTGTGTTTTTGAATTTGCATAAAATTGAGTTTAGATGTCAAAGATAAAAATTATTTGGATATTCCAAAATTATTTTTATTTTTGCTGAAACAAAACTATAATTTATGTCTAAAAATCAATTAGGGGTCGAATGGTTAGCAAATGAAATTCGATTAGGTAACCCGTTGTACGATGAAACAATAGAATTGGCAAAAAGAAAGGAAAATGATCGAATGTTAAAATTTTGCAAGGATTGGTATTTCGCTAATGTGAAATGCACTGCCCCAATAACTCCTGAAGATTATTTGGAAGAATTAATGAATAGTAATCAATCACCAACAAACCTATAATTTATGACAGACAACACCGACAACCCAGCGTTTCCGATTATTGAGTTCTTGAATAATAAAATTGAGGAAAACGAAAAACTAAAGGACTTTTTTTTAGATAAGAATATGCCCGATAGTTTCAAAATGTCACAACAATATATTCAAGCATTTAAGCAAGTATTAAGATTCATCAACGAAAATTTCAATGACAATGACTAAATCCGACAAACTACACCAGCTACTCACCTCCGATCATGTGTTTAACCTGTCCGCTATTGAGCGCAAGGTAGGGCTGCGCAAGTTAAAGCTGCATGAATGGGTGAATAATAAGACATATTTGGATGATGCGGAAGTATTGAAAATCAGCAAGTTGTTAGAAAATGCAACAAGATTGCAAAAATAAATATCCAAATATATTTTGTAGTTATACCCAATTACCCCTAACTTCGATTTATTAAATAACCAAATAAACCCAACCCAATGATTAAGTTAGCAGTTTCAACCCGAACACAAGCCATGCACTACGCAGAACGCAGCCGTTTAGAATTTGATGAGTTCCTCACCGAAACAGGTGGAATGATTCAAACCTACAATGATGATGGTTCAGTCTGTCAGCAAATCAACTACTACATCCAGCCGACCAAGCGGCCGATTGCGGAAGTGCAAGTATTTGAAATCTTCAACCCATTTATGAACCGGTACGAGGAATATACCTCCATGTGGAATATGATGCAGGACTTTGACCTGGACTCGAATCATATCCCCTACATGACCAAACGCATTACCTTCAGCGATGGAAGTCAGGAAGTATATCGCACCATGCTGGATGGTTTGTCCTTTTCGTCAGAAGTTGTTAACTTCGTGAGTGCATAATTGGGTTTTGGTTTCCCCCGGCTGCTGTGGCTCCGGGGGTTTTTTATAGACCAATAGTCAGTTCAATCCTTACACATTAACTATGAACCCAACCGATTACATCAACATATTAGCCAAACACTATGCCAAGAGAACAATTCACTTTCATCCGAATCAGCCGAAGGTCACGCACGATGCGGCATCCAATATGCCGTACACCCGAATGGCACGAATTATCAACCAACTGGAACGCTATGCTCAATTATTACGCAGCACCCGGACTCATCCGCAATCAAGACCGCATAAATGCCACTATCATTATCGAGAAGGTGTCAAAATACTTCGATTTAACAATACCTGGCATAGTCAGTCCATCACGAATGGCTAAGGTGGTAATGGCCCGGCAGATTTCCCAGTACCTGCTCCGCATTAAATTGAAGATGCCGTACAAAGCCATCGGACTGCTTTTCAACCGTGATCATACATCGGTAATACATTCGGTCAAGTACATCCGCCAGCAGTTGGAAATGAAGCACCCAGCGGATATTGTAACCCATCTCATTAACATTGAAAATCAACTCTTATGGTAATCTTTGCAGCAGTTGTATTCGCTTTCACGGTCTATGCCGCCTACCAGTTAGGCCGGTATGAAGATAAACACGGCAGGGAGGATAAATAAGCGCCCGGCACCACCGTTGGTGTAATTGGTAACAACCCTGCTCATACGGGGTGATACGGGTTCGAGTCCCGTACGGTGGTCACTACAAATGTTTGATAAAATACATAACATCATCCCCAGCATAGGCATATTGTGGGTTATGCAATAAGAACCCTGATTTTATCAAATTGTTAGCAGAGGCATAGTTTCTTTTTACGGTATAGGTTACAATGCTTTTACATTTCTTTTTTATTGCAGCGTTAATTCTTACTGCTATTTGTTTTTTATGCGTTCCCTTGTTTCTATAATCACGATGCACCCATGCCCTTACAAATACACATATTCCTGATTTATACAAGCATCCGCAATAAGAAGTTATTTTATCTGACTCCAATGTAACCCACCAATCTCTGTTAGGATGAAATTCATTATCGCAGCCGGGAAAAACCTTTGCATCCAGTTCTTTCAACCGGTGGTACAATTCGAGGTTCTTCCTGACCTTAATCATTGTTAGTACAATTTGCCGTTGATTATTTGGAAGTTCTTAACGTGAAATTTTCCATCTTTCTCAACCAATATGTGAGCAAATCCGTGTTGGCTATTGCTGACAAGTGGTGAATAGTCCGGTCGCAGTTCGCATAGGCACCCGGTACTCCAGCAACTTATCACCTCACCATCCAACGTAATTTCCGGGTGATGTGATGCCCTGTGCAGGTGTCCGACAATAACGGTCTGCTTTGTGCGGAGGAACGCTCCACGGGCAGGGGAAACGGGTGCAAATACCCCTTTGAATACATGATGCCCGTGAGTGATGGATAACTTACCGGCTTTGACAAGTACCTTGTCATCCAATAGGTGTACCCGTTCCTCATTGAGTTGCAGCCGTTCCTCCAAGTGGAAATACGGGTCATCCCATATCTCCGATGCCTTTTGCAGCAGGAATTTCTCCCAACGGATGCAGTGATTACCCTTTAGCCAGTAGATATGAGCATTGGGGAACGTCGCACGTAGTGAGCGAAGGAACTGCTTTGTTGCATCAAATTCCTGCTTTACCGAGCGTTTCTTCGGGTCTTTTTCAAAGCGGCTTACTTGATGGTTATCAATCAAATCACCATTGATGAAGATGGTGTTAATTTTATTTTCTACTCCGTAATTGAGTGCGAGCGTTATCGCATCAATATCGTGGTAGGGAATATGCAGGTCGGAGATTAACAGGATGTTATTGCAGGCCGTTGGCAATTTGAATGGTATGCGCTTATCCTGATGCGATTCGGGCAGGTTGTACGGGTTGCGTGGTCTTTCTTGTGGCATAAGGTATTTTGATTGTAATACTTTCTTTCTTTCCTTGTTTCCGGTCTTACCCTCAATGTATCGCAGTACCATTCTTGCTGCTTCCACATCCTTAAATGTCAGTTTATTCTCCGCATACATTATCCGGGCCAGTTTCAGCGAAGGCATCTTTGCCCCGTACTTATCCCTGTATGAACGTGCTACTTCGCTTTTTGTCATAGGTGCGCTTCAACTATCATTTCAGCTAAAGAAGTCCAATAGGTTACCCCTGCTTTCACAACCTTGCCTTGCAGTATCCATAGTCCAGGTATATCAATATCGCCTACCGTTGTGGTGTAGGTTATCTCATGGTTATTTTGAATAACGGCACTCCATGATCCGGTTTGTCCGGATGGCTTTTTATAGTAGATGTCAGCGGAGGTAGGGTTGTGTAAGTTTACCCCTTGCTCTGTGAGTTTTACCGTTACATTGGTGCCGTTGTATATCATGATTCAAAAGTTGATGTTATCGTTACAGTATAGTGATTCGATGCTTGTATAGTTACATGGGTTTCTTGCTCTGATTGGATTGTTACGTTGCTGCTAAATGAATACAAAGGTACAATGAGATTAGCATCCAAACCTGTGAGGATAAATGTACCTCTTTCAGCGGTGAGGGTTGCTTGACCTTCTTTCTGTATGGTGGCATCATTGCCGGTGAGTAGGTAAGTACCCGAATCGGCCGTTAAAGTGCGAACTATGTCTATTGTGGCATCGTTGCCTACAAGTGTAAATATTCCCCTATCAGCTACTATCCTGCGACTTGCTATGGTGCCGGCATCGTTACCAGTTAAAGTAAATGTCCCTTTGTCGGCTGCAACTGATTTTACTACCTGGAAGTTGGCATCTATTCCGGTCAGTACAAATGTACCCTTATCGGCTGCTATTTGCCTTGATGCAATAGTACCTGCATCATTACCCGTTAGTGTGTAGGTAGCGGTATCGGCTACAATGGTCTTGCCTAACTGGAAATTAGCATCCCCTCCCGTTAGCGTAAATGCGGCTACTGTTGCCGCTATCTGAAAAGCACTTCTTAAATCTATTACGTTACCTGTCAGGGTATAAGTACCCTTATCAGCGACAATGGTATTGCCCGTTGCTCCCTGATTACGTAATAGCGTTAAAAGCATTGTTAGCTTCTATAAGTTCTTTTTCAAGTTGTATGATACATTCAATATCTCCACGCTGCTTCGCTGCACCTATCAGTAATTGAAGGTGATTAATGCGTTTGCTCCATAGTTCCTTTTCTTCTGCCTGTGTCATATTAGATTACCATTTGACGGTACATTTGTCCGGATGTATTTAACATCATATAAACGTATATAATTTCAGTTGTGCCATCAATGTAATCAATATCAAAGCAAGTATCACCAACAACGGCAGTACCTTGAACAACTGGCATAGTATTCCATCCATCCATAAAATGTCCAGGAACATTAAATCTAAACCAACGGTTAGTTGCATCTTTTTGAACATAGATAAAATTACCGTAGTAAGTGTATTTTGAACCTGTTGTAAATGTTTCAGTAGCAGGGCCGTAAGTAATTGCAGATACCCAAGTGTTTGCTGCTATGTCGTAATAATCTATAGCAGCACTTGCAGCCCCTCTGAATGAGTAAATTCTTCTACCGTTGATTATAGCTGATTCGGAAGTCCATGCGCTATCAGATACCTGACGAACCCAGTTAGCAGACATACCGGCACCAGGCGCACCTGCACGAGCAGCAACAGGTGTTAAGGTTGACCATGAGTTACCGGATATTGAATAACGATACAAAGTGACTGCGTTGTTACCCATGTAATAAATGAAATCATCATTACCTGTAATCTGATACACAGAGGTTGCATCCGGTGTAATAGTCCATGTTGCAACTGTTACGGATGTGGCATCATTTGCGGTAATTGTTCTAATCTGCCCGGCACCTGTACCCGATACGATTCTAATTTGACTATTCACCCATTGTGAAGTAGTCCATGACTTTGCGCTATTTACAAGCGTTGTAGCAGTAGCGGATGTTGCGGTACCTGAAGCGAGTGCCTCATAATCATTATCAAACCAAGACGGAGTCATTATTAACTTTCCATCGGTGGCTAATGAAGCAGGTAAACCAGTGTTAACGAGTGTAGTCCATGTGTTTGTTGCAAAGTCATACTTACGGAAAGAACCGGATGCTAAAGTACCGGCACCTACTACATACCATACAGGAGTGCAAAGGCGGTAAACGGTTGAAGCGGTAAAAGCAGATGCCTGTGCTGCTACCGTGATAACTGCGTTCGCTCCGATTGTATTGCTCACAATTTCAAGTGTTACTCCTGCGTTGGGGCCTGAAACAATGTGAACAGAATATCCTGCAAGTGAACGAACAATAGTTTGGTTGGTGATAATGGTAGTAGTAGTACCTCCCGTTGCGGTAAGTGTAGAAGCAGCCACCGTTGTACCTGTTGACCATGATCCGGCAACAGATGAAGAACCTGCACCGAAAGTACCTGCAAGTGCAGGGGAAGGCAACTGCACCCATCCATCCTCATTCGGATTGTAAAGGAATGCTTCCGTGTTACTTCTTATAAATAGTTGTTGTTGCCTGAAATGTCTTGAAGATGCAATAGATGCACCTGCTGCACTTGCGGAAGGGGCAGGGGCAACTTGTTCCCATCTCTTAAGGTCTAATATCTGTCTATTTCCGTTTGTAGTTGGCATATTATGTTACTGTTATGTTTCTTCTTAAATTATCAGCGGTCATTCTTTCAAAGGATTGAACCTGTGAGTTAGCAGCCACACCGCCTATTGTGGCAAGGTTAGATATGTTCCAGGTACCTGATTGGTTGGCAGCAATAGTTCCTGAAACTGGCTGCGTTACACCTGAATTATCTACAAGCATCCTACCTGTTAGTGGGTTGACCTGTGCGAGTCCAATGGTACGGGTAAGTGCTTGAATAGCCATACGCATTGCTTCAATGGCTTCAATTAATTCACCATAAGCAGCTACGGGCATAGGGTTTGCATCGCTAACATCATTAGCTACACCATCGCCCCCCGTTACTGGTTTAATGCGTTGGTACAATATTCCGCCAATATCATCGGCTGCTATAGTTGCGCCACTGCCCGGTGTATATCCTACGTTATCTGCCATTATTGAAGTGTTAAGAGTCCATTAGTTTGATCAAAGTCAACTGCGAGTGATTCCCCACTATTCAAAGTCAAGGAAGTACCGTAATCATACCACCCAATCAAAGGCCCCCCGGCAGCGGTAGAGTTATACACTACTACATAGCGGAACGGCCCTGTACTACCACCTGTTGATGTCAAGGTAATATCCGATACCACTAACTTATAAAGTCCACCTGTCTGCGATGATGCAGTAGTGGTAAGGTTACGGGTAGATAGGTTCGTGTAGCTGATTTGCGTAATGTCTGCAAGTACACTATTTGCAGATGTCGGTAAAGTGTTCGTTAAAGCAAGGGTAAGCTGATCGCTCCCAAGATTGTGAACCTTCTCGGCAACTGCCTCTACGAAAGCATTAAATTTATTGAATACTGCCATGTTCTATTTATTTAGTACAAAGTTACTCATTACTTTTCGATTTCAGCACCCCTGCAATCCTACGGGCGATGCCTTGCTTGTTCGCCTGGTATAGTTTCATGTCTGTTAGGTTAGTGATGAAGCAAACTTCAATTAACACCGTTTCAGCGTCCGCTTTCATCCAGGCTAATGATCTGCGTGCAGTTAGCTTTTCGGGTCTGATACCCCTGTCTTTAAAACCAACGGAAGTAAATACCTTCAGCAGAGATTCAGCCAATCCCTGCTCAAATTTGCTCACGTTATCGGGTACTATTACCTCACTACCCTTTGCTTCCACGTTTGCGGATGCGTTCCAATGGATGTCAACCAAAATATCCCGTTTGGTGAACTTACCACGAAGCCAGGCGAGAGTTTGGGCAAGTGCGTTTGAGTTGCTATCTGTAAGCGGTACGATGCCCTCCTTTTGCAGTTCAGCCACTACCATATCCCGTAACTCAATGGCTAAATCACGCTCAATGTAACTGTTTCCGGATGCACCTGGATCGGCTCCACCATGCCCGGCTGATAAGATTATTTTACGAGCCATCTTTTCCAATTTAAGTATAATGCGGCTGCAATAGCCAAAATAATACCCAATGAGAACCAAAAGGGAAGCCGTTTAGTTTCCTTATTTAGAAACTCCGACTGACTAAAAGCAGTTACACTACCCGTTGCCTTTACGCTATCCCTACGGATGCCATTAGCCACCTCTTTACTGGATGCCTTTACATTCTCATAGATTATCCGCTTACGCAGGATGGGAACGGTTGTGTAGGTTGTATCGAATAGTTCTACCGTCTTTGTCTGAATATCAATCCATTCCTGTAAGGTACGGGTAGTGTCAACTACTGATACCCTCATTGTATCGTAAACGTACACCGTTATCGTTTCGGTCTTACCTTTTGCTTTTTTCACCGTATTGCATCCGAATAGTACTATTAGTACTACTATTGCAATAAAAACAAACGGGAACCAGTTATATTTTGGGTTCTTGTTCATCAGGTACGATTGCATATTGTTCACCATTTGCGAGTAAAGCGGAGAATATTTCTAACAGAGTAGGCAGGAAAGCGATAACAGTCGCTACGCTTGCCATCTGATGGTCATTGAGTTTGAATATCTGAAATACCGCTATAACGGTGGGGCCGGATAGTAACCCGATAACCCTCTTTGATTTGCGGTACCATTTAGGTGCCGGCTTGTTTACATTGGTTAAACTAAGATTTGTCTTTCCCATTTCTATATTTGTTTATATTCACGAATATTGTTACTAATGCGCTTGCAATGGTGCAGTAGGTTGCCAAATCCGATGCGGTCAGATGGCTGAATACCCATAAAAAAAGAGTTACAAGCAGTCCATTGATTCCTGCATCATTTGTTTGGTGTTCCATGTCTTAACGCATATTTATAGAATGATTCAAATACTACACCCCAAACGAACCACATGATGAAAATATCAAGCCACCCGAATACGGGATTGTAGAAATGTACTGCTGCGAATAAAGATAGCAGCATTGCAGTCTTTGCTATATGCCAAGCATCGAATCGCATCCAATTAAATGTCAGCTTAACGTGCTGCCATGATATTGATGGATTCCACCATTTAGCATTGTATTTGCTGAATATTGACTTATCAAAGTGCCACAATAGTACATCCATTACGGCATTGAAGAAGGCGGCTAATATGATGAATAGATAGGATGTCATTAGTTATAAGTATTTGCTTACTATTTTCCAGTTAGTGCCATCACCTATAATTGTGATTGAACCATTCTGTACGTTCATTGTAAAAGTAGTTGCCCCATCTATTGTTTGTGTGCCATTTGGGTCAACGGTTATCGTACCTGTTCCTGAATTTTTAATCACATAAACCTGCCCGTATGGTGTTGCGGCAGTTGGTAGGTTAAGTGTAAATGTTCCTGTTGTTATATTTATGAAATAATCATCGCTTGTTGTAGCGGTGTAAGTTGCAGATATATTTCTGTATTTTACATTCACTCCAAGCATTTGAACAATTCCGTTAGAATATAAATTCCCGAAAGTTCCACTTCCCGAAGGAGCATTAACAGATGAAGCATTTATTGCTCCTGTGTTAGTTGTTCCGAGGGTTGTTGTTCCATTTACATTCAATGTTCCACCCACCGTTGCATTGGTGGTTACTGAAAGGTTTGTTGCAGTTGCAGTACCACTAACATCTAACCTACTACTCGGACTTGTCGTACCTATTCCGACTTCACCTGCGGCAGTGATACGCATTCTTTCGGTATCATTAGTTCCAAAAACTAAAATTCCTGCACTTGCATTTAGTAAATAGGAATTTACTCCATATTGAGCAATCAACAATCCAACACCAGCAGTATTACCTGTTGTCGAATTAGTTAATTTTATTTCGCTATTTGCATTTGATGAAAGTTGATTTAATACCAAAGCACCAGATGTATATGGAGTCGGACTTGTCGTACCTATACCTATGTTGCCTGCGTCAGTAACAATTAATTTTGTAGAATATCCACCACTTGGTGTTTGTACTAAAAATGCCCCATCATCACTTCCCAAATATGTAAAACTTCCACTTGCATCTTTTAACCCTAAAAATGTAGATGCTTGATTAGATTCAATAATTAAAGGAGTTGATGTTGTAGCATTAACATGAAGTTTAGTACTCGGACTTGTCGTACCTATACCTACGTTGCCGTTGTTATCAATTCTAATACGTTCCAAAGAGTTAGTCCATAACCCAAGATTACCTGTTGTTCGAGCATCACCTGAAATAAAAGTAGCAGAGTTAGAATTTGCGTTTTCTTCAAATGTGAAATAGGAAATATTCCCTGCGGTGTTTTTACTTCTCATTTCAGTAGTTACTCTTGCTATTCCATTAACATCAAGTTTCTGTGCTGGACTTGCCGTACCTATACCTACGTTCGTTCCATTATCAAATATCTGTGAGTTACCGATAGCATTTGATGAAGTAAATTTAGGTATGTAGTTTGTAGTACCACTACCTGCAATACTACCACCACCACCACCCACACGCATCCATGTCCTCTTATACTTCACATACAGGGATGAATCAGCCGGTCGAATCAGTATCTGCGAACTATCAGCACTCACCCCGGCGGCCGTATCTTTCGTGGGAATACCCAACCCATTAACGTAACGTACCTTACTACCTGTCTGCTGCCATTGGGCGGATGCGGACAAAGTAAAAACTAATAAACATAGTGTGAATAACTTTCTCATAACTGATTATTGTACTAAAATAATAATTTTCTCTCCTGTGAAAAATGGCACTCCGCTATCAACGGCAAGTGTACCTGTGCTAATAGTCCAGGTGCAACCCGTACCGGGTGAACCCGTATAAACGATAGTTTCAAATGCCGTACCGCCCCTGCTACCGTATAGCATCGTCTTACCTGCCCCACCAGGAATAGCGATGGAAGTTTCACCACCAGCAGCAGTATACTGCAATACCTGTACGGTAGTGCCTTGTATAAGTATCCCAACGGGCGTAATGGTGGTACCTGCTAACGAATACGGCCCTGTACCCTGGAATGTTGCCTGATACGTTCCGATGTCCTTATTTGCGCCCGTAATGCTTATTGACTGCAGCCATACCAACCCCGACACGATAACCAACCCCCCAGCCGTTCCATTGTCAATAACGAACTTAATCAGATGCACCTCCCTATCCAACTGCGACTGCAACATAAAAAGGTAGGAATAATCATCCAGTACCACCAACCCATCGGCTGAAATTGACCAATTCGCAACGTCGGGGCGGCTCTCTTGAAACCATGCGGAGTTGATATTGGTTACCTCCATTGAATTTACACTCACATTGAGCGTGCAAGTTCTTGCACAAGCAATCAGCGTGTCGGTATTCGCTATGGAATTGTATTTGTAGATGTTTAGCTTTTGGCCGGTTACTGGTGTCATATTATACGCAATTTATACCCATTGTTAAGTTTGATCCGCTAATCGTTATAGGTGTGTATATCCTTGCGCAAACGGATTGCCCCGGTGTCAAAGTTACAGGCCCAAACGCAACTCCATCACAACGGATATAGGAACCTGTCCAGTTCGACCCCGTGTTATTGGTGTACTGCTTACAAATTGGTGTAGGTGATGTAGCAGGATTATCAATCAGCGTGTAAGTCAATACCGCATTTGATACCTGCAATGCAGTACCCA
>Ga0209972_10001657_pt1 | contig 19087 bp, 13 predicted proteins | sample NOAtaG_7_FD_187302 | JGI IMG/M metagenome (GOLD analysis project Ga0209972, IMG submission 187302) | Freshwater lake microbial communities from Lake Erie, under a cyanobacterial bloom - NOAA_Erie_Diel1S_2200h metaG (SPAdes) (version 2) | ecosystem: Environmental > Aquatic > Freshwater > Lake ... | reverse complement strand
CATAGGGACCGTTTGCTTCACGCTCAGTAACGATGCATTCAGCCAGTTCATCACCAACTGAACGAACTGAAGCCAACCCAAGACGTACTGCCGGTTGCGGTACGTCAGCACCGCCCACCGGAAACGCATCGATAGGGAAAGGGACATCGGCGGTTGTAGCTGCCCGGCCCTCGACCCATTCAAGAGTGGCGCCTACGCCCGACGCTGCGAGATCGGGGGTGCGCACCACCACGCCGTGGCGCCGAGCATCGGCCACCAGCGTGTGCGGTGAATAGAAACCCATGGGTTGCGCGTTGAGGAGACCAGCACAAAACGCTGCGGGAAAGTACCGCTTGAGGTACGAGCTCGAATAGACCAGATAGGCGAATGACACCGAGTGGCTTTCGGGAAAGCCGAAGTTCGCGAATGCTGCGAGTTTGTCGAAGATCTGTTCAGCGATATCGCCAGTGATGCCGCGCTCGGCCATGCCTTCAAACAATCGACCACGCAAACGTTCCATGCGTTCAGAACTTCGCTTTGACCCCATGGCCTGGCGTAACTGATCGGCCTCACCCGGACTGAAACCGGCGATATCGATTGCCATTTGCATGAGTTGTTCTTGGAATAACGGGATGCCCAAGGTCTTGGCCAACGAAGGTTCAAGTAACGGATGCAGATAGGTGATCTTTTCAAGACCATTGCGCCGACGAATGTACGGGTGCACCGAGTTTCCTTGAATCGGACCAGGGCGAATAAGTGCAACTTCAACCACAAGGTCGTAGAACTTGCGCGGCTTAAGCCGGGGCAACGTGGCCATTTGCGCGCGACTCTCGACCTGAAAAACACCGACGGAATCGGCAACACACAACATGTCGTAGACGGCGTCGTCTTGAGGGACTTCGGCGATATCGATGGCGAATCCGTAGGCCTCGGTAATTGAATCGACTGTGTTGTGCAGTGCGGTGAGCATGCCGAGACCGAGAAGGTCGAACTTCACCAAACCCGCGGCGGCGCAATCGTCCTTATCCCATTGCAAAACACTTCGATTCTCGCGACGAGCCCACTCGACGGGACACACCTCGATGATGGGACGGTCACAGAGCACCATGCCGCCGGAATGAATACCGAGATGGCGCGGTGCGTGTTCAATCTGTGCGGCCAACTCGACGACAGCTTGCGGAATGGCGTCGGAATCGGGTTCAGGCGCAACCGTGTTGGCGTTGTCTTCAAGTTGGGTGATGAGCGAACCCCAACGATCGACATTTTTGGCCCATGCATCGGCCTGACCGGGCGCATACCCGAGTGCACTGGCCATATCGCGTACTGCCGAACGCGGCCGATAGGTAATGACATTGGCAACCTGTGCGGCGTAGTGACGACCATGACGCTGGTAGACGTACTGAATGACTTCTTCGCGTCGACCAGATTCGATGTCAATGTCGATGTCAGGCGGACCATCGCGCTCAGGCGAAAGAAACCGTTCGAACAACAAACCCAACTCGATGGCGTCGGCTTTGGTGACACCCAACGCGAAACACACCGCAGAGTTGGCAGCCGACCCACGACCTTGGCAGTAAATGTCGTTGCGGCGACAAAAATCGACAAGGTCGTGAACGATCAAGAAGTAACCGGGAAAACCAAGTTGTTCGATGATGGAGAGTTCGTGATCAATCTGCGCCCAAGCCCCGGCAACGCGTTCACGATGACGAGGCCCATAACGACGTTCGGCACCGCGTTCGGTCAGCCGCCGTAGGTACCCCATTTCATTGAGCCCATCGGGACATGGGAATGGTGGAAGGTTGGGCGCCACGAGTTTCAAATCGAACGCGCAGGCCTGACCCAACTCCCCCGCTCGTTCCACCACCCCGGGATAACGGGCGAACCTTCGGGCTTGTTCGAAACCTGATCGAAGATGCGCACCAGCAGCCGCCGGTAGCCAACCATCGATTTCGTCGAGACTGCGACGAGAACGCACTGCAGCTAACGCAGTAGCGAGTGGACGTTCTGCTGGCGTTGCGTAATGCGCGTTGGTCGTTGCAACAAGATCGACATCGCCCCGTAGCGCGATCTGCATCAACGCGTCGTTACGAACCGAATCAAGCGGATGACCGTGATCCCATAACTCGACTGCGAGGTTGTCGCGACCAAAGGTGTTGACGAGCAACGCGAGTTGATCGGCCGCTGCCGCAGGACCGTGATGTTCCAGCGCAGAAGCAACCGCACCTTTGCGGCAGCCCGTGAGCACCAACCAGTGATTGCGATCGGCCGCCGGCGCCGCCGTACCACCAAGCGCACACAGTTCAGCAAGCGACGCGCGCGGCGCGCCCTTCTCGCCACGCAATTGGGCTTCGCTCAGCGCCCGCGCCAACAATGCATAACCGCGAGGATTACGGGCAAGAACAATGAGATGCGATTCACCAGCCGCTGAGCCTGGATCGGGATCGGCCACTGGCGGTGCCGTGCGCCCCAAGGTGATTTCGGCCCCAAAGATTGTGGGCAATCCGACAGCACGTGCCGCCTCGGCGAAACGAACAACGCCGTAGAACCCGTTGTGGTCGGTAAGGGCGAGCGCGCTCAGTTCCAGTCGCATCGCTTCGGCGGCCAGCGCTTCGGGCGTACTGGCACCGTCGAGGAAACTGAACTGAGAATGGCAATGCAGTTCTGCATAGGACTCCGACCCCATGAGCCCACCGTATCGAACATACGTTCGATACGGCAAGCGCCCTCTTCCCTCCAGAGAATCTCGGTCCTACGCTCCCGGAAAACGATGGCGGGGGGCCATCTACATACAGGGGGCGGAACCCATGTCCGAGACCGAACTCGACGCATTGCGTCAGGAAATCGCTCAGTTACGCGACGAACTCCATGAGCTGCGACCAGCAACTGCGATCTCGCGACGTCACGCGTTGCGCAGTGCAGGTGTGGTCGCCGCAGGCGCGCTCGCTGGCGGCATCGCCACTATTGCCAGCGCCGGACCAGCGGCTGCAGCTTCGGGAAACTTCACCGGGGATCCCGCAGTCACCGCCGATGCAACGACAGGGTCTGGTGTCGCGGCGACCTCGGTGTCTGGTTCTGCGATTACCGCATCGACGTCGTCGCAAACAAACGCCGCAATTGCGGGCACGAATCCCAACTGCTTCGGTGTCGACGGAACCGGAACGATCGGAGTTGTGGGTACAGCCACATCGGCAGGAACCACCGGCGTGCGCGGTGTTGCCGACAGCACAAGCAGCGGATCGGGTGGCTCGTTCTCAGGACCGATCGGAGCAACGATCGCCGGAACCATCATCACGACACAATTGGGACTGAGCGCCAGCGGACCACCGCCATCAATCAACCGCACCTACACCCGAGGTGCACTCGTCGTCGATAACGCTGGTGCACTTTGGTACTGCGTTACGAGCGGAACACCCGGAACCTGGCGACAACTTTCCGGCGCCACAACCGCTGGGGCCTACCACCCCGTCACTCCCGGACGCGTCTATGACAGTCGATGCGCGCAACCATCACCGGGACCACTTTCATCGGGCGGCATACGGCTACTTTCCGTCGCCGCACAACGCGACATCACCACCGGAGCAGTCACCAACGCGAACTTCATTCCCGCAAATGCAACCGCGGTGTTCGCCAACGTTGCGGTCGTGAACACCGTCGACTCGGGCTACCTCACCATCAACCCGGGCGGCGTAACGACGGTGAGTGCGTCGACCATCAACTGGGGAACAAGTAACCCAGTCCAATGGCGTCAGCCTCACGCTCGATAACGCCCGGCAAGTCACCGTGATTGCCGGCGGCCCTGGTTCGACCGATTTCCTCATCGATGTCTTCGGCTACTGGCTGTAGCGATTGATCGAGTTCCTAACTCGGGAACCAACCAACAACGTCGACCAAGACCGGAGTGATCCCGTCCCTGTTGTACAGGGTGATCTTTCCACCGGTCCCAACTTTCACGATCACCATGTTCGCGATCGTCTGTCCTCCTACGAAATTCAGATTCGACGCGGTCGGTTGCGCCGCACCAAATGGATAGACGGTGAGATAGTTACTTGCAGTGGAGCCGACGACCGTGACATTGAGCGCTACTGAGCCCACGCCTGAAGATGGAATTGATCCCCGACCAGTGATTTGCAGCGGATAGGCCTGAGCTGGAGTAAGGGCGCCAAGCCCTTCGTATTGACCGTCAATGGTGTCGCAACCACTACACGAGCGCGTATCCATAAACCGTTGCGGAACGATGCCGGTGTATTCAGAGACAGTGGGGAACCATCCGACAACGTCAACCACCACCTGTGTTGAACCTGCATTGTTGAAGATGGCGATCTTGCCGTCGTTTCCGACTTTCGCAATCACCATGTTCGCGATCGTTTGACCTGCAGTGAAATTGAGATTTGAAGCAGTGGGCTGGGCTGCACCTGATGGGTACACGGTCAGGTAATTCGAAGCGGTCGGAGACGCCACCGTGACATTGAGCGCAACTGCTCCAACTCCGGTGAGCGGGATCGTTCCGCGACCCACGACCGGCAGAAGAAATGTTTGTTGAGCGGCAAGTGCTCCATCCGCTTCGTACAGACCGTCAATCGTGTCGCAACCACTACACGAACGCGTGTCCAACAACCGTTGTGGGTCCACGCCGGTGTAGTCGGAGCCATCGGGGAACCAACCCACGACGTCCACGATCACTTGTGTTAATCCGCTTTCGTTGTAAATCGCGATCTTGCCGTCAATTCCGACTTTCACGATCGCCATATTCGGAATGTTCTGACCCACGACGAAATTGATATTCGAGGCGTTGGGTTTCGGGGTCCCATTTGGATAGACGGTGAGGTAGTTCGAAGCCGTCGGCGAAACAACAGTGACATTCACCGCAACTGCATCGACGCCAGTACTCGGAATACCGGCACGTCCCTCAACCTCAAGCGTGCGCACATTCAACAAACCTTGACCAACTGCCCCACAGCCAAGATCATTTCCATCGAATGTGCTTGCGCCGGTTGCAATAGAACGCGTATCGAGAAACCGTGCAGGAAACAGTGGGACATAGTCCACAGGCGCAGCAGGCACGTTCGGCATTGGAATCGCTGCTGATGACCGCCCTGGCCCGACACCACTCGATCCGGTGGGGACGACCGTAAAGACATACGACTTCGCAGGATCAAGCCCGGTGACTGTGCACGAAAGCCCTGAGGTCGTGCACGACTGGCCGCCTGGCGCAGCCGTCACTGCGTAACCACTCAGTGTTCCCGAACCTGGCGATCCTGCCGTCCACGACACTGCGACTTGCGATCCTGAAGCAACGCCGCTCACTGGCCCGGTTGGTCCCGGCAGTCCGACAACCGCGTTGTTGAGCTTCACGCTTGATTGCGAGTAACCAGCAACCGGTCCGCCAGAATCCTCAAGCAACGCAACGGTGGCACCCACTGTCCCCTGTCGGAGAATTGCAATCGCGCCCGACACCGCTGGTGTTGCCATCGAGGTTCCCGCCATGGCCACGATCCCATCGCAGGGGATCGATGACGTCAGCGTTCCCGGCGCAAAGACATTTACTTGTGGTCCGATATTTGAATAACTAGCTCGCAGATCCGCACCCGATCCGCCAGTGAGCGCCGAAACCGTAACGACGTTGGAAAGACATGCCGGCGCCGACACCCCAGTGGTGCGCGATTCATTTCCAGCCGCAACAACGGTCACGATTCCGACGTTGAGCAATTGCTGCACCTTGGAAAAAGTGCTCGCCTCAGTTACGTCGCAAAAACCTGTGTACAGCAGTCCATCGCCAAGACTGAGATTGACCGCCGTGAGTCCGGGAAAATCTGCACGACGGTTGTAGAGCCACTGGAGAGCATCATCAATGTCGCCAGTGTTTGAGGTGATGCGATTTGTTGCGTACTTATAGGAAAACACCTGTATCGAAATCAGCGATGCTTCTGGGGCAATTCCCGAGTTCCCCGTTCCGTTTCCACCAACGGCAATTCCGGCAACGTGGGTCCCGTGAATACATTCCTTCTGACCCTGAATGAGAATGTCAACCGGGCACGGAGCACCGGCGCCAACTTTCGAGGGCTCATTCACGCCCATCGGTGCTCCACCTGGGCATGTCGTTGAATAACCGAACGCCGAAGCGAAACATGCTTCACCAACGGTTTTCTGCACCGTCCCGTTCATCAAGAACGGATGATCGGTCTGAACGCCAGTATCGAGCACGGCGATCGTCTTTCCGGCACCTTTGAATCCAGACGCCCATGCGCCACTTACTGGCGTGCTCGCGCCCATCGTTGCCAGATTGGCACTCACCCCAAGTTCATTCGAAAGCTCTTCAGTGCTTGAGACTTCGGCTGGATAGAACTCGTGCAACGCCGATTGCACACGCCGAATGCCCGGGCGCTCCTGCAGGACTTCCAACGCACGAGCGTCGATAACCAAATTCGCAGTTGGATCCGTTGGCGTCTCACCGGCAATTGACCAACTTCCCACTGGTAACGATTCGGTAATCGAATCGATCCCCGCTTGCACTTGTGCGCGCTTTTCGTCGTCAGTTCCTGAAATCTCTGCATCGAAAACCACGAGCACTTCGGTCGTTCCAGTCGCAGCAATAGCAGCACTGACTGCCGGTGCAACTCGTTCTGTTGGCGCAACAGGGGGCAACGGATCGTTCGGCGCCAACGACTTGTCAACTTCGGTCGTGGGCGTCGTCGGGGCAGCAACCTCTGTCGGCGCGTCAACTACCGGCGAGTTCGTTCCTGGTCGTGCCGCTACCCAGAACCCTCCACCCGCGATCAGAACGAGAAGTGCCACGCAGAGGACAAGTACTCGAAGTCGGCGTGAGGACATGAGGGACTCTGATCGAAACGGGAAGGGTAAAAACGGGCGAACCCAGTCACGCTGGCTTCATCCGTGTAACCGTTGAGGTCAGTTAAGACGTTACGTCACAACCCGCAAGTGGCGTACTCAGGCAAGCCCTCGTCCGCCTGATTGGTTAGGACTCCGTGGTTTCCACGGCATTCAGCGCATCAAGCAGCGGCTGTACATGGCCGCCTACATAGTTGCCCTCGAACTCCCACTTTTCAGATGCCGAGGCATGGAGAACCTCGAATGTGCGCACGGTGGTCCGAACATGAACCTCGACCTCAATCTCGGCTCGGGGTAGCGCAAAGAGCACTTCGCCCGCGGTGCGGTGCATCGCCTTGTGGCCAACATGCCACGCGTAAATGTTCTCCTCTGACACCGCAATGAGCGTGAAATACGGGGCTTGATGAATCACCATGCCGTCGTCGGTCCTCGTGACGAGGCCGCCACTGTTGTGGCCTTTCTTGTAGCCAATGGCCGTGCCAGCAAGGCTCAGTACGGCGCCAGCAATGCCGCCGCCCACCATGTCGCTCGCCACATCTCCGGCTTCCATCCCAGCCAACGTTCCACCCGAAGTCCCTCGGGCCTGAAACCACGCTGCGGCAATGATCGTGTCGGTGTCGCCGACCGCCTTCTGCGCGATTGCGACAACGTTTTCTTCGCTCATCTCAGCCCCTGGGTGTTTGGTTGGTAGATCGTGACACACGAGATGGGATGCAGTTCAGTCATAGATCGCCTCAACTGACCAACTCCCCTGTTCGATCTGCACGAGCAATGCCCGACCATCGGCCAACGCCAATTGCAATCGGGCACGGCGACGATGTGTGAGTTGGTCCCACCACCGCTCATCGCATGGCCATGGTCCTGCCCACCCCAAGATTGAGACTCCGCCTCGTGTCGCGTCATCGAGTCTCACCATTGAAGGTTCGGCACTCAGCGTTCCCCTCCCACTCACCCACACCGAAGCACCCCGCACATCAAGCACCTGGATTGGCAGCAGTTCAGTCGGAAGCAACGTTGGTAACGGTGAAGGCACTCGACCAGGCCACGGAGCATCAAGCGCAACACCGCGTCCTTGACCATCGTCACCATCAACGCCAACAAACGGCGCGCGCACTACGACATCGGCTGGGCCTCGACCACCACGCCGTTCAGGGACAGTGACTGCAGCAACTCCCAACATCCCCTGCACGCGCGCCAACGCCCGACCAGCGCGTTCATCGGCCTCGGTCTCACCGCCCCAGAACCCATGTTGCCGTCCCCGGGCGGGCATCACTTCGTCAGGAACGAGTAGCAACCTTGAAACCCCGCCACTTGGCCGTTGCGCGCTCGGACCGTTCAGCCATCCATCAAGTTGCCAACGAACACGGTCGACAATCCCCGTTGACGACAACGCTCCTTCGTGACGCCACACACGTTCAAGCCGTTCACCCGCATCGGTTTCGACCACCACCAGCAAACGGGTGCATGCCAAACCTTCCGCACAAAGCCGATCGTGTAGATCATCGGCAATCGCGCGCGCGGCAAACGCAGCAATATCGACGCGTTCAGCAGGCGGATCAATGACCGACTCGACATCGAATGATCGCGGCGGAGGCCCAACCAAGGACGGTCGATCGTCAATCCCCCGAGCGAGTCGGTGAAGAAATCGACCTTCAACACCAAACCGAGCAACGACATCGTCAACGTTGAGCGCAGCAAAGTCTCCGATTCGACGCAACCCGAGTCGGTACAAGACATCGGCCAACTCGGGACGACCAAGCACGCTCACCGGAAATGGCGAAAGAAATTTTGCTGATTGCCCTGAAGGAATCACGCTCACATGGCCCGGCCGAGCAACTGCGAGTTCTGCAGCTCGGGTTGCAGCAAAAATGCCATCGGCGACACCAACCCCAACAGCATCAAACCAACCCGACGACCCCAATGCGTCGTCGATCTCAGAGGCCACCAGCCCCGCTAACGGCTCATCTCCACCGAAATACCGAGAAGGCCCAAGGGTTGGAAAGGCAAGCGATCCAGGAGAGGACAGTTCAACCCGTGGAGTGAACCGATCAACAAGCGAAGCGATTGAAGCAAATACTCGAGCATCGCGGTCGGGGTCAGGATCAACGATGTGCAACCCCGGACACCGACGTTGCGCATCGCGACGACGAAGCCCAACCTCAACTCCTTCTGCGCGAGCTGCTGGCGAAGTCGCCGTCACCCTGTTTGCCGCAATGACTGCAACGGCTTCATCGGCCGAGGCTGCGGTTGCGATCACCGGCCAATCTGGACACAGCACCACCAGTGTCCGCACGTTCATAACGTCACCATGTCAACGACTGAACGCGACAACCGTCCCGTCCTCGCGTTCAGGCTCTGCAATTGCAACCTGCGCGTCGACAGATGGCAACAACAACTCGCATCGAGCCGTGCGACTCGCTCTTCCCCGCCCATTGACACCAACACGCACACGACGCGAACGCAGGTGGCCGTAACCGCAACCCAAACCCTCCCATTGCGCGTCGCCAACAGTGAGCGAAAGATCGGCAGACAACGAGGAGTTCACAGCACCACCCGGCGACACAACGATGAGGATTGATCCTCGTTCACGAAGTCGTGATGCAAGCCGACGGCCATCGGATGGACGCAGCGAAAGCCGCGCATCAAGCACGATGACATCGACCGCACCAATCAGTGCCGCGAGCACATCGACATGACGCCCAGAGTTTCCTGGATCAATGAAGGCAATCCGTTCTGCATCAAGGTTCGCTTCAAGCACTGCAGCCGGCGCGAGATCGTTTAGCCCCACAACCACGACCCATGACCCTGACTGGGACGCGGCCGTGCTCAGCTGCAGTGCCAGCGAGGTTGCCCCCACTCCGCCGATGGTGGTGGTCGAACCACGAATGAGTCCTCCATCGGGCACGAGCCGTTCCAGAGGCCCGACCACTGGAACCACCGCTTGGCGCGCCAAGACCACCGGCCGAATGCGTTCAGCCAGTTCTTGCAACGAAGGCGGCGCTACAGAGGAAGGAAGGGCGGCGGGAAGAACCACCCCACCAGTATCGAACAGATGTTCGATGAAGGCAACTGGTTAGTCGCCGAACCCTTCAGGCATAACGACTTCGACGCCTTCTCGGTAATAGATGAAGAGTTCCTCGAGCCGTTCTTTCAGCCCGGAAGACCCACCGCTGACGCTCACCGTGATGACATTGCCATTGACGTGCACCGATTCAACGCCACCAGCCTCGAACAACGTGCGGGCGACAAGATCGGCCGGGCGATCAGCCAAGACATCGTCGGCCGAACGGTAAATCTCGTGCCCCATACCGGTGAGGGGACGATTGGTCTCAAAGCGGACCACGCCGCTCACTGATGACGGCTTTTCGATGACGGTAACTGGCTGACCCATGACGGTGAATGTAGCCGGGTCAGGCCCGACTGCCCTCCATCGGTAGACCATCGCGGCCGCTGCGCAGCGCAACTGCCCCGATCTGCCAGACCAGAGCGGCAAGAACCACCGACACCACGCCCAACCCCACATGCACGATCTTGAACGGAGCTCCGTGGTCGGCCACGAGGATCATGGGCACTCGGACGAGCCACACCACCACCGTGAGCACAGCCGCCACCATGAGAACTTTCGCTCCCCCGGTACCGAGATGTGATTTCCAGGCCTTTGCCACAACCACCACAACTGCCACCGCGAATCCCAGAAGCACGAGTGAAAGCACGGTGGAAAATGTTTTGGCGCCGGCGGATTCTTCGGAACGCAACGTATTGGAGATGCGATTACCCCAGACAAATGCCGTCCATGCGACGAAGGCGAGAAGGACGATGCGGGAGCGGGGATTCATGAGGTGAGGGTACCCGCCACCCGGCTCGCACCGAACTACCCGGCGTTAAACAGACTCGCCTGCGCCGAGACCGGATCAGAACGATGAATACCCGACCACGGCAGATCGTCCATGTACGACCATGAACGCCGATGAATCGTGGTTGGCCCCAATGCGGAAAGCGCCATGCGGTGTCGCGGGCATGGATAGCCCTTGTTGCGATGGAAGTCGTAGGCCGGGAAATTCTCGGCCTCGGCCCGCATCATGCGATCGCGACTCACCTTCGCCAAGATTGAGGCAGCCGCAATCGACACGCACGTCGCATCACCCTTCACGATCGTCTTCGTGATTCCGCCGCCCACAAAATCATGCGAACCATCAAGCAGTACTCGGTCGGGCCGAATGCCAAGCGATTCGATCGCGCGACTCGCTGCAAGTCGCAATGCTGCAGACATACCGAGGTCATCACATTCCTGATGCGTCACGATGCCAAGTGACCACGCATCGCACCACTCAGCAACGCGATCGAACATCGACTCGCGTTCTGTTTCGGTCAGCATCTTGGAATCACGCAGTTTGTAGACACGTCGATCCTTCGGAACAACTGCAGCTCCGATGACGAGAGGACCGGCCCATGCTCCGCGCCCAACTTCGTCGAGCCCGACAACAATCGCATGCCCCTCGGCCCACAATTGTTTTTCACTTACGAGCGTTGGCGAACTGTTACGCAGCCCTGCGCGAAGTTGCCGAACTGAACCAGCCATGACGTCGAACGTAGCGGCGAGGACTGTGTCAGCCCGGGATCACTTCGCGATCCAGGTCTCCGTAAGTTTCACGGTGCCTCCCTGGAATGACTGCGCCTTTGCCCCGTCAGGAAGCGTCATTGACGTGAAGTTCCGGATATCTCTGGCGCCGGCAATTGCCCATTGCGTGTGAGCGATCCAAATGTACGGGACCAATGCCGTCTGCCGTTGCTGGACAGTCGCATAGGCCTCTTTGCGAACTGAAATATCTGGAGAGGCGCGACCCTTATCCAGTGCCGCGTTCAGTTCTGGATCATTAAGACGAGCAAAATTCAAAGCAAGCGGGCCAGTCGCGTTCTTGCCAGTCCACCAGACGTAATCGACGGCAGGATCAGTCCCACTGAACTGACGAGTGAGGTCAGCTTGATAGTTGCCAGTCGCCATATCGAGGATGAACTTGCTCTGTTCAGTAGTCGTTGTGGTGACGCTCACGCCACAGGCTTCCCACTGCTGCTTCAAAAGTGCGGTGACATTCACGTTCGCCGGCACCGGGGTCGTCCCGAGGGTGAAGGAGATGGGCCCCTTTTCCGCCTTCACTTGTTCGAGTAGTGCCTTACCTGCCGCCGGATCATTTGTCGTAAAGCCTGAATCGGAATACCACGGTGAATCTTTTTTGAACTGACTGTCAGCTGCACGATCCTCAGGCACTTCGCTAATCAGACGAACCTCTGCAGGATCGGTGCACAGTTTCAGTCCTTCGCGGACCCGAACATCATTTAGCGGAGCCTTCGCCGTGTTGAACATCACGAAACTCTCCTCAGTTTCGTTCTGATCAAACACAACCTGCAAAGCCCCGGACTGCGCCTCACTCTTCAGTTTTGCCATCGCCGGGAAGTCGGTGGTGTGAAGCATGTTCACGTCGCCTGCAAGCAACGCGTTTACTCGGCTTTGCGGATCAGTAATTGGGCGGAACTCAAGTGAGTCGAGATATGGGAGCTTGTTGCCCTTCGCATCCGAACGCCAGTAGTTGGCATTCTTCTCGCCGACCCAACGGTTATCCGGAACCCATTCCTTCTGAGTGAACGGGCCGGAACCAATCGGCGCCCGCGTATTGGCAGGAGACGGTGCATCAAGTTGCGCCGGTGCGACCACGTAGCCAACTTGTGTCGTCAATCCTGCCGGCAAAGAAGCGTCAGGGTCGATCATGACGAGCGTGACGCTCAATGGACCCGATGCAGTCACCGTCGCAACGTTTGCAAGCGCGATTCCGACAAGAGGATCTTTGCGAACCGTGTTGAGAGATTTTGTGACCGCAGCGCTGTCGACCGGCGTGCCGTCAGAGAAATTCACGTTCGGACGAAGTTCAATGGTCCACGTCTTGAAATCCGCGCTCGGTGTAAATGACTTTGCAAGGTACGGCTGTGCTTTGCCGTTTTCGTCGTAGGCGGCGAGCGGGTCAAAGACCGCGGAACCAACCATGTGACCTGAAACTGCCCAACGATTCGTGGTGGGGTTGAAACCGTCTGACTCCGCCTCGACCGCGAACTTCACTGTCCCGCCTGGAGTGGGGTCGCCCGCGACCTTCACTGTGACATCGGAACTTGCAGTTGCCGAGTTATCGCCGCCGCTCGAACTCCCGCAAGCAGCCGCGAATAGCCCCAGTGCAACCACCGCAGCAACCGCCGAAACAACCTGACGCAATCTTGAGTCTTGACTCATGTCGACCACCCCTTGCGCGAACAGTAACGCCGATCATTGTTTCTCGCCGGAATTTTTCTGAACGCGAATGGGCCCGGCGCCGAAGCGCCGGGCCCATTCAACTATCAGGTCAGTTCTGGGTTTCTTATTCGACCCAGGTCTGCGTGAGACGAACCTCACCACGCTGGAACGGCAGTGCTGCCTGTCCGTCGGGAAGAGTCTGGTTCGTGATGTTGCGGACGTTCTTGGCCGCACCGATCGCCCATTGGGTGTGAGCGAGCCAGATATAGGGAGCCAACTCGGTCTGACGCTTCTGCATATCGGTGTACGCCTGCTTACGCACAGCCGGATCGTTTGAGGCACGAGCCTTATCAAGTGCAGCATCAATCTGAGCATCCTTGAGACGAGCGATGTTCAGTGTGAGCGGACCAGATGCGTTCTTACCTGTCCACCAGACGTAATCGCCATCGGGATCAGAAGCTGCGAACTGACGCCACAAATTGACCGTGTAGTTACCGGTCACGGCATCGGAAACGAACTTGCTCTGGTCGGTTGTGGTGGTGTTCACAGTCACGCCACAGGCTTCCCACTGCTGCTTAATGAGAGCGGTGGTGTTGGTGTTGGCCGGAACTGGCGTGGTGCCAAGCGAGATCGTGATCGGACCCTTTTCGGCCTTCACCTGATCAATAAGTGCCTTGCCCTTTGCGACGTCATTGGTGGTGAAGCCACTGCTGGAATACCACGGCGAATCCTTGGTGAACTGGCTATCGGCGAAACGTTCCGCCGGAGTTTCGTTCACAACGAGCACCGCACTGGGATCGGTGCAAAGCGTAAGTGCCTGACGCACTCGAACATCGTCAACCGGAGCCTTCGACGTATTGAACATCAGGAAGGACTCTTCGGTTTCGGTGCTGTCGGCAACAAACTGAATGTTGCCCGACGCCGCTTCAGACTGAAGGCGGTTGATCGCCGGCCAGTCAGTGGTGTGGATCATCTGAACGTCGCCCGAAATGAGTGCATTGACTCGGTTCTGGGGATCAACGATCGGACGGAACTCAACTGAATCGAGATACGGAAGCTTGTTGCCCTTGTCATCTGAACGCCAGTAGTTGGCATTCTTCGTGCCGACCCAGCGGCTATCGGGAACCCATTCCTTCTGGATGAATGGTCCTGAACCGATGGGCTGACGCGTCGCGGCGGCACCTTCGGCCTTGTACTGGGCAGGAGCAGCAACAAATCCGACCTGCGCCGTAAGGATGGCAGGAAGCGATGCCCACGGATCGGTTGTTGCAATCGTGAGCTGCGAGGGCGAGACCACCGTGATGGTGGACATGTTCGCAAGTGCGGCACCGGTGAGGGCATTGGCCTTCACGGTGTCGAGCGCAAGCTTCACTGCGGCGGCATCAACCGGGGTGCCATCGGAGAAGTTCACTCCGGCACGAAGGTCAACAGTCCAGGTCTTGAAATCGGCGCTTGGCGTAAATGACTTCGCCAGGTACGGGGCCCACTTACCTTCGGCGTCGTAGGCCGACAACGGGTCGAATACTGCGTTGCCGATCATGTAGCCAGAAATTGCCCAACGGTTGCTGGCTGGGTTGAAACCATCGGTCTCGGCTTCAAGCGCAAACTTGATCGAGCCACCAGACTTGGGTGGCCCTGATGCCTTGATCGTTACGTCAGTGGTCTTGCCGCCTGAGTCCGAGCCATTTGAACTCGATCCACCACATGCCGAGGCAATCAGGCCGACGGCCATGACTGCTGCGACAACCGGTGCCCAGCGGCGGAATCCCGCACGCTTCTCCATAATTACTGCCTCCTTCGGCCACAGCCGACGGTTTGGTTCAGGGGACCCCACGGAACCCTGCGGTAGGCGGAACCTTAGACGTGACCCGAGGCACATGCGAGGGCAAAGGGTGATTTTCCGCAGCGGACCCGAATCGCTCGACTGCCGCCCAGCCCCCACCAGTTCAGGAGAAGGAGTCTCCACCCTGAGCGGGGGGATCGACTGCGCGTTCTTGGCGGTCGTGATCGTGGCCGTGATCATGGTCGTGGTCGTGAGTGACATGCGTATGCACGTGATCGATGATTGGCGCCGCCAAGAGGACTTCACCACGTTGCTCAGAGCTCGACCATGACTCGTCGATCGCGCTGCAGGTCAGGGTAAAGGAGCGGTCACCTTCCACTTCCCACAGAAGTGCTGGACGCGCACCGTGCCAGCGCAACGCGAAAGACAACGAACCGCCGATCGTCGGCAATCGGTGAACCGCAATCGCCTGCCCCAGCCATTCCTCACCGAAACTGGGGAGAAGGTCAATAGTGGGGCCATCGTCGTTCACGACAATTGAGCGAACGTTGCGCAAGAACGCGGCGGTTAGGGCCGGATCGTGCGCATCCGTTGCACTTGACCATGTCCACAGAGGCTCACCTTCGAGCAGGTCACTTCGGAGCCGGCCCGCTGCATCAGCGAGCCGAGCGCCATCACCAGGACCATCTGCGGCGATCGAACGCCGGGCCATCTCTTCAGTGAGTGAAGCGAGGTGCAGTCGAACTGCCTGCGCGGCATCGGACTGACCGACGGCGTCGAGCAACAGAACCGCCGAGCGATACGCGCGCGCAGCCCAGCGTGCGTCATAAGCGCGTCGATCCTCACCAGACAGCCACTCGGGACCCTCCCCGGCTCCGAAGAAAGATCGAGCCGGTCGAAGGCGACTTCCCCGCTGCCGTTTCGACAACCAATGCACCGCCGATGCCACACGCTCAACGAGTGCCTCGGCAAACGCAGTGTTCGCTGTTAGGGCAACGTGGCGTTCAACGGCAACGACCCAACTCGCCGTTGCGTCAAGACGCGAGCCACCGAGCGAACCGTCTGCATCTTGAAGATCCGTCGCGGCCAGAAGCAGCCGCTCAGCTTCTGCCGACAAACCCTGCTCATCGAGTGCCATCGTGAGTTCTGAACGTTCGACACCATCAACAGGTATCCCAGGCCAGCGCAACGGATCATCGTTTGCAGCATGGACAAGCAAGTGCGAGCGCGCTGCATCGATTGCTTCTTCCGTTTCAATCTGTCGTTCCGGAAAATCAAACCGCGGGGCGCGTGCAAGCTGCGCTTTCCATCCGGCGACGACTCGATCGTGGGGCGGAAGAGTCGAGACATCGATTCGCGCGAGTTCGCTCGGTCCAGAAACGGAACGCAGTGGAAGAACGACTCGAAGCGTCGCTGTATGCGGAAGTGGAAAAACAAATCCCACAGTGACCGAACCCGAAGTTGATGAGACTCCGCCTTCGGGGAATTCGGGAACCGCGTCACCCGCAACAGTCACTTCTTGTGCGGAACGCTCGCCAGCGGCGATGCCATAGCGCGACGGTTGCCGAGAGAACAGCGCGACACCGTCACCGTTCACGACGACGACGCCGTCGACGACATCGATCACCGCAGAGGCGTTGGACGACCCCGACAGAGCGACCGCAACTGCGACAGGGATCTTCGTCGCATTATGGAAATCAACGACCAACACTGGGAGACCAGTCGTCCCATCGACCGCGCTCCACGCGCGCTGTTCGATCTCTCCGCCGGGAAGCCGTAATCCACTGAGGACAACTGGGGTGGCTTCGATAAGCGACTGGCGAACATGTGCACCGCTTGAGGCCACATGCCAACGATCCTCAGCGCCCACCCACCAATCGAGCGACCACTCGCCGCTTTCGGGCGTAATGACCCCGCGCCGGCTGATTGCCGCTCGACCCCCGGCCCCGATGGTTCCCAAAAGGGCCCACGACTCTTCGACCACGTTTTCGTCAGAGGTTTGGTTCACAACGACAGGCTCCATCGGCGGCGACGCTACCCCCGACAGAAGCACCCCTCTTCATTATGGCGACAGGTTCGGAACAAATCAGCGGCTGGGAGTACCGCAACTCACGCGACCTACACTCCGGCGGTGTCCGTATCGGAGTCCACACGAGCTGTGCTCATACCAGTCAAGGCGTTCTCCGATGCAAAAGCGCGCCTCGCCGGTGCCCTCGACCCCGCAGAACGAGCAGCCCTCGCCGAATCAATGGCAACGACTGTCGTGCGCGCCGCTTCACCACTCGACGTTTGGATCGTCTGCGACGACACCGCAGTTGCCGAATGGGCAACTCGTCTCGGCGCCAATGTTCTATGGAAGCCCGGACGCGGGCTCAACGGCGCGGTGAACGAGGGCGTCGCTGATCTTGCCCATCTCGACATCGACACAGTGATCGTCGCTCACGCTGACCTCCCCCACGCTGAACATCTCGAATGGTTGGCCGACGTCGATGGCGTCACGCTTGTTCCTGATCGACATGGCGATGGAACCAACGTCATCGTGATCCCTACCGACAGCGGTTTCGTTTTTTCCTACGGACCCGCTTCGTTTGCCCGCCACCATGCAGAAGCACAGCGACTCGGCCTTGACGTGCGCGTGATTCACAACGATCGATTGGCATGGGACGTTGACCGACCCGATGACTTACAACCTCCGAAGTGGGCGGACCATCAATGAACAACCAACTACCGCCGCTTCCCATCGGAGACCTTCCAAACGGTCCGATGACTTCTCGTGACATCCCGACTCCGACGCGCGCGCTCGTCATCGTTGCCCATCCGGACGATGCTGAATTTCAGTGCGGCGGCACTCTTGCCAAATGGGCCGCTGCTGGATGTGTCATCAACCATCTCGTTCTGACCGACGGTGCAAAAGGAACCTGGGATCCCAGCCAGAACTCGGAAGAACTCGTTGAAATGCGCCGAGCGGAACAGATGGAAGCCGCCCGTCGGCTCGGGTCTACTGGCAAGGTCGTCATGCTCGGTCATGTCGACGGCGAACTCCAGCCGACACTTCACATTCGCGATCAAGTTGCCTATTGGATTCGCTCGACACAACCCGATGTCGTTCTCGCTCATGATCCATGGAAGCGATACCGACTCCATCCCGATCATCGCAATGCCGGATGGCTCGCACTCGACGGCATCGTCGCCGCTCGAGATCCTCACTACTTCAAACACCACGGTCTTGAGATTCACCGCCCCGATTGCGCTCTTCTGTTTGAAGCAGACGAGCCAGATCATGTCGAAGACATCAGTGGCTTTGTCGACACGAAGGTTGAAGCACTCTTGGCCCATACGAGCCAATTCGTCACAACTCACGCCATTCCGCCCGGTGACGACGGAACCTTTGCGACGGTGTTTGGCGAACGGATCCGAGACCACGCTGCTGCCGTCGGTGCCGCAACAAACGTGTCCCGTGGAGAGATCTTCAAGTTGCTGAATAATCTCTGACCCGATCTGACTCACCGTCAGAAGACTTCCCTTCATGACCGCTCTGTGAACGGAAGACGAACTCCACCCAAGTATCCGCGCGTGAACCCGACGCGCGGTGTTGGATGACGGAGTCGCAGCAACCGCACCTCCGGGAGACCAGTGACCACCACGCAGGCCGTGTCGTCCAACTCGTCCGATCGATCGCAGGGATTCAACCCCGATCACGTCTCCGGAGGAGGTCGATGACTCCCATGAGCAAGCGTATTTACGTACTCGATACGTCGGTACTTCTCGCCGATCCGAAGTCGATGACGCGCTTCGAGGAACACGACGTCGTACTTCCCGTCGTCGTCGTGCTGGAACTCGAATCAAAGCGGAACCACCCCGAACTCGGTTGGTCAGCTCGTCAAGCGTTACGTCAACTTGAACATTGGCGCGTCAAACATGGGAACCTCACCACTGCTTTTTCGGTCAACGACGCAGGCGGAACACTGCGCGTCGAGATCAACCATCAAAACCTCAATGCCCTTCCCCCTTCTCTGTCAGGCGATAGCAACGATCACCGAATTCTTGCGGTGGCCCAAAATCTGGCGACCGAAGGAAATAACGTCACCGTCGTCACGAAGGATCTTCCCCTTCGACTGAAGGCATCGATTGTTGGCCTCGCCGCAGATGAGTACCGCAATGAACTCGCACACGACGACAGCTGGACAGGCATCGTCGAACTT